>Ga0070734_10004433_pt1 | contig 13362 bp, 10 predicted proteins | sample Coa_R1_8_FD_66444 | JGI IMG/M metagenome (GOLD analysis project Ga0070734, IMG submission 66444) | Surface soil microbial communities from Centralia Pennsylvania, which are recovering from an underground coalmine fire - Coalmine... | ecosystem: Environmental > Terrestrial > Soil > Unclassified ...
GTGTAGATGTTCTTGCGTCTGATCATTTTCCCCTCCTGTATGATGAAATCCACTCCCCTGTCATCCCGCGGCGAAGGCAGTGGGATCCAGCGAAGCGGCAAGCCCTGAACCCCACGGCCTTGACCACGGGGTGACAATGTATTGCAATAATTAGCTATCCTTTGACTCCTCTATTGCTGATGCTCGTTGTCGCATTCGCCGTTGTGGTCCTTATCTTCGCAATGGCAGTTGTCGTCGTCGCAATCGCCATCAAGATCGAAGTCCACACAGCTTTCAAACGATCCGATATCGGTGCTGCCATCGATGGTGCGCGGATGACCAGGGCCCCGCTGATCGAATTTGAGTTCGCGCGGAACTGGATTGGAGCCGTTGCCGATCGCCAGGCTTAAGGGACGCAGCGCATGGGTTAGCGTAGGCCCACCGTTATTGGCTAGGGATTCTAGCAAGGGGTCAATCGTCGTGCCGAATGGCAAACAGTTTCCCACAAGATTGTGATTAGCTGGATCGAATGGCGTCGGACATACATTACTTCCATTGCCAATTAGATTATACGCAACCTGACCGCCGATGATACCTGAATTATCCACGTCAGGGGGGTTGCCTGTATTATTGGCGATGATGTTGCTAATGACGTTAAGCATAACGGAGGCATTGCTAATACCTCCTCCTGTGTCGGCAGCATTCAAGGTGAATGTGCTATTAGTAAGTGCGCTTATAGTGCCACTAGTAAAATCACCAATAAAATTGCTAATGGCGCCACCAAATCCTAGGGTGGCCACGTTCGAAGAAAATGTGCAATTGCTAATGATACCGATATCCGCGACATTAGAAATTGCGCCACCGAAACCAGGTGACCCACTTTGGTTATTTGAAAACGTATTGGCTGTTATAGCCGATACGTTGCCCCTGTTGGAAATTGCTCCACCGTCAGCTGTCCCCCCCGCCACATTAAATGAAAACGTCGTGTAGGATATCGCGCCAATGGTGCCAGCTGGATTATCATCTCCCTCGTTGAATATTGCTCCCCCGCCACTTGCCCCCCTATTTTGATCGAAAACGCTTCTTCTAATTGTGTTGATAGTCGCGCTGGGCCCATTATAAATAGCACCACCACCGCTTTTCGTATGGTGTTGGGAAAATATCGTCGTAGAGACTTCCGATAGGGTATTATAATTAGCCACTGCTCCCCCCGCGCCCTCTGCCCCATGACCGAAAAAGTTGCTGCCGATTATAGTGGCCTTTGCGCCAAAATCGTTAAAAAGGGCCCCGCCGCTTGAGGCGTTGAAATGTGGCACGTCCGGCGGTATGAAACCAACGAGAATGCAGTCCTTTATAATGAGCGTTCCATGATTAAGGATTTGGCCACCGCTGGCAGAAATAGCGAGCCCATTTTCAAGCGTTACTTTCTCTAGGATCAAAGTGGCAGCAGCGGCTATTTCGAAAAAGCGAAACGCTGGCGTGCTCAAAAGGGTGCTTCTGATAATGGTGCCGTTTTTAATCACGAGCTTATGGCCAGAGTCGGGACCAATGACTGGTAGGCCGTTGGGACCGCCTGGTGTTGAGTTATCGCTGGCGGTCAGCTCAAATAGATTGCATTGTAAGTCGATGACGTCATCTTCGCAGTTGATGTTGGCCTGAACGATGGCGGCTTTTAGCTCTTCAGGCGAGCATGGAAAAAAGTGCTTGGCTGAGAGTTCTTGTGATAACATCAGCCCCAATGCTGTAATCCATAGGTAAGTATTACCCGTATATGAGTTCGTGCGTCTTCTCATCTTCCCCTCCGTTTGATGATATCCAAAAGTCGCTTTTACTGTCATCCCGCGTTTATGATGGAACGCCCTCTTCTGAAGCTTATAGCTCGGCAGGAGAGGGCGTTTGGCTGAGATTAAGCTAGGCTATTGGTTTTGGCCGTCAGAGGCACTGTGGTGGTCATCGTGATTATGGTGATGATCGCGGTCACAGCAGTCTGGTTGTTCTGGCGGGCAGTTGCAGCGGCAGCTGTCGCAGTCGCGGCTGGGGCAGCGGCAATCGTCGCGGTCGTGATCGCGGTCTCTATCTCGATCGTGATCTCTGTCTCGATCGCGATCTCTGTCGCCATCATGATCCCGATCTCCGTCGTGGTGATGATCGCGGTCGCGGTCGCAGCAGTCAGGCCGATTGGGGCACTCGCAGTGGCAGTTGTTGCATTCTCGGTCTGGGCAGTTGCAATCATCGCGGTCATGATCTCGATCTCGATCATGGTCTCGATCGCGGTCGCGATCTCGGTCGCGGCGATTGTCGTCGTCGCCATTGCCATCACAGGGGCCTTGGTCGGGGTTAAATACCCAGGGGCAATTGTCGCATACGTCGCCAACGCGGTCGCCGTCACTATCTACTTGATAGGGCTCATAGATCCAGGGGCAGTTGTCGCAATCATCGCCAATTCCGTCGCCATCCCGATCGGACCAGCCTGAATCATTGGGGGTTAGGCAGCGGCCATGGTGGTCGCGGTCACGACGATCTTCGTCGCATTCGCCATCATGATCATCGTCTGAGCAATGGCAATTTTTATCGTCACAATCGCCATCGAGATCGAAGTCGGTGCAGAGTTCATAGGCACCGATATCGGTGCAGTCCCCGCCGGTTGCACACGGAATGTTTTTGAAAATGATGGTGCGCGGATGGCCAGGACCACGTTGATCGAACTTAAGTTCGCGTGGTGCAGGATTCAAGCCCTGGTTAATCGCTGGGCTCAGTGGGTCTAAAGCGTGTGTGAGTGTTGGACCGCCGTTATTGAGCAGTGATCCTAGCAGCGGGTCAATGTCACATAGGTTATTGTTGGCGGGAGTAAAAATGGTGGTGCAAAATTCGGCAGGATTAGTAGTATCATCGCCGATCAGATTATAGCTCGGATTGCCCACATTGAAGCCCGTATCCAGATCGAGATCGGGACCGACGCCGGTTGCAGTGTTGCCCGCAAGAATATTGCTTACGAAGCCGAGCATAATACTGTTGGTATAGACGCCGCCGCCGTTTAGGGCCTGATTCAACGTGAAGGTGTTATTGCTAAAGAAGCTTATCGTGCCGGGGCTTAAGTTATCAAGGCCGCCACCATCGCCAAGAAGGGCGGTGTTGGCCGAGAATGTCGAATTGACGATTCCGCCGATACTGCTATCATTAAAGACTCCGCCGCCGTTGCCGTTGATAGCTACGTTGTTATCGATGGTGCTTGCGAATATGGCCTCCAAGCTTCCGTCATTGTAGATCGCGCCGCCGCTATCGGTTGCTTGGTTATGAGTGAACGTTGAGTAGGTGATGGGGCCGATGCTTCCGGCTGGAGCGGTGGTGCCATCGTTATAGATAGCTCCGCCTTCGCCTGGGGTTGTTGCTCCGGTGCCACTGATCGCTGTGTTTTGATCAAAGATGTTTCTTCTGATGATGCCGATAGTTGCACCAGTTTGGTTAAAAATAGCTCCGCCTTGTCCGGGGCCTGCTGCCAGGGTATGGGTGCCGCCGCCAAAGCTTGCATTAGCTTGGTTGCCCACGAAGACGTTCGAGCAGGATTCAGTCCAGCTGGCTCCTGTCGCATTGTAAACTGCGCCACCTTGGCTAGCTCCGAGACCAGAGAAAGTGGTGCCTTTGACGGTGGCGGTTGCCCCCAAGCCAATGTAAAGACCGCCGCCCAGGAAGGCATTTTCCTGAAGGGTGTTAACAGTGCTGGGTGGAATAAACGGTATGAAGCCTACAATGGTGGAGTCTTTTAGCACCAATTTTCCGAGATCGAGAATCGCGCCGCCATCGATAGCGAGACCGGCTCCAGTAATAACCACGCCGTTGATTAGGGTTACTTTTTCAAGAATCAAAAAGGCACCGGCCTGAATATAGAAGAAGCGGAATTCGGGTGAGCCTTCGCTTCTAATAATGGTGCCATTTTTAATGACAAGCTTATGTCCTGAGTCTGGGCCAATAGCTGGCAAGCCGTTGCTACCATTAGAGTCGGTGGTGTTATCGGAGCTATCCAGTGTGAATATGTTGCATTGCAAATCGATGACATCGTCTTCACAGTTGAGATTAGCTATATGGATGGCGGCTTCCAGCTCCTCAGGGGAGCATGGGAAAAAATCCTTCGCCATGAGTTGATGTGATAATAAGAGCCCAAGGAAACACATGATCCAGTGGGCAGCTCGAAACGCGAGTAACTTGTTATGTTTTGTCATATATCATCCCGTTTGGTTTGCCGTATCAATGATATCTCTAGGCCGCATTTTTTTTCAAATTTATTGGAAATTATTCGCGCAACGGTGTGTGTTATCTATTTATCCAGTTTTGAAGGCGAAGTTCGACCACGATTACATACCTCCGCGCAGAATATGGCCTAGTAGGACAGCTCTTGGCATCATAATGATATGGTGATATAGGATAATGGCTTCAATAAGCAGGTAATTTCCATGAAAATAGTCAACTATTCATTACTCAGTTTTTATGGTGTTGCGCTCATCGCGTTGCACGCATGCGGTGATAAGCAATCACCACCAACACCACCAAGTCCGGTAATCGGCCAGAGAGTCGAGACGCCGGCTTCCAGCCGATTTCTAAAGCTTGCCCAAGCCACCGATAAGCATATCGATGTCGCGCTTAGGCAGCTTGAGAATAAGCCCGCTTTTGCCAGGGTGGTAGGCCTGCAGAATTGCGGCAACACTTGTTACATGAATGCATTGCTGCAATCGTTACTTCATTCCAATCTGGGCCGTTATACCGAAGTTCCCTTTGATCAGATTCATTTCGCCCAAGGCAAAGACAGAAATAAAAGCTTGTTCAAGCGCTTTTATGATGTGGCTAGCGCTTACCGAAAGGCTTCGGCTAATAGCGTAGTTTCTCCTGACGGCATCGTTGATTTCTTGTTGGATATCGGTCTTACGCCCGGTGCTCAGGAGGATGCCGATGAGTTTTTAAACAAGTTTCTTGAACATCTCAGCGCAGAACTAAACGTGCTCGATAGTGAGAAGCCACTTAAATACGATGCAACCGACGCAGAACGTGCGAATTTTCTATTTGCCTATGATTGGATCAAGGCTGGCCGATATGGCGCTTATTCTATAGTTAATGACTTGTTTAATGGCATCTTTAAGACCACGTTTACACGAAATGATGGCAGTGTCGGTGCGAACTACGCTCCATTCACGTCTATTGCTCTGCCCTTAGCCCAAAGCACAGAAACGGTGCCATTGGAGCAGCTTTTGGCAGAGTTTTCCCAAGGGTCGATAAAAACCACCATCCACAAGGCCCCCAAAACCTTGATTATCGCGCTGAAGCGCTTTGACAATGCTGGCCATAAGATCACCACGAAGACTGCTTATCCTGCGTCTTTGTCCTTAACCACGCCGGTTGATGGTGCCATCCGCTATGCCTTGTTTGCCGTAGTGTTGCATTCTGGTACATTGACCGGTGGCCATTATACGGCGCAAGTAAAGACCGCCAACAATGAGTGGCATCTCGCCAATGACAGCAGGGTTACGACTTCAAGTGAAGCAACGGCCTTAAGCCAAAATGAGGCTGCGTATGTGTTGTTTTATAAGAGGATTTAGCCATGTCATCCCGCGGCGGAGTCCGCGGGATCCAGCGAAGTGCCCGTACCTGGACCCCGCGGACTTCGCCGCGGGGAGACCTGGTCCATCCTTACTTTTTGACGAAGGAGCACGGCGTAGATGATGGTGATGGCCAGCATGGTGAAGCCTGCGCCTGCTAGGAAGGATGCATGAAGGCCGAAGGATTGCGAGAGATGGCCGGCTATGGTGTTGCCCAAAAATAGAGCAAAACCACTGATGATAAAGAACAGGGAAAACGCGGTTCCCCTGAGCTCAGGTGGCGTGGATTGAGCCACCAATGCTTTAAGCAATCCTTGCGTAGTACCGATGGCCAGACCCACCAACACAACCCCTGTAATAACTCCGCCGACGGATGTGACATAGGCCAGCATGGCCTGGGCGGCCACCATTAAGAATAGTCCGATCATGAGCATCTGTTTGCGTGAAAATCGGTCGGCATATTTGCCGGCAGGCCAAGCGATACCAGCATGAACCAAATCCATGATGACCACCATCAAAGGCAAATAGGCGACGCTCCATCCCACTCCTTTGGCCTTGAGAGTTAAGAAGGTTTCGCTAAAGCGCGCAAGCATCATAAAAAAGCATGCCACCATCAGCCACCAAAATGCTGGCGAGAACTCACGAAAATCCGCCATCTTTATGGTCTTTAGTTGAAACTGGCTTTGTGTTCGCGGATGGGTGCTTGGATTGGGCCGGATAACCACCCACAAAAGCAGGCTAGCCAAGCTGATGGGCACCACGGCCAACGCAAACAACAGGCGGTAATTATTGTTGGTCAGCAACAAAATGATCATGGCAGCACTGGCACCGGCCACTTGGCCGAGTGTGTAGAAAGCTTGGCGATAGCCGAAATTGCTGGCATAGGATTGTTCGTTACTTAAGTCGGCGATCAAAGCGTCGGTGGGAGCTGAGCGAATGCCTTTGGATAAGCGGTCAAAAAAGCGCGCGGCAAATATTAACCCTGGCCCATGACAGATAGCAAAAAGCGGCTTGGTTAACGCGCTCATCAACGTGCCGAGCAGTATTAAGGGCTTTCTACCTTTCATGACATCGCTTAAATAGCCAGAGAAAAACTTGGATAAAAACGACGAAGAGATGGCGATGCCTTCAATAATGCCGATGCTAGAGTGGCCCATTTTGAGCTCATCGACGAGGAAGGCGCCAAGCACGCTAAAGACCATCAAGGTGGACATCGACCACAAAAAGCTCATCCACGCCACTCCCTTAATGGTGATGGCATTGTCGGCTTGATAACTTTTATTGATTTTTAGCATGGGCAATTCTAAACCCTCAACCATTAGGATAAGACGATTAAATTAGACCGCTCCATCATGGTCTCTTGGCTTAGTTTTCGGCTTTTGCCAAAGGAGGTCGCTAGCGGTACTATAAGTTATGATAATTGAGTGGGTTATAGATTAGGATGCCCCATGGAAATTGCAACTCGACGTCGTGAACAAGAAGTGTGGCAGGCCTGTGACGATCTATGGGCTCTTCACGGAGAGATTGGCGATCTAACTGGCGATAACATACGTGATCGCCTGCTTCATTTGGGCAAGAGCCGTGGCAGCCCCAACGAACTTTATAAGTATCGAAAAACATGGCTAAAAAGTCGTGGTATCAATGGGGCGGTAATACCTTCAATGCCTAGTGGCGAACTCGATCCCATTTCTCGCGCCGTCAAATTGGTCCACGAGCAGCTCAAAGCTGAAGCCCTAGAAGAAAGCCACCGATTAAAGGAAGAATGCCAGCAGCTGCTTAAAGAAAAGGACGAGGAAGTTTTAAAGGCCAAAACTGCTCTTGATGCGATTATGGTTGAATTCAACGATATTCACCAGCGCTATTCGGAGCAAAATGCAGCCGTTTTATCTCTTAAATCGCAATTGGCTGCTGAAACAGAGGTACGCCGGGCAGCCGAGCGAGAAGTCGCTTTAAATAGATCCTTGCGGGAGCAAGAGATAGCCGCCCACAACACTCTCATGAACGAGATCAAGACCTTGCATGCTCAGCAACTAACTAGTTTAGATAGTGCCCATAAGGCTCGCGTTCAGCAACAAGAATCAATGATAGACAAGCTTGCGCAGGAAAAGAAGGACCTCGGCGCAGAGTTTTCCGATAAGCTCAATGAAGTCCGTACCCTGAGCTACAATCAAGAAATCAAAATCAAACTGCTAGAGAGCAAATTAGTCGATGCGCAAACTGATGCAAAAAAGCTATCCACCACCGTGATCGATAAGGGCAATGAGGTGGATGCGCTAAAACTAATGCAGGCGCGAAGTATCGAGGCATTACAAAGCAAGACTAAAGAACTGGCATTATTATCCGAAAAAATTGGGGAGCATGACTTAAAGTGTAAGGAGCTCAATAATGCTCTCAAAAAAGCGCAGGTTACCATAGCTCGTCTGCGTGCCATGTTGTCACCCCGCGGCGTAGTGCGCGGGGTCCAGCACAGAGGCACCTCACTGGACCCCGCGGACTCCGCCGCGGGGTGACAAATGTGAGCGAAGAGATGCACAATAGGCCCATGTCTACCATCAAGCTCGATCACAGAAGCCTAAGAGATTTAGCTCAGTCTAAGATGCCTGCGGCAGTATTTTCTCAATGCCGAATTAGGGCGAGAAACGATGTGGAAGCCATTGAGCGCTGGCTCGATGAGTATTTTGACACGCCGGCGACATTTAGGACGTATAAAAGGGAAGCAGAGCGGTTTTTAGTGTGGTGTGCACAGGCGCGCAAAACCAATTTTGCAAGCTTGGACCGCGATGATGTTCTTGCTTACATCGAATTCCTAAAAGATCCACAGCCCCGGGAAGTGTGGTGCGGTCCTCGGCGCAAGAAGCAGGGCCCCATCGACACAACTTGGTACCCGTTTGCAGGGCCTCTCAGCGAGTCGGCGATCACAACGGCTCTGGCTAGCCTCAATTCCTTAATGTCCTTTTTGGTGGATGCGCTCTACATCGAGGCCAATCCCTTCGCTCTAGTACGAAGAAAGAGCCGATTTAAAAAGAATGTCGATGAGCAGCGAATAAGCGTTCATGAACGCATCCTTAGCGACGAGGAATGGAAGGCGATCATCGATGCGATTGATGATGAACCTAATGGTGATGAGCTGCAGCGGTTTAAGCAGGAGCGTGCGAGATTTTTAATTACGATACTATTTTTTCTGGGTCTGCGCATCGATGAGTTAGCTCATGCGACATGGGCCAACATAAAAAGGCAAAATGGGCGCTTTTGGTTTCACGTTGCAGGCAAGGGTGGTCGTTTGGGCAAGGTGCCGATCAACAAGGAGCTTGTGCTTGCCATGACCAACTATCGCCATCGGTTAGGAATGTCGCCAGTGCCGGACGCTCAAGAAGCCTCGCCCTTGATCTTTAGTTGCAATAATCGCAATCGGGCATTGTCTGTGCGCCAGATGAGCAACATTGTAAAGGAGCTCGCCATTAAGGCCGCCCATAAATTTGATGCGGCATCCTTGTCGCATAAGAGGTTGTTGAGGTTTTCACCCCACTGGTTGCGCCATTTATCTGCATCGCGACAGGATTTGGCAGGCATTTCCTTTACCAACATCAAATCCAATTTGCGGCATCAGAATGAACAGACCACCAGGATCTATGTCCACGCCTATGACGACGACCGCCACGATGAGATGGAGAAGCTAACCATAATCCCATCAAAAGGCCATTGAGATCGATAAGACAGAGCTTGCAAGGTAAAGCGAAAACAGCTAACCACGATCGCCAGTAAGGAAGCTCATGAGCTGATTAGAAGCAGAAATCGAGGATATTTTATGAAAGCACTGATACTACTGTTTTTTATTATGGCGTCGATGTCGAGTTTGGCGGCTAATCCGCGGCTCCCATTCCATACAGCGTGCTACGATAGGGATTTGGAGGCCGTTGAATTGCTCCTCTATTATAGCGGTCAAGATGTTCGGGAACGAGACGGCCATGGTAGGACCGCACTCTTCATAGCGATCTCGACTAACGATCACGAAATTGCTCGTCTGTTATTAGAAGGTGCTCCTGATTTAGTGGCGATACCTGCTTATGATCAAACGACTCCACTCGAGGCTGCAAAGGCTCTCGGAGATTCCGAGATGATCGCCCTCATAGAGGAAAAATCCCGATTGTTTCAATAGTTATTTTGGTAATTCGACATTTCTAGACCTCACCGTCCAGGGTGGAGATATCGGTGGTGATGGGTTCGCCATTGGCTTTGGCGCGTAGCAGACGGCGCATGATTTTCCCTGAGCGGGTTTTGGGCAGGCTATTTTCAAAATGGATGGCGGCTGGCTTGGCGAACGAGCCGATGATGGCTTTCACGTGGTTTTTTAGTTGCTCGCCCAGTTCGGTGGATGGTGAGTATCCGCGCATCAACAAGACGAAGGCCACCAATTTTTGACCGGTCACCTGATCGGGAATGCCCACCACAGCAGCTTCGGCTACCGACTCGTGGGCGACCAGCGCGCTCTCGACTTCCGCTGTACCCAAACGATGGCCGGCGACATTGACCACATCATCAATTCGCCCACTAATAAAAAAATCCCCGTCGCCATCAACCCGAGCGCCATCACCAGTGAAATAGACATGTGGGAGCTTGGTGAAATAGGTATTAATGAAACGTTCCTGATCTTTCCAAATGCCGCGCGCAAGCGATGGCCACGGTTTATCGATCACCAGATAGCCTGCTGATTCAGGCGGCGCTTGGTGGCCGTGATCATCGACCACCTTAGCCTTAATGCCAAAAAACGGTTTGGTGGCCGATCCTGGCTTTTGGCTTGATACGTGTTCGATGGGCGTGATCATCATGGCCCCGGTTTCCGTCTGCCACCAAGAATCGATGATATGACAGCGATCTTGGCCAAATACTTGCTTATACCAAGCCCATGCTTCTGGATTGATGGGCTCGCCCACGCTGCCCAATAATCTTAAAGACGACAGCGAATAGCCATGGCTTAACTCCACACCTGCTTGCATAAACATGCGGATGGCGGTGGGCGCAGTATAAAGCACGCTAATGCCATGTCGATCGATCAGCTGATAAATCCTCGATGCGTCAGGCCAATTGAGAGCGCCATCATAAATAAATATGCTTTTGCCTAGGGCGAGGGGGCCATAAGCGACATAGCTATGTCCGGTAATCCAGCCCACATCGGCTGTGCACCAGTAAAGATCGTCATCGCTTAGATCGAAGCTCCATTTGGTGGTGGAAACCACCTGCGTAAGATAGCCTCCCGTGGTGTGAAGTAACCCCTTCGGCTTCCCGGTGGTGCCAGAGGTATAAAGTATAAACAATGGATGCTCAGCATCAAACGAAACCGGCGTCTTAACCGCCGGTGGCCAATCACGCTGTGGTTCATACGGAACAATCACATCCGTGGCCGCGTCGGCATTAAGGCCAAAAGCTAACACAGTAGAGACGGACCCACAGCGCTGATCTAAAAGAGCATCGTTCACCGTTCTTAAAAATTGAAGTGCTTGTCCTTTGCGTTGGGTGGATTCTGCAGTGATGATGGTTTTAGCCTCGGCATCAGAAATCCGCTCGATCAAGGCTTCTTTGGAAAACCCGCCAAAGATCACCGTATGAATGGCACCAATTCGCGTGCATGCCAACATGGAGGCGATGGCTTCACCAACCGTGGGCATATAGATGGCCACGCGATCCCCTGACCTCACTCCTCGATGATGGAGGATGGCAGCGATATGGCAGGTGAGGTCGAGCAGCTCTTGGTAGGTGATGGTTGCAACATCGCCACGCTCATTTTCGAACACCAGCGCGCGTTTGTGACCACTGCCGGAGGCGATATGCCGATCCAAGCAATTGACCGAAACGTTTAGGGTGCCACCGACAAACCACTTTCCATCGGCAAAATCACCATGGTGGACGGTATGAAACGGTTGGTCCCACGTTAAACGCCGTGCCTCCCGTCGCCAAAACTCATCGACATCGCTGTTGGCAAGCGCCATTGCCTGATTAAACGCGTTAGATTTCTCTTCGCTATTGGACCAATCAAAGGGCAACTCGCTCATATGGTTCCTTTAAATGTGCACGGCCTCTATAGCTTTAACGCGTTCCAAGGTGGTCGGGTGCGAATAGTGGTAGGCGCTATACCACGGATGAGGGGTCAGGTTGCCCAAATTCTCTTTGGTAAGCTTGACCAGCGCTGATTTCAAATGCACTTTATCCCTGGTGGTTTTGACTGAAAATTCATCGGCCTCAAACTCGTTCTTGCGTGATAATTTGGTAAATAGCGGCGTAATGGGAAAGGTAAATACCGAATAGAAAAGAAAGAAAAGCACCAATCCGACATGGACATTGGGTTCGTAGGCACCAAGCGCAGTAAAGAAGAGAGGCCATGTGAGCGCCCAAGCCAATAAATAAAAGGAAATAAAGGTTAACAGGGCAGACAATACCAAGCTCTTTTGAATGTGCTTTTTAACGTTATGACCCATCTCATGCGCAATGACTGCGATAATTTCATCTTCGCTTTGCTGCTCTACTAACGTGTCAAAGAGAACGATGCGGCGCATGGCGCCGATGCCGGCGAAAAATGCATTGGAATGCGAGGAGCGCTTGGAGCCATCAATGGTAAAAATACCCGCCATCTTAAATTTCACTGCTCGAGCAAGTGCTTGAATACGCTCTTTGAGGGAACCATCCTTAAGTGGAGTGAATTTGTTAAAAAGGGGAGCCAAGAGAACCGGGTAAATAGCGGCGGTAAATAACTGAAAACCCATGATCAGTAAAAAGCCATAAATCCACCACGAGCTGCCTGCTTTACCGATGATCCACAACAACGCCGCCATCAACGGCACACCAAAAATAAGCCCAAGGGCTATGGCCTTCATCTGATCGACGAAAAACGTCTTGATATCCATGCGATTAAAACCAAAGCGTTCCTCAATGACAAATTGAAAGTAATAGGATTGCGGCAAACTCACGATGTAAAAAATGGCCAGCACCACAAATGGATAAACCACACCGCGAGCGAAATCATTGGCAATGATGGTGGAAAGCCACGTATCTAGCGCACCAAAAAATCCACCGATAATTAAGCCGAATAGCAAAATGGTCTTAACCACCAAACCAAAAATCTTGAAGTGGGTTTTGGCCGTGGTGTACTCGATAGATTTTTTGTAATCATCGGTAGAATAAACGCCTTCAAAAAGCGAAGGTATCTTGTTCTTGTGTCGGTCAATGTAACGCAAATTGAGGATATCTAAGATCACTTCAACCATAAAATAAGCTGTATAAAACAGCAAAAACAGCCAAAAAAACCAATTTGATACAAGTTCCATAAGCTATCTAACCCTCTCACCAGGTTTGGCGCCATCTAAGAGTATAGGGGTGGGCTCGTCTTCTCCGCAAGCCAATATCATGCCCTGGCTTACGCCAAAACGCATCTTGCGCGGCGCAAGATTGGCCACCACCACCACCGTTTTATTTTCCAGATCTGCTGATGATACGTGGGGGCGCAAGCCGGTAAAAACCGTGCGTTCACCCAAAGGCCCAAGGTCGAGCGTGCAGACGATCAGTTTGTCAGAACCCTCTACGTCTTTGGCGCTGACCACCCGCGCGGCGCGCAAATCCACCCTGATGAATTGATCCAGCGGAATTTCAGGCTCGGTTGCGGCTTTAGCTTGTGGAGCGCTTTCGCTTTTGGACTCGTCGATCATTTTCTTTATGCTCTCTTCTTCGATGCGGGTGAATAGGTGCTCGTAGGGCCGCAACTCCACATCTTTGGTAAGTGGGTCGGCCAGATTTTTGAAGCTATATTCTT
>Ga0070734_10004435_pt1 | contig 13356 bp, 8 predicted proteins | sample Coa_R1_8_FD_66444 | JGI IMG/M metagenome (GOLD analysis project Ga0070734, IMG submission 66444) | Surface soil microbial communities from Centralia Pennsylvania, which are recovering from an underground coalmine fire - Coalmine... | ecosystem: Environmental > Terrestrial > Soil > Unclassified ...
GCTCGCCCTTCCGCGTTGTCGAACTTTTCACTGACAATCCGCTCCTCGAAGGCTGCGTCGATTACCTCGACGACCGCCAATCCGTCACTTCACCGCAAACTGAAAAATCTCTGGCCGAGCTCTACGACACCTGCCATACGCTCCTTTTTGGCGACTATCCGCGCGACGCCGCTTCCGAAGAAACCCAGGACCGTCTGTCCTATGTCATCGCGTCGAAACTCCCGATGGACCTTCTCTGGAAGCAGCGTATTCTCGAACTCCGCTCCGAGGCCGAGCGCCAGGAACGTCTTCTCGCGTACCTTCGCGACTGGGCGCCGCATCTACAGAAGGTAGAGACTCAGCACCGCCGCGCCGCCGGAAATGGAAGTGGATTGAACTAGGTTTTAGTGCGGACTTGCCGCACTGGGGGTTACATGACCACCGCAACTTCGCTTCATCCGTCGTCTCACTCGCGTCCAAAAACTCTCGGCGAACTTCGCCGCGTGCCCGATTTCGACGCTCGTTCGCTCCAGCGCTCGATCAAGGACGAAATTCGCGCCAATCTTCTCCGCGCCATCGAGCGCAACGAAACCATCTTCCCCGGCGTCCACGGTTACGACGACACAGTCGTCCCGCAAATCGTCAACGCTCTTCTCTCGCGCCACAATTTCATCCTGCTCGGTCTTCGTGGCCAGGCCAAAAGCCGCATCCTCCGCGGCCTCGTCAATCTTCTCGATCCCGAAATCCCCGTCATCGCCGGCTGCGAAATTAACGACGATCCCTTTCACCCCATCTGCCGCGCCTGCAAAGACCGCCTCGCCTCCGATGGCGACAACCTCCCCATCCACTGGATGCCTCGCGAACTTCGTTACGTCGAAAAACTCGCCACGCCCGACGTCACCATCGCCGACATCATCGGTGACGTCGATCCCATTCGCGCCGCCCGCGGTGGCCGCGATCTCTCCGACGAACTCACCATTCACTACGGCCTCTTGCCCCGCGCCAATCGCGGCATCTTCGCCATCAACGAACTTCCCGACCTCGCCGGGAAAATTCAGGTCGGCCTCTTCAACATCATGCAGGAAGGCGATATCCAGATTAAAGGCTATCCCCTCCGCCTCCCGCTCGACATTCTTCTCGTATTCTCCGCCAATCCCGAAGACTACACCGCGCGCGGAAAAATCATCACTCCGCTCAAAGACCGGATTGGCGCCGAAATTCGCACTCATTACCCAACTACCGTCGAAGAAGGCATGGCCATCACGCAGCAGGAAGCTTGGACTCGCCGCGACTCCGCAACTCAAGTCGAAGTTCCAAATTACCTCCGGCAGCTTGTCGAGGAAATTGCCTTTCAGGCCCGCGATGATAAGCGCGTCGACAAGCGCTCCGGCGTCAGCCAGCGTCTTCCCATCACCGTTCTCGAAAGCATCGTCAGCAGCGCCGAACAGCGCTCCGCTCGCACCCGCGAAAAATCCGTCGTCGCCCGCGTCGCCGATCTCTACGCCGCTCTTCCCTCCATCACTGGCAAACTCGAACTCGAATACGAAGGCGAGCTCAAAGGCGCCGAAACAATTGCCCGCGAACTCATCCGCACTGCCGTCGGCCGCGTCTTCACCAAACATCTCAGTGACGTAAACTTTCAGCCCGTCATCCAATGGTTCGAACTTGGCGGCGAACTTAAGATCGCCGAGCTTTCCAGCACCGAGGACCGTTATCACCAGCTGGCAAATATAAAGGACTTACTCACGCACGTGACTCGCCTCGGCGTTGCCGATTCGAAAAATCACGCGGCAGCGTCCGCCGCGGGTGAAATGATTCTTGAAGGTCTCTGGGCCCATCGCCGTATCGGCCGCAGCGAAGAACGCGGCTTCTTCGCTGACAAACCCAAGCAGCCCGAAACCCGCGAAGCCCCTCCCCGCGCCCCCCGCCGCGGCTACAACTAATATGAACGATCGGCTCCAATTGCGGCGATCCGCCTCTGGTGGCATAGGCTTCAGCCTGTGCTCTTACGATCTAGCCGAAACGTTACTCCACGACCAATCTCGGAACGCCAACGAAAAAAAATGTCATCCCGACCGGAATGACCCGGCTTTTTCTTGCGCGCGGTTTTTGCGCGCTGGGTCATGGAGTGGAGGGATCTCGGCGCAAAACGGGACCAACCCATGGTCCTCGGCACCATTGCAGTCATCTCCGCTTTCAACTTTCAACTTTCGACTGTCAACTCTCCTATGAAATTCACCAAATTCTCAAAATACACCGGCGAACCCGCCGACTCCATCGATCTCGAAGAACTCATCAAGAAACTCGGCGACTTCTTCCTGCAATCGGGCTTCGAATCCCAGTTTTACGGCATGGACGAATTCGATCCCGACCGCTCCATGGACGCCCTCCGCGAAGCCATCCTCCGCGCACTTCAGGAAGGCGACCTCTTCGACGAAAACTCTCTCACCGAAGAAATGCGCCAGATGCTCAATCGCTCCGACGCCATGAACAACGAAGAAATCCAGGACCTCATCAATAAACTCATCGAGCGCATGGCGCAGGAAGGCTTCATCAATCCGCAGCAGCCTCCGCAAATTACGCCGCCCAATCAAGCCACGGCCCGCGGCTCCGTCGGCCAGCCCATGGACCGCAATCAATCTCAAGTTCGCTTCGAAATTACCGACAAAGCCATCGACTTCCTTGGCTTCAAAACGCTCCAGGATCTTCTCGGCTCGCTGGGCCGCAGCAGTTTCGGCCGCCACGATACTCGCGATCTCTCCACCGGCATCGAATCCGGCGGCGTCTCCCGCCCTTACGAATTCGGCGACACTCTCAATCTAGACGTCAGCGAAACGCTCTTCAACGCCGTCCGCCGCGACGGTTCGAAAGTTCCAATCGAAATCCAATACAAAGACCTCATGGTCCATCAGTGCGAGTACAAATCTTCCTGCGCCACCGTCGTTCTTCTTGACTGCAGCCACAGCATGATTCTCTACGGCGAAGACCGCTTCACGCCCGCCAAGCGCGTAGCCATGGCCCTCTCGCATCTCATTCGCACGCAGTATCCCGGCGACACTCTCAATCTCGTTCTCTTCCACGATTCTGCCGAAGAAGTCCCCATCAGCGAACTCGCTCGCGTCCAGGTCGGTCCGTTTTACACCAACACCCGCGAAGGCCTCCGCATCGCCCAGCGCATCTTGCTCCGCCAGCGCAAAGACATGCGCCAAATCGTCATGATCACCGACGGCAAACCCTCCGCCCTCACGCTCGACGACGGCCGCATCTACAAAAACGCTTTCGGCCTCGATCCCTTCGTCGTCGGCGAAACACTCGAAGAAGTCAACAAATGCAAACGTGCTGGCATCATGATCAACACCTTTATGCTTGCCACCGACTATTCCCTCGTCAATTTCGTCCAGAAAATCACGCAGATGTGCAAAGGCAAGGCCTACTTCACCACTCCTTACAACCTCGGCCAGTACTTGCTAATGGACTACATGTCCCGCAAAACCAAAACCATCCATTGATCGTAGATTGCGGCAGCCCAGCTGCCGCTTTCACGGTCTATGTCCAACCACCCGCCAGTCCGCAAAGCGTTACTTCTCTGCTAGAATCTCGCCCATGAAAACACTAATCCCTCGCACGCTCTGCCTACTCTTGCTAGCCGCAATCTCCGCCGTCGCCCAGGACGTCATCCCTCTCTATCAGGGCACGCCTCCCGGCTCAACGCCCGAAACCTATCCCGAAAAAGAATATTTCTCCAAACTCTGGAACACCGAAGTCGTCACCAACGTCACCAAGCCGACCCTTACCGTCTTCAAACCTGCTCCCGGCACGGCAAATGGCACCGCCATTGTCATCGCTCCCGGCGGCGGCTTCATGGCGCTCTCCATCAATAGCGAAGGCACCGACGTCGCCAAATATCTCGCCGCCAAAGGTGTAACGGCTTTCGTTCTCAAATATCGCCTCGCCCACAGCGGCGAAGACGCTACGCAGGAGTTCACAACTCTGATCGCTGACCGCCAGAAATTTGGAGAGCTCGTTGGTAAAGTCATTCCTCTCTCCATCGCCGACGGCCAAGCCGCGGTCACCTACGTCCGCCAGCATGCCGCCGAACGGGGCATAGCTCCCGACCGCGTCGGCATTATCGGTTTCTCCGCCGGCGGCACCGTCGCCGCTGGCGTCGCCTTCCATTACGCACCGGAAGGCAAGCCCGCTTTCGTCGCCCCCATCTACGCCGCCGCTGGCCGCCTGAAAGACTCCACCGTTCCCGCCGACGCTCCGCCCATGTTCATCGTCGCCGCCACCGACGATCAACTCGGCCTCGCACCCGACAGCATCGGTCTTTACGAAAAATGGCGCGAAGCTCAAAAATCCGTCGAGCTTCACATGTACGCAAAAGGCGGCCACGGTTTCGGCATGCACGTTCACAACATCCCCACCGACCATTGGATCGACCGCTTCGCCGATTGGCTCGACCTCAACGGCTTCCTCAAGAAGCCCGCGAACTAATCGCGCGGCGCCATTCTCACAAACCTCGGTTTCCTAAAACCGGACGCGGTAGGTGCCCCCCAGTAGGCGCGAGACACCTTTCCAGCTAAAATACCCTTCGTCCCGCACCAGCCTTCGGAAAGGTAGCCGTGTCTCCCGCGTCTAAAATCGCGCGCTTCTCGCTCGTTTCGCTCTTCGCCATTCCATCCGCTTTCGCGCAATCGCCGCAAGACGACAAACCGTCTTCCCCCTCCTGGCACAATCCCGCCAAATATGATCCGCGTAAGCTCATCCACCACGGCTCCAAATCCGCCAACGACCAGCTCGCTTCCAACGAAGAACTCGAACAAAAACTTACCAGCCAGCTTCAGGCGCAAGGTGTTCTCGAAAAGGACGCTAATCTCCAGGACAAATGTTCCTCCTTCAAATCTTTGCAGACTTGCGTCGCCGTCATTCACGCCGCCAAATCTCTTCCCGTGGAATTCGCATGCCTCAAATGGGATGTCACCGGCGTCAAACCCGCCAATGTCTCCGACGCGTGCGCCGGTCCATCCGACCGCAAAGCCATGTCCTTCCGCGATTCCATCGCGCTCCTCAAACCAGACGCCGACGCCAAGGAGGAAGCCGCCAAAGCTCTCGACACCGCCAAAAACGACATAAAGGACGCCAAATCCTGAGTGTCCATCTGCTCTTCGGCAAAGTACGCCGGAAACACTTTCAATTGCGCGCGCCCGGCCGCAGTGCGCTAAAATTTGGTTGTGTCGATCCTTCGCTACATTTCTCGTTTCTTCGGAGCCAAACCCAGCATGACCCACATCGCCGCCGGCAATCTCGCGCCAAACTTCTCTCTCAAATCCCTCGACGGCAAAGAGTTTTCTCTCTCCGCCGCCCTCGAAAAAGGCCCTGTCCTTCTCGCCTTCTTTAAAGTCGGCTGCCCCGTTTGCCAATTCACATTCCCGTTTCTCGAACGCCTCTACCAGCGCTATAAATCCCCCACCCTCTCCATCGTCGGCATTTCGCAAAACGGCCCCGAAAAAACCGCGGCCTTCAACAAGGAATACGGCGTCACTTTCCCGGTCCTTCTCGATCCTGAAGAAAAAGGCTATGTCGTCTCCAACGCCTACGGCCTCACCATGGTCCCCACCATTCTTCTCGTCGACACCGACGGCTCCGTCCTCGTCAGCGAAATGGGCTTCGTCAAATCCGATCTCGAATCCATCGCCGACCAGCTCGCCGAGCGCAACAACATCGCCAAAGCTCCGCTCTTCCTCGCCACCGAATCGATCCCAATCAACCGTCCCGGTTGAGGCTCCAAAAACTAGGTCCGGTCGGACCTGCGCACCCAAAACCAAATTTTCTTGAATTGTCTTCCCAATGAACTGAAGAACTTGCTCGAGGCTTTTTGCCCCGCCGGCGCGCCACATACTCACCGGCAAAAGTACAGCTGAACCAAATCAGTCACTTCGCTCAAATTGTTTTGCACACAATTTTGTTCTAGCGTTATGCATGACCTGCGCGTTTTCATCGACCCGGTGCTTCCCGCTCGCTCTCATCCACCGACGCCCGCATTCCCTTGGCCGCACTCCTTCTATCCATTTCGCCGACTCTGCAGTCCTGGTACCCACCCCCTACCCCTCCGCTAAACCCTTTAGATTCCATACTTGCGAAAATCAGGGGGAGGGGGGTGGGTCCACTCGCTCGAGAGACCCTCTTTCGCTCTCTTCTTCACTCTTTCTTGCCCCGAACGATTTCTGCGAGGGGTGCTTGTGGCAACTCATCTCCTTATTTCTCAATGGCTTCCGCACTTTTACCCCGATCCACCCGGGTGGGAGGGGCGATCGCAAGAACACCCGGGGTGTACCCCTCTTTCACCCTTCGGTCTCCGCCACCCAGTCCTTTTTGTGCTTCTCCGGCTTCCGCCGCTTGTCCGGAATCACTTTCATTCCCGCGGGCGCTGGCCCCACTTTTCGCGCACGTCGCCGCGCCTCCGTTCCCGCATCCAGCTTTTTCTTTTTCCTCCGCATGATGCTGTCCCTCGCCTCTCCATTTACATTCCGACCACAAAACGCAACTATACTCGTCCCATGAACAAACTATTCTCCAACTCTCTCGCCGTCATCCTTCTGATTTTCTTCGGCAGCTCGCTTCTGCGCGCCCAACAATCGCCCGTGAATCTGCCAAACGGTCGCATTCTCGCCGGAGTCCCCGGAAATCCTCGCCCCATAAACAATCTCCCCACTGCCGCCGCCCTTTCTCCCGATTCCAGATTCGCCGTGTTCCTCCACAGCGGCTACGGCGCTTACACGTCCGGTGAAAAGCAATCGCTCACCGTTCTCAATCTTGAAACCAACGAACTCGCCGACTTTCCCGACGATCGTCTCGCCCACGACGCCCATCAGACTTTTTTCCTCGGCCTCGCCTTCAGTCTCGACGGCCATCATATCTACGCGTCTATGGCGAGCCTCACCGATCCCCTCGGCAAGAAACCTGGAGACACCGGCAACGGCATCGCCGTCTACACTTTTGAAAACGGCCGCATCGCTCCCGAAAAATTTCTCTCGCTCGCGCCGCGCGCAAAACTTCCCGCTGGAAAACTTCGCCGCAAGGAATTTAACGATGTCACCTATCCCGCCGGCTTGAGCGTTGCAAACGTGGCCGGCGTCGAAAGCATTCTCGTCGCGTGCAACAACTCCGACGAAGCGATTCTCCTGAACGCAGCCGACGGCAAAATCCTTCACCGCTTCGATCTCTCGCAGTTCAAACGCATCCCCGGCTCGCTTCCCTATACCACGGTCATGACTCACGACGGCAAGCGCGGCTTCGTCTCCCTCTGGAACGCCTCCTCCATCGCCGAACTCGATCTCATCTCTGGCCGCATCGCCCGCATTCTTCCGCTCGAAAAACCCGCCGCGCCCCTCGCCGGCGGCTCCCATCCCACCGCACTTCTACTCAATCACGACGACTCCACTCTCTTCGTCGCGCTCACCAACCGCGACGAAATAGATGCACTCGACCCTAAAAGTGGCAAGTACCTCTATAGTTTTTCCACCAAGATTCCTGGGCAGAAATACGGCGGGAGTGACCCAATGTCTCTCGCTCTTTCTCCAGACGAGAAGACTCTCTTTTCTGCAAATGCTATTTCGGACTCGGTTGGAGTCTATGATTTGTCCACTGATGTGCTATCGACAGGGCTAATTCCGACCGAGTGGTATCCCACTGTAGTTCTCGCCACACCGAAGCAGCTCCTTATCGCTACCGCAAAAGGCCGCAGCTCCGGCCCTAATGGCACGCCACTCGGAAAGAAAGCCAACGGCGCCGTCGACTATCCCTACACTCCCGCCGTGATTCACGGCTCCCTGGCGCAAATTCCCTTCTCCGATCTCGCATCGCATCTACCCGACTACACACAGCAAGCACAGGCCGCCAATTCCCTTCGCGGCAATTCCGATAAGATCGCCTTCTCTTCCGGCGAAAACAAAATTCACCACGTCATTTACATCATCAAGGAAAATCGCACCTACGATCAGATCTTTGGCGACCTCGGCCATGGCGACGGCGATCCCTCCCTCACGATGTACGGCGCGGATATCACTCCCAATCTGCACAAGCTCGCCAATCAATTCGGCATTCTCGACAATTTCTACGACAGCGGTGACGTTTCCGGTGACGGCCACATCTGGTCCAACTCCGCTTCCGTCTCCGATTACGTCGCGAAAACCTGGCCCATCGCCTATCGCAGCGCCGAACACACGTACGATTCCGAAGGCACTCTCTTGAACGGCTTTTCCACCAAAGACAATCTTCCGGACGCAGACGAGCCCACGGGCGGCTATCTCTGGAAAAATTTCGCCGCGCACGGCATCAGCTATCGCCACTACGGCGAATACATCGTCACCAGGTGGTGCAACGAAACTCCCGACAACCAAAAACCAACGTCGGGCCCGCCCAAAATCGCCGGTGTTGCGTGCAAACGAACCGTCATCAAAAAAGGTGAACCGCTCGAAAATAACGTCGGCGATCCGCACGGCAGCGCCAGTCCGTATCCCTGGGAAATCCCCATTCCCGCAAAAAACATCGCATCCGTCGTCGAACTGCAAGGCCACTTCGATCCGCGTTTCCCGGATTTTGATGTCGCCTATCCCGATCAGCTTCGTGCCGATGAATTTTTGAATGAGTTCAGTGATTTTGTCAGCGGGCGGAAGAACGGCAAAGACGCCATGCCGCAATTCATCCTCTTGCGTTTGCCCAATGACCACACTGCTGGCTTAAGAAAAGGTCAGCCGCGTCCCGCAGCCAGCGTCGCCGACAATGATCTCGCCATCGGACGCGTCATCGACGCGCTCTCCCACAGCCCTTATTGGGATGACACCGCCGTCTTGATTCTCGAAGACGATGCGCAGGACGGTCCCGACCACGTCGACTCCCATCGCAGCACCGCGCTCGTCATCAGCAAATACGCGCCCCTTCCGCAGACCCACGAAGCCATCACCATTCCCTTCGTCGATCACACGTTCTACACGACCATCAACATGGTTCGCACAATCGAAGTGCTTCTCGGCGCTCCTCCGATGAACAGCAACGACGCGCGCGCCGCCGCCATGGCCCCGCTCTTCGCCGGGGCCGGCACGCAGCCCTCATTCGCCGCCGACTATCGCAATCGCGACAACGGCCTGATCTACGAAATGAACACCAAGGAATGGAAGGAAGGGGAGAATCTCGACTTCTCGCACGCTGACGCCGTCGACACCGCTCTTCTCAACAAAGCTCTGTGGCAAGACCGCATGGGCGACGCACAAATGCCGCCGCCGCAACACAACATTTTTCCAAGTGAAACGCATCTCGCCGCGAAGCCCGCGGCAAAGCGCGCTTCAAAACGCAGCGATCCAGATTGAGGAGTTAAAAGCTGAACGTGACTTGCACATCCAACCGGCGATTGTATGAACTCGAACCAAACGGTCCGCCGGCAAGTGCGGTCTCTTGTCCAAAAATCGGCGAGCTGATAACGCCCACGGGATTCCCCGCATTCACGGAATTAAATATATTTCGTCCTGCAATCGCAAACGTGAGGCTGTATTTTTGACCCGAATTGTCGCCACCAAACGGTCCGCCTCTTCCGCCCGGCCCGCCGCGGCCGCCACCGCCGGGTCCGCGGCCAAACGTGCCGCCGCTCATGCCGCCTCCGGCTCCGTTCGCGGTCTCCGCTTTTTTCCCGAATCCAAAAGTTTTGCTCAATCGCAGGTTGAAAGAAATTCTGCTCGGCCCGGTGCCGCAGTTGATCGGAACCAGCGTGTCCGGGCTCGGTTCGTTGCAATCGAAACTTATATTTTTCGCGATCGCTGCGGTCGGCGAAGCAAGCGCCGCTTGCAGCGCGCCGAACGTCGGGCGGTCGTTGAAAATCGAATCGCGATTCGAGTCCAGCCCGCTCGTAATGTTAAAGGGCGAACCGGAGCTCGCAAAAATAAATGGACTCAACCGGAATTGATAGGGCATGGAAATGCTGCCGCCGAGAAAAACGCGATGGCGCACATCGAAAGAAGCGCGGCCGTAGTCCTGCGAAACATTGTATTGATTCGTCGGAAAACTGCCGGCGCCGGATGTGTCGCTGTTCGCATAGTTCAGCGTGTAGTAGCCGAAGAGCGAAAGTTTCGTGTTCAGCCGTACGCTGCTGTTCATGATGAACTGATTTTGTTTGAAGATTCCCGCGCCCTCGTACTGATAAATATTGTTCGTTCCGCCGAAGGGGCGGCTCGCATCGTCGAAACTCGGCGCTTGCGGCGCGTTGATATTTCGCGTGAGCAGAGTGTGGACTCCGCGCGAATTCAAATAAGTCACGGCAATGTTGGCGCTCTTGCCGAGTTGCCGCTCGATCGTCACGCCGCCCTGCATCGTGTATGGAATTTTCAGATTCGGATCGACTTGAAAAATCGTCGGCGAGGTGGCCGAAGCAGCGAGTTCCGCGGCCGTCGGAAGATTCGGATAGAAATCCGGATTGCTCACACGAAAACTCTGCTGCGTGACGCCGTTCAATCGCTGTGCCTGCAACAACAAATCCTGTGTGAAACGGTCGTAGAAAATTCCCCAGCCCGCGCGAAGCACGGTTTTCGGCTGGCCTTTTTTGCCCGCATCGATTCCCCAGGCCACGCCGATGCGAGGAGCAATGTCCGCCGAGCCGTTGATTCCGTTCTGCGTTTCGACGCGTAGCCCGTAGGAGAGCGAAATGTTCGGGCGCACTTTCCATTCGTCCTGCGCGTACAAACCGAGGTCGAAGAAAGTGTTTTGCGCGTTGGGCAGGCCCTGCACAATCGAAAACTGCGAAGCGCCGAGACCCGTCGTTGCGCGAATTTGAGCAGCGGTCATTCCGTTCGCGATTCCCTGCTGGACCATTTGATAGACCTGCAAACCGGTGAGGCTGGAACAGTTCGGAACCGTGGACGTGGCGCATTGTTGTGGAGTGGGCGCGCTGAAAACGAAGGTGCCGTTGAAGCCGGAAGTTTGCACGTTGGTCTCGTCCGTGACACGGAGGCGCGAACCCAGTTTGATGAAGTGCGAGCCGTGCACGATGGAAACGTAATTCTGCAGTTCATAACGGTCCTGAATGTCGTCGCTGTTTCCGGAACTGTTGCCGCCGCCGTTGAACGCGCCGTTCACATTGATGCTGGGCGTGGAATTGACGGCCGTGCCGTTGTTTTCTTCGCGCGAAAAACGAAAACGGATTTCGTTGATGACGCGGGGATTCACGACCTGCGTGTCCGTGACTTGTACCTGATGTTCGGTATTGAAATTGTTGGTTGCCTGCGTGGGAAGGCTGAAGGTGCCGATGCCGTTGTTGGTTTCGTTTTCGCGTTCGTATTGGTAGCGCGCGGTCAGCGTGTTGTTGGTATTCACCTGATAGTCGATGCGCGGGCTGAATTGCGTGCGCGTGCGCGGATTCGGAACGGAATCGGTGAACTGAATTTCATTCAAGTTTGCGTCAAGCGCCGGAGTGTTAATTGCAGAGAGTTCATTGATATTGCGGCGATTGAAGTCCAGGAAGAAAGAAGCCTTCTTGCTGATTGGACCGCTGAGATTCGCGTTGTACATCTCCGAGTCATATCCGGGAATCGGGGAAGTTCCAAGGAAGGGATTGCGCGCGTTCAACCCGGATGCATTTCCATTGACCATGAACTGGCCGTGAAATTTATCGGTGCCCGGTTTTGTGAACACTTCAATGCGGCCATAGCCCAGATGATCGTATTCGGCCGAGAACGGATTTTGGTTGATGCGGATTTCGCGAATGGAAGACTTCGGAGGAAGCGTTCCGCCGGTAAATCCATCGATGTAGATTTGGCCGCCATTGGGTCCCGCGGAAGGCCCGGCGAGAGCTTGCAACTCTTCGCTGAGTTCATCGGGATCGTCGGAGAGCGCGTCGAGATCTTTGCCTTTCAAAACAACGGAACTCGCATTTCCGGACGCGGATACATCGAGTTGAGTGGTCGAATCCTGCACTTCGACTTTTTCATTTTGCGTGGCGATTTCCAGATGCACGTTCACGCTGAGCGGCTTGCCGGCTTCGACGGCGACGTTCGGCTGCGCGAAGGGCTCGAACCCCTTTGCGAAAACTCTGAGTGTGTACGCGCCGGGAGCAAGAGTCTTGAACTCGTACATGCCGTTCGCAGTGGTGCGCGCGTTTGCCGGCTGTCCGCTTGCGGGAATGGCGACGACGCGCGCATTCGGCACAGCGGCGCCGGAAGGATCGGTGACGAGTCCCGTGAGCGCGCTGGACGCGTCTTGCGCCGCGGCGACCAGAGAAACTGCAAAGGTCAAAAGCAAAGCCAGAGAAAAATATTGAAGCGTCCGCCAGATTCTTAAATTCATGTTCCCCACGTTTTTATTTTGAAATTCACTCGCATCGTTCCTGCTCGCACTCACGGCGTTGCGCCTTCGCCGCCACCACCGCCACCGAGAGTCCACGGCGAAAGAATCATGTCCGGCGTGGCTTTGGAGGAGGCCTGCAAAATCGGCTCAACTCCGGCGAGGAGCGTGATGACGGTCGGAGCGACAGTCGCCGAGCCTTCGGTCGCGACGATCATGAGCGCGTCGCCTTTCTGGAAATCTGACACGGAAGAAGCGGGCATGCGCGCAATCATCTGCTGAAAATCTCCGGTCCCGCCGCGTCCTTGTCCCCCGCCAAATCCGCCTCGCGCGCCAGCAGCTCCAGCAGCCGTTGCTCCTGCAGGGGGCGCGGCTCCGGCTGGAGCTTGCGGAGGCTGGGGGGCGGCGGAGGGAGAGCCAGGGCCATTGCCAGCCCCTGCCGGCCCCGCTGCCGGGGTGCCTTTCAGCCGCATTGCGATTCCCTGCGCCATCATGGGCGGCAACTTCCGCAACTGCGAATCGCCGGTGATGTGCACGGTGACGGGCTGTTTCGTAGCCAAATCGGTCACAGTCAACGTCCCCGTGGCGCTGTTGCTGCTAACAAGTATTCCCGCGATATTGCGAAAAGTTCCCGAAACGATTTCGTCGGCGGTGATTTCGGTTCCGTCGGCGTTTTTCTGGCCCCGGGCACGCAGCTGGTCGCCGGCCTTAATGTCGGCGATTGGCGCGGCTTTGGCGTCGTCAAATTTGACGGAGTCGGGAGCGTAACGGCGCAAGATCGTGGTTTTCGTGACGTGGACGGAAATTTCCTTGGGCGTTCCGACGCCGTTGGTGGTCAAGGAAACGAGGCCTGTGCCGGCGTCAACGGCCTTGACGAGGCCGCCGACTCCGTTGCGCTGCCATTCGGCGCGGTCGCGGGCCTGTTTGTCGGCGATGTCGGTTTGCTTCATCGCGATGACCGAAGTGGCTTGCATCGACTTGGCATCGGCGCTGACGGCGCCGCGTACCAGAATTCGATCGCCGGCTTTCAGGTCTGCGAGCGCAAGAGGCGTG
>Ga0070734_10004436_pt1 | contig 13345 bp, 10 predicted proteins | sample Coa_R1_8_FD_66444 | JGI IMG/M metagenome (GOLD analysis project Ga0070734, IMG submission 66444) | Surface soil microbial communities from Centralia Pennsylvania, which are recovering from an underground coalmine fire - Coalmine... | ecosystem: Environmental > Terrestrial > Soil > Unclassified ...
ACGAAGCGCAGATTAAGGTCTGGAAGAATGCCTTCAAGGACGTCACGGCCGCCTACGCCACCGCCGTCGACATGAGAATTAAGACCTTCCAGGAGGCTGATGAGGAGCGCAAAGCCGAGGCCGCCTTCGATGCGTTTATCTTTTCGCTGGTGACTGGAGGCGCAATGGTGCTCCTCGGCGCGTGGGTGCAGTACAGCCTCGTTCCGAGCTTCGTGACTCGGACCGCGAAATGGGATTTCTCCAAAGGCCTCACCTCGGTGCCCGGCTTGACGGTCACCACCACCGAAAAATTCTCGAGAATGCAAGCGGCGATGTTCGGTGGCATCGTCAAGGATGTCGGCGGCAAGATTGTTTCACATGCCTTCCCGGAGCCGAAACGTCTCGCTGTGGACTCTTATCCCATGGACCAGCCGTCCGTAGCGGCAAACATGGACGCCGATTTCGGCAGGTTGGTCGACGACTCCGCCGAGGTCGTGCTGAAACAGCTAAGAGACGTGCAGACCTGGATGAACGAGGGCACCGAATTCGGCGATGCATGGCTGAAATATGCGCACGGCAGCGTTGAGCAAGCGCGGACGGAGATCCGCCTCCACCTGGATAAACTGAGACAGGAGTGGGCTAAGGATGGGCAGTTCTTCGGCCAGACACCGCGTAAAATCCAGCGAAAGTTCTTGGCTGAAGAGTACGAGAGAGCATTGTGGGCGGGCCTTTTCGCCAAGCTGTACGATCCGTTGTTCGAGCCGATACCGGGTTCCTCCATGGCGGAAAAGTTGGAGAAAGCAGAAGGCTCCTGGTTCATGGATGGCCTGCCTGGAGGGACGCCGACAATGGAGCGGGCCTTCGTCAATCGTTTGAAGGACCTCAATGTCGTCTTCGCCGAAACGAACCAGGGCAATCTGGACCAGGCAAATCGGATGATCGAGGGAGCGCCGAGGCCACAAGCCTACATCGACGGTCGCATCGATAATGCCGTGGAAATGGTAAGTATCTACAGGTGGGCCACGGGCTTTTTGCAGAGTGTGCCGGGCGTCGCCGCGACTACGTTGTTTCCTGCCGCACAACCGCGGACGCTGGATCCGTTACCATCGTATAATTGATCTTGTCGCCCCGGAACGATGTCTCGCCTTCCGATCACGCTTGCGGGCTCGACGCACGCAAGCGAAGCGTTCGCAAAACGAGGGCCGCAAGGCGGCTGATGTTGCCCCGCGCTTTGGCGGCGATGGCGGCCGCGTTAGTCGCCGCGGGGTTCGACGCCGGCGCCGCGGCCGGCGCCGCTCCCGGCTTCGCGGCCAGCATATAGCCCACGCCCGGCACCGTGACGATCATCCGTGGCGATTTCGGATCGGACTCGATCTTGCGGCGCAGACGGGAGATCAGCACGTCGACGCTGCGGTCGCCGCGCTCTGCGCCGCGGCCCGCCACCGCACGGGTCAGCTCATCGCGCGACACCGCGCGACCAGGGCGGCGCGCAAGGGACAGCAGCAGCGTAAGCTCCGCCCGCGTCAGTGCCACGACACGACCGCTTGCGTCGAGACAGGTGCGGCGAACGACGTCGAGCGTGTACCCGGCAAAGCGCAACACTTCGGGAGCAGTTTCCGCCGCGCTGGCGTCGGCCTTCAACACGGCGTCGATCTGAGCCAACACATCGTCCTCTCGCAATGGTCTGGCGATATAACCATCGGCGGGCACCGCCTCTCCGGCCGTCAAGCTTATATCGTCCGCCGGCGCGGTCACCAGAATCAGCCGATCCACGGCGGCGCGAAGGTCGCAGGCGAACTCGTGGCGATCGGGTTGCTCCTGTGCCACGATGGCAAGCTCAATCCTTTCATTCGCCACAACCCTGCGGGCGTGCTTGGCGCTCTCCGCGAGCTCGACTGAATAACCTGCCGCAATCAACCAACGTGCGAGGGTCGCGCGCAAAGCTGCATCGTCGCCGACCACCAGTACTCGCTTTTTCATCATGTGTCGGCCGCCTCATCCAATCACCGGTCAGGCAATTTCGCGAAAGCCGCGCTGAAGGTTAGTCCCGTTCGCGCCGCCAATATGGGCGACCCGCAATTCCTGCCCTCGTCTTCTGTCAATTTTTGTTCAGTCGCGTAACGAGGCCACCGAGTTCACCGGCACGCCATGCTTTGTTAGCGCCCCGCGGCCTCTACGTACTTACCGCGCGCATGTCGGCCCGCCGCCACCGCCGCCACTCCCGTAACGCGCTGAATTAACAAATGATTTTCTCCGCGCCGCGCGCGCATCGGGGGCGTTCTCCCCTGTAAACCACGGGTAAACGAGTTGTAAACGCGCCGTTAGAACCCGAACGCATCTCCGGGTTCAGGCGACTGAAAGACAGATGCGAGACCTCGCATCCCACTTTTTTACGGAGAGAGCATTATGACGCGTACCTCAGTTCTTGCAGTTACTGCGCTTGCGGCACTCGGTAGCTCGTGCCTGGTTTCCGCCGATGCTTTGGCTTTCGGCCGCGGTGGGTTCGGGGGTTTTTCCCGAAGCTTCTCCGCCGCCCCGCGGATGACGGCTTTCCGCCCGATGACGAGCTTTGCGCCGCGGACAGGCTTTGCGGCGCGGCCGTCCTTTTCAACGACTCATTTCTCTACGGCGAAGACGTCGACATTGCGCCCGGTCACCGGGACCCAGCGGACCACTGGCCTCGGTATTGGCGGCGCGGGCGTCGGCGTCGGCGGCCGCAATGGCAATGGAATCGGCATCGGCGGGGCCGGGGTGGGCGTCGGCGGCCGTAACGGCAATGGGATCGGCATCGGCGGAGCCGGCGTGGGTGTCGGCGGCCGTAACGGCAACGGGATCGGGATTGGCGGAGCTGGCGTCGGGGTCGGCAGCGGCCGCGGCAACGGCATTGGAGTTGGCGGCGCTGGAGTGGGCGTCGGCGGCGGCAACGGGAATGGCATTGGTATTGGCGGCGCGGGCGTCGGCGTAGGCGGCGGCCGTGGCAACGGCATTGGGGTTGGCGGGGCCGGAGTTGGGGTCGGCGGCGCTAACGGGAATGGTATTGGGGTTGGCGGCGCTGGCGTCGGAGTCGGCGGCGGCAACGGGAACGGCATCGGGGTCGGCGGAGCCGGCGTAGGTGTCGGCGGCGGCCGTGGCAATGGGATCGGGATCGGCGGCGCTGGCGTCGGAGTCGGCGGCGGCAACGGAAACGGGATCGGGGTTGGCGGAGCCGGCGTTGGCGTCGGTGGCGGCAACGGGAACGGCATCGGGATCGGCGGAGCCGGCGTGGGTGTCGGCGGTGGCCGTGGCAACGGGATCGGGGTCGGCGGAGCCGGCGTCGGAGTCGGTGGCGGCAACGGAAACGGGATCGGGGTCGGCGGAGCCGGCGTGGGTGTCGGCGGTGGCCGTGGCAACGGGATCGGGGTCGGCGGAGCCGGCGTCGGAGTCGGTGGTGGCAATGGAAACGGAATCGGAGTTGGCGGAGCCGGCGTTGGCGTCGGCGGCGGCAACGGGAATGGCATTGGGGTCGGCGGAGCCGGCGTGGGTGTCGGCGGCGGCAAGGGGAACGGCATTGGCGTTGGCGGGGCGGGCGTAGGTGTCGGCGGCGGGAACGGAAACGGGATCGGGGTTGGCGGCGCCGGCGTGGGTGTCGGTGGCGGCAATGGAAACGGGGTCGGGGTCGGTGGAGCCGGCGTCGGAGTCAGCGGTAATGGAAACGGCGTTGGAGTAGGCGGCACCGGAGTTGGCGTTGGTGGCGGGGCCGTCATCAACATCAACAACAGCAACGGCGGCAGAGGCCAGGGCAACGGCCACGGCCAGGGAGGCGGGAATGGAGGCTGGAACGGAGGCGGAAACGGAGGCGGAGGCCAAATCGCATCTGGCGGCGACAGCGGCAGCGCTGGGGGCGGCAGCGGCCTGATGGATGCGATCAGCCAGTTTGCTTCGCTGCTCACCGGGCTCGGCCAGGCTCAGGCGGCGCCGGTACAGCAGGCTGTAGCACCGACGCTCATACCGGCGCAGCAGACCGTGACGCCGGCAGTCATCCCGGCGCAGCAGGTCGTCACCACTCAGGTGGTGCCCCAGGTTGTGCCTGCGGCAGTCGGGTTCAGGGCGATGGCACTTGGCTGGAACAGCAGTGGAGCATGGGTCGTCCGCTCATCCCCCACGCTCGCCAACGCAAGCGTCGATGCCCTTCAGACCTGCAACGGCCAGTTCGGCGGATGCGCACTCAGCGATGCGGCTGTGGCTCCTACGGCGTTCGGCTGCCTCGTGGTGGCCCAGAGCACCGATGACACCAACCGGCTGTTTGCTTCGGCCGGCAGCTCGCTCGACCTCGCCCGGGCGTCGACCGACACGCAGATGACCAACGCCGGCCTGCACGGCGAGATCGTCTACACAGGCTGCAACTCCTGATCGGACTCAGGACCCGGCCCCCGCCCCATCAGGAGCGGGGGCCGTCCGCCGCACAAATCTTCATCTACCGCGGACGTTTGGGACAACGGACAGCAAAGCTGTCCGTTGTCCCTCACTCCTTACCAACCCCACCGACGCCAACCCCAGCGATGTCGCCAGAAGGGACGGTAGAACCCATAGGCGCCATAGCCAGGACCCCAGTAATTCGGCCGCCACCAACACCGGAACGGGCCACAAACCCATCTGACTTGCTCGATGTTCGTCGACGCAGCCTTAGCTAGATTGTCAGTCGGCATCGCAGAAGCTGGTGTTGCAAGCATCGCCGCGCTGCTCAGTGCGGCTGCCGCGATCAGAGTCTTGACCATCATCGTTGCATCTCCTCCTGATGGTTATCCCGATTACAAAAAAACGCTCAAACGTCGCCGTCAGTTTCACCCACACCGTAAAAGACAACGTTAACTTTCAGATAGTTACGTGAACCGTTATTCAGACTGTCGCAATCTCGGATGGAGCGGCAATCCAAGGACACCATGGAGACGCCAACGGCATTTGAAGCCGCTCCGCCCTCCAGGAATGCCAGATAAGCTGGTCGTTTTGCCGCCGACGCGCCCCTCGACGACGACGACGCAATGAGTAAAATCGATGCGCAACAAGCTCGTAAGAAAGCGTAAGGACCGGAGGATGGCCATGCGAGGAGGACTTTTGGTCGCGGCGTTCATGGTGGCGTCGACAACCGGAGTTTTTGCTCAAGGCGCACCCGATGCGTCGTTCACAGATACCCAGCGGGAGGGATTGCGCCTGTTCAGCCAGTCGTGCGGCGTTTGCCACACCGTGGTGCAACAGCGAACCCGACAATACGGACCGGTCCTGTCGCGCGAGACCCTAGGCGGCGACGAGGAACTGATACGCGAATACATCGGCAACGGCACGCCGCGCATGCCGGGTTTCCGGTTTTATTTCGAACCCCCGCAAATCAACGCCATCGTCCAGTACATCAAGACCATTCCGCCGCAGCCCGCAGCGGCCGGCGCTCGATGAGTCCTAGTTCAGCGCCTAACGCACTGACTCACACGATCCGTGCTATCGGTTGATCAGGAGATTGATCCATGAAGAGTCCAACGAGTTTCAGGATGATCGGTACGGTTTTCGCCGCCGCCATGTCAGCGACGGCGCTAACGCCCATGACGGCGGGCGCGGCCGATGCGGTGCTGAGCGGCACCATCAAGTCGGCTGATGGCGCTGCGCTGGGCGGCGTCACGGTATCGGCACGCCTTGACGGCTCGAATATCGTCACATCGGTTTTCACCGATGAAAGCGGCAACTACTATTTCCCACCGCTCGCCACTGGCAAATACAAGGTGTGGGCGCAGGCCGTCACGTTCGACACCGGCCGCGGCGATGTCGATCTTTCCGCCGCCAAGCGGCAGGACTTCACGCTCAAGCCGTTGAAGGACTTCGTGCGGCAGCTGCCGGGCGACATGGTCCTCGCGGCACTTCCGGACTCGACGCCGGAAGATGCCAACATGAAAACGATCGTGCAGAACAACTGCACCGCCTGTCACACGCCGAGCTACATCCTGCAGCACAAGTTCGACGAGGCAGGCTGGAACGCCATCATCAACCTGATGAAGCACGCCAACGTTTACGGCATCTATCAGGGCCCCGACCACAAGGCGAGCCCCGTGCTCGATCATAACCAGAAGCAACTCGCGGCTTATCTGGCGCGGGCGCGGGGGCCAGGTGAAACGTCGATGAAGTTCAATCTGCGACCGCGCCCGAGCGGCGAGGCGGCTCGCGTCGTCTTCACCGATTATGAAGCGCCGCCGGATCCGGATGTCGGCATGCCCTACAAGGTGCTGACCAACAACGGCACCGACTGGTCGCTTGGCACGCCGTCCTATGTTTATCCGGGCTTCGGCGTGCATGACGCGTGGATCGATGCGGACGGGAAGAACGTCTATTTCACCTGCAACGTGCCCAACAACGTCCTCACGCTCGGCAAGTTCGACCTCAAGACCGGCGCCTTCAAGCCCTTGAAGGTCGCGGCCGCGAACGGCCTTGCGGCGCCGGCTCACGGCATGACGCGGACGCCGGACGGCACCATCTGGTTCAACGTCAATCCGAGCAAGGGCGGCCTCGGCAAGCTCGACACCAAGACCGACAAGATCGAAGTGTTCATCCCGCCGGAAGGCATGGCGCCGACCGGCGGCGCCACCACGGTCGACTATGATGGCCGCGGCATGATCTGGGTGTCGTCGCCCACGGGCGCGCTGCGGTTCGATCCAGCGGCCGAGAAGTTCACCGAGTACAAGTCGCCAACCGCGAAAGCCGCGAACGGTGGCATCGGCCTCACCTATGGGGTAGCGGCCGATCGCGACGGCAACGGATACTGGGCCCAGATGGCGATTGACACCGTCGGCATCGGCGACGGCAAGTACGGCACCGCGAAGGAGCTGAAGCTGCCGCCAGTCGAGGCAGTCCGCGCGAGGCTTTCATCCCAGGACGTTGCGTTCTACGAAGCCAACGGCGCGCCGGACTTCAGCAACCCGGCCCCCTACGCGCAGGGACCGCGCCGCATGGGCACCGACAAGAATGACGATGTCCTCTATGTCGGCAATTCGTGGGCGGGCACGCTCGCCAAGATCAACACGCGCACGCAGGAGACCAGCACCATCCCGCTGCCGCCGATGCGCAAGCCCTATCACGTTGCAGTCGATTCGCACCACAACGCCTGGCTCAACATCTGGATGACGGACCAGGTGCTGCGCTACGACCCGAAGGCCAACGCGTTCACGGCCTTCGACATTCCGACGCGCGGTTCGGAAGTGCGCTACGTGTCGCTGTATGAGAAGGATGGCGACACGAAAGTGGTGCTGCCGTCCTACCGCACCCGCAAGGTCACGGTGATGTCGTTCCGCAGCGAAGCGGATATCGCGGCCACGAAGGCGCAGGCGGCGCAGTAGAGCGCGGCAGACTCAGAAGCGCTGTCAAAACGAGGGTGGCCGGGCATGTCCCGGCCACCTTCAGTTTTAGGCACTATTCAAACGGCAACGTGGCCCTGCTTTCCCCTTCCGCAAAGCGGAGGAGGGAGCAAAGCGCGCCACGATCATCGACATTCTTCGTCCGCATCGTTACCGTGATGGCTTGGACGCGCGACGGCGTCCATTTCGTCCGTTCTCGAACAAACTCTGGAGAACCGACCATGCAGCCTTCAGCCACAAGCCAATACGTTATCGGACAGACCACGGCATTGCGCGCGCGGCGCTGGGTAATGGGCGCGCTTGCCTTGGCGGTGCTCGGCGGCATCGCGCTGTGCGGTGTGACGAACGTGCAGGCGCAAACGCCTGCGCCCGCCGTCAAGCTCTACATCTTCGATCTCGGCCAGCTCAAGAGCGCGAATCCGCAGCCGTTGCTCGATCGCGGCGTCAAGGTGACGGACATGTCGGTCGTTGCCTATCTGGTCGTGCATCCGCGCGGCACGCTGCTGTGGGACACCGGCACGATCCCTGACGCGCTCGTAAAGCCCGAAGGCACCACGGTCGTCCGCGCCACAGTCAAAAAGACGCTTACGGGCCAGCTGGCCGAGATCGGCTACAAGCCGGCCGATATCACCTACCTGGCGCTGTCGCATTACCACTATGATCATTCCGCCAATGCAAACGCGTTCGCGGGCTCGACCTGGCTGGTGCAGCGGCCTGAGCGCGCCGCAATGTTCCCGGATGCGCCGCCGGCCAATCCGATCGCCCCGGACGTCGTCGCCAAGTTCAGTGCGCTCAAGACCAGCAAGACCACACTGCTCGATGGCGACTATGACGTGTTCGGCGACGGGTCGGTCGTAATCTTGTCGACGCCCGGACACACCCCGGGGCACCAGTCGCTGTTCGTGAGGCTTGCGAAATTCGGACCGTTGGTACTCTCGGGCGACCTCTATCACTATCCCTCCGAGCGCACGCTAAAGGACTTTCTCCCCTTTGGTGGCCGCGGCAACGACGCCCAGGAGGCGGCCTCAAAGGCCAAGGTCGAAGCGCTGCTCAAGGAAAAGGGCGCGACCTTGTGGATTCAGCACGACATCATCGCCGACGCGAACTTGAAGAAGTCGCCGGCGTTTTACGATTGAGCGGATTTGGATCGCTTCGAATTACACTTGGCGTCGTCGCCGGGCGTGTGGGTACACCGTAGGGAAAATCGCTTGCCGCAGAGACGCGCAAGTGGCGAATGCCTGTAGGCGATTTTGCTCACGCGGTCAGGACTCGGTCCGACAGTGTGGGCAACGGCGAGACCGCCATGGCCCACCCTACTGCCCGCGTGCGTGGTTGCACACGCATGCTTTCCTTCATCGAGGCCGACATGGATGTGCGACATATCTCTCCGGGCCGCAGTCCGCCCAAGGACCTCCATGCGGTCATCGAAATTCCGCTCGGCAGCGTGCCGGTGAAGTACGAGATCGACAAGGCGACCGGCACCCTGTTCGTCGATCGCTTCCTGCACACCGCAATGTTCTATCCAGGCAACTACGGCTTCATTCCACAAACGCTTTCGGCCGACGGAGATCCCTGCGACGTCCTGGTGATGACCCAGGTAGGCGTGGTGCCCGGTGCCGTGATCCGGTGCAGGCCGGTTGGCGCGCTGGTGATGGAGGATGAGGCGGGCCTCGACGAAAAGGTCCTCGCCGTTCCGGTCGACGACCTCCACCCGTTCTATTCTGGAATCAAGAGCTACCGCGACCTGCCTGCTGTCGTGTCCGAGCAGGTCGCGCATTTTTTTCAGCACTACAAGGACCTGGAGAAGGGGAAGTGGGTGGAGATCGTGCGCTGGCTGGACGCACCGGCCGCCGAGCAATTGGTCATGGATGCCATCGCGCGGGGCGCGACCGGGTGAACGGACGCCCTTCTGGCCAGCCTGGAAAAATCGCCGGACCAGCCCGGCGCAATCAAGCGACCGGCTAAGCTGAAGCCGAACCTATTCAGACGCGCGCAGGCCGGATGGCGTCACTTCGAACGCGAAGTGGAAGATCGGCAAGTCCTCGCCCGGATGATCCTGGTCGCCGGTCAATTGTGGGAGGCGGTAGTTGATCGGCCGCGTTTCCTTGCCTTTGTAGATAGCCGGATAAAGATCAATGTAGTGCCAGCCGGGCTCTCCGGTTGCCTGCATGATGATCTCGACGTCGCCTTGACTGTTGAAGCCGCAGGCATAGCCGGAGAGCCCGTTGTCGTAGACCACCGTGTAGATGTTCGCGGTCTCGCTCCAGCCGACCCCCTTGAGATGAATCTTGAAGGTGGTCTCCACCGGACCGCGCTCAACATCGAGTGGAAACGCCGTCGGGGCGATCCAGAAGGTCCCGGTCTTGCGGGTGCCGGCGGCATCCGCCCATAACACGTGCGCGCCGCCGAGGTCGTCCGGGGCTTTGAAATAGAACGCGACATTGCCGGCTGCATCTGCCGTCGCCTCCGCGACCGTGCGCGAATTTTCCTCCCAGCCGCGCGCGGTCATGCGATTGCCCGTATAGGTCATCCAGTTGAGGGCAACGGTCTTGCCAGGCGCAAAACCCGCCCCCCTCACGAAGACGGGCTGGTCGACGCCTGCGAATGCCGGCGTCGCAACAAGCTCGCCCTGAGGCGGCAGTCGACGGACCTCGGTCTGCGCCTGTCGTTCGGGAGGCGGGGGCAACACCGCTTCGCCCGGCACGATATTGAAGCCGATCTTGAACTGCGGCCGGTCCGGTGATGGCGACTGTTGCTTGTTGCGATACGGGAAGGTGAAATCCGAATGGATCACTTCGAGCACATGCCGCCCCGGGCGGCCAGTCGCCGGAATGGTGAATCGCGCGCTGCCGTTCGTCGTCGTCACCGAGATCCAGCCGGTGTAGCGGTTGTCATAGAGCAGCACCCAGCTGTCTTCGAGTTCGCGCCAGCCGATGCCGTGGACTTCGACCGGGAGCGGGGTGCCCACCGGCACGTTGTCGGCCAGGAGCTTGACGGTCATGTCGAGATTGAAGGCGTCCTGGGTGAGCAGACGCGTCCCCTGCTGCAGCACGATGTCATGCAGGAAGCCGAAATCATCGGGCGCTACGAACTTCGCCGCGATGCGGCCGGCGGCATCGCTTGTCACGGTCGCGATCCGATAGCCTGTCGGCGTGAATTCACGGCCGAAATATTCGGCCGTGGTCACGTTCCAGTGTCCTTTCACGGTGCTCCATACGAGCTGGAATTCTTCGCCCGCCGGAAATCCCTCACCCGTCACCGTGACGGGCGTCCCGACCGCACCATTCGCCGGTTCGACCTTCAGGCGGCCGACATAGCCGCCCGACGGCTTTGCCAGCGCCACCTCTGGGCCGAGCTCAGCCGCACGGGGCGCCGCGACCGCAATGTGGGGGAGGACCATCATCAGGCCGATCAGGGCGCAGGCAAACGCCCCCGCCCGTCCGTTTCCGACGGCGAACATGTGAGCTACCTTGTGCCGCTAAGGAGCCGGCTTCTTGATCTCGATCTCGCCTGGCATCACTTGGAACTGCGAGGTCACCCGCACGAACGGCTCCCAGGTCGCAGCGTTGCCCTGCAGGTCGGTCGCGGTCGCCTTGTAAACGAACGTGCCGTTTGGATAGGCCGACGGGATGATCCACACCGCCACCCAGAAATGATCGGTCGGTGCGTTGCCGGGAGGATGCCCGCCATAGACCGCCGGGACTTTGGTGCCGTCCGGCAACTCGACGGTGAGGCTCTTGATTCCCTTGTCGTCCAGCGCCTTGCCGTCAACGTCACGGATGCGGAAGCGCCACACCACCTTTTCAAGATGCTTGAACTGGTTGTTCAGCACGCAGGCCGGCCCGGGAGCACCCTGTTGGGCGCCACGCACGATATCGCCTTCGAAGAAGAGCTTCGCGGTGTCTGCTTGTGCGCCACTCGCAAAGCCGACAACCGCGCCCGTCACCGCAAACGCAATCGCAAGTGATTTCATGGAGGACGTCCCTTCCAACCGAGGAGGATCAAAGCTTAGCGCTTTAGTTCGTTCTTTACTGTAACGATGATATCGTGCTGCGCCGTGGTTTTGAAGTCCCTAATTTATGGTGTTATCAGAATGGCTTCGGCCCTCGCATCGCGACGCGAACCTACTTTATCCGCTCCAAGATGCTCACGTAGTTCGCCACCGCAGCGCCACCCATGTTGTAAATTCCGCCCAGCCGTGCGTCCGGCAATTGCATCTCGCCTGCCTTGCCGCACAGTTGCATCGCCGTGAGCGCATGCATCGACACGCCGGTGGCGCCGATAGGGTGGCCCTTGGCCTTCAATCCACCGGAAGGGTTGATGGGGAGCGGACCGTTCTTTTCTGTCAGCCCATCCTGGATCGCGCGCGCGCCTTCGCCTTCGGGTACGAGGCCCATGGCCTCATATTCGATGAGTTCCGCGATGGTGAAGCAGTCATGGGTTTCGACGAACGAGAGGTCGGCGAGCCTGATGCCGGCGCGCGCCAATGCGCGCGACCACGCCTTGCTGCAGCCTTCGAATTTGAGGATGTCGCGCTTCGACATCGGCAGGAAATCCTGCACATGGCTCAAGGCCCGGAAGATCACCGCCTTGTTCATGGCGAGCGCGGTTTCCACATCCGCGAGCACCAGCGCGGCCGCGCCGTCGGAGACGGGCGAGCAGTCGGTGCGCTTCAAGGGGCCGGCCACGAAGGGGTTCTTTTCGCTCTCGTGGCGGCAAAACTCGAAGCCCAGATCCTTGCGCATCTGTGCGTAGGGATTTGCTACTCCGTTCCTGTGGTTCTTGGCGGCAATCATGGCGAGCGCATCCGACTGGTCGCCGAATTTCTGAAAATAGAGATTCGCGATCTGGCCGAAAATTCCCGCAAAGCCACCGGCGATATCGGCTTCCTCGCGCACATAGGACGCCTTGAGGAGATTGCGCCCGATCTCGGCAGCAGGCGTCGTCGTCATCTGCTCGACACCGGCGACCAGCACAATGCGCGCGGCGCCGGCCCGGATGGCCCGCACGCCTTGATGCACGGCCGCCGAGCCCGTCGCGCAGGCATTCTCGACCCGCGTCGCGGGCTTGAAACGCAGATCAGGCGAGGCCTGGAGCACCAGCGATGCGGTAAAATCCTGCGCTGAAAAACCGGCATTGAAGTGGCCGAGCAAGATCTCGTCCACCTCGGACGGCGCAATGCCGGCATCGTCGAGCGCGGCTTTCGCGGCACCGACTACCAGGCTTTCTACCGATTGATTTTCGAGTCTGCCGAAGGGCGTGTGAGCCCAACCGATGATACAGGCAGCCATGGAACTCTCCTTCATCGGTTGTCCGAGCGTCCGAATCCGAACGTCTTGTTTCAGACATTTTCCGGTAAAAGCATAATCCTGGTGGCAACTCGCGTCAGCACCTTTGCGTTCGCGTCCCTAAATGGGGTAAAAGCCGCGTGTTCGCAACGCTCCAAAGTAGATGGACCGCATATCGTGCCGTTTTCGCAGAAGCTGCTCATGGTTCCGGCATGCGCGCTTGCCCGGATGGCAGGCGCGGTGCTCACCTTGGCAATGCTTGGTGTCGGTCCGGCGCGGGCCGATGCATTGCTTCTGGTTGACGTCGATTCCGGCAAAGTCATCAGCGAACAGAATTCCACCTATCCGTGGTACCCAGCGTCCGTCACCAAGCTGATGACCACTTATGTGACGCTCAAGGCGGTGCGGGACCACCGCGTCACTCTCGACAGCGTCTTCACCGTCTCGCCCAAAGCTGTCGCGCAGCAGCCATCCAAGATGGGGTTCAAGGCGGGAACCCAGGTGACCGTCGACAACGCTCTGAAGATGCTGCTCGTGCACTCAGCCAACGACATGGCCGTCGTGCTGGCAGAAGGCGTCTCCGGATCGATCGAAAAATTCGCCGACGAAATGAATGCCGCGGCGCGGAGCCTCGGCATGACGCAGACGAACTACGTAAACCCCAACGGACTGCCGGACGACGAGCAGGTCACGTCCGCGCGCGACCTC
>Ga0070734_10004437_pt1 | contig 13340 bp, 12 predicted proteins | sample Coa_R1_8_FD_66444 | JGI IMG/M metagenome (GOLD analysis project Ga0070734, IMG submission 66444) | Surface soil microbial communities from Centralia Pennsylvania, which are recovering from an underground coalmine fire - Coalmine... | ecosystem: Environmental > Terrestrial > Soil > Unclassified ...
TGCACGCTGGTCTTGGTGGTCTGCACCGGATCGTGCTGATAGTGAATCGGCGACGCGGGGCAGGCAAGGTTGAAGATCTCGTCGACCTCGACGTAGAGCGGAAACGTCACGTCGTGACGCATCAGCTCGAACCGCTTGTGGTCGAGCAGCGCGAAGACGTTTTCGCGCGATCCAGTGAAGAAATTGTCGACGCACAGCACGTCATGGCCCTGACGGACCAGCCGCTCGCATAAATGGGATCCGAGAAAGCCCGCACCCCCGGTGACCAGAATCCGTTTCACGTCCGCTTCTCTCATCGGAACCTCCTTTTCATGCGGCGCGGCGCAGCGTGCCGCCGCTGACGCACCCTCGAGCCGTGCCCCGGGGCCGCGCTCATCCCGTCACGCTGCGCAGGACCCGATCCCAGTCGGCGGCGAAGCGCTGGATGTTGAAGCGCTCGCAGGCGGTCCGCCGGCCTGCCCCGCCCAGCTCGCGCGCCGCCCCTGCGTCCCGCAGCAGCGCGCGCATGCCCTGGATGAGCCGGTCCAGGCGTGTGTCGATGTATCCAGAGCGGCCGTTCTCGATGACCGTGACCAGCTCGGTGGTCGCCAGGGCGACGACAGGCACCCCGACCATCATTGCTTCGATCACGGCGAGACCGAGACTGGTGTAGCGGATGGGATTGAAGAAGAAACGGTGGGCCGCCATCGCCAGAGGAAGCTCGTGATGGCTCAGCTCGCCGGCGCCGCCGCAGCTCTCGGCGCCCATCCCGTACAGCTCCAGCGGCACGGCTGCGCGGGCCGCGGCGAACACGTCCGCACCCAGCCGCCGGCCGCGCGACGCCAGGTTGTTCACCACCACGATGCCCCGCGCCAGTTCGCCGGTGAACGCGGCGGGGGTGATCAGCTTGACGCCATGCTCGATCACCACGTTCGGTGAATCGCCGCTGTCCCACATGAGCTGATTGAAAGGCGTCACGTGGACGAGCAGGGTATTGCGGTCCTGGACGGGATGGCGCGTCCCGGTCGGGTGCTCCTGCGGCGGATCGTGCTCCAGATACAGCGCGGGCAGCCTGCGCTGTGCCTCGCTCAGCACGCTGTGACGGTCCTCCAGCCAGGCGCGTCTGGACTGGTACAGGACGCAGTCGAACCGCATGGAGGGGACCGCCTCCACCGGTGCGTCGTGGACGTTGCCGCCCCAGGGCAGGCTGCCGGTGCGTCCGGCGCGGTCGCCTTTGCGCGAGGCATCCGCCACCAGGTAGAAGTCGTGCGGGGTCTGCGAGAGATAGTAGAGATAGTTTCCGTGCACCTGCCAGGTCAGCACGCGCAGCCTACGAGACATGGGCGTGCTCCGTCTCGAGAAGCCGCAGCGCCGCGTGGACGACCGCTTCCACCGGCACGCCGCTCGCGCATTCGTGGCCCACGGGGCAGAGGTCGTGCTGGCACGGCCGGCACGGCACGTCGTGGGAGAGCACGGCGTGGCGACGGCGGTCCAGCGGGGCGAACCGCAGCGGGTCGGCGCCGCAGCTGACGATCACGCTGGGAGTGCGGAGGGCGGCGGCGACGTGGGAGATGCCGGTATCGTTGGCGATCACCAGGCGGGCGCGCGACACCAGCGCCGCCAGCGTGCCGAGGTCGGTGCGGCCCGTCAGGTCGGCAAGTGGCGCCCGGCAGGACGCTTTCAGCGCTTGCGCAAGCCCCCGCTCGGCGGCGCTGCCGGTGATCACCACCTGCCAGCCGCGCTCTGCCAGCGCGTCCGCCACGGCGGCGAAGCGTTCGACGGGCCAGCGGCGGGACGCCAGCCGCGCGCCCGGATGGACGCAGACCAGCCGTTCCGCCCGTCGTGCACCCTCCCAGCAGGCGTCGAGCCGGGCCTCGTCGTCCTGTGCAACCGGCCATTCAAGATGGAGGCCGGCGCGCGGCACGCCCAGGTGCTCCAGCAGCGCCAGCAGCCGGACAGTCTCATGGCCCGTTTCCGGCCACTCGAGGAACAGCGCCGGATCGGGGCAGTGCTGACCGCGCCGGTAGAAGCCCGCTGTGACGCGCGCGCCAAGCGCGAAGACGAGGCTGTTGGTGAGCTCGCCGCTGCCGTGCAGCTGGAGGGCGAGATCGAAGCAGGCGGCTCGCGCCCGCGAAAAGAACGACGGCAGCTCGTCGTTTCCCGGCTGGAGCTCCGGCAGGCCGGGGTGCCCCGGGAAAGCCATGAACTGGTCTATCCAGGGAAAGCGCGCCGCCAGCTCCCGCGCCCACGGCAGGCCGATGAGGGTGAGATGCGACCGGGGATAGCGGCGCCGCAGCGCCCGCAACGCCGGCACGGCGACCAGCAGGTCGCCCAGGGCAAGGGCACGGAACACGGCGATGCGCCGCGGCGCCGGGCTGGTTGCGAGGCTCACTAGAAGACGCCGCGGTAGACGGAACAGGAGCTGCAGATTTCCGGCGGCCGGTCGCCGGCCAGCTGCTCGCGAAACCGGTCATAGGCTTCGCTGTTCCAGACGGCGCGCACCCCGTCCTGCGCCATGTTGCCGAAGTTGATCCGATCCGGCGTCGACACCATGCAGCAGGGCATGGCCTCTCCCCGGCAGCTCACGTAGGCGCCGCGCCACGGCCAGTCGCAACGGGGTCGGCCGCGGTCTTCGACGCGCTCCGCCGTGCGCGGCAGCCGCAGCGGCAGCCTGTGGCGGGCCGCCGCTTCACGAGCCGCGGCGAAGAAGCTTTCCATGCGGGGGAGGTCGTCGCCGGTGAGCATCTGCTCATCGACAAACGCCCGCATCGGCTTGTAGCGTCGCGGCAGCGACGACTCGGCGAAGTCGTGGCACAGCCGCTGCACCGACAAGCCGTCCGCACCGGCGAGCGCCGTCAGCTCCACCATGTCCGGCAGTTCGGCGAGGTTGCATCGCATGAGCACCATCACGATGTGGATGGCCGGACGGGATGCGCCGTGCCGCGCCCGGGCTGCGATGACGCGGTCGAGGTTGCGCAGCACCTTGCCGAGATGACCGCCGCGGCGGATGGCGGCGTAGGTGGCGGGCTTCGCGCCGTCGATGGAGGCGTACAGGGCATCGAGGCCGCTCGCCACCGTGCGATCGGCGCGATGCGGCGTCATCAGCGTCATGTTGGTATTGGTGGACACCCGTATGCCGCGGCGAACGGCGTACGCCACCATGTCGAAAAACTGCGGATGCATGAGCGGCTCGCCGAGGCCTTGCAAGTGCAGCTCGTTCATCCGGAATTCGTCCACCAGCCGCATGAAGTGGTCGAGCTGCATGAACGCGGGCGCGCCGCCGTGCTCGCTTTCCGCCCGGAACTGCACCGGGCACATGGCGCAGCGCAGGTTGCATTGTCCGACCGGTTCGATCTGGACGAACTGCGGCAGCGCGACCATGGCGGGCCGGTCAGGCAAACAGCACCCGGTACCGCACCGCTCCGGCGACGCGGTAGTAGATGGCGACGGGCGGGATGACGATGGACGTGGCGATCATCTCGAGCACGTGGCGCGCGGTGCGCGTGGTGCCGCGCAACCGGCGCAGGCAGAACGCCACGGTCAACGCGAGCCAGGCGACGACGCCTGAGGTTCCCAGGAGGGGCGAGCCGCCGGCGAAGCCGGCCGCCCCGGCGAGGGCGGCCGCGCACGTCGCATAGTGGTTGAGCGGCGGCATCGCCCGGATGAAGCGCCGGTACAGCCCAGGGTGCTTTTTGTACAGCAGGGCGTCGAACACGAGGTTCGAATGCAGCGCGACACTGACTCCCCAGCGGGCCGGCCGCACGGGATGGATCACCACCGCCGCCGGGGCGCGAGCCACTGTCGCCCCCCGCTCGAGCAGCTTGAAATGAATGTCGGAGTCTTCGCGCCACGCCCGCTTGAAGCGCTCATCGAAGCCGCCGATGTCCAGGAGGGTCCTGCGGCGGATGAAGCAGTTCGCGGTGACGAACAGCGCCGTCTCCAGATGGCTGACGTTGCGCTCGTAATCGGTGGGCTTTGGCGGCACCGGAACGCGAACCCGGCCGCATGCGGCGTCGGCTCCGCTGTCGAGCGCGCGCAATCCTTCAGCCAGCCAGTTCGCCGCCGGGATCGTGTCGTCGTCGGTGAATGCGATGATGCGCCCGCGGGCGAACAGCCAGCCGCGATTGCGGGCGGCCGCCGGGCCGCGGGATCCCGGCGTCGATTGCAGATAGATCACCGTCGTGCCGCGGGCGGCGGCGCGGCTGGCGCAGGCCTCCACCGCTTCCCGCGTATCCGCCGTGCGTCCGTCGTCGACGACGACGATCTCGTAGCGTTCCGGCGGCAGCGTCTGGACGAGCAGGGCGTCCAGACAGCGGGACAGCAGGCCGACCCGCCGGAACGTGGGAATGACCACCGAAACGGTCGGAATCATCGCGCCGCCTTGTCGACGAGAAACGGGCCGATGACCAGCGCGTCGAGCGGCGTCGTCCAGAACGATTCCAGCGCGTCGCGCGGCGTGCAGACGATCGGCTCGCCGCGGGTGTTGAACGAAGTGTTGACCAGCACGGGAACGCCGGTGCGGCGACCAAAGGCACGCACGACGTCGTAATAGGGCGGGTTGTGCTCGCGGCGGATGGTCTGTACGCGTGCGGTGCCATCGACGTGACGCACGGCGGGGATGCGCTGCGCCCTGTCGGGACGGACCTGGTAGACGAACAGCATGAACGGGGCATCCTCTGCGCCGCTCCGCACGAACCAGTCGGTGAAGGCTTCCTCGATCACCACCGGCGCGACGGGACGGAAGTCTTCGCGATCTTTCAGCTCGTTCAGCCGTTGCTGCATGTCCGGCTCCAGGGGCGACGCCAGGATCGAGCGTGCGCCGAGAGCCCGGGGCCCGAACTCCATGCGGCCCTGGAACCAGCCCAGGATGGCGCCGGCGGCGAGAAGCTGTGCCGCTTCCTCGGCGGGATCGGTCATCCTGCGGTAACGAACGCCGCTCCAGGCGAGGGCGCGCTCGATCTCGGCATCGCTGAACGACGGTCCGTAGTAGGCATGCTCCATCCGCCAGGCGCGCGCGCCGCTTCCGCGGGCGTCCGCGTCCGCCCACAGCGCCGCGCCGAGCGCCGTTCCGGCATCTCCGGCCGCCGGCTGCACCCACACTCTTTCGAACAGCCCGCTGTCGCGCAGACGGGCGTTCATGACACAGTTGAGCGCCACACCCCCGGCCATCGCCAGCCGGCGTTCGCCGCTCGCCTCGCGCAGCCAGCGCGCCAGCGCGAGCGCCGATTCTTCCAGCACGCGCTGCAGCGAGGCGGCGAGATCGAAATGGGCCGGCTCCAGCGGCGCGCCGCGCTCGCGCCGCGGCGTCAGCTTGGCGAGCTCGAGCGGGCCAAGGCGGAAGTCGCCGTTCGCCGCGACACGCACCGCGTCGCGAAAGGCGTCGAGGTAACGCGGCGTCCCGTACGAAGCGAGCGCCATCACTTTGTATTCATCGGAGGAGTGCAGGAAGCCGAGGTGGCGTGTCACATCTTCGTACAGCAGCCCGAGCGAGTGCGGCACGTCGATCGATTTCAGCCGGCGGTAGCTGCCGTCGCGGTACACACCGAACGTCGTGGTGGCGCGCTCGCCGCGCCCGTCAAGCGTCATGACCGCACACGATTCGAACGGTGCGGCAAGGTAGGCACTGGCCTCGTGGGCCGCATGATGGGGTACGAAACGCCACCGGAACGGACCGTCGTGGCGGACGCCTTTGAAGCGGCGCTGCAGGTGATGCGGCGCCCCGGCGGCCAGCTGCCGGGGTGCGTTGACGACATAGGACAGGAACAGCGGATCCCACGGCGAACGGCTGGCATCCGCGACGCGCCCGGCGGACGGCTGCAGCGGAAGCTCGATGGAACCGGCGTTCGCGCGGCCGGCATCGAACAGCGACGGATCGAAGGAGTAGGCGACCTGGTCGACTTCGGCGAGGACGATCCCGGCTTCGGCCAGGCAATAGTCGATCGCGCCGAACGGCAGCTCCCATGCGGAAAACGGCACCGGTCTCTTGGCGTGCTTGATGCGGCTGAAACGCTCTTCCTCCGCCGCAGCGATCAGCTCACCGTCGCGGACGAGAGCCGCAGCGGAATCGTGGAAGGCGGCATTGATGCCGAGGCTATACATGGCAGACATCCCCCTGCGCAGCGACTTTGCGCCGTGCGGGCGCCGCGCCGCGCAGTTCGTCGAGGAGCTCCACAGCCGCGCGCGCCACCGCCTCCGGAGCGACCCGCCGCAGGCAGTCGTGGTGCTGCTGCGGACACACGCTCTTGTAGCAGTAGCGGCACGGCACGTCGTGGTAGAGGACGCGGCTCGGCACCTGCCACGGGGTATGCTGGGGATTGGTGAGGGCGTACAGGTCGACCACCGGCGTGCCGACCGCCGCGGCGACGTGGGCCGGTCCGCTGTTATTGGCGACGAGCAGAACGGCTTTGCGCACGACGGCGGCGAAGGGGCCGAGACGCAATCCGGCGGGCAGGGTCACGGCACCCGGACCCGCGTGCTCGCGCACCGCCTGGACCTGTGCGGCTTCACCGGGGCCTCCGGCGATGACCGGCTGCAGCCTGGTGGCGGCCGCGATCAGCGCGGCGGCGCGACCGAACTGATCGGCCGGGTAGCGTCGCGACGGCGCGGAGGCGCCCGGGTGGACGATGAAGTAGCCGCCGCCGCAGGACACGCCCGCGGCGCGCAGCGCTTCATCCGCACCGCGGGTGTCGGCTTCGTCGATGCGGAAGGACAGCCTTTCATCGCGGGTGGTGCAGCCGGCGAGCGCGACAAGATCGAGCTGTCGCCGCACCTCGTGGCGAACGCGCCGCGCCGGTTCCTCCTCCTGCGCCCACTGGGTGAGCAGGTGATAGGGATTTTCGCGGCAGTAGGCGAGCCGCCGGGGGATGCCGGCCTGGAACAGCAGCAGGGCCGCGGGCAATGCGCTCTGACTGTAGACGGTGAAAACGACGGCCGCATCGAAAGCGCGCGCCGCCAGCGCGGCGATGCAGGCCTCGAGGCCGCCGGCGGACGGCGGGCGCCCGCTCTTCACCCACGGGGCATCGAATGGCATGACGTCGTCGATCTCGGGAATGTGGCGGACGAGCGGCGTGCAGGCCGGCGACGCCAGCAGGGTGAGGCGGCGTCCCGGGGCGGACTCCTTGATGGCGCGCATCGCCGGCGTGCTCATCAGCACGTCGCCCATATTGTCGAGACGCACGCACAGGATGTTGCGGGCGTGCGTCCACTGAGCGGCGCCGTCCATCATCGACGCGGCGCGCCTGCGAAACGCGGGCCCCGTGGCACGGGGCCGGCGGTCGCGCGGCCGTCCCGTTCGATGCGTGCAGTGGGGAGGCGCCGCCGTCCGCCGGAGCGTTCGAGCGCGGGCGCTGCGCCGACGGCAGTGGCCGCCTCACGCAGCGAGCGGACGCGGTAGTCGGGCCGGCGCATCGGTCCGGCCCGCCACTGGGTCTCGTTGCCCGCATCGATCAGAACGGCGCGGCATCCGGCGCGGTGGCCGGCCTCGATGTCGTCCAGGATGTCGCCGAACATCCACGACCGCGCGAGATCGACGCGATGCCGGCGCGCGGCCCGCAGCAGCAGACCTGGCCGCGGCTTGCGGCATCGGCAGCCGGCGTTTGTTGCATGCGGACAGTAATAGAAGCCGTCGAGTGCCGCGCCGCGGCGCGCCAGCAACTCGCGCAGGCGTGCGTGCACCTGCACGAGAGCCTGCTCGCTGAAGCGCCCCTCGGCGACGCCCGCCTGATTGGACACCACCAGCAGCTTGAAGCCGGATCGGCGCAACCGGCGCAGTGCGTTGCCGGCGCCGGCCGCCAGCTCGATGCGGGCCGGATCGACGTTGTAGGGGACGTTTTCCACGAGCGTCCCATCCTTGTCGAGGAACACCGCCGGGCTCAGGGCCATGACGTTTCGTGCCGCGGCAGGACGGTCATTTCCGGCACGACGGTCTCCGCCGGCAGAGTGAGGATGAAACGCACCGTCTCCGCCACGACGGCGGGATCCTGCAGACGTTGCGGATCCAGCTCCGGGAAGCGCTCCAGAAGAAAAGGCGTGCGCATGCCGCCCGCCACGATGGCCGTCACTCGGATGCCGGCCGGCCGCAGCTCCGCGTGCAGCGCATGCGAAAGCCCCAGCAGTCCCCATTTGCTGGCGTGATAGGCGGCCGCGTTCGGCCACGTCCGCTTGGCGGCCGTGGAAGCGATATTGACAATGGCGCCGCCGCCGCGCTTTCGCATGCGGGGGACGACCAGCTTGGAAAGAACGAGCGGACCGCGCAGGTTCGTGCGGATCACGCGATCCCAGGCACCGAGGCTCAGCTCTTCCAGGGGCAGGGTCACGTCGACGCCGGCGCAGTTCACCAGCGTGTCGACCGGCCCCAGTTCGCGCTCGATGTTGTCGATGACCAGCTCCGCGCGCGACTCATCGGCGACGTCCAGAGGATAGGCGGCGGCCCGCGCGCCGTGCGAACGCAGATCCTCCGCGGTTCGCTGGGCGGCCGCTGCCTGCATGTCGATCACCGCCACCTTGCATGCCGCCTGGGCGAGGCTGCGGCAGATCGCGGCGCCCAGTCCGCTCGCGCCGCCGGTGACGAGCGCAGTCTGGCCCTCGAGGGAGCGCAGCGCGGTCATGACAGCGCCTCCGCGCGGGGCGGCACCGCCTGCTCCGATCCGACGATGCGGCAATACTCGCGGAAGAGATCGCGGGCCACGCGCTGCCATGTGAAGTGCTGGCGCGCCCGCTCCAGGCCGCGACGACCGAGCGCGCGCGCCAGCAGCGGATTGCCGTGCAGCCGGCCCAGACAGTCGGCCAGTGCAACCGGGTCGTTGGGCGGCACGAGATAGCCGCTGTATCCGTCGCGCACCGAGTATTTGATGCCGCCTACGGCGGATCCGATCACCGGGACGCCGCAGGCCATGGCTTCGATCGGTGTGATGCCGAACGGCTCGTACCAGGGCGTCGTGACGAACACGTCGCTCGCGCAGTACAGCTCGCGCAGCGCGCTGCGCGGCCGCTGGCCGGTGAAGACGATCTGGTCCGCGACGCCTTCTTCCCGCGCGATCCCGCGCAGACGGCCGATCTCCGGAGTGAGGCGTTCGTCCGCACAGTCGCTGTTGCCGCCGACGATGAGCAGGCGCGAGCGCACGCCGCGCCGCTTGAGCGCGGCGATGCCGCGCACGACGTTGTCGATGCCTTTGCGCGGCACCAGGCGGCCCAGCTGCAGCACGACGAATTCGTCATCGCCGATGCCGAGCGTACGCCGTGCGGTGCGCGGCCCGGGTGAAAACTCCGCTGCGTCGAACCCGCAGGGGACGACGCTGACCCGATCGAGCTGGGCCGCGTAATGCTGGACAAGATCGCTGCGGTCCTGCGGACATTCCGCGATGACCCGATCGGCGTGGCGCACCAGCTCGTCCTCGATACGCAGGCGGTCCAGGGGAAAACTGTCCGCGTCGCGCTGATGGAGCCGGCGGATCCGCCCCAGCGCGTGAAAGGTGATCACGAACGGCAGATTCAACGCCCGCTTCAAGGCAAGTGCTGCCATCCCCGACATGAAAAAATTAGCATGCGCCAGCCGATAGGGCACGGCCTGGGCGGCGCACCACTGAACAGTCCGCTCGCTGAACTCTTCCATATACGGCAGCAGTCGTTCCTTCGGAACATATCGTTCAGGCCCGCCGGAGACATGAATCACCCGAACATTCTGCTCGAGGGGAACGACGGACGGCAGGCCTGGCCGGTCGCGGCGGGTGATGACATCGACGGATTGCCCCATGCGCGCGAGCTGACGCGCAACGTGGAGCACGTAGATGTTTTGCCCGCCGCTGTCGACGCCGCCGACCGCTGCCAGAGGCGATGCATGCTCGCTGATGAACGCGATTCTCATTGCTGTCCTTGCCGTGCGGTGTGACGGCGGGCAGCGCTGCAAGCCACGTACCCGTCTTCTCCAACTGGACGCGTTGATGGTCATGTTCTCGGAGAAGATCATGTCTTTCCATGTTGTTCATGGTGAAGGCGGCGCCGAAGCACATGCAAAGCGGCGCGCGCGCATCATCGACACGACGTCGGTGACGGCGTATCGGGCATTAAGAATCGCGCAGCGATCCATGCTTCGGGGGTGGGCCTCGCCCCGAACCAATTCACCCCGAACCATGTGTTCCTCGCGTCCGCGGGAACCTCTTTTGGACGGGCCAGGTGCTCCATCCGCACGGAGGGGATATCATTGATCCGTAGCCGTATCCGCGGCGAAACGCCTCCGCCCGCCGCGCCGGTGGCCGTGTAAAAAAGACTGTCGGTCCTGCCGGCCCGCGACTGCGGCGACGCGGAGGCTTTCAAGACGGGTGCGGCCCGCACTTTGCCTGCTGCTTCGCTGTCGGGTGAAAGCATCATGCCGCATGCCTTGCTTGTCGATGACGACTTGGAGTCCCTCCAGGCCTTGGACGGGATTTTCCGGGCCGAGCAGTTCACGACGGCCCGGGCGGAGTCCTTGAGGGTGGCGCGGGTCCTCGCGACCCGGCAGGCGCCCGACGTCCTGATCACCGACTTGCAGCTCCCGGACGGTCGCGGCACGGAGCTGATTTCCGAGCTGGATACGGTAGCCGGCAGGATCATCGTGGTCACCGGGCAGGCGTCCGTGGAAAGCGCAGTCGAAGCCATGCGCGCGGGGGCCGACGATTATCTGCTCAAGCCGATCGACGTCGACCGTCTGAAGAAGTCCCTGTACGAGCTGCCGGCGGCCCAGCAATCCCACGCGGCGGGCGGCCCGGCGCGGGCCAGTCCGCGCCTGCTGGGCGACTCCGAGCCGATGAAGGCCTTGTATCGCCGGCTTGAACGCGTCGGTCCCACTTCGGCCACCGTGCTGCTGATCGGGGAGAGCGGCACCGGCAAAGAGCTGTGTGCGCAAATGATCCACGATTGCAGCGCGCGCCGCATGCACCCATTTCTGCCCATCAACTGCGGCGCGGTATCCCCGCACCTCGTCGAGAGCGAGCTGTTCGGACACGAAAAAGGCAGCTTCACCGGCGCCGAGCGCCAGCACCGCGGCTTCTTCGAGCGGGCGCACGGGGGCACGCTGTTCCTCGACGAGATCACCGAGATGTCGCCCGAGCTGCAAGTGAAGCTGCTGCGGGTGCTCGAGGCCGGCGTGTTCATGCGGGTGGGCACGGAGCGTCCCATCGCCACCGATGTACGCATAATCGCGGCGACCAACCGCAAGCCCGAGGAGGCTGTGGCGCAGGGCAAGCTGCGCGAGGATCTGTACCACCGCCTCAACGTGTTCCCGATCCACGTGCCTCCCTTGCGCGCCCGCGGCGCGGACATCGAAGTGCTGGCCAGGGAATTCCTCGCCGACTTGAACCAGTCCAACGGTACAAGCAAGGTGTTCTCTCCGGCGGCGCTCGCCGAGCTGTACCGCCATCAGTGGCCGGGCAATGTGCGGGAGCTGTGGAATCATGTGCAGCAGGCCTACATCCTCGCCGACGACGTCATCGGAGGCGCTCCGGCGCCGCCGTCGTTCGATCCGCCCGACGGGGAGCGGCTGATCACCTTTCGCGTCGGCAGTTCGCTGGAGGAGATCGAGCTTCACGTCACGCTCGCGACGCTGGCGAGCTGCAGCGGCGTGAAGCGAAGCGCGGCGGAACTGCTGGGAATCAGTCTCAAGACGCTGTACAACCGCCTCGAGTACTACGCGAGCAAAGGGTTGATTCATCCGGGCGACGGGGGGGCGCAGGTCGCAAGCTTCTCCCCAAGGCGCTGAGTCGGCCGGCTCATTCACGCTGAACCCGGCGCAACGCCTGCCATACCTCCGCCGGTACGACGCGTCGCTCGCGCAAGGCCCAGCCCAGTCCGGCCAGGGCGGCGGCGCAAGCCCTGGTGCGCTCGCGCCCGCGCCACACCAGCCGGACGGTTTCCAGCACAGCGCCGGCGGCGGGCAGCCGCATCCAGCTGCACCATAAGCGGTTGCGCAGGAGCAGCTGCTGGCGCCCGCGGGCGTCCCGCAACGACGACGGGTGATGGTGAACGGCCAGCTCGGGGAGGTACGCGAGGACGTGGCCGGCCGCCATCAGATCGAGGCTGAGCAGGCTTTCCTCGGCGCCGAGAAACAGGCGCGGATGATAGCCGCCGGCGCGCAGAAAGCTGTCCCGGCGCACGATGCAGGCGCCCGCCATCAAGCCGGCCACGACGCTGCCCGGAAGGCCGAGCGGGTTGCGCAGAGGACTGCGCGCCATGCGGATCGAGGTGGGATCCACCCGCTCTTCCGGCCCGACGAGGACACACGCGGTTGCCGCGGCGACCTGCGGAAAGCGATCCAGAATTTCCGCGCCGCGGGCGAGCGACCCCTTCTTCCACCAGGTGTCATCGTCGCAGAAGGCGACATATCTGGAGCGGGCGGCGCGCGTGCCATGATTGCGGCCGGCCGCTCCGAGGTTGCGTGGCAGCGCGATGAGCGTGACCTGCGGAAAGTGCCGGCGCACGGCGTGGGCGGTGTCGTCGCTGGAGCAGTTGTCGACGACGTAGACCGGCGCTGCGGGCTCGGTCTCGCGCATTCGCTCAAGAGTGCGCAGCAGCTCGGGGCGCCGGTCGTGCGTCAAGACGACGATCGACACGGCCGAAGTCAGGTGCGCCGCCTCCATTGGATCCTCCACAAGATTTCCGGGGTCAGCATGTCGTGCGCCGCGGCCGGCCAGCTCTGGCGCAGCCCCCGCATCTGAGACGCATAGAACATCAGGGCGTCACGCTTCGCGCCGACCGCCTCCGCCCGGCGGGCCGACCCGATACGCCGCAGCAGGAAGCCGGCGCAGGCGAGCCCGTGGCGCCGCCGGTCCGCTGCTCCCGGCTGCTGGCGATACAGCGCTTCCTCGTACAAGTACCAGTGGCGTTGCGGGCGTGCGGTGATGAGGCCGAGCCCGGCACGGTGAACCCGCTCGTGGTCGGCGTGGAACAGGCCCATCGGAAGCGCAATCGACATCGCGGGATGAGCGTCGATGGTTTCCTCGAGCACCGGTCCGATTTCCTCGGCGGCGGCCACCGCCGCCGCGGCCGTCGTGTATTGGCTGTCGACGAAGGACAGCCACTGGGCTGACGCCCCGAGGGAACGCACGGCCCGCTCGTCCTCCTCGCGCCGCACCGCCATCCACGGGTCGTTCTGGTCAAAGCCGCAGCGGCGGTCCCATTCTGTCAGGGGCTGCCGCCGCGGGGCATCGCCGGCATAAACAGTGACGACAAGCGATCCGGGGTGGCGGTAAAGCAGCTCGCCGCAGGAGAGCACGGCATCGTCGAGGTGGGGCGAGACGACGATGAAGCGCGCCGCCCCCATTGCGCCGGTCACGCGGACGCTTCGATGAACAGGCTTTCGCGCTCCCGATTGTCCAGACAGACGATGCGGG
>Ga0070734_10004439_pt1 | contig 13335 bp, 13 predicted proteins | sample Coa_R1_8_FD_66444 | JGI IMG/M metagenome (GOLD analysis project Ga0070734, IMG submission 66444) | Surface soil microbial communities from Centralia Pennsylvania, which are recovering from an underground coalmine fire - Coalmine... | ecosystem: Environmental > Terrestrial > Soil > Unclassified ...
CGGGAAATCGGTTTTACCGATATTTCTAAGGTGGTTGAGCGCACAATGAATGAAACGCCAGGCCGCCATCCTGAATCTATAGAAGAGGTGCTTGCCATTGACGCCCAGGCCCGTAACCTGGCGCAGGAGCAATTGCCGCGTCATGTTGTCCGGTAGCGGGCTGCGGCGCTTTAAAGTTACAATATCAAATCACCTTCATTATGCAGTTATTATCGCTCAGCGTCGTCGCGTTCATATTTGTTTTGGGCATTCTGGTATTTGTCCATGAGTTCGGCCATTATGCCGTAGCCAAGCTGTTTAAAGTCCGGGTTGAGGTTTTCAGCCTTGGCTTTGGCAAGCGTCTATTCGGGTTCAAGCGCGGCGATACCGACTATCGCATCAGCCTTCTCCCTCTGGGCGGCTACGTGAAGATGGCCGGCGAAAATCCCATGGAAGCGCGAACGGGCGATCCCGGCGAGTTCATGAGCCATCCACGCTGGCAGCGCTTTCTGGTGGCGATTGCCGGCCCGGCGATGAACATTATCCTGGCGTTTGTGGTTCTCGCAGTCCTTTACACGTTCCATCATGAGTATTTCGCTTTCAGCAAGGCCCCCGTGGACGTGGTTTTCGTTACGCCCAATTCTCCGGCGGAAAAAGCCGGCCTGCAGGTGGGCGACAGGATCGCCAGCGTCCAGGGCATTGATAATCCCACGTGGGAAGATTTCCTGATTCGTGTCAGCATCAATCCAGGCCAGCAGGTTCCAGTGAAGGTATTACGCGGCGATAAAACTGTGGACCTGACTCTGGTGCCGCAAACGTCCGGCAAAGACCATGAAGGCGACGTGGGACTGGATCCGCCGGGCGTAGTGGGCATGATCGAGCCGGGACTGCCTGCCGACAAAGCCCACATCCAGACTGGCGACGTGCTGGTTTCCGTCAATGGCAAACCGATCCATTCCGTAGATGATCTGCTGGGAGCGCTGCAGGAAGCCAAGGGAAGTCCGGTGCAGCTGACCATTCTTCGCGATCGCAAGAACCTTACGCTGGCCATTCCCGGTGAACTGGTAGGTTCTCCTGGCACCGCAGAAAAGAAATACCGGATCGGCGTGAGCATGGAGCAGGTGGAAAAACTTCCGTTCCCGGTAGCAGTGCAAACTTCTTATGAAGAGTGCAAGAGCAATTCCCTCCTGATCTTTGAATTGCTGGGCAAACTGATCCAGCACAAGAATTCCATCCAGCAGATGAGCGGCCCCATCGGGATCATGCGCTATTCCGGCCAGGCAGCCAGAATGGGCATGCCTTCACTGCTGAAATTCATGGCGTTGATCAGCCTGAATCTTGCCATCTTCAATTTGCTGCCGATTCCGATTCTGGATGGTGGCCTGATGCTCATGCTGCTGGTAGAAGCCGTGATGCGGCGCGATATCAAACAGGAAGTGAAAGAACGCGTCTATCAGGCGGCTTTTGTGTTTCTGGTGTTGTTTGCGGCGGTCGTGATCTTCAATGACGTGGCCAAGACGCTGCCCGGACATTTTAGATAATGAGCTGCTAGCTACTGGCCCCTAGCTGCGAGTGAAGGCTTTTGGTACTTCGTATTTAGGGCTTTTGGCAGCCTTCGGATTCCTGTATCGGCAACATTCTTTTTTCACTGACCAGAGCACTTCGCTTTTGCGTTCAGTTTGGGATCAGTTCCCGATCAGCATTTTCTTCTCATTATCCCAGCGCCACTTCGCTTGTTCGCCGGTTAGGTGCACGCCACCCAGCCAGCGATCAACGCCGCCTTGCAGCTTGATCCAGTCAGCTTTGCCTTCCAGCAACTGGCGGCCTCCGTCGGTGATGGTGAATTCATTCTTGGGCGATTCAATGAGCGCTGGATTGGGACCGGCTGCAAGCCATGCGAGCCGCAAATACACTGACAAATCGCCCCAGGGCACATCCTCCTGTTTGCGCGACTCAAAATAAATCTCCTGCTTCTTGCGCTTGCCTCCGGCAACAGCTTGCAAGAGCTGCCGTTCGGTGCGGGAAAGCCCGTCGCTGGTCCATGGATACTCTTCAAGAAAGCGCGCGAGCGCCGCTGCCAGAAATGGCATCTCATCGAACTTTTGTTGTGCGATTGCCACCATGTCGGTGGGATCTTCAGCGCGGAAAGCGCGCCATGCCTCCGTGGCAATACTGCGTTGCGCATGCGTTACACGTTTGCGCATGGGAAACAGCCGCGCCAGCTGCGGCCCGCTCAGCTGTCCCAACCCATAGAATGGCCGCACACCGGGATAAGAATCAATCTGTACCAGATCGAGATTGATGCCTTCAAGGTCCTGCTGCTCAAACCAATCCAGCAGTTGAATAAGCTGCAACTGGTCATAAAGATCGTGCTCAAACCAGAGCACCACTTCCTGGTGCTTGCGGAAATCCTGGAGTGTCCGGTCGCGGCTGGCAAAGTCGGCGCGCATTTTCTCAGGATTGCCCCACCCGAAGCCAGCCAGCGCTTGCGCGCGAATATCAGACAATTCGTTCAGCGTCGCAGTCTGCGGCACGGGGCCGTCATGCAGCACGTCATTCCACGCAAGATAAGTCCCCGGAAACCTGACTTGCCGGAAGGTGCCCGTCACCGATTCGCCATTGGTGATATGAAGCATGAAGCAGTAATTGGTATTTGGTAGTTAGTACTTGGCCGAGCGTGGAAGCTCCGTGCCGTATTGCCGCACTCACACTGTCACAGACAGAAGCCAATTACCAAATACAATACTCCCTTTCTCAGCTAGACTATAACAAACGCATCGCCATGGTCTTCGTTCTCGACAACTACGATTCCTTTACTTACAACCTGGTGCAATACCTTGGAGAACTGGGACAAAAGGTGGAAGTCCATCGCAACGACCAGATCACGCCGCAGGAAGTGGAGGAGATGCGTCCCAGCCACATCCTGGTTTCTCCCGGCCCATGCACGCCGCAGCAGGCGGGCATCAGCATTGATTTGATCAAGCACTTTGCCGGCAAACGTCCGGTGCTAGGCGTGTGCCTGGGACACCAGGCAATAGGCGCGGCATTTGGCGGGAACGTTGTCCGTGCGCATCAACTCATGCACGGCAAAACCAGCCGTATCCAGCACGACGGTAAAATGCTCTTCAAAGACATGCCGCAACCCATGACGGCGACCCGTTACCATTCTCTAATCGTGGAGGAAAAGGGTCTGCCCAGTGAACTGGAGATCAGCGCGGAGACGCATGAAGCCGATGGCAAGCGCGTGATCATGGGCCTGCGTCATCGCCGCTTTCCGGTTGAAGGTGTGCAGTTCCATCCGGAAAGCGTGCTGACGGAATCGGGCCGGTTGCTGCTGCAGAATTTCCTCGCGTTGTGAAACTTCATCTTCGTCCGAGCAAAAACCTTGAAACGCAGAGGAACGGAGGAAGCGGAGGATTGAGGGCTGTTTGTACGAGAGTTCTGCAAAGTGTCTAGCAACGTCTTGATGGATATAAATACCTCAGAGTCATGCGTTCCCTCCGTTCCTCCTTTCCTGCGTGTTTCAGGTTTTAACAACCGAGCGGAATCGGTTAGTGCCATTCAGAATATCCAGCAAAATTGCACTCACTTAGGCTAAAATCGTGCCAACGATCCAGAGTATTTTGGAGGCCCAGCATGGCGCAGCCGCAGCCGGAAAAGCGAACCACCCGGCGGTTTTCGCTCGATCTGCCCATCTCAGTAAAGTTCCTGGATAACGGCCAGCGGGAATTGGCCGGACACACGCGCGACGTGAGTTCACGCGGCGTCTTCATGTATCTGGATGCCGACATCACCGCCGGCGCGCCTATTGAGTTCATAATGACGTTGCCATCTGAAATTACGCTCGCAGATCCTATCCGGGTACGCTGTAAGGGAAAAATACTCCGGGTTGACAAAGCGGCGCAGGGCCAGGGCGTTGCCGTCACAATTGAGAAATACGATTTTGTAGGTGAGGAGTAACGCGTTCTGTCCTTCCGCCGGTACATCATTCTGAAACGCGCTTTTCGTCATGGATGGACCACTTCCCTGCTCCTCACGGCGCCGATTTTCGCGCAAAATGCGTCCACACAGAACGTGCCGCCGGTTGGCGAACTATTTGCTTCCGACGCGAATAGCTCCAGCGCCATGCAACTGGCTGGGTCGGGAATGGCGGTCTATTCCGGTTCAGAATTATCTGCGGGAATCGCACCGGCGACGCTCAAGCTGGCGCGCGGCGGGCAAGTGCGTATCTGCCCGAATAGCGGCCTGAACGTGACTACGAGCGGCCAGGGGCTGATGTTGGCAACGGGCACAGGCGCATTGGAGATCGAGTACGAACTTAAGCAGCAAGCTGCTGACGTTGTGATCACTCCGGATTTCAACGTCGCGCTGGTGGGACCCGGCACATTTCATCTCGCCCTGGGAATCAACAAAAAAGGCGACACGTGCGTGAAGCCGCTGGCTGGGAATACGGGTGAAATCACGTTTTCAGAATTGCTCGGCACGGGAGTTTATAAGTCTGGCCCTAATCAGACAATGGTTTTCCGTGGCGGCAAGCTGGATGGTAAAACGGCGCTCACCGGCGAATGCGGTTGTCCTGCGGCAGCGCCTGTGATGCGCGCAGAAGCGCAGCCGAGCCCCAACCCGGCGGACGAAACGCCCAAAGCGGCGGAGCGCATTGCGGTCATCAGCGATGAAGCTACGTCGCCATTGCCGCCCGACAAGCCCGGCCAGGTCCATGTGCAGGTGGATACGCCTTTTGTGTTTAGCGCCCGGCCGGCTTCGGGGCGGTCCTATGCAGTGGCAAAGGTGCAATTTTCCACGCTTCCGAACGTTTATTTCGTGCAAGAAAAGGTCGATCCCATCGTTCTGGTAGAAAAGAAGCCAGAGGTGTCTCCAAAGGCAACGGCCGAGACATCTAAACCAGAAGAGAAGCCCCGGAAAGAAAAGAAGGGCTTTATGGGGCGGGTAAAGGGCTTTTTTGGCTCACTGTTTCACCGTTAAGTTGTTGGTTAGGCACGGATTACAAATGGTGGCTTTAGTGCAAATACCAAAGTGAAACTTTTATTCGCCGTGTGGAGTCTAAACTAGATAAACTTTTATTATGCCTTTGCCTGATCCGCAAAACCCGAAGCCAAAGAACCCAGCCTCCGGTGACCCTGAAGCACAACAGCAGGAAGTCGTTAAATTTGCTAAAGAGCCGCCGCTGAACACCTCGGTAATGCCCACGATGCTGGGTGTCGGGTATGGCACGTACCAGCAGCGCCCGGAAAACTTTCTACTTTCCTTTGTGACCCATACGGCGGCCCTGGGGCTGATGTTATGGCTGCTGCATTTGACCGTTCCGGCAAAGATCATTCCGCCAACGACGGCCAACTCTGTGGAACTTGCACCCTACATACCTCTGAAAGTCGGTAAAGGCGGCCCCAGTGGTGGTGGCGGCGGCGATGCCAGCAAATTGAAAGCATCCACCGGTACGCCCCCGAAAGCGGCCAAGCAGCAGTTCACCCCGCCAACTGTAATCGTTCAGCAGAAGAGTAAGTTGATGATTGAGCCCACGGTGATTGCCGACATAAAGACTCCGCCAAACACGCAGTTGGGCGATCCACTCTCCAAATTGATGACTCCCTCGAACGGCGTCGGCGTTGGCGGCGGGATCGGCAGCGGCAGCGGCGGTGGCGTTGGATCAGGACACGGCGGACCTGGTGTTGGCCCCGGAATTTTCCACGTGGGTGACGGCGTCAGCGCACCCCGCCCGATCTTTACTCCTGAACCTGAGTTTTCAGAAGAAGCGCGCAAAGCCAAATATCAGGGTGTTGTGGTACTGAATATTGTTGTCGGTACCGATGGCCGCGTGCACAACCCGCGCGTGGTCCGATCACTGGGCATGGGCCTGGACGAAAAAGCCATTGAAGGCGTGAAGACCTGGAAGTTTGATCCTTCAAAGAAAGATGGACGCGCCGTGGCGGTTGAAATGAATATTGAAGTGGCCTTCAACCTCTACTAAAAAATAAATCTGAAAACAAAAAGGAGATGCGCGAATGCATCTCCTTTTGAATTTTGCGGAAGAAATTATTCCTCGACTTCTTCCAGTTGGCCGTTTTCCAGCTTCTCCTGGCATGCGATGCAATAGCGTGTCCAAGGCACAGCTTCCAATCGTTTGGCGTTGATCTCATTGCCGCAGTTCACGCATTCGCCAAATTCGCCTTCACGAATCCGCTGCAACGCAGTCTCAACCATCGCCAGGAGCTGGCGATCGTTATTGCTCTGGGAAAACAGAAATTCCTTGGTATAGGAACTGGCCGCGCGGTCAGCAATGTCCTGGGCCGTGTCCTGGTCAGCAATGCGACCGTCTTCTTCAATACGGCTCACGGTTTTGCGCAGGACTTGCTGGCGCTCTTCCAGTCGTTTTTTAAAGCCTTCCAGCTTCTTCTTGTCCATGTCTTTTGATAAATGATTTATCTTAGTCGCCATAATAATTACCGTCAAATATGTTGCGGGAACGACGATTAGATGCAGCCAAGAACGGGGTTGTCACCGCGCAGTGTAAGGAAATTGTAAAAAAGAAAAATAAAAAGCGGCCTGATCACAGGCCGCCTTTTGCAAAGAGGCGAAGGAGGAAGGGAAATCTCTCAGGAAAGGCGATGCACGATGCAGTCCCGGCTTGCGCCAAGACACACGGATTGAAGAAGTCTCAATTCTTGGAAGAGGGTTGAAATCATGTTTAGTTTTACGTGCCTCTTTATTTGCTTCTTATATAAGCAACTCGGAAACCAAAGACTCTTCCTCTGCCTTGTGGAATATCGGACAAGAATTAACTGTTTTATTTTGTGTAACATGCAATATATTTTAGAGAGATGTGGAAGACTTAGGTGTTCTGCGACCGCAAGTATTAGAGTTGCTTGATGTGGTATCAGAGTACCAACATTAGACCTCTTCATGCTTAAGCTGGGTTTTGGTTTGCTCCTCCATCGCTTTCAACTTGTTGAGAAGGGCTTTGTAGCTGATTTTGAGGATTTTGGCGGCCTGACGGCGGTTCCAGCGGGTTTGAGCTAGTACCCGCTCAATGGCTTCCCGTTCGGCTTGCATTGCTGCACGTCGGCCAATCTCCAGTAATGATGGCATTTCTATTTCTACGCCATTGCTTGATTGCATCGCCGGCGTTGCGGTCTCAGCCGCGGCAACAGGCTGCGCCGCCATCCCGCCAAAGGACGTCACGATGGGCTTGTGGGTAGCCAGCTCACGAATGATCTGCGCCTCGTTCCCCACAATTACGTATCGCTTCACCATGTTTTCCAGCTCGCGAATGTTTCCAGGCCACGGATACTCCATCATTCGATTTACGGCAAACTCGCTGAACATGGATGGCTTCTTGCCGTAATGCTCGCTGTATTTTTCCAGGAAATATTTCAGGAATACCGGGATCTCTTCACGGCGTTCGCGCAGCGGCGGAATATGGATCGTTACCACATTCAGGCGATAGAACAAATCTTCGCGAAACACGCCTTCTTCCACGGCGCGCTCCAGCGGCTTGTTTGTCGCAGCCAGGACTCGCACGTCTACCTGCACATCACGCTTGCCGCCGAGGCGGGAAAATTCATGGTCCTGCAGCACGTGCAGCAGCTTGGCCTGGAGCGCAGGATGCATCTCGCTTATTTCGTCCAGAAAAATAGTGCCGCCATTGGCCTGCTCAAACTTGCCCAGTTTTTGCCGGTTCGCGCCGGTGAATGCGCCCGCCTCATAACCAAAGAGCTCGCTTTCCAGCAGCTCATGCGGAATGGCGGCGCAGTTCACTTTCACAAACGGTTTTTCGCACCGTGACGATTCCGAATACACCATGCGCGCCACCACTTCTTTGCCGGTGCCGCTTTCACCGCGAATGAGCACCGTGGCCGTGGTATCCGCCACCTGCTCAATCGTCATTTTTACTTCCATCATTTTTGGGCTGGTGCCAAAGAGCATGGTGAAATCACTCTGGCGCCGCACCTGCTCGCGCAACTGCGTGACTTCAGTAAAAAGACGCTGGTTGTCCAGAACTTTGCCGATTCGGACGTCGAGTTCTTTGGGATCGACCGGTTTGGTGATGTAGTCATCAGCGCCAAGCTTTGACGCCTTAAAAATCAGCTCCGGATCTTTGATGGAAGAAAGGACCATGATGGAAACAGTGGGCTTGATCTGCTTCAGTCGCTGCAACGTGTCGTTGCCGGCTTCACCGTCCATGGAAGTTTCCACCAGAACCAGGACTGGATCGAAAGAACGGAAGATCCGCAGGGCTTCCTGCTCGCTGGAAGCGACCGTAACTTCAAAGTTCCGGCGGGACAAGTGTGCCGCCAGGTACTTTGCCATAGCTACGTCATCGTCCACGATCAGCACACGGGTCTTGGGGTTCATCATGCTCCCAGCGGCAAAACAGCCCGCCTTCTAAATGGAAAGTCAAACCGGCTAAGAACTGGAACGGAAATACCCACCGGGGGCGATTGCCCCCCAGATATTGTACTCCGATTCCATTTTCAGGCATTGGGATGCCTACCTGAGCCCCTTTGGGAGACAATTTTCGACAAAAAAAGGTCGAAAGCCGGAGCTCTCAACCCTTTTGGTGTCTTAAAGCTACGAGGGGGGACGCTAGGAGGAGCGCTTCCCTGTAATGAAGTGGTAAGGAGGCCAGGGGCCGCTCATCACAACTTCAATCCCGGGCAGATGCCGGGTAGCCATCTGGTAGCGATTCTGGTATTTCTCAACTTTTTTGTGATCAATAAGGTGGGCGATATCGATAAGCATTCCGCCGGAATCAACTTTGCGGCAGCATACGTCCTGGTCAATGGGGGAGAAAATCTTGTGGACCTGGACGGAAAGCGCGCGCGCTTTGGTTTGGCGCTCCCTTTGCCGGACGGCTTTTTCCCGCAGGCGACTCAAATATTCACTGCCAACTGTGGCGGGCAGTTCGATCTCTTCCATGGCTTCACGCAGTGAACCGTCTTTGATCAACAGTTTCAAATGCATTTCTGCCTTGCCCTTCAGCTTGGCAACGCTTTCCAGGAAAGCTTTGCGATTGAGGCGGACCGCGCGCCGCAATGCCTCGTCAGTATCAAAAACCGTGCCGAAACGGAACGGCAGAACTGTTGTGCGCTTGAAGCATTCGCTGACCACATGCGCATGTTGGAGGAGGGCCTTCTGGCCAAGATCGCCCGTGGGAATGTACTCGCTTACCAGGACGGAAAAGTCGCCGCTGGGGTACGCGAATATCTGGGCGTCTGCTATACCTTTGAGACCTTCTACGGGAACGGGACGACGAGCGCGAATACCACCTTGCACAGCTTGTTGCTCAACGATGCAGTACGCGTACCATGCCATGAGGGAGCTTCTCCTGTCGGAAAAACGTTTAGTGGGCCGGCGTGATTGTTTAAAAAATCGGGCGAAGTTTACTGCGAAGAGCTTCTATTTAGCGCCAGCGGGTTTTCTGGTCGCCTAGAAGTATCCTAAGCTGAGTCTGGAAGAAATGCAACAGAGACTGTGCATGAAAACTGAGGAAAACGTGAATTGCCGCTCCCGCTTAGTAAACCTTAAGCAGCGAAAGCTTTACCCATAGACGGAATCAGGACACGAACCTGTTTGTTTTCTTTGATTTGATTAGCGTTTTTTAAGACAGCGGCAATGCGGGTGATCTCGGCTTCCGCCAGCGCCAGGTAGCGCAGCGTTTCCGGATCATCACTCCGAACAGCCGCAAGGTACAGGGCATTGCGGATGGCGGCCAGCGGACTGTGAATCTCATGCTTCAATTCCTGGATTAGGCCTTTTTTAGTGAGCGCCATGTTCGAACCTCCCGACCAAACTATTGATAATGCAAGCAGACGGCCAAGGCGGGAGGAGGAACCAGGCATGCACTAAAATGGGCGATTTGAGCAATCGGCCACAATAAAGATGTACCGGGATACCATAGCTGGATCCATTAGTTCCACTATCCGAATGGTGAATGCTCGCCTATAGCCTTGGCCTACCCTGTACATTTGGCCACTGCCGGGTAAAAAAAACAGAGCACTTCGGTAAGTTTCCCTATAGCGTCGCGTGGCATCTCACAAGAGGCTGAAAAGGCCCTGGGCCACGCCATGAGCTCCCCTAGAAAAATGTTCCCGATGCCGTCCCCCGAACCCGCAGACCTTGGCTCATCTCCGCCCGAGCGATTTGTGGTCGAAGTGTTCTCAGAGTTGCGTCCGGAAACCATTCAGAAGCGCTGGGAGGACGTGAATGTCATTCTGCGCATGAGCATGCTCACGGGCCTGCAAATGCAGCTGGAAGCCACGCTCAACCTGCTTTGCGACATGACTGCCGATATGTCCGCTTTTGACAAGGCCATGGTTTATTTCTGGGAAGAAGGCCGCGAACTGATGGAGTTGCGGATCGCACGCAACGTGGAAAAGCACGCCGGCGAGGAAGTTGCCACCGGGAACATCCTGAATTTCTGGGCCATTAAATATGGGCGTCCTTTATTAGTGGAGCAAGGCCACAACGCCCAGTCGGATGCGCTGATGCAGGTAGTGGACGCGACCTGCGCGCTGGTGGTGCCATTGTTTGTCAGCAATCGGGTTATGGGATCGTTACAGCTCTTCCGCGCCCGCGCTGATAAGCCCTTCACCAAAGAAGACGCGCAGCTTCTATGGATACTTTCTCTAGTGGCTGAAAATCTGCTTACCCGCGAATACGCCAATGAAGGCCTTCTGCGCTTTGCTTTTACCGACTATCTTACAGGTCTGCGCACGCGCGGATATTTTGAGCAGCAGCTGGAACTGGAATTCAAGCGCGCGGAACGCAAGCAGCAAAAGTTTGCACTCTTGATGATCGATATTGACCACTTCAAGGTGCTGAATGATACTTTTGGCCATCACGTAGGCGACCAGCTCTTGCGCGACGTAACCTCCATCCTGATGAAAGACATGCGTGAAGTGGATACAGTGGCCCGTTATGGCGGTGAAGAGTTTGTGATCATCCTGCCGGAAACCACGGAAACCGGAGCGGTATTTGTGGCCCAGCGCCTGCGGCGCGCCGTGGACCAGGCCAAATTTTTTGCCGGCTCGCCGCACTCTGTCCAGCATCTTACAATCAGCATTGGCGTGGCAGTTTATGATACAGACGCACAGTTCAAGCGCGACCTGATTGAATTTGCCGACGCCGCGCTTTATGCCGCTAAGCATGCGGGCCGCAATCGCGTGATGCGTTATTCCGAGCTGAGCAAGCAAGGACGCGAAGTTTCATAATGAGTTCAAGTTTTTCAACCGCGCAACAGCGCGGACAATCCGACTCCACTGGCACTCTGCCGCGCTTCACCAAGGCCAAAGTTTGGCGCGTGATCCATGCCTGCGAATATGCACGCGACGTTCTGCCTGTGGTTGAAGGACAAGTCGCCGTTGGCATGCGGCCGTTCATCGTTACGCCGCAGGGCGCCGGCGCCGCGGAGCTGTATCTTTCCGGCGGCAACCAGGACCAGCCGCGCTCGCTCTCACTACTGCGCTCCTGGCAGGACGTCCGCAACTGGCGCAAGTCATTGCTTGACTGCGCACCTGAAACTACTTCTGACCTTGTCCACGCGCATTGCTTTGCCGCCGGCATGGCCGCCGTCCGAAGCTGCAGTTGCGTTGTCTACGACCTGGGCGCATGCATTGAAGAGATGGCCATCTCCGCCGGTCTGTGTGAATCCGGCAGCTGGATGGGACGCTCTTTCCGCGTGGCTGAACAGTTCATTCTGTCCCGCGCCGCCGCCGTGATCGTGCATTCGCTCGGACTGAAAGAAGCTGCGCTGGAACGGGGCGCTCCGCCCGACGCAGTCTTTCTTGTTCCAGATCCCATTAGTGAAGACAACGAGCCTCCTGCGCTTTCCCAGGATTTCGACTTTCTAACTCGACGATTCGGCTTTGCGCCTGACTCAGTTTCATTCTTCGTTCCGCAGTTCGCCAGCGACGTACAAGAGCAGCTTTCACCCGCCGCAGTTTCCGTGCTGGAAGGTTTTGCTCTGGCTTGCAATGAACTGCCGCAATTCAACCTGCTGCTGGAAGCGCCGGAAAGCGCGCGGCGCGCGATCAATGAACATGCGTCGCGCCTGGGAATTTCACAGCACGTCGCGCTGGTCCACCAGTTTGACGTGCCTGAAACCATGCAGAGCGCGCACGTTGTTGTGGCCATGGGAGAACTACCCGCCGATCCCGTCGCTGCCCGCCAGCCTAATGAAACCTGCATGAAAAGCCTGTGGCAAGGTAAGGCGCTTCTCGCCGCCGACGTTCCGCGCAATCGCGACGCCAGCCCTGAAGGCCGCGGCTGCCTCTGGTTTGAGGCCGGTAACGCGCGCGATCTTGGCTATCGCATGGCTTTCGTCGGACGCAACCCGGAATTTCGCGCCGCCCTGGGCGCAGCCGGCCGCATGTTCATCTATGAGACGCGCAACTCCTCTGCTGTCGGCCAGAAATACGACGAAGCTTACCGCTTTGCCGCCAGCCGTAAGAAATCCAATGGCGTTGGCCCTAACATGGTTCGACTGGAGACGGCGGAAAACTGGGGATAGCGGCAAGTTTTTCTGTCAACTTTTTCCGTCTGGCTTTTCATCTGACTTTTTTTGATCAATGTCAGTGCAAATCACTGGAAAGGATTTGCCGTTCCGATCTTCCTATTCCTGATCCGCGCCGATCCGCGTTAATCTGCGGTAGGGTCCCGGTTTCCCGATCACCCGATCACGCGCAATCACCGGATCACCCGATCTTTTGCGTCCCTCTGCCTGCGTCCCTCAGCCATGCCCCCCACCCCCCATAGACGTTTGTTGAAAACAAAAGCCAAAGTGCATTTCGAAAGGCCTGTCAAAAGGCTGTCGAGGCCCATTTTCTCTGTTTTTCAGCACCTCAATCGCGCTCGATTTTCAGCCTTTTTTCTCATTTTTACTGTTCGGTCGGCAGAGGGTCGCAAGCCTTTTCAAGTACCACATACCAAGTACTAAGTACCGGTATTTAGCTAGTAGTTTATTTTGTCAAAGATCATAGTCCCAAGGCACACTTCAACCCAGGACTGAATATCGTACTCTACCATTTGTTCGCCATTGCGTCAACAAGAAAAGTGCGGGGATCACATATTCGGAGAAGACCGTGTGTTAGCCGATTTCCACGCATCGCCAGACGATCCGCATCAGTTTCTGAGAGTAGTGGACGATATTCTGGCGGTCGGGAAAACCGCTCCAGGCAGAGACCCGCATAAAAAAACCCGCCCTTCTTTTGGTACGCTTGCAGACAGTTATATTCGCCTATGGTGAATTCTCTTTGACAATCTGCGGCTCTGGCCACTGGGGCAAAGGGTATGTGCAGAAAGTAAGGGCGGCCAAGGAACTGCTATCTGCTATTTGAGGCT
>Ga0070734_10004440_pt1 | contig 13331 bp, 9 predicted proteins | sample Coa_R1_8_FD_66444 | JGI IMG/M metagenome (GOLD analysis project Ga0070734, IMG submission 66444) | Surface soil microbial communities from Centralia Pennsylvania, which are recovering from an underground coalmine fire - Coalmine... | ecosystem: Environmental > Terrestrial > Soil > Unclassified ...
TGGGGTTCTACGCGCAGGACTCGTGGAAGGTTACGCGGCGGCTGACGTTCGATTACGGCTTGCGCTATGACTATTCGACCTACCTGCGAGAAACGTACGGCCGCGCGACGTTCTTCTCTCCAACCGTGCCGAATCCGGCGGCGGGGAACCTGCCGGGCGCCACAATCTTTGAAGGCTCAGGACCGGGGCATTGCAATTGCCAGCTCGCGCACAACTATCCATGGGGTTTCGCGCCGCGGTTGGGCGTGGCTTATCAGATCACGCCGATCACTGTGTTCCGCGCCGGCTTTGGAATCGTCTACGCCAGCACGGCGGACAACAATAACGCCGCCGGCGGATTCGCTTTGTCGAATCCTTTTAGCACACCGAGTTTCGGTGTTCCGGTGATGAGTTTGGCCACGGGCATTCCAGCCGCCGACGCGCCCCGGCCGTATCCGGACATTTATGCGGGCGTTTATCCGTTCAATAACGGCATTCCGAATAGCAACCCGCCCGGGGCGGTGGATCCCAACGCAGGCCGGCCTCCACGACAGTATCAGTGGAGCGCGGGCTTCCAACGCGAAATTTTCCGCAATCTGGCCATGGACGTTTCCTACATTGGGAACCGGGGAATTTGGTGGCAGGCTCCGGGGCTTCTGAACGTAAACGCGATTTCCTATGCCCGCCTGCAGGCCGCTGGAATCAACATTAACAATCCGGCCGACCAGGCCCTGCTGCTGCAGCCGATCGGGTCGACCGCGGCAGCCCAGCGTGGGCTTTATGTCCCTTATAACGGCTATCCCACCACGCTGACGGTGGCGCAGGCGCTGCGGCCATTTCCGCAGTTCGGCACGATTAATTACTATTGGTCGCCTTTGGGCGACACGTGGTACGACGCGCTGCAAGTCAAGGCGACCAAGCGCATTTCTCACGGGTTGTCTTTCCTCAGCACATTTACATGGTCCAAGAATCTGGTTAACGGTTCGGAGACGGTGCCCAACCCGGGCAGCACAGGCAATGCGCAGATCAACGATGTGTTCAATCGGGCGAACAACAAATATCTTTCCGCCTATGACGCGCCGTTTGCCTGGAACATTTCAGCGAACTACGTGACGCCCAACCTGAAGATTAACAAAGCGCTCTCTTGGATCGCGCGCGATTGGACCTACGGCGTGTTTCTGCAATATAAGAGCGGTTTGCCCATGCTGGTTCCGACGGCGAACAGCAACCTTGCGTCGTATCTGTTCCAGAGCACGTTCGCGGATCGCGTTCCCGGCCAGCCTCTGTTCCTGAAGGATCTCAATTGCCACTGCTTCGATCCGCAGACAACGGTCGTACTGAATCCCAATGCCTGGGTGGATCCGCCGATCGGCCAGTTTGGAACCTCTCCGGCTTACTACGGCGACTATCGCAAGCAGCGCCGCCCGGTCGAGAACATGAACCTGGGCCGGACTTGGCGAATTAAGGAGCGGGCCAGCTTCAATCTTCGGATGGAGTTTACCAATGTGTTCAACCGTTCGATCGTGAACGATCCCGCCAACACGAACGCGAAGGCGGCCATTACACACGCCCCCAACGGAAATATTACCGGCGGCTTCGGATCGATTAACGCGACCACTCCGCCGACGGGCTTGGGGACGATCGCGATTGTCAATCTTGCGCCGCGGAACGGTACTTTGGTGGGTCGGTTTACGTTTTAGGCCACGCGGTCATCGCGCAACGGACGGCGAACTTGAGGTCTTTGCGCGGGACGCCGTCCCGGGCCTGAATCGCCAGCCCGTCGATTACGGTCGTGTAGAACGAGGCTAGGGCGGGGAGGTCTGTGTTCGCGGGCAGCTCGCCGTCAACCACGCCACGTTCGAGGCGCTGGCGGATGAGTTTCTGCCGGCGTGTTCGAAGGTTGCGGAGGTAGTCCTGCACGCTCTTGTTGGCGGGCATGCTGTTCATCGCGCCGAGCACAAGCAGACAGCCGCGCGGCTTGCCGGGTTTACAGAAGGCTTCGACGGCGGCTTCGAGGAGGGTTTCGATGGAGGCGCGCGCCGTGGGTTGGTCGGCCAGCGCCTGCATCATGGGTACGCCCAAGGTTCCGCTGTACAGCTCCACCGCTTCGCGAAAGAGTTGTTCTTTGGAGCCGAAGGCCGCGTAGAAGCTCGGGGCAGTGATGCCACCCATGGCCTTCTGGAGATCGGTGAGCGTCGCGCCTGCATAGCCGACCGCCCAAAATATCTCCATGGCCTGAAGAAGGGCGGCTTGCCGGTCGAAACTGCGGGGGCGGCCTAAACGCGACATTCTATAGAGAACACTATACAACTCTTGACAGGCGGAGCAGCGCGTGGCATGATTCTGTAGTGGTCACTATGGAACAACAGGCAGAACAGGCAATCGCGCTTCTCGCTCGCACGCCGGCCGCTCTCGACGCGCTCTTGCGCGACCTCCCGGAAGCGTGGACACATCGAAACGAGGGTGAAAATACCTGGACCGCGTTCGATGTCATTGGTCATTTGATTGAAGCCGAACGCACGAATTGGCTGGTGCGGGCAAAGATCGTGCTGCAGTCGGGGGAGACGCAGCCGTTCGAGCCTTTCGATCGCGTGGGATATATGCGGGAGAGCCAGCGCAAGTCCCTCGGGCAGTTGCTCGATGAATTCAGCGCGTTACGGAATCGAAACCTGGACGAAGTGCGCGGATGGAATTTGCGTCAAGAGCAACTCGAGTTGCGCGGACGGCACCCCGCGCTTGGAGTTGTGACGATGTCGCAGTTGCTGGCGGCGTGGGCTACCCATGATTTAACTCATCTGCATCAAATCTCGCGCATTCTGGCCTACCAATATCGGGAGGCGGTTGGCCCGTGGAAGCAGTACCTCGGTGTGCTTCACTGCGCCGGGCACGGGTCTGCCTAGGCCTGATTATTCGGCGTAAATGCTGTTTACGAAATTCGCCACGCTGTTGATGGGCCAGTCCGCGTATTTCGCTTTGAACTCAGCCGTGAGGCGCATTCCGGCGTCGGCGGCGCTGACGCCTTCCCGTTTGAGCGCCAGAGTCCTGGTGCGCAGATCGACAATAAAGGCTTTCTCGTTCGATACCAGTGAACCATCGCCCACGGCGCTGTGGTCCGGCAATACGTGAAGCGCGCCGAGCTTTTCGATTTGGTCGAGCACGGCGATCCAGCTCGCCGGAGTGCCTCCGTCGGCTGCGATGTTCGGCACTACTTTGTTCTGCACGACGTCGCCTGAGATGAGAGTCTTGTCGGGGTCAACGAAGATCAGCTCATCACCTTTGGTGTGCGCGCCTCCGAACCAGAGCAGCCGTGCCGACACCCCTCCCCCGAGATCCAGCTTGCGTTCGGTGTCATAAACCTCATCCGGCGGGCGCAGCTTGACGCCAGCCAGCAGTTCCTTCTGCTGCGCGTTGCGATTCGAGAATGTATCGACGATCTCCTGTCCATGCTTGTCCATCTCATCCTGCTGGGCCTTATTGCGGATTAACACCGTGCCTGCCGGGAAGCCAGGCTCACCCGCCGCGTGCTCGGGATGGAAATGAGTCGTCGTCAGGTACAGCTTATGGTTGGGCGCGAGCTTCGTTGCAACTTTGGCGATAGTCGCGCCGTTGCGGGGCCCTAGACCGGTATCGACCACTAGGGCCGCATTCGCGCCCACGACGATGCCGATGTTGGGGAAGCCCATGATCGCCCACACGTGGTCCGACACTTTGACGGTGTCTTCCCCAAGGATGGGCTGGCTTTGCGCGTACGCCGCCGCGCCGAGCGCGAAGAGGGACAGGATGATCCTCATGCTGTCAGTTGTACTACTTCTCGGGCGAAGTCGTGTGTTTGCGCTTTTAAGGAGCCTCCGATATCATTGCATGCAGGATCGTAACGTCGAAGGAGACTTGCAAAATGAACGGACTACGGGTAGCGCTGGGTGTATTCGTGACGGGAATGGTGGCCGCGGCCGCGACTAGCTCCCCAACATTTAACAAGGACGTTCTCCCGATTTTGCAGCAGAACTGCCAGAGCTGTCATCGGCCGGGCGAGCTGGCTCCAATGTCGCTCCTGAGTTATACCGATGCACGGCCTTGGGCCAAGGCGATGAAACAGGCGGTTCTAACCAAGAAGATGCCGCCGTGGTTCGCGGAAAAGGGCCACTTCGCCAACGACCGCACGCTGAGCCAGAATCAGATCAATACGCTGGTTGCCTGGGTCGATGGTGGCGCTCCGGAAGGCGACGCGAAGGACAAGCCCGCTCCGATCACCTTTCAAGATGGGTGGAACATCAAGCCGGACATGATCGTCGAGATGCCCAAGGAGTTCCACATTGCGGCGACGGGCACGATTAATTATCAGAATATTCGCGTCAAAGTGAATTTCCCGGAAGATATGTGGGTGGTTGCCGCGGAGATGCGGCCTGGCAATCCGAAGGTGGTGCACCACGGCCGCGTGATCGTGCTGCCGCCGGGATCGACCTGGATGTCGAAGGCTGTGTATGGAGAGGCCTACGAGGAAGGGTCCGAGGGCATGGGCGGGGCGAAGGAAGGAACCGATCTGCTCGGCAAATACAATCCGGGACTCGGCGCGCAGAGTTTTGATATTGACGGTTCGGCGAAATTCGTCCCGAAGGGATCGGATCTGGTGTTCAACCTGCACTACACGTCCGTCGGCACGCCGCAAACCGACCGTTCTAAAGTGGGGTTGGTCTTCGCGAAACATGCACCCGTGACGCGTTATTGGATGTCTCCTGGCACGCCCGCGGCATTCAACCTGGTAATTCCGGCGGGTGACAGCAATGCGGAGGTAGTGAGCGAGGTAACGGTGGGAGTAGACGGCGCAAAGCTCGTGTACATCCAGCCGCACATGCACCTGCGAGGGAAGGACTACGAACTGCGCGTCACCTATCCGACGGGCGAATCCGAGGTGGTGTTTAAAGGAATCTGGAATTTCGACTGGCAGGTCGGGTATCAGCTTGCCAAGCCGCTTCCGCTGCCTAAGGGCACGAAGATCCTTGCCATCGCGCACTACGATAATTCCGCGAATAACAAGTTTAATCCCGATCCGACGAAGACTATTTTGTGGGGCGATCAAAATTGGGACGAAATGCAATCCGGGTTTTTGGGAATGGTGTTCGACGCCAAGACCGACGCGAGCAAGGTCTTTATCCCCTCAGGTCCTAGCCTGCTCCCGCGCGGGACTACAGCCGGTCCTACGCTGACCGCCGTAGCAGCTAAATAGCCCGAATTGGCCATTGACCAGCTGCATACAGCGATGTTAACTTTCTCTAGTTTGGCAAATTAAGTTTTGCCTGGGGAGGGTGAGCAATGTATCTCGCAAACACTTCTGGGTTGAAGTGTGCCTTTTTACAGCGGCGGTCTCTGGCGATCGTCGTCGGTCTTGTTCTGCTTGCAGTTCTGGCTTTTGCGCAGTCTAATCAGGGTACGATCACAGGCACTCTTTCCGATCCAACCGGAGCTGTTGTCCCCAATGCGTCGATCGACGCGAAGAATACAGGCACGGGTATCGTGTATCGCGGCGGAACTTCGTCGAGCGGAAATTACGTCATTTCCGTGCCCGCCGGTAACTACGAACTGACTGTGAACGTGACCGGCTTCAAGAAACTTGTTCAGCAGAATGTGCAAGTAATTGTGGCGACGGACTCGCGGAGGGATCTGACGCTGGAAGTCGGGCAAGCCACCGACGTCGTAACCGTGAATGACACGGCTCCGCTGCTCAAGACGGAGAGTGGCGAGATGAGCCACCGCGTCACGACCGATGAAGCCGATAATCTTCCCGTGCTTACGCTATCCGGCGGCGGTTATACGGGCGCGACCGCGAGCGGCAACATCCGCAATCCTCTGGCGATGTCGAGTCTGCTGCCGGGAGTTACCTTCGCGAATGACAATACGATGGTGGTCAACGGATTGCCGAGCAACAGCGAAGTGGTCCGCATCGAAGGTCAGGATTCCACCAGCACGCTCTGGAAAGTCTACCAGCAGAACAGCCAGAGCAGCGTCGATGCGATTCAGGAAGTGTCGGTGCAAACCAGCAACTTCGCCGCGGAATATGGCCAGGTGGGCGGCGGGTACTTCAACTTCACGATGAAGTCCGGCACGAATCAGTATCACGGCAGCGCGTACGATTACATGGTCAACGAGGCGTTCAACGCCGGGCTGCCCTTTACCGATGCGGGGACGCAGACACCCTTGAAGGAAGGCCAGCACATCCGCAATCCCCAGCGCCGTAATGACTATGGATTCACTTTGGGAGGGCCGATTCGCATTCCCAAAGTGTTCAACGGTCAGAACAAGAGCTTCTTCTTTTTTAATTTCGAGCAATATCGGGAGAACCGGAACGTTCTGAACCAAATCGGGACGGTTCCCACGCAAGCCTACCGGAACGGCAATTTTGGGACGGCTGGCTGTTTTACTTTCAACGCTGCGACGGGCACGTGCACGTTCAGTCCGGCTCTGACGCTGGGCGGCGCGCCGGCGGTGGATACGGCGGGGCAGGCGTTGTCTTACGGAGAGATTTTCGATCCCAATACCACGACGCTGATTAATGGCGCGAATGTACGCACGCCGTTTCCGAATGCCGTGATTCCAGCAACTCGCATGGATCCTGTGGCTCTGGCGATCCAGAATCTCATGCCGCTGCCGAACGCGCCCGGAATCATCAACAATTACAATGTTCCGGGATACTCGACTTACACGCACACGACAAATGAATCGTTCAAGCTGGATCAGTCGATCAGTCCGACCATCAAGATTTCGGGGTACTTCTCGCGTCTAGAGACTGCGAGTCCCGCAGCGAACGGATATCCGCTTTCGATCGGAGGAGCAGCGCCGGGTGATGACATCAGTTACACCACGCGTCTGAACTATGATCAGACCTTGCGCCCGACGCTGCTGCTGCATGTGGGTATCGGATATTTCCAGAACTACGAGCCCACGCTTCCGAGTAATTTCAATCAAAGCGCGCTCGGACTGAAGGGCTTTTTCGCGCCTAACTATTTTCCTGCGATGGGAGGCTTGAATAACGCCTTTACGGGCGGTTACAGCCCGGGCGTCGGCGCGGGAATCATCGCGCAGATCTGGGAGCAGAAGCCTACGGCGAACACAAATTTGACGTGGGTGAAGCAGAATCACACCTTCAAATTCGGCGCGGAATACATCGGCGAAGGCTATCCTCAGAAGAACTTGTGGCGGTCGAACGGCAGCTTCACATTCTCTACGGCGGAGACTTCCGATCCATGGCAGAATGGCCAGCCGTTGAACTACGCCAACGGAAGCGGATTCAGTTACGCCAGCTTCCTGCTGGGTCTGCCGGACACTCTCCAAACCAGCCCCCAAACCGAAACCAGACTGGGCAATCATGCTATCGGCGCGTTCGCGCAGGATAGCTGGAAGGTCACACGCAAGATGACCGTGGACTACGGTGTCCGCTACGACTTTCAGACTTATTTGAAAGAGCAGTACGGCCGCATGGCGGATGCCTCGCTGAGCACGTTCAATCCCACCGTCGGCCGGTTGGGCGCGATCGCGTATGAAGGCTACGGCGGGGGCCGTTGCAACTGCCAGCTCTCCCACAACTACCCGTATGCTTTCGGGCCGCGGTTGGGCGTGGCGTATCAGCTCAACAACAAAACGGTCATTCGCGCGGGCACTGGCCTGACATATGGCACGGTGCAGAGCCCGGCAGGCGTTTCCTTTAGCGTGGCGGACTACTATAGCTACAATTCGCTCGGTTATGGAATCACTCCCATGCCGAACGGCCTGCAAGGAGGCAATCCGTACACGAATATCACTTGGCCGAATTTCGATGTCGGCAAGTATCCCACCCCGACGGCCGGGACCCTGCCGCCGCAAACCCCGTTCATCTTTTTCGATGGCGACGCGCGGCCCGGTCGCATCTTTCAGTGGAGCCTCGGGTTGCAACGCGAGATTACGAAGGACCTGGTGGTAGAAGGCACCTACGTGGGCAACCGTGGCGCGTGGTTCCAGGCTGCGTACCTGGACACCGAATCCGCCGACATTCTGGATCCCGCGATCTTAGCGGCGCATGGACTCAATCTGAGCAATGCCGCCGACCGGTCGCTGCTCACGAGCGTGCTCAGCTCGCCGCAGGCGATTCAGCGCGGCTTTGGTCCTGCCTACGTGGGAATGCCGCTTACGCAGACCGTCGCGCAATCGTTGCGTCCTGAGCCGCAATGGGGACCTGCGGGCGGACCGAACCCCTATCTGGGACCTCCGGTGGGCAAAACCTGGTACGACGCGTTGCAGACCAAGGCCACCAAGCGTCTGTCGCATGGCTTGCAGATGCAGGCGTCCTTTACTTGGGCGAAAGGGCTGTTCGACGGTTCCGGGACGGACACCAACTTTTTCGTGGCCGGCCGCCCGTTGATCAATGACATTTACAACTACGCTCAGAATAAACAGTTGAACCAATTGGTCAAACCGCTCGCCACCGTGATTTCGGGCAGCTACACAACTCCGAAGTTTACGGCGGATGGCACGGGAATGAAGGTTTTGTCGCAAGTCGTGCGCGATTGGCAGTTGGGCGTGGTGCTGCGATATCAAAGCGGCAACCTGATTCAAACCCCGCCTTCGAACAACCAGCTCATGAGCCAGTTGACCAGGTTCACAAACGCGGATTTCCTAGGCAGCACGCAAACATTCTGGAACCAGGTCCACGGCGTAAATCCGCTGACCGTAGATCCCAACTGCAAGTGCTTCAATCCGCAAACCGCTCAGGTGCTGAACCCCAACGCGTGGGTGGATGCGGCGCCCGGACAGTTCGGCGTCTCCGCTCCGTTCTACAACAGTTACCGGTGGCAGCGGCAACCGGCCGAGGCGATGAGTTTCGGGCGGAATTTCCGAGTCGGCAGGGAAGGAAAATACAATCTCCAGGTTCGCGGCGAGTTCCAGAATATCTTTAATCGCCATTTCCTGTCGGTTCCCGCTGTCGGCGGGCAAGGCGGAGCGTATTTCCAATCGGCGACAGCGATTAGTCCGGCAACGCAGGTTGCCTCGGCGAACGGCGTGAATACCAGTGGATATGGCACGATCGCGACGATCGGCGGCGCGGGCGCAACACCGCGGTCGGGTCAACTGGTCGCCCGGTTCACGTTCTGAGTTACCGCGAAGGTCCTGGAGGCAGACGACGATCCCCGATCGTCTGCCCCACGGCTTGAATGGTCATTTGGACCTTATCTTCCACCTTTAGCAGAAAATTGCTCGGGTTCTTCATGCCCCACTGCACGTAGGGAATGACGAAGGTCGTTGTGGCAGATACTTCGGCTGCCTTCACCTCGGCGCGAAACGGAAGCGTCATCTCGTGGCTGGAACCGTGGATCAGGAAAGTGCCATGGACGCTTAGCTGGGATTCACCCGAGGGCATCAACTCACCATTCACGTGATCGGGAGTGAACGTCGCCTCCGGATATCGCGCGCTTTCCAGAATCTCCTTGTGCATTCGTTTGTCGCGTGAACCGTTACCGGAGTCGCCACTGGTCACGTCGACCACGATCTCGCCTGAAGCGCTGCCTGTGCTGGAGTCGAACTTCAGGGATCCGCGCTTCAATTTGAATGAGCCGTGCACGGTATGGAGAACGTCGCCAAGAGTGAAGGTTATCGACGTTCGCGCCGGGTCGAGTTCGATAGCGTTCTCGGCCGCCACCAGGCGAAGGCCGCACGTGAACAGTAAGAGAATCCGCACAAAGCTTAAGACGGCCCGGGGCGAGCACGGAGAACCGCCTGTTTGTATACTAGCTGGGATTGGAGGCATCTCATGCGATATTTAACTCTTCTGGCTCTTGGATTCAGCCTATCGGCACAGACACCCTATAGTGTGCAGAAGAAGGCCAAGGTCGGTGGAACCGGCGGCACCGACTATATTTACGCGGATGTGGACGGCCGGCGCCTCTACATTCCCCGGACAGGTAATCCCGCGCGAATCACGGTTTTCGATTTGGACACGCTGGCCCCGGTGGGAGAGGTTCCCAACGCAAGCGCCCACGGAGCGGTAGTGTCCACGAAATCCGGTCACGGATTCGCCACGAGCAAACCGGTGGTGATGTGGGATACCAAGACGCTCGCCACCATCAAGACGATCGACGTGCAGGGCAACCCCGACGGAATTCTGTATGATGGTTTTAATGACCGGGTGTACATTCTCAGTCACAGCGCGCCCAACGCGACTGTGCTGAATGCGGCGGACGGCTCCGTGCTCGGAACCATCGATCTGGGAGGGATGCCGGAGCAGGGCGTTACTGATGGGAAAGGTCACTTGTACTTTGATGTGGAAGACAAGGCCAACATCGCCGTAGTAGACGCGAAGACCATGATGGTAACCGCGCACTACGATCTTGCGGGCAAGGGCGGTACTTGCGCCGGCCTGGCGATGGATGTGAAGAACAACATTCTCTTCGCGGCGTGCCGAAACCCGGCCGCGATGGTCATTCTTAACGCCGGCGACGGCAAAATTCTTGACGCTCTTCCGATCGGGCCGGGCACAGACGGCGCGACATTCAACCCCAATACGATGGAGGCATTCAGCGCGCATAGCGACGGCGTTCTGCACGTCATCAAGGAGAACAGCCCCACCAGCTTCGTGGCCGAGCAGACGCTGCCGACCATGCAGGGCGCGAGGACGCTGACTCTGGATACCAAGACGAATCGCGTCTTCCTGATGGCTTTCGAACTCCTCCCGCCGGCTCCCGCACCCGATGGGGCTCCTCCCGCGGCGCCTCCCGGTGGGCGGGGTGGTGGAAGAGGCCAGCAGGTGCCGGATTCTTTCACCATCATGGCGGTCGGCAAGTAGACTAAGCCGAGAAAATATCCAGTTTGTATCCGGCTTTCTGAAACAAGTAGTCGCGTGATTCGTCGATCTGCTGGCGAAGCTTAGGCCAGTTCACGCCGATCATTTTTCCGGCTGACTTGCGAATCACGCCGCCGATAATCACGGTGTCGATATTTCTGATATCGGCGGCAGCGACCACTGTGCCGATTGCGTTGTTGGATGGATATAAATTGATATCGTCGGTCCGGATCATGACGATATCGGCCTCCTTGCCAGGTGTTAAGGTCCCGCACTTCCCGCTAAGTCCCGCGCAAGCCGCGCCGTTTACCGTGGCGCATTCGAGCACCTCCCGCACGTTCACGAGTTTGGGCGGATTAGCGTCGCCGGTCACCTTGCGATTCGTCGCGAAGGCTCTTTGGATGTTGAACACGACGCGCATTTCCGTAAACATGTCCGTCCCATAGGAGACCTCGTTGTCGACGCTCAGGCCAGGCCGGATGCCGTGATCCAGAGCCTTCTGAAACGCGGGAACCCCCTCGCCCAACGCATATTGCGGATCGGACCTGGGGCACACATCCACCGTTCCGCCGGACTCGCGAATCCTCTGCCAGGCTACATCCGTGAGCGCGCCGCAGTGATTGTAGGTGATGTCCGGGCCGAGCAGCTTGTCGCTCCAAAATTGCTCCAGTTGCTTGGCGCTGGCGGCGCCCTGGAATTCGGTGGTGATGCGCAGCCCGAGTTTTCGGGCCAGTGCCCAATTCGCCGTATCCAGCCCTGAGAACATACGCAGTGTGACTAACTGATCGTCGGAAGCAAAGAAACGCTTCTGTAAACGCTCCAGGTCCTGCGGCCACTGATGATCCCAATTCCCGGCCTGCGGAGCGCCCGAGGCGTGCACCGCGCGGATGCCGGAATCGATCAAGGCCTGAACCGCGGAATCAGAGTGCGCGGCCGAGCGGGCATTGTGTGAGTTATCGATAATGCAGGTGATCCCGGCATCGATACATCCCAGGGCCGTGATCAAATTGCCAACATACATATCTTGAGGCCGGTAGTGCAGCGCGAAGCCTTGATTGGTCGTCGCCATGTACTTCCCAATGTCGCCGTTGGGGATGATGCGGCGCAGCACGCCCTCCCAGGAATGCCTGTGGCAGTCGATGAAGCCGGGGATGAGAATCGTGTTGGAGGCGTCGATGATTCGCGGAGCAGGACCGGAGACCTTCACATTCGCGCCCACAGCGGCTATTTTCTTGCCCTGAATGAGAATATCTCCCTGAACGAAGTCGCCCACGTTGGGGTCCATGCTGAGGATCGTGCCGCCTTTCAGGAGGATCCGGCGGTTGGGATCGGGATTGACCGGGGCAGCCAGTGAGGTCGCGGCAAGGGCCGCTCCCAGTTGGAAAATCTGACGGCGGGTTTGTTGCATTTTCATGGCTGTATGTTGACTCGCTTCGGGTCAATTGTACGCCGACTGAAACGCTCCGCGGCGTTCGCGCACTATTTCAGTGAATGCCCGCCGAACAAACTGCAGCCGCTCGAACTGTCGAAACGGACGGAACTACTGTGCTCGCCCAGTTCAATCAGCTCATTGAGGAGTTGCTGGCCGGAAAAATGCAGCGTTGTAGGTTCCAAACCTGGGAGATCGATCTTCTCCTGGATGCACTGAAATGCGATCTGGGCCGATTCGCGACGGCGGAAACAGTGCTGCGCGAATACCAGGAAGCCGTGCAGCGGCATTTGGAGAACGGAGCGACGGTTCCGCTGAGACTTTCGGATTTTCTGGCATCACGAACGGAAACGGCTCGGGCCGCAAAAGCGGGAAAGGGGAAGCCCTAGATATACGTCACGGCTTGGGATTCTCGGGAACGATCTTGGCGCCCTCCTGGCCGACATCTCCCGGGGCGCTCAGAATCATCGTGCCCTCCGCGACACCTTGAGAAATCTCCACGCGGTCCCCGTAGTCGCGCCCGATGGTTACTTTGCGCAGATGCACGACTCCGTCGGCATCCACTGTCGCAACCTGCGCGCCGTTCGAACGGATCACCAGCGCTTGCGCGGGAATCAGAATGGGCGGGTTGCCCACTGCTCCCGTTAGATCGACTTCGGCGTACATGCCCGGAAACAGAGCGCCCTCCGGGTTCGGCACACCGACTTCAACCAGCATCGTCCGGCTGGAGGGGTCGAGCGAATTGGCCATGTGCGTCACCTTGCCGAGGAAATGGCGTCCCGGGAAATTCGAAAGCGTCAATTGCGCGGCTTGCCCCAAGTGGACGGAACCGGCATTGGCTTGCGGAACATTGACGTAAGTGCGCAGATCGCCGGATTGAGCAATTCGGTAAAGGAGCGTAGTGCCGGTGGTTACCAAAGCACCCACATCCACGTTGCGCAGCGTGATGACTCCGTCGAAGGGCGCCTTCACAACGCGGTAGTCGGTGATCTGCTGGAGCCGCGTGAGGTTGGCTTTGCTGGCGGCCACGTTGCTGCGCTGCGCCGCGACGGCTTTATCGAGGGCCTGCACATTCGCGTTCTGCGCGACCAATTGAGACTGATACTGATCGTTGTCCTG
>Ga0070734_10004441_pt1 | contig 13331 bp, 13 predicted proteins | sample Coa_R1_8_FD_66444 | JGI IMG/M metagenome (GOLD analysis project Ga0070734, IMG submission 66444) | Surface soil microbial communities from Centralia Pennsylvania, which are recovering from an underground coalmine fire - Coalmine... | ecosystem: Environmental > Terrestrial > Soil > Unclassified ...
ACCTTGGGCAGCACAGAGGGGAGAAAGGACATGTTCTTCAAGACTCGAGCTCGGAGGACGACGGTGGCGGTGCTCGTCGCGGTCCTGGCGGTTGTGGCAGTCGTCGCGGAGGCGGCCGCGGCGGATCCGCTGGCGGCGGCGATCGCAAATCCCGCACGCACGGCAAAATTCGTGGCGCGCGACAAGTACCGCCATCCGCTCGAGACGCTGCGGTTCTTCGGGATCCGGGAAGATCAGACCGTGGTGGAGATCTGGCCGGGAGGAGGCTGGTACATGGAGATCCTGGCGCCGTACCTGCGCGACAAGGGCAGGTATTACGCAGCGATCTCGGCCCCGCGCGCCGCAGATGCCTCCAAAGAGGACCAGGAGAATGCGGACTCGCTGCACAAGCGGATCGCCGACGACCCGGCTCACTATGGAAAGGTGGCCGTTACGGAGTTCCATCCACCGCAGTTGATGGAGATCTGCCCGCCGGGTACGGCTGACCTGGTGCTGACGTTTCGCAACGTGCATAACTGGATCGACGCGGGCAACGACCAGCAGGCGTACTTCAAAGCGTTCTTCAAGGCGCTGAAGCCCGGTGGCGTGCTCGGGGTCGTCGAGCACCGTGCCAAGCCGGGCACCAGCCTCGAGGAGATGCGCAAGAGCGGCTACGTCGATGAGGCTTATCTCAAGAAGCTGGCGACCGCCGCTGGTTTTCGCTTCGACGCTGAATCGCCCATCAACAACAATCCAAAGGACACGAAGGATTATTCGGAAGGGGTATGGACTTTGCCCCCGACGCTCGCGCTCGGTGACAAGGATCGGGCCAAGTATCTTGCCATCGGCGAGTCGGACCGGATGACGCTGCGCTTCGTGAAGCCCGCTTCGTAAAGAGAGGACGCCGGGCGTCGCCCGCCGGCGCGACTCAGGAGGCGATCTTCGCCTGTTTCCCGGGAAAAGAGACGATCACGCGCAGTCCCTTGCCGCCGGGTCCGTCGGACAGCTCCACGGTCGCGGCGTGAGCGGTCGCGATCGTGCGGACGATCGCGAGCCCGAGCCCGCTGCCGTGCGGCTCCGTACCGGCACGGCGATAGAAGCGGTCGAACACGCGCGTGCGCTCCTGGGCTGGGATACCAGGACCGTCGTCGGTCACGGTGAGCACTGCACCTCCCGCGGACGCTCCTTCGACCGCCACGTCGACGCGGCCGCCTGCGGGCGTGTAGCGCACGGCGTTGTCGACGAGGTTTCGCAACAGCGTACGCAGTGCGTCCGCATCACCCTCGACCGTTGCAGGCTGCGCGGCGGCGACGCCGAGGTCGATCGAGCCTGCGTCCGCGAGCGGCACGAGCTCTCGCACCACCTCGCGCGCCAGGTCGTCGAGACGCAGGGGCGCATGCGGGACGCCGATCCGCGGCTCCTGACGCGCAAGCGCCAGAAGCTGCTCCACCAGACGGATGGCCCGTTGCACACCGGCTGACAGCGTGCCCATCGCAGTCGTGCGCTCGCTCTCGCCGCTCGCGCGCGAGAGCATGGCCATCTGCAGATGGAGCGCGGTGAGGGGAGTGCGAAGCTCGTGCGCGGCGTCCGCGACGAACGCGCGCTCGCGCTCGAGCGTGGCCGAGAGTCGGCCGAGAAGCTCGTTGAGCGCCTGTACCAGCGGCCGCACCTCCTCCGGCAGGCCCGACTCAGGCAGCGCATCGACCGCATTGACGCGGCGCGCCTTCACGAGTCTCGTCAGGCGGCCGAGCGGCTCGAGCGCACGCCCGACCGCGAACCAGATGAGCAAAGCCAGCAGCGGCAGCAACAGCGCGAACGGCTTGAGAGTCTGCAACGCGAGCTCCGCGGCGCGCTGCTCGCGCACGCTCATCGGCTGCGCAACCTGAATGACGCGCGTGACGGCCTGGACGCCGAAGACACGCCAGCGGCCCTCGCTCGTTTTGACCGTGGCGAAGCCGAGGGTGATCGTCTGCGGCAGCACCGCGTGCGGGCGCGAGAGGTATACACGCACCCCGTCGAGCGACCAGACCTGCACGACGAAGTCGTAGGAGGCGTCCGCCGGCGGATACTGCGTCCCGAGCTGATACTCCACCGGCTCATCGCGCAGGATGAGAGCGGTCTCGCGCAGGTGGTAATCGAAGAAAGCGTCCGCTTCGGCGAGCGCGTTGCGATAGACGATCCAGCCGCCCAACGCGCCCACGCCCACGACGCCACCGAGGAGTGACGCGAGCAGCCGGGCACGCAACGAGCTCATCCGCGGAACCTCATGCGGCGGACCTCATGCCTGCGGCCTCACGCGGTAGCCGACGCCGCGCACCGTCAGGATGAACTGCGCGCCGAGCTTGCGGCGCAGCCCGTGGATGTGCACCTCCACAGCGTTACTCTCGACCTCCTCTCCCCAGCCATACAGCCGCTCCTCAATCTGCGCGCGCGAGAGTATCGCTCCCGGACGCTCCATCAAAAGCTGCAGCAGCGCAAACTCACGCGGCGAGAGTGCAACCTCGACGCCGTGTTGGGTGACGCGGTGCGCGGCCGGATCGAGCGCCACGCCGAGATGCTCGAGGGCGCTGGCGGCGCGGCCGGACTTGCGTCGCAGCAGGGCGCGAATGCGCGCCGCCAGCTCGTCGAGGTCGAATGGCTTCGTGAGGTAGTCGTCGGCACCCGCGTCGAGTCCCAGCACGCGATCGGAGACCGCATCGCGCGCGGTGATGATGAGGACGGGCAGCGCCTCGCCGCGGGCTCGCAGGGATTTCAGCAGCTGCAGGCCGTCCGCGCCCGGAAGTCCCAGGTCGAGCAGCAGCAGCTCGAAGGGCTCGTTGGCCAGTGCCTGCACCGCAGCCGCCGCCTCGTGGACCCAGTCGACGGCGAATCCCTCGCGCTTGAGGCCGGCTCGGACGGCCTCGCCGATCATCGCATCGTCCTCTACCAGCAGCAGTCTCACGTACAGAAGTATAGGAGCTGGTCGGCTGAGAGGCTGGCGCGGACTCCGGGGACGCCTGCGCACGTCGCCGGCCGGGACAATTTTGCCAGCAATGTGGAGAATCTCTGTCTTGAGCGGCAGCGAATCAAAGCGAGTGGAACGTCTTCTGCAGGACGCGGGCACTTTGAGGGTGGCTCTCGGCGCCGAGGATGCCGTGCGGCTCTTGCGTCTGCTCGATGAGCTCGAGCGCTGGAATCGCCGCTACAACCTCACGGCCATCCGCACGCTCGAGAAGATGATCACCCATCACCTGCTCGATAGCCTCGCCATCCACCCGGACCTCATCGGCGAGCGGATTGCCGACGTCGGCACGGGGGCGGGGTTTCCGGGGCTGCCGCTCGCCGTCTGCAACCCGCAGCGGCAATTCACCTTGATCGACTCCACGGCGAAGAAGATCCGCTTCGTGACGCACGCCGCGGCTCTCCTGGGTCTCGCCAACGTGACCGCCGTGCACGCGCGCGCCGAGATGCTCGATGTCAGCACACCCTTCGACACGGTGGTCGCGCGCGCCTTCGCACCGCTCCCACAGCTGCTCTCGAAGGTGACACGACTCTGCGGTCCGCGAAGCCGCGTGCTTGCCATGAAGGGCAAGTGGCCGCAAGACGAGCTGGCGGCGCTTCCGCCCTCGTGGCGCATGATCGACTCGCGCGAGCTCGCGATCCCGCGGCTCGGGGCGGAGCGCTGCGTGATCGCGCTGGCGACCGGCTCGAGCATCGGGACGTCGCATGCTGCCAAGCGGACCCCGGGTCCCGACATATAATGCGTCGCTCGAGCTGTATCGCCGTCACCCCTTGGCGCCATCCGTTTCTCGTTACCCGCATCGCTCCGCTAGCTTCGTGGTCTCGTGAATCCCTTCGCCACAACCTGGCCGCTGCTGCTTGGCATGGGGATACTCATGCTGGGGGCGGGACTGCAGAGCACGTTGCTCGGCGTACGCGCGACGATCGAAGAGTTCCCGACGCCGGTCACCGGCGTGATCATGTCTTGCTACTACGTAGGCTACCTCGCCGGCACGCTCCTCGCGCCGCAGCTGCTGCGCCGCGTCGGGCATGTGCGGGTCTTCGCCACGCTCGCCGCACTCGCCTCCATCGCGGTGCTGATACACGGCACCTGGGTGCACCCGATTCCCTGGGCGGTCATGCGGCTGCTCTCGGGAGTGTGCTTCGCCGGCATCTACGTGGTCGCCGAGAGCTGGCTCAATCATCGCGCGAGCCGCACCAACCGCGGCGCGCTGCTCGCGATATACATGCTGGTGCTCTACGTCGGGCTCGGCAGCTCCCAGTTCCTGCTGGTGCTCTCGAGCCCGCAAAGCACTGCGCCCTTCATGCTGATCTCGGCGTTGATCTCGTTCGCGATGGTGCCGATCGTCGCCTCGGCGCAGCACACCCCCGAGCCTGCCAAGCCGCAATCAGTCCGCTATCGCGACCTCTACCGCGATACGCCTCTCGGGGTGGTCGCGGTTGCGGTGTCCGGCATGATCTCCTCGATCATCTTCTCGATGGGTCCGGTGTATGCGCGCCTCACCGGCGCAGGCACCCAGAGTGTCGCCGAGTTCATGGCGGTCAGCATCTTCGCGGCCGTTCTCACCCAGTACCCGGTGGGCCGGCTCTCCGACCGCATGGACCGCCGCTCGATGATCGCCGCCGCCTGCACGGTCGCGACGCTGGTCGCGGTCAGCGTCGTGGTATTCGCGCCGCTGCCGCGCGCGCTCTTCCTCGTGCTCACGGCGCTCTTCAGCGGCACGGCACTGACCCTGTATTCGCTCTCGGTATCGCACGTCAACGACAAGCTCGAGCCGGCTCAGATGGTCGCAGCCTCGAGTGCACTGCTGCGGATCAACGGCACGGCCGCGGCGCTCGGGCCGGTGCTCGCTGGCTCGCTGATCGGTGCTTTCGGGCCGCGGGCGTACTTCGCCACGCTCGCGACCCTCACCGGTGGACTCACCGTCTACGATCTGTGGCGCAAGGCGCGGCGCAGTGCCGTACCCCGCGAGCAGAGGGGCCCGTTCATCCACACGCAGCAGATCGTCACGGTGGCCGGACTTGATCCCATGCCTGCCGCGGGCGTCGAGGAGCTCGATCCGAATCCTCGCGACGTGCCTGCAGGTGTCAGGGCCGGAGCGGCAGCGCGGTCGTCTCCTTGATCACCGCGAGCGCGATCGAGGAGTTCACCGATTGAACTCCCGGAAAGCGCGAGAGGTGGTCGAGGAAGAAGGCCTCGTAGGCCTTGATGTCCCGGCAGGCGATGCGCAACAGAAAATCCGTTTCGCCCATCAGCGTGTAGCACTCGAGGATCTCGGGGTGCGCGCGAACCGCCTGCTCGAAACGCAGCAGCGCGTCCCGCCCGTGCCCGACGAGCTTCACGTGTGAGAAGACAAGTACCGAGAGGCCGAGCTTCTCGCGATCGAGCAGCGCGACGCGCTTGCGGATCACCCCCGCCTGCTCGAGCCGCGTGAGGCGTCGCCAACAGGTCGAGGTCGTCATGCCGAGGCGCTCCGCCATTTCTGCCGCGGACAACGCCCCGTGCTCCTGAGCGAGCTCGAGGATTTTCATGTCGCCGCGGTCGAGCTCTACCTGTCCCTGCATATTTCATTTCATAAAAACGCCAAAGACGAAATGAATTTCTCACAAATGGTGCTGCAGGAGCAACTTTTGTAACGATGCGTGCACGCCGGCGGCGTAGCCTGCCGCCATGGAAATCTTCGACATGCGCGAGTTCGACGGCCACGAGCTGGTCGTCTTCGGCCACAACGCGGCCACCGGACTGCATACCATCATTGCTCTGCACTCGACGACGCTCGGGCCGGCCGCCGGCGGGTGCCGTATCTGGCCGTACGCGAGCGCGACGGAAGCGGCAGCCGATGTGCTGCGCCTCTCGCGCGGCATGAGCTACAAGAACGCAATGGCTGGGCTTCCCCTGGGCGGGGGCAAGGCCGTGATCATCGGCGAGTCTCGCAAAGTGAAGACGCCCGAGCTGCTTCAATCCTTTGGCCGCGTCGTCGATTCCCTCGGCGGCCGCTACATCACCGCCGAGGACGTCGGCACGACGACTGCGGATATGGAGCAGGTGGCACTTGCCACGCGCTACGTCTCGGGTCTCGGCGCCGCGCCCGGCCGCGCGGGTGGCGATCCGGGTCCGAAAACCGCGCTAGGCGTGTTTCTCGGTATCAAGGCGGCAGTGCAGTTCAGGCTCGGACGCTCAGACCTCGAGGGCGTGACTGTCGCGGTGCAGGGCCTCGGCGGCGTCGGCTATCACCTCTGCAAGCTGCTCGCAGCGCAAGGCGTGCGGTTGTCTGTCGCCGATGTGCGACCGGAGGTCGTCGGCCGCGCGGTCGGGGAATTCCGGGCGCGCACCGTGACTGCGGACGAGATTCTTGCCCTCGAAGTCGACGTGCTGGCCCCCTGTGCGCTCGGCGCCGTGCTCAATGCGCAGTCGATTTCTCGCCTGCGAGCGCGCATCATCGCCGGTGCGGCCAATAACCAGCTGGCGCAGGCCCAGGATGGAGCGGCGCTGCAGGCGGCCGGGATCCTTTACGCCCCCGACTACGTCATCAACGCCGGGGGCATAATCAGCGTGTGGCACGAGTACCAGGGAGCCGCCACGGAGGCGCAGGTCATCGCTGATATCCATGCCATACCCACTCGTCTCACAGAGATCTTCGAGCGCGCCCGTCGCGAGAACCGTCCGACGAGTGCCGTGGCCGACCAGATCGCGCGCGAGCGGCTGGGTCGGCCCCCGCTTCGTCCGGAGAAACTGGTCGCCTGAGGAGAGTTCGGAGCGGCGCGACAGTGCAGTACACTGTCGGCCTATGAAGCGCGTCATTGCCATCGCGAACCAGAAGGGGGGCGTCGGCAAGACGACCACCGCGGTCAACCTTGCCGCATCGCTTGCGGCCACGCGGCGCCGGGTATTGCTCATCGACATCGACCCGCAGGGCAATGCCACGATGGGCAGCGGTGTCGACAAGTCGCAGATCGCCCGCGGCACCTGCGATGTGCTGCTCGGCGAGGTAGACATAGCCGAAGCCGTCCTGTCGATCGCGGAAGCGGGCTATACGCTGCTGCCGGCGAACGAAGACCTCGTGGCCGCAGAAGTGCGGCTGCTGACACTGCCGATCGCGCGCGAGACGAAGTTGCGACACGCACTCGAGGCACGCCGCAACGATTTCGACGTGATCCTCATCGACTGTCCACCGGCGCTCAACATGCTCACCGTCAATGCGCTGGTGGCCGCCGAGAGCGTGCTGATCCCTATGCAGTGCGAGTACTACGCGCTCGAGGGACTGACGGCGCTCCTCTCGACGATCGAGCAGATTCGCGAGGCTGCCAATCCGCAGCTCTCCGTCGAGGGTGTACTGCGCACCATGTTCGACCCGCGTAACAACCTCGCCAACGAGGTGAGCGCGCAACTCATCACGCACTTCGGCGACAAGGTTTTCCGCACCGTCATCCCGCGCAACATTCGTCTCGCGGAGGCGCCGTCTTTCGGCAAGCCCGCGCTGTTTCACGATCGCGAGTCGCGCGGCGCGCTCGCCTACCTGGCGCTGGTCGGTGAGATGATCCGGCGCGAGGAAGAGGAGCAGGAGGGTGCAAACACCGCTGCGACGGACGAGGCGGCGGGCACCGTCGCGCAGGCGGATGACGGCGGCGCGCACAGCCCGCACGAGCACACCGACCACGTCGCTTCGGGTGAGCCGTACGATGCTGTCGCAGGCGAGGCGGAAAATGGCGCGCAACACGAGCCGCACGGTGCCGCGCAGCCGCACGATGCCGCGCAGCCGCACGATGCCGCGCAGCCCCACGATGCCACACAACCGTACGATGATTCGCATTACGAGCCGCAGGGCGCTGCTCAGCACGCCGCGGGTGATGGCGCGGAACACGAGCCGTACATGGGTGCAGCGGAATCGGCGTACCCGGTGGACACGGCCGCACAGGACGAGGAGCCTGCTACTGCATACGCTCAGGCTGAGAGCGGCACCGACGACTCTGCGAACCACGACATGGACGACGGCGCGGCCTACTCCGGTGCTCGCGATGAGGGCGTGGCAGGAGACTTCCCTGCTCGCGCCGCCGGCGGCGAGGATATTCCGCGGTGATGCAGAGGAAGCCGACACTCGGGCGCGGGCTTGCCGATCTGCTCGGTGCACGCCAGGCGGCCGCGGTAGCGGCTGTGTCCTCGGCGCCTGCGGTCCCGCGCGGTGAGGAGCTGACGCGCCTGCCGCTCGATGTGCTGCAGCGCGGGCGCTACCAGCCGCGCGCCGACATGCGTGCGGAAAGCCTCGCCGAGCTCGCCGCCTCGATCAAGGTGCAGGGCGTCGTGCAGCCGATCGTGGTGCGCCCCGTCGAAAGCGCCAGCAATGGCCAGACACAGCGGTACGAGATCATCGCCGGCGAGCGACGCTGGCGCGCGGCGCAGATGGCCGGCCTCGGTGAGATCCCCGCGGTCATCCGCCACATTCCCGACGAGGCCGCCATCGCCGTGGCCCTCATCGAGAACATCCAGCGCGAGGACCTGAATCCCCTCGAGGAGGCCCGCGCGCTCGGGCGCCTCATCAGCGAGTTCGGGCTGACCCACCAGCAGACCGCCGATGCGGTCGGCCGCTCGCGCGCAACCGTTACCAACCTCCTGCGCCTGCTCGAACTCACCGCCGAGGTCTGCGAGCTCATCGAGCAGCGCGCCCTGGAAATGGGACATGCGCGTGCGCTCCTCGGTCTGACTCAACGACGCCAGCAGACCGAGGTCGCCATGCTGGTCGCGAAGAAGGGTCTCTCGGTGCGCGAGACCGAGGCGCTGGTGCGCCGCCTGCAGACCCCGCCGGCCGCTGCCAACGGCACTGCCAGCGGCTCAACCCGCGACGCGAACGTGCAGCGCCTCGAGCAGGAGCTCGCGGACAAGCTTGGTGCGCGGGTGGCGATCCAGCAGGGGAGTGGTGGCAAGGGCAAGCTGGTCGTGAGCTACAACAGCCTCGATGAGCTCGACGGGATTCTCGCGCACATCCAGTAGCCCGGCGCCCGATATCAAGTACGTACATCCGCGGATACGCGCACTGTGGACGCCTACGCGGGCGCTCTCTATAATCCCGCGGCTTTTTCGCCGTTACGTCCTAAGTGATTGAACGGCCGAAGTAATGTCAGGCCGCTTGCGTCCGCTCAAGCGCAAGAGATGCGGCTCTTTTGGGCCCCTCGAGCGGGACATATATAAGTGTCGGCGATTGACCTGCCCCACGCCCGGCGGCTGGCCTTCGGCGTCGTGCTGGGTCAGCTGGGCGCAACGGTGATAGCGGCGCTGTGTGCCTGGGCAGTGGCTGGACGGGGGGCTGCGAGTGGGCAGGTGGCGGGGATCTCGGCGCTTCTCGGAGGAGGCATTGCCACCGCGGGGAGCCTGGTGATGGCTGGCGTGATGTTTGCGGGTAAAACCGCTTCCGCGGGCAAGGCGCTGGGCGCCTTCTACCTCGGCGAGGCCGTCAAGCTCGCCGTCGTGGTCGCACTGTTCGTGCTGGTGTTGAGGATGGTGAAGGTGGCGCCGCTGGCGATGTTCGCCGCGTTTGGCGCGGCGTTGCTGGTGTACTGGGTCGCACTCGTGTGTGCGTTGCCGCGTCTTCCGAACGCGCGCAGCGCCTGAGCAAATGGCCGGAGTCGTTGTGAGCGAATTGATCGCGGGTCTCGTGGTGGCGGCGGAAGGCGGTGGCAGCGCGACCGAGTACATCGTGCACCACGAGACGTTCCTTTCGAACAAGGTGCCGCACGGCATCGTCGACTTCACCGCCATCAATCTCGACACGGTCTTCTTCTCAGTGGTGCTCGCTGTGCTCTTCGGCGGGGCCTTCTACATCGCCGCCCGTCGTGCCACGACCGGAGTGCCGGGGAAGTTCCTGCTGTTCGTCGAAGTGCTGGTCGACTTCATCGACAACCAGGTAAAGGATACTTTCCACGCCAGCAGCAAGCTCATCGCGCCGCTGGCGCTGACGATCTTCAACTGGATCCTGCTGTTCAACATCATGGACCTCGTGCCGGTCGACCTGCTGCCCGCCGCGGCGCGCGGCGCGGGGCTTGAGCATCTGAAGGTCGTGCCGAGCACCGATCTCAACGCCACCTTCGCGATGTCCCTGAGCGTCTTCGCGCTGATCATCTTCTACAGCATCAAGATGAAGGGTTTCATCGGCTTCATCAGCGAGCTCACGCTGCATCCCTTCAGTGCCAAGAATGTGTTTCTGCAGGCGCTGCTGGTGCCGGTGAACTTCCTGCTGGAATCGGTGACGCTGCTGGCGCGGCCGATATCGCTGTCGCTACGTCTCTACGGCAATCTGTACGCCGGGGAAATGATCTTCCTGCTGATCGCGGTGCTGACGCTGTCGCGGGGGCTCGACTCACTGCTGAGCGTGGGCGGCTGGCTGTCGATCCTCGGCCAGATCGTGCTGGGAATGATCTGGTCCGTGTTCCACATCCTGATCATCACGCTGCAGGCGTTCATATTCATGGTATTGACGATCGTGTACCTGGCGCTGGCCAGCGAGCATCACTAACGAGGAGATCTGAATGGACATCGCACAAGTGCAGGCCATGACCGTTTTGGCGGTCGGCATCATCTTCGGCCTGGGCGCCGCCGGCACCGCCATCGGTTTCGGCATACTGGGCGGACGCTTCATCGAAGGGTCGGCCCGTCAGCCCGAGCTGCTGCCGGTGCTGCGCATCCAGATGTTCGTGGTCGCGGGGCTGCTCGACGCGGTGGCGATGATCGGCATCGGGTTCGCGCTGTTCTTCACCTTCGCGAATCCGTTTCTCGGTGCGCTCCACCATTGATTGGCGGGGCGGGCAACTGCGATAGCGGAGAGGCACGGTGAACATCAATCTCACTCTCGTCGTGCAGATGATCGTGTTCATTCTGCTCATCTGGTTCACGATGAAGTTCGTCTGGCCGATGATTCTCGGTCCGATGAACGAGCGCGAGCGGAAGATCGCGCACGGACTGGCGGCCGCGGAAGAGGGCGAAAAGGAGCTCGCCTCGGCGCGTGACAAGGCGGACGTGATCGTGCGCGAGGCGCGCGAGCGCGCCAACCAGATCATCGATCACGCGCAGCACCGCGCCAACGAGCTGGTGGAGGAGGCCAAAGGCACGGCCAGCAGCGAAAGCGCGCGTATCGTCGCGGCCGCACAGCAGCAGATCGAGCTCGACACCAATCGGGCTCGTGAGAGTCTGCGGCGCGAAGTCGCGGGGATCGCCGTGACCGCCGCATCCAAGCTCCTCGATCGCGAGATCGATGCACGCAAGCACGCGGACCTTCTCGACCAGCTCGCGACCGAGATCTGAAGACCCTATGGCCGATCGCCTCACCATCGCCCGACCGTACGCCCGCGCGGCCTTCGAGGAAGCCCGCACCGAGGGGCGTCTCGCCCCCTGGGCCGAGGCCCTGCATGTGGGAGCCGTCGTGGTCAGTGATGCGCGCGTGCGGGCACTTCTCGGCAATCCGCGCGTGACACCGCAGGAGCTCGCGCAGCTCGTGTTCGACATCGCCGGGGGTAAGCTCGGCGCGCATGGCGAGAACTTCGTGCGCACGCTGGCGGTCAACCGCCGCCTCGCCTACCTGCCCGAGATCGCCGAGCTCTTCGCTACGATGAAGGATGCCGCCGAGGGCGTCGCCGACGTCACGGTTACCTCCGCGGCCGAGCTTCCCGAGGCCGAACGGCAAAAGCTCGCTACGGCGCTCGAGCGACGCCTCAAGCGCCGGGTGCGTCTGCACTACGAGACCGACCCTGGGCTGATCGGCGGGGCGGTGCTGCGGGCCGGAGACCTCGTGATCGACGGGTCGCTGCGCACGCGTCTCGACCGCATCGCTTACGAGCTCACTGCATAGATGCAGGACTTAGACTGAACGTTACACGGCATAGCCAAGAGAGAACTGAGAGACAGCGCATGGCGATCAAGGCAACCGAGATCTCGGATCTCATCAAGCAACGCATCGAGAATTTCAAGTCCGTCACCGAGGCGCGCAACGTCGGCTCGATCATCTCGGTCACCGACGGCATCACCCGCATCCACGGTCTCGCGGACGCGCGCTATGGCGAGATGCTGGAGTTTCCCGGCAACACATTCGGCCTGGCGCTCAATCTCGAGCAGGACTCGGTGGGCGCAGTGGTGCTCGGCGAGTACAAACACCTTGGAGAGGGTGAAACTGTCAAGACGACGGGGCGCATCCTCGAAGTGCCGGTGGGGCCCGAGCTCCTTGGGCGAGTCGTGGACGCCCTCGGGGCGCCGCTCGATGGCAAGGGTCCGGTGAAGACCGCGCGCACCGCGCCGATCGAGCGCGTCGCTCCCGGCGTCATCTACCGCAAGTCCGTGAGCCAGCCGGTGCAGACCGGTTACAAGGCGGTCGACTCGATGGTGCCGATCGGCCGCGGTCAGCGCGAGCTCATCATCGGTGATCGCCAGACCGGCAAGACCGCGCTCGCCGTCGACACCATCATCAACCAGAAGAGCTCCGGCATTAAGTGCATCTACGTCGCGATCGGCCAGAAGCAATCCACCATCGCGAACGTGATGCGCAAGCTCGAGGAGCACGGCGCACTGGCGCACACCGTTGTAGTGGCAGCTTCGGCTTCGACGCCGGCAGCCATGCAGTACATCGCCGCCTACTCCGGCTGCACCATGGGGGAGTACTTCATGGACAACGGCGAGGACGCGCTCATCATCTATGACGATCTCTCCAAGCAGGCGGTCGCCTACCGGCAGATCTCGCTGCTGCTGCGCCGCCCGCCGGGACGCGAAGCGTTTCCGGGTGACGTCTTCTACCTGCACTCCCGACTGCTCGAGCGTAGCGCGCGGGTGAACGAGGAGTACGTGGAGAAGATTTCCGGGGGCAAGGTGAAGGGGCGCACCGGCTCACTCACCGGGTTGCCGATCATCGAGACACAGGCAGGCGACGTGACGGCGTTCGTGCCGACCAACGTCATCTCGATCACCGACGGCCAGATCTTCCTCGAGACCGATCTCTTCAACTCCGGCATCCGCCCGGCGATGAACGCCGGCATCTCGGTGTCGCGAGTCGGCGGTGCGGCGCAGACCGACATCATCAAGAAGCTCGGTGGCGGCATTCGCCTGGCGCTCGCTCAGTTCCGCGAGCTCGCCGCCTTCTCGCAGTTCGCCTCGGACCTCGACGAGGCGACCCGCAAGCAGCTCGAGCGCGGCCAGCGCGTCACCGAGGTGATGAAGCAGAAGCAGTACGAGCCGATGTCGGTGGCCGAGATGGCTCTTTCGATCTATGCCGTCAACAACGGCTTCATGGACAAGGTGGAGCTGAAGAAAATCGTGGCGTTCGAGACTGCTCTGCAGGGGTTCGCGCACAGCAACTACCAGTCGCAGCTCGATGAGATCA
>Ga0070734_10004442_pt1 | contig 13330 bp, 7 predicted proteins | sample Coa_R1_8_FD_66444 | JGI IMG/M metagenome (GOLD analysis project Ga0070734, IMG submission 66444) | Surface soil microbial communities from Centralia Pennsylvania, which are recovering from an underground coalmine fire - Coalmine... | ecosystem: Environmental > Terrestrial > Soil > Unclassified ...
TTCGGTGCCGACTTCACGGGCCACACGGGTCACTTCGGCGGCGAAGGAGCGCAACTGGTCCACCATGGTGTTGATGGTGTTTTTCAGCTCGAGGATTTCGCCTTTCACATCGACGGTAATCTTCTTGGAGAGGTCACCGTTGGCCACGGCCGTGGTGACTTCGGCGATATTGCGCACCTGGCCGGTGAGATTGCCGGCCATGAAGTTCACGCTATCGGTCAAGTCCTTCCAGGTGCCGGCCACGCCTTTCACCTGCGCCTGACCGCCGAGGATCCCTTCGGTGCCGACTTCACGGGCCACACGGGTCACTTCCGCGGCAAACGAGCTGAGCTGATCCACCATGGTGTTGACAGTGTTCTTCAGCTCGAGGATTTCGCCTTTGACATCGACGGTGATCTTCTTGGACAAGTCGCCATTGGCCACGGCCTTGGTAACGTCAGCAATATTGCGCACCTGGCTGGTGAGATTGCCGGCCATGAAGTTCACGTTGTCGGTGACGTCTTTCCAGGTGCCGGCCACGTCGCGCACATCGGCCTGGCCACCGAGCTTGCCTTCGGTACCGACCTCGCGGGCCACGCGGGTCACTTCCGAGGCAAACGAGCTGAGCTGGTCCACCATCGTGTTAATCGTGTCCTTCAGCTCGAGGATTTCGCCTTTGACATCGACGGTAATCTTCTTGGAGAGGTCGCCATTGGCCACGGCCGTGGTTACTTCGGCGATATTGCGGACCTGGGCGGTAAGGTTGCCGGCCATGAAATTCACGCTATCGGTCAAGTCCTTCCAGGTGCCGGCCACGCCTTTCACCTGCGCTTGACCGCCGAGCATCCCTTCGGTGCCGACCTCGCGAGCCACGCGGGTCACTTCCGAGGCGAAGGAGTTCAGCTGGTCCACCATCGTGTTAATGGTGTTTTTCAGCTCGAGGATTTCCCCTTTCACATCGACCGTGATCTTCTTGGAGAGGTCGCCGTTGGCCACCGCCTTACTCACGTCGGCGATGTTGCGCACCTGGCTCGTAAGGTTGCTGGCCATGAAATTCACGCTATCGGTCAAGTCCTTCCAGGTGCCGGACACACCACGAACCTGGGCTTGGCCACCGAGCTTGCCTTCGGTGCCGACCTCGCGGGCCACGCGGGTCACTTCCGAGGCAAACGAGCTGAGCTGGTCCACCATCGTGTTGATGACGTCTTTGATCTGGAGGATCTCGCCGCGGACGTCCACGGTGATCTTTTGCGTCAAGTCGCCGGTGGCGATGGCCGTGGCCACTTTGGACACGTCGCGAAGCTGCACGGTCAGGTTGCTTGCCATCAGGTTGACATTGTCGGTCAAGTCCTTCCATGTGCCGGCCACGCCCTTCACATCGGCCTGGCCACCGAGCTTGCCTTCGGTGCCGACTTCACGGGCCACACGGGTCACTTCCGAGGCAAACGAGCTGAGCTGATCCACCATCGTGTTGACGGTGTTCTTCAGCTCCAGAATTTCGCCTTTGACATCGACGGTAATTTTCTTGGACAGGTCACCATTGGCCACGGCCGTGGTCACGGCAGCGATGTTGCGGACCTGGCTGGTCAGGTTGCCGGCCATCGAGTTGACGTTGTCGGTCAAGTCCTTCCAGGTCCCGGAAACGCCTTCCACCCGTGCCTGGCCACCGAGCTTGCCTTCGGTACCGACCTCGCGGGCCACACGGGTCACTTCCGAGGCGAAGGAACGAAGCTGATCGACCATCGTGTTGATCGTCCCTTTCAGCTCCAGGAATTCGCCTTTGACGTCGACGGTAATCTTCTTGGACAGGTCACCGTTGGCCACGGCCGTGGTGACTTCGGCGATATTGCGCACCTGGCCGGTCAGGTTGCCGGCCATGGAGTTGACGCTATCGGTCAAGTCTTTCCACGTGCCGGCCACGCCCTTTACCCGTGCCTGGCCACCGAGCTTGCCTTCGGTGCCGACTTCACGGGCCACACGGGTCACTTCCGAGGCGAAGGACCCAAGCTGATCCACCATGCGATTGACAATCTTGGCGGTGCGAAGGAATTCGCCTTGCAGCGGCCGGTCGTCGGTTTCCAGCGCCATGGTCTGGGAGAGGTCCCCCTGGGCGACAGCTCCGATGACGCGCGCAGTCTCACTGGTCGGGTGCACCAAGTCGTCGATGAGGGCATTGACGGAACTCACGGATTCCGCCCAAGAACCGCCCACGTCGCCGAGGCAGGCCCGTTGGTTGAGCTTCCCTTCGATGCCGACCACCCGGCTGACGCGATCCAGCTCCTTCGCCATGCGCTCGTTCAGCGTGACGACCTCGTTGAACGCGTCGGCCACCTTGCCGGCGATGCCGGTCCATTCGATGGGCAACCGGACCGTGAAATCTCCTTTGCGGAGAGCGGTCAGTGCCGCGAGAAGCGTTTTGGAATCCAATTCCTGAACGGCAGGTTCATGAGCGACGCGCATAGGCAAAGCTCCCAAGAATCAATGAACAAGAAGTTCAGTGGCAACGGCGTGCGCAGCGGGTTCCTCCCCTGAGTCATCCCTTCCACAGCGGGCCGATTGCCGACGGTTCCTATTGTCTGTCCCTGACGGAATTCAAAAGGTTACGGGATCACGGGCCAAACTAGCTAGCTGTCCACAATTCAGATTCCGTGGGCGCAAAAAAACCCACGCATGCGCGATGCCTGCACGCGTGGGGACTGCCATAGACCCCGACAATGACTTAGAGCCGCTGAAGTTCAGCCTAGCAATCATGGAGTATACCTCCTCAATTCGGCAGCTGTCAATTCCGGAAAATTGGAGAGAAACGCGCCGGCGCAGTAGAGTACCCCAACCAAGCAAGCGGACCCCCACGGTTCCTGAATGGTTTCCGGCGTTTGACGTTTTCGCTCCTCGTTCGTCTATCAGAGTAAGATCGTGGCGTCATGCTCGAAGCAGATCGGCCGGCTCCCACGCCACGGAACTGCTGTCCAGGGATCCAGGCGATACAGTCCGGTGCGAAACCTGCTGCAAGAGTATGTCCCGGGTGTCTATCGCTTTGCGCTGCGGTTGACGCATGATCCGCATGCTGCCGAGGATCTCACGCAAGAGGCATTTTTGCGCGCTTGGCGAAACTCGGCGCTGCTGCGCCGTCCTGAGGCGCTGCGCGCCTGGCTCTTCCGGATCACGGTCAATTTGTGGCGTGACCAGATCCGGCGCGGGAAACTCCCTGTGGCGCGGGCCGGGCGGTTGCACGAGCACCATGCCGACCCAGAACCGACGCCGCCGGACCGCGTCGACGGCCAAGAAGATCTTGGCCGGGCCCTCGCAGCAATGGAAGCGCTGCCGCAACGCCAGCGCGAAGTGTTGTACCTGAGCGCCTGCCAAGGACTGTCGGCTGCGGAAATAGCATCGGTTCTGAAAATCAGCGCCGACGCAGTGAAGGCCAGCCTGTGCCAGGCCCGCAAAAAGTTGCGACAGGATTTGAAAGACCTCTACGAAGATCGGTTTCCGGTGGGATGATCGAGGAATCCACAAGTGACCCCGTGCGAACATGGCGACGGTTATTTGGGCAAATGGCTCTCCGATGGGGAGCGGATTGCATTTGAAGCACACTTCGACTCGTGCCCGGCTTGCCGGCGATACATCGCGGAACAACGGAGGCTGGATGCGCTGCTGGCTCGGGCGACTGAAGCAGCCGTTTCGGTCCCGGCGGGTCTGCTCGATCAAATCGACAGACGGCTGCGGCGCGCCCGCCGGCGCCGGATGGTCGCCTGGTCGGCCGGCCTGGCCGCTGCCGGCATCGGGATGGCCATCGTTTCGACCGCGTTGCTTCCGCAGCATGCGCCCGACATGGAACTGACACCGTCTTCGTCCATCGCGAAGCCGGAGCCGGTACCTGCCCCGCATGCCCAGGTCACGGTCACGGTTCCGCCATCGTCCGACGTGATCGCCGTGCCCCAGAAGAGCGACAATCCATCGGTGACCATTATTTGGCTCTATCCAACCCTCAACACGGCCAAAGAAACCGGTCCTGCGCCCGCCAACTCCTTTTAACCTCAGGAAAGGTATGAAAATGATGCCAACTCGTATGCGTGGCCCAATAGGTGGGTTGCTGCTATTCGCCTGGGTGCTATGCAGCTTCCCTTGGCTAGGGCTGGCAAGAGCCACGCCGCAGCAGCAGACCGCCACCGAAAAAAAGGTGGAGTCCCCCGCCGCGTCCCATTCTCCGAAGCCGCGGGTATTTCAGCTCCAGCACGCTCGGGCACGGGATATGGCAGAAATTCTCCAGAGGAGCTTGCCACAGCAACCGTTTGATTCGGGCTTCCGCGCCGCGATTGACGATCGCAGCAATTCGCTGATCGTCATAGGCTCCCCACAGCAATTGGAAATCGTTGATGCGTTGCTCAGCAAACTGGACACCGCGGCCGACAAAGGCGAACCTTCCCGTTCGGTTCGGGTATTTCAGCTGGGGCACCCCGTCGCGGGCACCAACTTGATGGGTGTATTGCGGTTGATCCTGCCCGAGGGGAGTTTCCAGGTCGATGAGGCCAGGAATCAGGTCATTGTTCGCAGTGACCAGAAAAGTCTCGATGCAGTGGAAAGCGTTCTCCAGCGTCTGGATGCGCCCCAGAACCGAGCCGCATCTGCGGAGGTCCAAGTGCGGCTCGTTTGGTTGGCCAGCGGCCTTCCCGGCCAAGAGATGCGCAAACCTCCGGACGACATGAAGCCGGTTCTTGGCGAGCTGGCAAAAATGGGGATCAAGGAACCGAGCCTGGTCACGCAAACTCTTGTCGCCACCATGCCGAATGCCGATTTTACCGTACAGGGCGAGATTGGCCTAGGTCCACGATATCGTTTATCCGTAAGCGGCATTGTCCAAACTCAACCCGATCCGTCGCCCTACGGGTTACGCATTCAAATCAGCGCAGCCCCCGTAACCGCGGCCGGAGTCTCTCCTTCCGCCCAGCCTGATCCCATTGCCCTTAGCACCTCGATTAGCACACCGCCCGGTCAATTGGTGGTGCTGGGCATGACGCCGACGGCGACAAGTACATCCGTCTTTGTGATTCAGGTATTGCCCAGGAAATGAGGCGCCGCGAGCAGCGGGATGGATCCATCCCGCTGCTCGCGCCGATATCGGAACCGGCCATCGTTCACACCGATGCCGCGGCCATTTTTTCCAGTGGCAGCGGCTTGACATCATCGCCCACCACGCGGCCTTGCCATTGGCCATGACAGCGCGGGCACTCGAAATTGACGAGATTGGTAGTCGGGGTTGCCGAACGCCAGGCATCGGCGTTGGCCGCGGGCAATAGACTTCCAAACCAATTGCAGCCGGCATGGGGACAACGCAACCAATAGCTGGTTAACATGGCCGGGCCTCCATTCTGGGAAAAAGAGAAGACGATGGGCAGAGAAGATTATAACAACCGCTAATGCGCAGGAAAAGAGCCCCTGATGAGTTTTCTCAAACAAAGTCGGTCGTTTTCCCCGCGGGACATGATTTTTTCTTCGCGGCGGAAACGATTGAAGCCGTTAGCCCTTGAGTCGGGACGATTTCTGCGCAGATTTCGCCCAGTTCCGAGAATTGCCACGAAACGTTCACACGCCAGCCAGAGCGGCGTCAAGCCTTCGCCGTCTGCAACTACGCAATCAGTTCATGGACGACTCGGCCATGCACATCGGTGAGGCGGAAGTCCCGGCCGGCGTACCGGTAGGTGAGTTTTTCGTGATCAAAGCCCAAAAGCCAAAGAATCGTGGCGTGCAGATCGTGGACATGAACCTTGTCCTCGACGGCCTGGAAGCCAGACTCGTCGGTGGACCCGTAAACTTGTCCCCCTTTGACTCCTCCGCCGGCCAACCACATGCTGAAACCGTAGTGATTGTGGTCGCGGCCATTGATCTTGCCGGCGTTGGCACCCGGGGTCGGCAGTTCCACGGTGGGTGTACGGCCGAACTCCCCTCCCCAGATCACCAACGTGCTCTCCAGCATGCCCCGTTGCTTGAGGTCGCTGAGCAGCGCGCCAATTGCCTGGTCACACTCTTTTGCCAGCCGGCGATGGTTGATCTCCAGGTCGTCATGGCTGTCCCACGGTTGTCCCGCGCCGTGCCAGACCTGAACAAAGCGAACGCCCCGCTCCAGGAGCCGGCGAGCAATCAGTAATTGACGAGCTTGAGTACCGGGTCCGTACAGTTGGCGGACTGCCTGCGGTTCTTTGCTGACATCGAACGCGTCGCTGGCCTCCATTTGCATCCGGTAAGCCAGCTCGAAGGACTGGAGCCGCGCTTCCAGCGGGGCCTCTTGTTGCCGCTGTTCTAGGTGGCGTTCATTCAGCTGCCGTAGGAGATCGAGCTGCTGACGTTGCTCCTGCGGAGCGAGAAACTTGTTCTTGATGTTCTCGATGAGTTTCTCGATGTCCGTGTACCGGGTATCGATGTAGTTGCCCTGGTACACGCCGGGCAAAAAAGCGGATTGCCAATTCTGCGTTTCCTGGATCGGGTACCCGCCGGGGCACATCGCAATAAAACCGGGCAGGTTTTGGTTTTCGCTTCCCAATCCGTAGGTCACCCACGAGCCGAGACTCGGGCGAACCAGGCGTGCTTCGCCACAGTTCATAAGCATCAACGACGGCTCATGGTTGGGCACATCGGCGTGCATGGAGCGGATCACGGCAATATCATCGATGGCCGCGGCCACATGAGGAAAGATCTCGCTGACTTCGATACCGCTTTGGCCGTACTTCTGGAACCGGAAGGGTGAAGGGAAAGCAGCTCCGGTCTTGCGTTCGGTGCGGAGATTTGGGGAAGGCAGCGGTTTCCCAGCATATTTCAGCAGGGCCGGTTTCGGATCGAAGGTATCGACATGCGACGGACCGCCATTCATAAACAGGTGGATCACGCGCTTGGCTTTGGCCGGGAAATGTGGCGAACGCGGCGCGAGGGGATGCAAGCTCGTCGCCGCCTCGGCCTTGGATAGAAAGCCACACTCCTGCAACAAGGTGCTCAGTCCAACTGCACCCAAACCCATGCCGCATCGGCACAATACCTGACGCCGCGTCAACGGTTGAAGAGTAGACATTGCGTTCATCCTGTTCCCCAGGCGCACTGGTCGATTCCGCCTGGCCCTTCAATCAATAAAGACCAGTTCATTGCCGAGCAAGAGCGCCTGGACATAGGCCTCCCAGGCCGTCAGATGTCGGCCGGGTGGGGACTCTTCCCGCTCAGGATCGTCCTCATCCGCCGTCTCCAGAAAGCGCTGGCCAAGCGTGATCTCCGCGGCGTCCGGGTCGCGTCCATACAGAAGCCGGTACAGGAACGAAATGCGATCCCTGGGGTCGCGGCGCCCCTGGACATCGGGACGCTGCATGAGATGCCGGGCCTGTTCAATCACGAATGGACTGTTCATGAGGAAGAGCGCTTGCTGCGGTACCGTGGTGATATGCCGTTGGGCCGTGGTTGTATCGGGATTGGCGAAATCGAATGTCCGGAATAGCCCCGGCAAATTCTGCCGATCGATGAAGCCATACACAGAGCGCCGCGTGCGGAACGGCGCACTCGTCAATTCGACCGCTCTGCCGCCCAGGGTCTCATCGAGGTGTCCCGCGACTGCCAACAAGGTATCGCGCAGGGCTTCAAATTCCAGCCGCTGGCGGTTCATCCGCGTCCACCATCGATTGTCAGGATCGATCTCCTGGGCACGCGGGGACGCCGTGCTGCTCTGCTGGTAAACGCTCGAGAGCAGGATCAGCCGGTGTAGTTTCTTGATCGACCAACCATTTTCCATAAACGTCGCGGCCAGGAAATCGAGCAGCTCGGGATGCGTGGGCGGTTCGCCGCGCAAGCCGAAATCTCCCGGAGTGCGCACCAGCCCTGCGCCGAAGTGGTGTTGCCAGATACGATTGACCATCACTCGGGCCGTCAGCGGATTGTTCCGGCTGGCAATTGCCTGAGCCAAATCGAGCCGGCCGCTGCCGTGTGTAAATGGCTTGCGCTGGGGGCCGGAAAGCACGGCCAGGAACTGCCGCGGCACCGCCTCGCCCCGATTCCTCGGATTGCCACGCACCAGGACGTGCGGCTCGACTGGCTGCGCCGCATCCGTGAGCGCCATAGCCCGCGGCGGCGAGCCCGGATGCGTTACTTTGAGCTGTTCGACCTTGTTTTGCTTCTTGCGCAGCTCATCGCGAAACTTCCGGTTGCCGCTTTGCAGCTCGGATTGATGCTCCTTCTGGTAGTCCGCGACATCGCGCTGCAAGGCGGCGAGTTCCTTCTCGAAAGCCCGATAGGCATCGCTCGGTGCGGGGTCCATGATCACTGGCAGGTCGCGCGGCTCGACTGAGCTGGCGAAGACGCCATACAGCGAGTAATAATCCTTGGTCGGGATCGGATCAAACTTGTGATCGTGGCAACGGGCGCAGCCCACGGTCAGCCCCATCAAGCCGCGTGATACGACATCAATGCGGTCATCGATAATATCGGAAACGTTGTTCAGAAAACGCCGGCCCAATGTCAGGAAGCCCATCGCCGCCAAGGGACGCTTGTCGTCTCCAAGTGCGAGGCTATCCGCCGCGAGTTGCTGAATGATGAACTGGTCGTACGGAAGATCTTCGTTGAACGCGCGGATGACGTAATCGCGGTAAGTGTAGGCGAAGGGATACCGCCGTTCCTCGGTAAAGAGATAGCCCTTGGTATCGGCGTACCGGGCCACATCAAGCCAGTGCCGGCCCCAGCGTTCGCCGTAGTGAGGCGAGGCCAGCAAACGGTCGACCACCTTGGCAAACGCCTCCGGCGACCCGTCCGCCTCAAAGGCCGCCACTTCGTCAGGCGTCGGCGGCAAACCAACGAGGTCGAAGGTCGCTCGACGAATCAAAGTCCGGCGCTCCGCCCGGTCCGCCGGCTGGAGGCCTTTTGCCTCAAGTCCCGCCAGGATGAAGCAGTCGACGGGAGTCTGCGTCCAGGTCTCATTCTGGACCACAGGAACAGGAGGTTTCCGGACAGGGCGAAATGCCCAATGACTCTTCCGTGCTTCTGCGATCGCATCGACCTCCGTTTTGGCTTCGACCTTTCCCGAAGTCTTCGTCCAGGGGACACCCAGCTCGACCCAGGTGGTCAGCGCGGCAATCGCAGCTTCGGGAAGTTTTCCCTTGGGCGGCATCTTCACGTCCCCCTCCTGGCGAATCGCCCGGATGAGGATGCTTTCGCCGGGTTTGCCGGGTATGATCACCGGCCCGGTTTCGCTTCCCTTCAGGAGAGCCGAGCGTGAATCGAGGCGGAGTCCCGCCTTTTGCTTTTCTGGACCGTGGCAGGAGTAACAATTCTCGACCAGGATCGGCCGCACCTGGGTTTCGAAAAACTCGATCGCCTGCGCTTGCGGCGCAGGTGCCTCGGCATGAGCTACTGCGGCGCTAAAAATCAGTCCAACTACGGTTAGCAACCAGGAGCTCAGGTCGGTGGATCTCATGAAGCGATTCATCCCATCTTCCGGCAGGCGGGTTGTGCAATGGCAGGCGAGGACATCGGCAGGTCGGTTGTCCCCGCCCCTTATCATAGCCCGAACCGTTGGGCGTGTGCAGTGGGGATTCACGCTTTATTGGCCGCGGCTAGTCCTCTTGAATCTGTTTCTTCAGCAAGTCCAATGCCTTGAGAAGTTGTGCATCGTCGCTCTTGGCCAAGGACGCCGCATCCAGGTCCCCCTCCGTTTCCGGCAGGAGAATTGAAGCGCCTTCCGGCAGGGCCACTTCCACATCGGGGGAAATCCCTTTGTGCCAGATTTGCCGGCCATTGGGCGTCAGCCATTCGGTCACAGCCAGGAGCACGGCGGAACCGTCACTTAAGCCGAACGGCTGCAACACGGTCCCTGTTCCAAAGGTGCGGGCCCCGACGAGCTTGCCGCGGTGGTGGTCCTGGATGGCTCCGGCGAAGATTTCTGCCGAGCTAGCTGTCCCTTCGTCAATCAAGACGACGATGGGGATGTCGGTCGCGTGGCCACCTGGTTCGACAGGGATTTCGGTCCGCGCCCCCTCGGAATCCTGTTCCATGAAGACATTTCCACCCTTCAAGAATTCGCTCGTGACGGCCACGGCCTGGTCTTTCAATCCGCCGGGATTTCCGCGCACGTCCACGATCAGGGCCCGAACCCCCTGTGCCTGGCTGTGTTCCAGAGCCGCCAGGAGCTGGGCATGTGCCTTTTCGCCAAAGTTTTCGATGGCCACGTGGGCGATCGGTACAGCCGGTAAAACATGCCAGCTTACATCGGGAACATCGACCTTGCCGCGGGTGATATTGAGATCAAGCGGTCCGGCCGTTCCCTCCCGAGCGATGCGGAGGTGCACCACACCGCCGGCGGGTCCACGCACCAGGGCAGCGATGCGTTCTACCGGCAGACCGGCCACGCTCCTGCCGTTGACTTCCAGGAGAACATCCCCGCGCCGCAACCCTGCAGCCCGCGCGGGCGAACCGGGAAATGTATACACCACGATCGGTTGCCGCTTGCGAATCCCCAAGCGTGCGCCGATCCCCTCGAACTGACCGGCCAAACCTCCCTTCATTTGCTCCAGCTCTTCATGCGTGAGGTACGTCGTGTGGCCGAAATCCCCCAGGGACGCCAACATTCCAGTGATGGCCCCTTGGGTCATGTGGTGAGCATTAATGGCCTTGCGATCGACGTAGTGCTGCTTCACCAGGGCCCAGGTTTCCCAAAAAGGAGCGAACGTTTTCCCCAGGCCCGGCGGCGTGTAGGCGTACGGCGTCAGGAGGTAGCCAGCCTTCTCGACGAACATTCCCGTGGCGAAGGCCGCGGCCAGGTAAAGAAACAACCGTACCGGTCTGCCGAGAAAGAGAGGACGATGGTTCATGATGCGCGCTCGGTGACAGCCTCGTAGCCGCGAAGCAGGAGAGGACAGGGACCACACGGTAGATTGTATGCCTCATACGTTAATCGGTTTAGCGGCGATTCTGCCAACTGCCGCGAAACGACCAGGTATCAAAGCATATTCAAGGGATCGACGTCGACGGTGAATTCCACGTCCGCTGGGGGACGCACCGCGGGCAACACATTGCGTAGAAGCTGGTGCAAGGCAGCGGCACTCGCCGATTGAAGTTGAAAGTGAAAGCGGTAGTAGCCTTTCAAGCGAAAGACGGGCGCTTCCGCCGGGCCCAGCAGGCGGAGCGACGCATCGGGTGTCGCCGACGAGCCCAAGCCCTGCATGGCCAAATGGAACGCTCCCGCCAATCGTTCTGCGAAGTCGGCACCGGCTTGCTGGGTTCGGCTACGGATGATGAGGCGGACCAATCGTTCATAGGGCGGGTAGTTATGGGCTCGGCGATGGGTGAGCTCCGTGGCGACGAAACGCGTGTAATCATGTGTGGCCGCCAAGGCAATGCACGGATGATCCGGGCTGAACGTCTGGATCAGGACGCGCCCACCCTGTGCGCCGCGACCCGTCCGGCCGGAAACCTGCGACAGGAGCTGGAAGGTGCGTTCCGCCGACCGAAAATCAGGGATGTGCAGAGCCACATCGGCATTGACCACGCCGACCAGCGTGACGTTCGGGAAATCCAGCCCCTTGGCAATCATCTGCGTGCCGAGCAAGATATGAATCAGACCCTTCTGGAACGCAGCCAACACTCGGCCATGGCTGCCGCGTTGGCGCATGCTGTCGCTATCCATCCGCCGCACGACCATGCCGGGAAACTTTTCTTCGATTTCAGCCTGCAGCTTCTCCGTTCCCAGACCCTGGTAGCGGATTTCGGTCTGTCCACACGACGGACAAAGTTCCGGAGGCTGTTGCTCATAGCCACAGTAGTGGCACAACATGATCGCCCGCTGGCGGTGGTGCGTCAGCGCCAAGTCGCAAAAACGGCAGCTCTCCACGTAGCCACACGCCGGGCAGTGCACATGCGTCGAAAAGCCCCGGCGATTGAGGAGCAGCATGATCTGCCCGCCGGCCCGAAGGGCATCGCGCATCCCCCGTTCAAGGGCGGGGCTGAGCGCATGAAATCGGCGCCCGCCGCGCCGCTCGTGGCGAAGGTCGATCAGCCCCACGTGCGGCAACGCCCGGTCGAGTACCCGGTTAGGAAGGCTCAGCAGTCGGTACTGCTCCCGCTGGGCGTTGTGCCAGCTTTCCAGGGATGGAGTTGCTGAGCCCATCAGAATGGGAATGTTTTCCAATCGGGCCCGCATCACCGCCACATCGCGGGCATGATAGCGCGGCGTGGACTCCTGTTTGAATGTCCCCTCGTGCTCCTCATCGATGATGATCAAGCCAAGCCGCCGGGTCGGCGCAAAGACGGCACTTCGCGCCCCAACCACAACCTGGACGTGGCCGCCGGCAACTCGGCGCCAATGTCCCCCCCGCTCCGCATCGCCCAGATGGCTATGCAGCACTGCCACTTCTCCGCACCGGCCCCGAAAGCGCTGAATGGTCTGCGGCGTCAGACTGATTTCTGGAACGAGAACGATGGCTTCCTTGCCCTGCTTCACAATTTCCTCGATGGCTCGAAGATAAATCTCAGTTTTGCCGCTGCCGGTCACCCCATAGAGCAGGAATGCGTGAAACCCGCCCTGATGGAGAGCCTGTTCCACGGGGGCCCAAGCTGCCAGCTGATCGGCGTTGAGTGTGATCGGTGCCTCGGCCGGAGCCATATCTTCCGGTTCATCGGTGAACCGATCGACGCGCTGTACCGTTCGCCGGGCCAGTCCTTTCGCCGTCAGTGCGAGGACCGGCCCCGTGCCGCACTGGGCGACGCGGGCTAGCTGGCGGATCTCCATCGCTTTGCCAGCCGCGCGTAATTGCCCCAGTGCTGCGGCTTGTTTGGCGGACAAAGCCGGGGCCGGATTCGGTAATTGATTCTCGGGCACGGCCTCCACCACGATGAGGTTCCGCGTGCCGGCTTGCTGTTTTGCACCTGCGGGCACCACCGCATTGAGAACTTGTCCCCACCCGCAGAGGTAATAGTCCGCCATCCACCGCGTCAAACGCATCAGGTTTGGCGTGAGGAGGGCTTCCTCATCCAGGACACGGAGGATCTCTTTGACGGGACGATCCGGCGGCGTCTGGCTCAGGCCGACACAGTAGCCCACCGTCGCTTTGTCCCCTCTACCGAAGGGTGCCTTCAGCCGTTTGCCCACCGCAACGGCATCCTGCAAGCTCTCTGGTACGGCATAACTATACGCATGATCGAGCGGCCGATCGAAGACCACGTCGGCAAACAGAGTGTACGATGGCGTGGCGGGAGCCTCCATGTCCCCGAAAAGATCACGCTGTGACGGCTGACTCACGGCTGGGTCCCGAAGAAAGCCCGGCAGATTGGCTGCACTGTTCATACATATAGTATATCTGCCGAGGAAAGGGACTGCTATGTTCGCTGACCAATT
>Ga0070734_10004443_pt1 | contig 13326 bp, 11 predicted proteins | sample Coa_R1_8_FD_66444 | JGI IMG/M metagenome (GOLD analysis project Ga0070734, IMG submission 66444) | Surface soil microbial communities from Centralia Pennsylvania, which are recovering from an underground coalmine fire - Coalmine... | ecosystem: Environmental > Terrestrial > Soil > Unclassified ...
CAAAGCCATGGGAAAGGGATCTCGACGAGTGGTGGCGCACCTTCGAGGTCAACGTCCTCGGCATCCACCTCACCTGCCGCGCCGCGATCCCGGGAATGCTCGCGCGCGGCCGCGGCCGCATCGTGATCGTCGGCAGCGGCGCGTCGTATCTACCGGGCGCGAACGATACGCACTACTCGTCGTCGAAGGCGGCCGTCTGCCGCTACGGCGAGACGCTCGCGAACGCGCTGCGCGACGAGATCCCGGTCTTTGTCATCAGCCCCGGGCTCGTCCGAACCGAGATGACCGCGGACTTTCCCGACGACGCGCCGTGGACGCCGCCGGAGTGCGCGCCCGAGCTCGTCCGGAAGCTCGCGAGCGGCCGCTACGACGAGCTCGCCGGCCGCTATCTGCATGCCGAGCACACCGACGTCGACGATCTCCTAAGGCGGATCGACGAGGTCATCGCCGACGATCTCCAGGCGATCCGGCTCCGCCGCGCCTGAGTTTTCGCCTGATAGGCTAAAACCATGAGGATCGCCCTGGCCCAGGTCGACCCGGTCGTCGGCGACCTCGACGGGAACCGCGCACTCATCCTCGACCGCGTGCGGGCAGCCCGCGATGCCGGCGCCGATCTCGTCGTCCTCCCGGAGCTGGCGGTGACGGGCTATCCACCGGAGGATCTGCTGCTCCGGCCGGGGTTCGTGCGTGCGGCGCAGGTGTGTGTCGAGACCATCGCCGCCGAGGTGACGGGCATCGTCGCGCTCGTCGGCGCACCGCTCTTCGACGGCGCGCTCTACAACGCGTGCGCCGTCTGCCGCGACGGCGCCGTCGCGACGTACGCGCGCAAGCGACACCTCCCGAACTACGGCGTCTTCGACGAGAAGCGCTACTTCACCGCGGGCGAGGAGGCGACGCTCATCGAGGTCGCCGGCGTCCGCGTAGGAGTCACGATCTGCGAGGACATGTGGATTCCCGGAGCGCCGACGTCCGAGCTCGCGGCGGCCGGCGCGCAGCTCGTCGTCAACCTCTCCGCCTCGCCGTTCCACGTCGGACGCGAGCGCGAGCGGGAGGAGATCTTCGCGGCTCGCGCGCGGGAGAACGGCGTCCGCGTCGCGCTCTGCAACACGGTCGGCGGCCAGGACGAGCTCGTCTTCGACGGGCACTCCGTCTTCATCGAGAGCGACGGCTCGATCGTCGCGCGCGCGCCCGGCTTCGAGGAGGCGCTCCTCGTCGTCGATCTCGACGACCCGGCAGCCGCAGGGCTCGCGCCGCTCGAGGACGACCTCGAGCAGATGCGGCGTGCCCTCGTCCTCGGGCTGCGCGACTACGTCGGGAAGAACGGCTTCGGCGACGTCGTCGTCTCCGTCTCGGGCGGGATCGACTCGGCGCTCACGGCCGCGCTCGCGGTCGAGGCGCTCGGCGCGGATCGCGTCCACCTCGTGTCGATGCCGTCCCGCTTCTCGTCGGCGGAGACACGCGACGACGCACGCCGCCTAGCGGAGAACCTCGGCTGCGCTTTCCGCGAGCTCGGGATCGAGCCGGTCGTCGAGGCGGCAACCAGCGTGCTCGCGGAGTCGTTCGCGGGTCGCGAGCCGGATCTCGCCGAGGAGAACCTCCAGGCGCGAGTGCGCGGGACGCTGCTCATGGCGCTGTCGAACAAGTTCGGCTGGCTCGTCGTCACGACCGGGAACAAGTCGGAGCTCTCGGTCGGCTACGCGACGCTCTACGGCGACATGGCCGGCGGCTTCGCCCTGCTCAAGGACGTGTTCAAGACGGACGTGTTCCGGCTTTCGCGGCACCTCAACGACCAGGCCGGTCGCGAGCTGATTCCCGTCTCGACGATCGAGCGGGCGCCGAGCGCCGAGCTGCGCGAAGGCCAGCGCGACGAGGACTCGCTGCCGCCATACGCGGAGCTCGATCGCGTGCTCGAGGCGTACGTCGAGAACGACCGGACGCTCGATGAGCTGCGCGCGGACGGGTTCGATCCCGACGTCGTCGAGCGAGCCGTCGCGCTGATCGACCGCGCGGAGTACAAGCGTCGCCAGGCGCCGCCGGGCGTGCGGCTTCGGCCGAAGGCATTCGGGCGCGACCGGCGCACGCCGATCACCAATCGCTGGCGAAGCTGATCCTCGCGGCCAGATCGGCCGGCCGCGTCGTGACGCCTGCGAGCTCCTCCGGCGCGAACCAGCGGAGTTCCTGCGCCTCTGTGAGGTACGGCGGCTCGAAGCTTTCGACTCGGACGAGGTAGACCTTCGCCTGGAAGCTCCCGTAACCCGGCTCGCCGAGCGTCCAGCCGGTGTTCTCCCAGAGCAGCGGGCCAGGCTCGAAGCCCACGAGGCCTATCTCCTCTTCGAGCTCGCGGCGCAGGGTTTGCCCGTCGTCCTCCCCCGCCTCGCGCTGGCCGCCCGGAGTGATCCACCACTCTCCGTATTCGTCGCCGTAGCGCAGAAGAAGGACGCGCCCGCGCGCGTCGCGGACCAATCCACGGACGGCTTCGCGTACCGGCAGACCGCTTGCGCGTCCCGCGAGCTCGCTGAACCAGCGCAGCCGGGTGGCCCACGGCACGGCGGCGTTCGCCGGGGATGTGGACGGCAGGACGAAGAGCTGCGTGTCCGCGAGCTTCCGCTCCTGCAGGCCGAGCTCTGGACGCTCGTTGAACGTGCCGCGGTACGCCTCCTTGCCGACGAAGCCGAGCCACGCCGGGCGCAGCTCGCGGGCGATCGTTTCCAACCGATCCGCCGACCCGGCGAAGTCGGCGCGCCGGAGGTCGCCCGAGCCCGGCGTCGTGCGCGGGGCCGCGTTCGTGACGCCGATTCCCTCCTCGAGCAGCGCGAACTGCTCGCTCGGCTCGTACAGCCGGGAGGTGAAGCGCGCGGCGTGGAGGAGCCGCCAGAAGTCGTTGCGCGGGTTCGCGAAGTGCGCGTGCGCGGCGGCCGAGACGCGGCCGGGGTTGATCCCGACGAAGACGACCCGCAACCCCGGGCCGAGGACATCCGGGACTTCGCTACGCAGCTTCGGCTTCGGCGTCGTCCGGCCGTGCGTCGATGCGCGCTTCGAACTCGCGCCGCAGATCCTCGCCCGTGACCGGGAGCTCGTAGTGCGGTCGCCGAGGCTCGAGCTTGACGATCTTCACCGTCGGATCGGAACCGCCGTAGATGCGGGCATAACACTCGGTCTCGGTGAGTGTGCGCAGGCGGATGACGAACCGCAGCGTACGAGCCGTCTCGGACGGTGCCTCTCTGCGACCATGGAGCCATGGCCGTCAAAGCACGCGAGCTCCGCTACGCCATCGATCTCGGGCAGGACGGCGAGCTCCTCGACGAGAACCGCGTCCGTCTCGACGTGCCGGAGGAGTGGACGCCCGAGCACCTGCTCCTCGCCGCCCTCGTCCGCTGCTCGGTCGCGAGCTTCCGGTATCACGCCGGGCGGGCCGGCCTGGCGGTGGGCGAAGCGTCCGGTTCGGCGCACGCGATGGTCACGAAGCGGGAGAGCGACGCGCGCTACGCCGTCGTCGAGGTCGAGGTGGCGCTCGCGGTCGCAGTCGAGCCGGAGCCCGAAGACCTCGCGGGGCTGCTCGAGAAGGCCGAGCGCGACTGCTTCATCGGCGCTTCCCTGACCGCGAAGCCGCGTTATCGCTGGATCGTGAACGGCCGCACATGAACAGCACCCTCACGCCGCCGCGCGAGCGGCTCGACCGCGGCGAAGGCTCGGGGCTCGACCGGCCGTGGAACGTCATCGTCCTCAACGACAACCACAACACCTTCCAGGGCGTCGCGTTCGCACTGTCGAGCGTGATCCCCGGCGTGTCCTACGATGGTGGCTTGCGGCTCGCTGACCGGATCCACAACGCCGGCCAGGCAATCGTCTGGTCCGGGCTGAAAGAACAGGCCGAGCTCTACTGGGAGCAGCTCGGCGAGCATGGGCTGACGCTTGCGCCGCTGGAGCAGGGATGAAGCTCCTCGTTCTCGGCGGGACGAAGTTCCTCGGCATCGCCGTCGTCGAAGCGGCGCTCGCGGCGGGCCACGAGGTGACGATGGCGAATCGCGGCCAGACGCGTTCCGATCTGTTCCCGGAGGTGGAGCGCATCGCGGTCGACCTGCACGGCGACCTCGCGCCGCTCGCCGGCCGCGAGTGGGACGCCGTCGTCGACAACGATCCGACACAGCTGACGCGGCAGACGCGCCGCCGCGCGGAGGCGCTACGCGACTCGGTGGGCCACTACGTCTACGTCTCGTCCGTCTCCGCTTTCTCCGATCTGTCGACGCCGCCGAACGAGGACTCGCCGGTCTACGACTCGCTCGACCCCGAGCCCGAGGAGTTCGACATCGAGGTCTACGGCGCACTCAAGGCCGGCTCCGAGCGCGCCGTCCTCGAGACGTTCGGGGAGCGCGGCGCGGTGGTGCGCGCCGGCCTCATCGTCGGGCCGCACGATCCGACGGAGCGCTTCACGTACTGGCCGCGGCGTCTCGCCGAGGGCGGCGACGTGCTCGCGCCCGGCACGCCCGACGATCCCGTCCAGTTCATCGACGTCCGCGACCTCGGCGCGTGGCTCGTCCATCTCGCGGCGGAGCGGATCGGCGGCGTGTTCATCGGCACCGGCCCGTCCATGCCGTTCGGCGAGACGCTCGAACGGATCGCAGCGGCGGTGGGCGCCGACGTGCGCCTGCACTGGATCGACGATGCGACGCTCCTCGCGGCCGGCGTCGACCCGTGGATGGAGCTGCCTCTCTGGCTCCCGCAAGGCGAGGGCCACGACGGGATGCAGCGCGCCGACATCTCCCGCGCGCTCGCCGCCGGGCTGACGTTCCGCCCGCTCGAGGAGACTGCCCGCGACACGCTCGCGTGGAGCCTCGAAGCCGGCGAGCAGCGTCCGACGCTGACCCGCGAAAAGGAGCGCGAGATTCTCGCGTGAGCTCGACCGAACGCACCCGCGTGCGCCGCGAGCCCGAGCGCGGCCGCTACGACCGCGAGACGATCGACGCCATCCTCGACGAGGCTCTCTACTGCCATCTCGGCTTCGTCGCGGACGGCCAGCCGTACGTCATCCCCACGCTCCATGCGCGCCGCGGCGACCGCGTCTACGTCCATGGCTCGTCGGCGAGCCGGATGCTCCGTCACGCCGGCTCGGGCGCGCCGATGTGCCTGACGGTGACGCTGCTCGACGGCCTCGTCCTCGCGAAGTCCGTCTTCAACCACTCGATCGACTACCGCTCGGTCGTCGTGCTCGGCGACGCGCGCGCGGTCGAGGGCGACGAGAAGCTCGAAGCGCTGCGCCTGTTCACCGAGCACGTCGCTCCTGGGCGATGGGAGGAGGCGCGCCAGCCGACGCCGCTTGAGCTCAAGGCGACCGCGATCCTCTCGCTGCCGCTCGACGAGGCGTCCGCGAAGGTGCGCACCGGCCCGCCGGTGGACGAGCCGGAAGACGTCGACCTACCCGTCTGGAGCGGCGTCGTCCCGGTCCATCTCGCGGCCGAGCCGTCGGAGTACGACTGGCGCCGCGTGGTGGACGGCAGACTCGGGCCGCCTCGCTAGGCTCGAAGCGGTGAGCGTGTTCGAACGGACGACCCTCGACAACGGACTGCGCGTGCTGACGGCGGACCTGCCACACGCGCAGTCGGTCTCCGTGCTGATCATGCTCGCGGCCGGCTCGCGCTACGAGACCGCGGAGTCGAGCGGGATCGCGCACTTCTCCGAGCACATGTTCTTCAAGGGCACGGAGCGGCGGCCGACGGCGCGCGACATCGCCGGCGAGATCGACGCGATCGGCGGCGAGTTCAACGCCTTCACCGGCAAGGAGTCGACCACGTACTACGTCAAGTGCGCGGCTGAGAGCCGCGACGTCGCGCTCGACGTCCTCGTCGACATGCTTCGCAACTCGCGCTTCGACGCCGAGGAGATCGAGCGCGAGAAGGGCGTGATCGTCGAGGAGATGAACATGTACTTCGACACGCCGCGCGACTTCATCGGCGGCGTGTACGAGGAGCTCCTGTACGGCGACCAGCCGCTCGGCCGCGACATCATCGGCACGAAGGAGACCGTGCGCGGCGCGACGCGCGAGACCTTCATGGACTACCTCGGCTCCTGGTACAAGCCGTCGCGGATGGTGCTCGGCGTCGCGGGGCGGATCGGCGACGGGTTGCTCGAGCACGCGCAGGAGCTGCTCGGCGATCTTCCCGCCGAGCCGACGGACGAGCCCGATCCGGTCGCGCCGTACGCGAACGGGCGCGTGCGCGTGTTCGAGAAGGCTTCCGACCAAGCCCACGTGTGCCTCGGCGTCCACAGCATCCCGCTCGGCCATCCCGACCGGTACGCGCTGCAGCTGCTCGCGACGGCGCTCGGCGGCGGGATGTCGTCACGGCTCTTCACCGAGGTGCGCGAACGGCGCGGCCTCGCGTACTACGTCCACGGCCTGAACCACTCGTACACCGACGCCGGCACGCTCTACGCGCAGGCGGGCGTCGACATCAAGCGGATCGACGAGGCGGTCGAGACGATCGCCGCGGAGCTGCGGAAGATCGCGGCGGAGCCGCTTCCGGCCGACGAGCTCGAGAAGGCGAGGAGCTTCGCGAAGGGCCGCTTCGTGCTGCAGCTCGAGACGCCGCAGGGGCTGATGATGTTCGGCCTGCGGCGCGAGGTGCTCGAGCACCGCGTCCCGGATCCGAGCGAGGTGCTCGCGGGGCTCGACGCCGTCACGGTCGAGGACGTGTCGCGCGTCGCGCGGGACTTGATCTCGGAGGATCGTTTCCGCCTGGCCGTCATCGGCCCGTTCGACGATCCGTCCCGCTTCGAGCGCTTGCTCGCCGGCTAGCAGTCCACTAGCCTCGCGCGCGTGGGTCGCCGTCTCCTTCGGTTCGTCTGCCTGCTCGGCGTCTTCGGAGCGACGGCCGCCGCCGCCCTCGCGGCGAGCCCCTCCGTGACCACGGGCACCGCCATCGAAGTGCCGGGCACCGCGGCTCTCAACGTCGGCGCGGCCGCCGGCATCAACGCGATCTCCTGTACGAGCCCCGGAGTCTGCTCGCTTGCCGGCGAGTACACGGACGGCGCGAAGCGGGATCTGTCGTTCGTCGCAGATGAGAACAACGGCACATGGGGGAACGCGACCGAGATTCCGGGTCTGGAATCCATCAGCGGCCACAGCAGCGAGGAGCGGGTGTTCACGATCTCGTGCGCCAAGGCGGGCTCGTGTTCGGCCGGCGGGTACTACCGCGACGGCAACGGGAATCCGCAGGCGTTCCTCGTGAACGAGAAGAACGGCGTCTGGGCGAACGCCGTGAAGGTTCCGGGGACGAAGGCTCTCGGCGCGCCCGGCGGCTCGGCCGTTTTGTCCCTCTCGTGCGTCAAAGCAGGCTTCTGTGTCGGATCCGGCGTCTACTTCACGAGCCACGACGAAGGGCGCGCCTTCGTAGTGACCGAGAAGAACGGCGCCTGGAAGAACGCCGTGAAGCTGACCGGGCCGAGCGGCTTCAGCGCGGGCAGTGACACCGAGGTGAGCGACATCTCCTGCACGACGACCTCGACCTGCGCGGCCGGCGGGTACTACGTCATCGGCGTGTCCAAGCTCCAGGCGTTTGTCGTGCGCGAGACGAGCGGGGTTTGGCGCAAGGCGCAGAACGTGCCGGGCGTGCCGGCGATCCTGAACGGCGGTTCCGTCGTGAACTCGATCTCCTGCACCGCGAGCGGCCAGTGCGCGGCGGGCGGCTCGTACAGCGACCCCGCCAACACGGATTACGACTTCCCGTTCGTAGTGAGCGAGAAGAACGGCGTGTGGGCAAAGGCCACGAGCTGCCGGCTCTCGGCCACGGCGAGATCTACTCGATCTCGTGCGCCGCCACCGGCGACTGCGCTGCCGGCGGGTATTACTTCGACGGGGCCGATGTCGGACACGCGCTCGCGGTAGCCGAGAACAACGGCGTCTGGGGTAGCCCCACGGCCGTGTTCGGCGCCAACGCAGGCGAGGTCGATTCGGTGTCCTGCGCCAAAGCCGGCCCGTGCGCCGTCGGCGGCTACTACGTCGACGGCTCCGCCCAGGCGCAGGCATACCTGGCGGACGAGACGGGCGGTGTCTGGGGAGCCCCGGCCGAGGTGCCCGGCTCGGGGGCGCTGAACGTCACCGGAGCGCAGGTCAGGTCGCTGTCCTGCGTGGGAACCGGTTCCTGCGCGGCAGCCGGCGATTTTCGCGACAACACCGGTTTGCAGGCGTTCGTCACCTCGCCCTGACCGGCTGAGCTTCATCTCGTCGCGACGTGTTTGTTCACGCGTCGCGCAACGCATGAGAGTGGAATGATCCGCGTGCCGGCCATCGGGGCCGCGATGGGGTCGCTGTTCTTCCTCCTACGAGATCGGTGGGTATTGCTTTGGTAAGAAGAACAGGGACGGCCTCAACTTCGAGCGGGTTCCGGCGTCCGATTTCGTGATGAAGCCGCCGGTTCAGAGGTCACGGTTCGCCGCCGTCGCCGTTCTCGTTGCGGCCGCCGCAGTCACGATCTCCGCGACGGCCGCCGGGACGCAGGCCGCGCCGACGCTGACGGGGATCCACAAGATCCAGCACGTCATCGTGATCATGCAGGAGAACCGCTCGTTCGATTCCTACTTCGGTACGTATCCGGGAGCCGCCGGCATCCCCGGCCTCGCGGGCAACCCTGGCAAGGTGCCGTGCCTGCCCGTCCCGAAGTCGTCGACCTGCGCGCGCCCGTACCACGACACTAGCCTCGTCAACGGCGGCGGCCCGCACGGGAAGCCCGATGCGATCGCCGACGTGAACGGGGGAGCGATGAACGGTTTCGTCGGACGTGCCGTGCCCGCTCAGGGCGGCGGGGGATGCACGACGGGCGAGAACCCGAACTGCGCCCCAGGCGTGCGGCCGGACGTGATGGGCTACCACACAGCGGCCGAGATCCCGAACTACTGGGCGTACGCGCAGAACTTCGTCCTGCAGGATCACATGTTCCAGTCGGATCTCTCGTGGAGCCTGCCGGCTCACCTCTACATGGTCTCGGGCTGGTCGGCGGTCTGCTCGAAGCCGAACGTCGCCCTGAGCTGCGTCAACGACGATCAGAACGTCGCGTGGCCGCCCACCTACGTCGGCTCGCAGGGCAAGCCAAAGCCCGGGCCACACTTCGCCTGGACGGACATCACGTATCTGCTGCACAAAGCCGGCGTGAGCTGGGGCTACTACGTCTTCCCCGGGACCCAACCGGACTGTGCCGACGACAAGGTCACCTGCGCCGCCCTGCCCCAAAAGGCGCAGACGCCCGGCACGTGGAACCCCCTGCCGTACTTCGACACCGTGAGGAAGGATGGCCAACTGGGGAACATCGCCCCGATAACGAAGTTCTACGCCGAGGCGCGCAAGGGAACGCTTCCCGCCGTGTCGTGGGTGACGCCGGCCGACGCGGTGAGCGAGCACCCGCCCTCGAGCGTCGGCGTCGGCGAGAACTACGTCACCGGCCTGATCAACACGATCATGCAGGGGCCGGACTGGAGCTCGACGGCGATCTTCCTTGCGTGGGACGACTGGGGCGGCTTCTACGACCACGTCAAGCCACCGAGCGTCGACCAGAACGGGTACGGCCTGCGCGTGCCGGCGCTCGTCATCAGCCCCTACGCCAGAAAGGGCTACATCGACCATCAGACGCTGAGCTTCGACGCGTATCTCAAGTTCATCGAGGACGACTTCCTCCACGGCCAGCGGCTCAACCCGAAGAACGACGGGAGGCCCGACCGGCGGCCCGACGTGCGCGAGAGCGTCGCGATCCTCGGCAACCTCGCCAACGACTTCAACTTCAACCAAACGCCTCGCGCGCCGGTGATCCTCCCGCAGCAGACGGTCGGCGCCATTCCCGGAAAGGTGAAGGGCAACCTGGTGATCGGGACGATCACTCCCGGGTCGTCGCAGCACCTCCTCAAGCTGCAGATCTCTTCCACGGGGAAGGCTTCTCAGGCGCTGCTCGGTAAGGACATCTCCGTGAAGGTTTCCTCCGGGACTCCGCTCTTTTTCGGGGGCAAGTCCGCTCCGCAGCGCAAGCTCACAGTCGGCGACGCCGTCATCGCGATCATCACGAAGGGCGCGACGTATTGGCGCGCCGGAGAGCTCGACGATCTCGGCCCCTGAGCAGCGGTTGCGGGCGCGCGCCGACCCTCAACGGCCCGGCGCTTCGAGCTGACCGCGGACTGGCGTTTGTAGTTCAGGTCGGTGGTCCAGTTGGCACCTGTCCCGGATCCACCCGTTGGAGTGCCTTCGACCTCGCCGCGTCCGCAGAAGGTGCGTTTGTACCACTTCTGGGCGGACGTTCCTAGCCCTCTTCCTGGGACTTCTCCTCGGCGGCGCGCTTCGCGATCTCGCTGACGACCGTCGGATCGGCGAGCGTCGTGGTGTCGCCGAGCTGGCGATCGTTGGCGACGTCTCGGAGAAGACGGCGCATGATCTTGCCGCTGCGCGTCTTCGGGAGCTCCGGCGTAAAGACGATGTTGGCCGGCTTCGCGATCGCTCCGATCTTCTGCGCGACGTGGTTGCGGAGCTCCTCGAGCTTCTCGACCGAGCCGTCGGCGCTTCCTTTCAGCGTCACGTACGCGACGATCGCCTCGCCCGTGATCGCGTCGGCGCGCGAGCAGACCGCGGCCTCGGCGACGTCGTGGTGGTCGACGAGCGCCGACTCGACCTCGATGGTCGAGATGCGGTGGCCGGAGACGTTCATCACGTCGTCGATGCGGCCGAGGAGCCAGAAGTCGCCGTCTCGGTCGATGCGCGCGCCGTCGCCGGCGAGGTAGACGTCCGGGTACTTCGACCAGTACGTCTCTTTGTAGCGAGCGTCGTCGCCGAAGATCCCGCGCAGCATCGAAGGCCACGGCCGCTTGAGCACGAGATAGCCGCCTCCGCCTGGGCCGACCTCGTTGCCCTGCTCGTCGAAGACGCCCGCGTCGACGCCCGGGAACGGACGCGTCGCGGAGCCCGGCTTCGTCGTAGTCACGCCCGGCAGCGGGCTGATGAGGATCATCCCCGTCTCGGTCTGCCACCACGTGTCGACGATCGGCGTGCGGTCGCCGCCGATGTGCTCGCGGTACCAGATCCACGCCTCCGGGTTGATCGGCTCGCCGACCGAGCCGAGGAGGCGCAGCGTCGAGAGATCGTGCTTCTGCGCGTGCTCCGGCCCCCACTTCATGTGCGCCCTGATCGCCGTCGGCGCCGTGTAGAGGATCGTCACGCCGTAGCGCTCGACGATCTGCCACCAGCGATCCTTGTCCGGGAAGTCGGGCGTCCCCTCGTACAGGACCGACGTAGCGCCGTTCGCGAGCGGGCCGTAGACGATGTAGCTGTGGCCGGTGATCCAGCCGATGTCGGCGGCGCACCAGTAGACGTCGGTCTCCGGCTTCAGGTCGAAGATGTAGTGGTGCGTGGTCGAGGCGCCGACGAGGTAGCCGGCGGTCGTATGGACGATGCCCTTCGGCTTCGCGGTCGTGCCGCTCGTGTACATGAGGAAGAGCAGGTCCTCGCTATCCATCGGCTCGCAGGGACAAGACTCCGGGTCGTCGGAGCAGTCGGCCTCGAGCTCGTGCCACCAGTGGTCTCGGCCGTCCTGCATCGGGACGTCGTTGCCGGAGCGGCGGAGGACGACGCACTGCTTCGTGACGGGCGCGGCGTCCATGGCCTCGTCGGCGACCTTCTTGAGGGGGACGGTCGAGCCCCGGCGCCAGGCCTCGTCCTGCGTGATCAGGACCTCGCAGCGCATGTCGTTCATCCGGCCGCTCAGCGAGTCGGCCGAGAAGCCGCCGAAGATGACGGTGTGCGGGGCGCCGAGCCGCGTGCACGCGAGCATCGCGACCGGCAGCTCCGGGACCATGCCCATGTAGATCGCGACGGGCGTCCCTTTCTTCACGCCGAGCTTCTTGAGCGCGTTCGCGAAGCGGACGACGTCGCGCTGGAGATCTGCATAGGTGATGGCACGGGTCTCCTCGGCGGGCTCGCCTTCCCAGTGGAACGCGACCTTGTCGCCGCCGCCGGCCTCGACGTGCCGGTCGACGCAGTTGAAGCAGACGTTGAGCTTGCCGCCGAGGTACCACTGCGCGTACGGAGGCTCCCAGCGGTAGAGCTCGGTGAACGGCTCGAACCACGTGAGCCGCTCGCGGCCCTCCCGCTCCCAGAACTGCTCGAACGGGACGTCGTAGATGTCGGCCTTCGCGTTCGCCTGCGCGGCGAACTCCTCGGAGGGCGGATACGTCCGCTCCTCCGCGAGCATCGTCTCGATCGCGTGGTCGCTCACGGTTGGAGGTCGTACGGGTACTGCGTCAGGTTCTCGGCGCCGTCCTCTGTGACGAGGACGTTGTCCTCGAGCCGCACGCCGCCGTAGCCCTGACGGTAGAGGCCCGGCTCAATCGTGATGCAGTCGCCAGCGACGAGCTTCTTGTCGCCGAGCATCCCGAGGCCCGGCGCCTCGTGCACCTCTAGGCCGACTCCGTGGCCGAGGCTGTGGAAGAAGCCGTCGGTGAGCGGCTCGCCGGGCGTCTTCGTCCGCTGCGTCATCTCGCCCGCCGCCTCGAAGATCTCGCACGTCCCCTCGAAGAGCGCGCGCCCTTCCACTCCGGGCTTCGTCTCGGCGATCGCGCGATCTAGCGCCTCCTTGCACAGGCGGTGCCACTCGCGGACGTCGTCGGCGACGTCTCCGACGACGAACGTGCGGGTCATGTCCGTGTAGACCGCGGACGCGTTGTCGCGCGGGAAGATGTCGACGACGAGCGGCGTGTGCGGCGGGATCGGGCCGGAGCCCATGTCGTGGCCGACGGCTCCCTGCGCGCCCGGCGCGACGATGTACTCGTCGGCGGTCGCGTCGTGCGCAGCGAAGGTCTGGCTCATCGCCGCCTTCACGCGCTCGACCGTGAGCACCTCGCCGTCGAGGACGAGTTCGTCGCCGCTGATCTCGGAGCGGCGGAGCATGTCGCGGCACGTGTCCATCGCTGCCTCGGCCGCGGCCTGGGCGCGCCGCATGCCGGCGATCTGCGCTTCCGTTTTGGAGCGGCGCCGGTCGTCGAACACCTCCTGGTCGGGCACGATCTCGATGCCTTCCGCGCGCAGCCGGTCGGCGAGCCAGACCGGGAAGTTCTCGGGAACCGTGGCGCGCTCGATGCCGAGGCTTTTCACCTCGCGCACGGCGAGCTCGGCGCGGATCTCCCTCACCTTCATCCCCGACGCCATCAGCTCGTCGAGTCCGAACTCGTCGGACAGGTGGACGTCGAACAATCCGAGCGCGCGGAGCCGTTGTGCCTCCATCGAGTGGGTGAAGACGTGCTTCGCGCCGCCGACCTCGGCGTAGAGGATCGGATCGGGAACGCCGAGCGGGATCGCGTGGCGCA
>Ga0070734_10004444_pt1 | contig 13323 bp, 12 predicted proteins | sample Coa_R1_8_FD_66444 | JGI IMG/M metagenome (GOLD analysis project Ga0070734, IMG submission 66444) | Surface soil microbial communities from Centralia Pennsylvania, which are recovering from an underground coalmine fire - Coalmine... | ecosystem: Environmental > Terrestrial > Soil > Unclassified ...
AAGGGTGGCAAGATCGGCCTGTTCGGCGGCGCCGGACTCGGCAAGACGGTTTTGATCCAGGAGCTCATCCGCAACATCGCGGTCGAAGCCTCCGGCGTCTCGGTATTCGCCGGCGTCGGCGAGCGCACCCGTGAGGGCAACGACCTCTGGCTCGAAATGAAGGAAGCCGAATTTAAGGACGCGGAGGGCAAGGTTGCGCACGTCATCGACAAGACCGCGATGGTCTTCGGCCAGATGAACGAACCGCCCGGCGCCCGCCTCCGGGTCGCCCTGACCGCGCTCACGATGGCGGAGTACTTCCGCGACGAGATCGGGTCGGACGTGCTGATCTTTGTCGACAACATCTTCCGGTTCGTCCAGGCCGGCTCGGAGGTCTCCGCGCTCCTCGGCCGTATGCCAAGCGCCGTGGGCTATCAGCCGACGCTGGCCACCGAGATGGGCTTTCTCCAGGAGCGCATCACGTCGACGAAGAAGGGGTCGGTCACCTCGGTTCAGGCGGTTTACGTGCCGGCGGACGACCCGACGGACCCGGCTCCGGCGACGACCTTCGCCCACCTCGACGCCTACGTGTATCTCGACCGCGGTCTGGCCTCCAAGGGCCTCTACCCGGCGGTCGACCCGCTGATGTCCTCGTCCAAGAATCTGGATCCGCGCGTGGTCGGCGACGCCCACTACGCGGTTGCCCGCCGGGTGCAGCAGACCCTACAGCGATACCGCGAGCTCCAGGACATCATCGCGATCCTCGGCATCGACGAGCTTTCCGACGACGACAAGATGGTGGTGGCCCGCGCCCGTAAGATCGAGCGCTTCCTCAGCCAGCCCAACTTCGTCGCCGAGCAGTTCACCGGCGCCCCTGGCCGGTACGTGCCGATCGACGAGACGGTGGCCGCGTTCCAGGAGCTGGTCGACGGCAACCTGGACGACCTTCCGGAGCAGGCGTTCCTGTATTGCGGTGGGTTGGACGACGTTCACGAGAAGGCCAAGAAGCTGCAGGCGGTAGGCGCCTAGCTCATGGCGGCCGAGTTCACGCTCTCAGTGGTCGCGCCGGACCGTGAGGTGCTCGATCAGCCCGTCACGATGGCGATCGCTCCCGGCGTGCAGGGTTACTTCGGCGTTCTTGCCGGCCACGAGCCTCTGGTCGCCGCGCTCAAACCGGGGCTTCTCGAATACACGGACACCACCGGTACGCGCCACTACGTGAGCATTTCCGGCGGCTTCGTGGAGGTCACCGCCAAGCGGATGACGGTTCTTGCCGACGCCGCCGAGCGAGCCCAGGACGTGGACGCCAAGCGCGCCGAAGAAGCCCTCGATCGGGCCCGGCGGGTGCTCCGCGGCGAATCAGGGGAGATGACCCAGCCCGAGGCGGTCGAAGCCATCGAGCGGGCGAGCGCGCGGTTGCGCGCCAGCAAGGTCGGCACCGGGAATGCTCCGTAAAGCCACCTGATTATCGAATTCGCACGGAAACCACTGTAGAAAAAAGTTTTTCGCGAACCGTTGAGCGGTCCGCGAGCTTTTGAATCTGAAACCCTAAAGCACCGTCTGAGGCATGGCGGAGAAGCTGTTTCGGGCTGCGAAGAGCCCGTAAAACGCATTGTTCTCGGCGCTTGGCAAACCGAGAATCTATACCATTGAGTGCGCCTGTTCGCGCGCTATCGAACGGAGTCGAAATGCCTTACTTCGCATACACCGCTATCGACGCATCGGGCCGCACGGTCAAGGCCGTGATGGAGGCCGACAACGAGGCGCTGGTGCTTTCCAAGCTCCGCGATCAGTCGATGCATTGCACCGAGATCAAGCGCACGAAGAGCGCAGTCAAGAATGGCGCGAGCAAGTCGAAGGTCAAGCTCAAGAGCATGGTCATCTTCTCGCGGCAGTTCGCGACGATGATCGACGCGGGCATCCCGATTCTGCGGTGCCTCGAAATCCTCAGCGGTCAGAGCAAAGACAAAGTCTTCAAGCCAATCATCGAGGCGATCACCGCCGACGTGAAGGGCGGTCTGAGCTTAAATGAGTCGATCGCCAAGCACCCAAACGTCTTTAACAAGCTCTACATCAACATGATCCGCGCGGCCGAAGTCGGCGGCATTCTCGACCTCATCCTCGACCGGCTTGCCGGCTTCCTCGAGTACGAGTCCGAGGTCAAGGCGAAGATCAAGGGCGCGATGATGTACCCGGTCCTGGTGCTCATCTTTTCGCAGCTCATGCTGTTCGTGATGTTCAGCTTTGTGCTTCCCAAGTTCAAAGAGATCTTTAACGGCATGAACGTTGAATTGCCGACCGTGACGCAGACGCTCTTCAAAATGGGTGATTTCTGCAACCACTACTGGTGGGTGATTCTTCTTGCCGTAGCGAGCACGCTTTTCTCGATCAAGATGTACGGCCGCACCCCGAGGGGCCGTTTCCAGATCGACTGGATCAAATTGAAGATTCCCGTCGCCGGCGAACTCGCGCTCAAGATGAGCATTGCCCGGTTCTGCCGAACGTTCGGAACGCTCATTAACTCGGGCGTCCCGATGATGCGGAGCCTGGAAATCGTCGGCGAAACGCTAGGGAACGTCGTTCTGACGCAGGCGATCGATCAAACGCGGCTGAGCATCCGGGAAGGTAACCGGCTGTCGGTCCCGATGACGCAAACGGGCCTGTTCCCGACGATGGTCACCACGATGATCGACATCGGCGAAGAGTCGGGACGCCTTTCCGAGATGCTGGTTAAGGTCGGCGACTTCTATGACACCGAGGTCGAAGCGACGATCAAGGGTCTGACCTCGATGATCGAGCCCCTGCTCATCATCTTTATGGGCGTGATCGTCGGCTTCATCGCCATCTCGATCATGATGCCCGTCTTCAAGCTGGTTAGCAGCGTGAAGTAGAGAAGTTTCGCCCCGCGAAGGATTTGCGGGGCACTGAAAGGACGGAGCCGCTAGGATGGCGGCTCCAAAAGAAGATGGCCGGTTTCGACCGGCCGGGCTGGAGTCAACGGAGTGAGTAATGTCTGAGAGTTTGTCCTGGAATCAGGATGCTGAAGGGTTGGTGCTGCGGTATCTGAAAGAGCCGCGCGCGGACCTCAAAGATCTCGTGATGGTGCAGTACGCGGGAATGGTCGAGCGGATCGCCCGCCGTTTTTGCGGCATCGAGCCCTTTGAGGACCTCGTGCAAGTCGGCTTTATCGGGTTGCTGAACGCCCTTTCAAAGTTCGATCCCGAAGCCGGCGTGCGGTTCAACACCTACGCCACGTACCTCGTCGGCGGTGAGATCAAGCACTACCTCCGCGACCGCGCCCAAACCATCCGTCAACCAGCCTGGCTCCAAGAACTCCGTCATCGCGTCGGCAAGGCCGGCGCCCTCCTCCAGCAGGAGCTCGGCCGAACCCCCACCGAGCGCGAGATTGCCGACTCGCTCGGCGTGAGCGAGACCGCGGTTCGCGAGGTCGTCCAGACCCAGGAGATGTTGCGGCTCACTTCCCTCGACGCCGGCTTTGCTGGAGAGGACGACGCCGAGACCGAGCTCGAAGGGCTCGATACCGCCGCGTTCTGCCCCGAGCAGCTCAGCGTCGAGGACCGACTTGTGCTCGAGGGCGCCCTCAAGCAGCTTCGCGAGCTGGAGCGGCAGGTGCTCGTGCTTTTCCACTTCGAGTCCCTCAACCAGACCGAGATCGCAGCCAAGCTGGGCATCTCGTGCAACTACGTTTCCCACATCCTCCGCCAGTCGCTTGCCAAGCTCCGCAAGATCCTCAGCAAGGAGGAGGAAGCCGATCGGATCCTCCGCCGGGCCAGCGGCGTCGCCAACTACGACTTGATCGATCCCGTCACCGGCGCCTATACGGAGGCGTACCTCCACACGCGCTTAACGGAAGAACTGCACCGGGCCTCTGGCGAAAACCTGATGGTCGCGCTCGTGCTCGTCGACTTCAAGGGCCTTGATGCCCTCGCCCGCTTCTATGGCGAGGTGAGTGTGACCGACTTCATGGCCGACGCGGCGGACTTCTTCAAGTCGAACCTTCGCCTGCTGGACACGGTTTCGGTATGGGGCGAGTCTGGGTTCGGCATCATCCTTCCCGAGACCGGCCACAAGGTCGCCCTTGTTCGACAGCGCCTCATTCAGCGCCTGATCGAGTGGATCAACGGCCGATACGGCGCCAACGGGAGCGTTCAGCTCGAGCTAGGTCAAGCCTCCGCGCCCAAGGACGGCTCGACGGTCGAGGCGCTTCTCGCGGCGGCCATGCCGGCGCCGGTAAGCGCGGCGGCGGAAGAGATCGCGAAAGCCGCCTGAAAACCTATCCCGCTCCAGGCGACCGCCACCACGCGAGCGCCTTCCAGGTCGTCGGGTCATAGAGCCACGCCTTCGTCGGGCGTTTGCCGCCCTCCCAGATCACGAGCGTGTCCTTCGCTCGGCGCACGTCGGCCCCCTCAGGCAAATCGAATACCGCGCCGCTCGTCAGCTCGGCAAGAACGTGTCCGCCGCCGTCGTTGGTGCCTTCCGCGACCGGGGGCGCCTTGGCATCGAGCATCCTCCAACGCGTCGGCGACTCGGCGGCATCGGCCCGGGCGCCGGTGACGAGGTCGACGGTCCCGGCGGCAAATGAACCGTGCTCGGTCTTCTCGATGAAGGCGGCGACGTCCGCGGAGACGGCAGCCGCGTACTTCACGCCCTCGCCGAGAATGTGGAACTCGGTCTGCTGCGTATCCGGCCGGTATGACCACTGGCCCCACTGGGTGCCCTCGTGGATCAGCACGCTGACCCCCTTGGGCCCCGCCACCAGGTTATCCGCGATCTGAACGGTCGAGAAGGAGAGCCCGGGCAGCACCGCGATCGCCTTCGCGGCCGGATCGCTCTCGGAGAGATCGACGCTAACGAGCGCCTCGAGCCATGGCTGGCCCGGCCGGTCCTCCCACCGAAGAACGAAGTACACGGTCTTGCCGAACCGGCGCGAACCGCTGACGGCGGCGGCCTCCAGCTTGCGGCCGGCGTGGACGGCGTCGAGGGTGCCGACGATCGCATCGTGCGTTCGAAGTCGGGGGCTCGTGGGGATCGCACGAAGTCGGGTCGACTTCGCGTGGGATCCGGATCGGATCGTAAGCCCCCGCTCATCCCAGATCACGAACTTTTGGTCGGAGCGGTATTCGACCTTGGTTCGCGGGCTCGGTTTCGGCGGATCGATCGGGACGTGCTCGGCTGTCTTGCCCCGGGTTACGATGAACGCGCCTTCCGCGAAGGCGAGGGTCGTCTTCGGCGCGTGGAGAACGGCGCCGGCCAGCACCCAAAGCAGCGGCGTATACGTCATGCTAGTTGTACGGCCCGGAGGGCCATCTGGAATCCCAGTGTACTGCCGCGACTGCCCTCGCTACGACGATGAAGCCCGCCGGTGCCGGGACGGCAAGGTCAACCCGCAGCACTGGGAGACCGCGGTTTCCGTTGCCCAGGTCTTAGGGCTACGCTCGATTTGCGTTTTCAACGACTTTCGGGAGCGGCTCGTCCAGTCCCGGAAGGAGATCCCCTCCTCCCCGCGCGGTCGCTAACGCCTCCGGTACGCTGGAGGCATGGCATCGCCAGAGTTGCGCCGTCTTTGGGCGCTCCACGAGATCGACGCGCAGATTCTGGAGTTGCGGCGTCGGGCGGCGCGCCTCGATGCCGGATTCGCAGAGACGAACAAGCTCAAGGAGCTGGAGGCCAAAGACGCCAAGGAAGGCGAGACGGCACGAGCCCTCGTCGCCGAGCAGCTCGACACCGAACTCAAACAGCGCGGCTACGACGAGAAGATCAAGAAGTTCGAGAAGCAGCTTTTCGGGGGCTCGGTCACCAGTTCGCGCGAGGTGGAGTCGATCCAGAAGGAGATCGCGATGCTCAAGCGGCAGCGGGACGCCCTGGACGACCGCCTGCTGGAGCTCATGGACGAGGTGCCGCCCGCGCAGGCGCTGATCGAAAGCCTCGCCGCCGAGGTGGCGACGGCAAAGCAGTCGCTCTCGGAGAAGCGGCAGCTCGCAGTGGTCGAGAAGGGCAAGATCGAGGCTGCTTATAAGGCGGTGGTGGCCAAGCGGGAGGAGGCGAAGCGCCTCGTTCCACCCGGGCTCCTCAACCGGTACGACTCGATTTCCAAGCGCCACGAAGGGGTCGGAATGGCCGAAGTGGTGAAGGGCAAGTCATGCGGGGCGTGTGGAACGCTCCTGCCTGCCCGGACGATCCAAGGAGCATTGGAAGGCACCATCATCACGTGCGAAAGCTGCCACCGAATTCTGTACTACACGGCGGGCGTCGCCTAGGCGTAGAAGACACCCATGAGACGGCACCCCATGTTGATGGCCGCATTGGTCGCCCTGCTGGTGGGGGGCTGCGCCAAATTCCCGACAAGCTCGACCGGCGCAACCACCAAGCGGATTACGTTCACGATGACGATCGCCGGAGGGTTGAACCCCAACTACGTTTACATCGTTGCCCTGAACCCCTCGGTCGAGGTGAACCCGACGACCACGGGGCCGGTCCCGGTCGTGGCGGCCCCGTGGGGCAACGGCTTCGTAGCCGGAGGGTGCACCTACTTTGTGCAATGGATCCCCTCGCAGTCGCCTGACTACGGGATCTTCAAATTCACCGATTCGACCCTCAATAACTTCGTGCAAACCGGGGTGCCCGTGACCTACGTGGACCCGCAGAGCGGCGGCCACGTGCTCAACTTCACCATAGACCTCAGCCAGATCGCCGACTCCGCGGACACCGCCAACCAATATCAGTCGCTCCAGGTGAATTTCCTGACGATGGACCGAACGCCGCGTGGCTCCAGCGGGGGGAGCAAGAACTGGGACGCCATCGGCGACGGCAACAATCCTGGCCAGATCAACGACTACCTCACGATTCCACTCCGGACCGACGGAACCTACAACAACGCGTTCTATAGCGGTATCGAGCCGACCGGAGACGTCGTGAGCGACGGGGACCCCGCGCTCGACATCACCGACTTTTCGGTCCAAGTTCAGGGATAGCCGTGGCGGTTCGCCGGATCTACCTGGACTACGCGGCGACGGCGCCGCTTCAACCCGCCGCGCGCGCCGCGATGGAGCCCTGGCTTACCGAAGGGTTCGGCAACCCGTCGAGCCTGCACGCCGAGGGGCGAGCGGCAAAGGATGCGATCGACGTGGCGAGAGAGCAGGTGTCGTCTGCCTTACGATGCGAGTTCGGGGAGGTCATCTTTACGAGTGGCGGAACCGAAGCGATCAATCTGGCGCTGATTGGTACCGCGCTCGCGGCATCCGGCGGAAGCCGAAGCCGGATTTTGCTCGGGGCGACGGAGCATCACGCCGTCCTCCACACGGAACCGCTCTTGGCTGCGCTGGGATTTCATGTCGAAGTGGTCGGTGTCGATCGGTACGGCCGGGTCGACTTGGATCGTCTTGAGGGGAAGCTGGCAGACGACGTGCTGCTGGTATCCGTGATGTTTGCAAACAACGAGTTGGGAACGTGGCAGCCGGTGGAGAGGATCCGTGGGATGACCTCCGCGTACGGAGCGCTGTTCTTCTGCGACGCCGTGCAGGCATTCGGATTGCCGGAACCGGGAGGTAACCGTTGGTCAGTAGGGTCGCTGGGCGCCGATCTTGTCTCGGTATCCGCCCACAAAGTGGGCGGACCGAAGGGGACGGGGGCGCTGTACGTGAGGGCGGGAACGAGAATCAAGCCCCTCCTGCCAGGCGGAGGGCAGGAGCGCGAAATGCGGTCGGGGACCGAGAATGTGGCCGGCATTGCCGGCTTCGGCGCCGCGGCAGCCAGGCGAGGAAACGAAGGCGGGCGAGAATTGGCGCGAGATGCGTTCGAATCTTGGATTGGAGGCCGGGCGGAACGCTCGGTCCCATCGGATATCCCGACGCTCCCGGGAATCCTTCACTTGCGGGTACCGGGCGTGCTCGCGGAGACGATTCTGATCCGACTGGACCGAGCAGGTGTGAGCGCAAGCAGTGGTGCGGCGTGTTCTTCGGGTTCGATCGAACCGAGCCACGTTCTGGCCGCGTGCGGATACTCGGCCGCTGAGGCAAAGGAAGGTCTCCGGTTTTCCTTCGGTGACACGACCACCGTCGACGATGCCGAAGAAGCGGGAACCCGATTCAGCGAGATAGTCGACGACCTCAGGGTCGACCGAGCCAGGTAGCTTGGAGTCCGATGCCCCTTCCCATCGAAGCTCTGACCCCGCGAGAAGTCGTCGCCGAGCTCGACCGCTACGTGGTCGGCCAAAGCGCGGCCAAGCGTGCGGTCGCGGTCGCGCTCCGGAACCGGTACCGGCGCCAGCAGCTTCCGGAAGCTCAGCGGGACGAGATTGCGCCGAAAAACATCCTGATGATTGGACCCACCGGGGTTGGAAAGACCGAGATCGCCCGGCGGCTGGCGCAAATTGCAAAGGCGCCGTTCGTGAAGGTCGAAGCCACCAAGTTCACCGAGGTCGGCTACGTCGGGCGCGACGTCGATTCTATCATCCGGGATCTTGTGGCCCAGTCAGTGCGCATGGTCGAGGCCGAGCGGACCGAGTTTGCGCGCGGCGCGATCGAGGCGCACGTCGAGGAGCAGCTCGTCGACCTGCTCTGCGACGACGTCTGGTTTCGAGATCCCGTTCCGCTCTATTCATCCGCAGGGGAAGACGAGGTCGGACTGGCGGACGACGACGCGCGAGACGCACGTCGGACTCAGTTCCTGGACGAGCTTCGCGAGGGCAAACACGAGGATCGCGAGGTCGGAATCGAGGTCGAAGAGTCGGGCAACCCGTTTGTCCAGGTCTTTACGCCGGGCGGAATCGAGGAGATGGGGCTCGACGGGGATGCGATCAGCGGGGCATTCGGCTCCCGCAGGCACACCCGGCGGGTCAGCGTGACTGAAGCCCGCTCGATCCTCTTCGAGCAGCTTGCCAAGCGGGAGGTTGACCCGACCTCCGTTCGACGCGAAGCGATTCGGCGCGCCGAACAGACGGGGATGGTCTTTCTCGATGAGATCGACAAGGTGGCCGGGTCCAACTCGCAAACAGGGCCCGACGTCTCACGCGAGGGCGTGCAGCGCGACCTCTTGCCGATCATCGAGGGCTCGACGGTCCAGACCAAGTTCGGCCCGGTGCGCACCGACTACATCCTGTTCATCGCGGCGGGCGCCTTCCACAACGCCAAGCCAAGCGATCTGATCCCCGAACTCCAGGGGCGTTTGCCGATCAGGGTGAAGCTCGAGTCGCTCGCCCAAGACGACTTCCGCCGAATCCTCAGTGAGCCGGAGTCGGCGCTCATCAAGCAATATCAGAAGTTGCTCGGCGCCGACGGCGTCCGGCTGATCATCACCGATCGCGCCCTGGACGAGGTGGCGCGTTTCGCGGTTTGGGTTAATCAGACGGTGGAGGACATCGGGGCGCGGCGGCTTCACACGGTGGTCGAGCGGCTGCTCGGCGATCTCCTCTTTGAGGCCCCGGAGGGGGTGAGCGGAGACGTGGAGCTCGATTTTCCCGAAGTCAAACGCCGACTAGAGGACTGGGCGGCCGAAGCCGAGAAAGGCAAGACCCTGTTGTAGGTCTTCGAACCTAGGGACGCAGAAACTTGGAAACCTAGCGACCTGGAAACGTTCTGCCTCGGGTATCTATAATTGGGTTCACTTGACCGACAGGGAGGTGTGGGAATGAACACTCGCCTACTTTTTGCCGGGATCGCGTTGACAGGGATCGTCTTCGCGCCCGCAGCCGGCCGGCAAACGCCGGCATTTACCGATGCCGATCGCGACCGGGTGCTGGCCTTTTGGAAGCCGGACGACCGTTACCGCGTCGCGCCGGCGGACAAACAGGAAGTTCGGCTGACCGTTGCCGGCTCCCAGTGGCTGTTTGCCTACGGCCATATCAAGGGGAGCGGCAAGCTCATTCCGACCGTCGACGCCAAGCCTGGGGGGGCACCCCAGGCCTGGGAAGATTGGATCAACGCGAAAGTCGCGTTCGACCGCGCGCAGGCTCAGGCCGGGATCGACGGCGACGGAGATGGCGGCTCTAAGCAGACGCCCGCCCCCGATCCCGGCCCCTGCCCCGACGACCTCGTAGCCCAGATCGGAGAGCCGCCGAAGCTAGCGGAGGCGTGCACGCCGCAAACCTACGCCATCCGATTCGACGACGTGACGGTGAACTACACGGACCACGTCAAGGTTCGCCCCCGCTACGCCTATTACCGCTTCGCCGAGGGCGTGGCCGATGGCGGCGTCGCCATGCGAAATGTCAGCCCAGACCGGCTGGACCACCTGTTCCGGCTGGCCGGCGTCGACGTGAGCGCGGCCAACGTGATGAAGGCCGTCTCTGCCCTCGAGGGCGGCTTCGAGTCGGTCAACACGTACGACACCGGTTTCGTCTCCGTGGGCTTCATCCAGTTCGCCTCGTTGAAGGCGGGCGCCGGCTCGCTTGGGGGCATGATGCTGCACTACAAGAACGCCGACCCTACCGATTTCGACCGCGACTTCCGCCAGTACGGGGTCGACGTGACCACGACCGGAACCCTCGCCGTCTTGGATCCCGCGACCGGCCACGAGTTCCAGGGCCCTGACGCCAACGCCAAGGTCATCGCCGACAAGCGGTTGATCGCGGTATTCGGGCACGCGGGCGCCCGTAGCGACGCGTTCATCGCCGCCCAGATTGCGGCGGCGAAGGATCAGTTCTATCCCGACGCCGATTCGATCACCGTCACCCTCGGTGGCCAGCCGACGACGGTCAAGGTTGCGGACCTGTTTCCGTCGGAAGCCGGAATGGCGACCCTTATGGACCGCAAAGTCAACACCGGAAAGCTCGATCCGCTCGCGGCGGTGGTCCAGCGCGTGGCGGATGCCCACAGCGTGACCGCCTTGGTCGACCTCGTTCAGTACGAGGCGGACATCATCAGGCAGCTCAAGTATCGGCGCGACTATCTGGCGGATGCGACGCTTTCCCAGCCTGGCGGCGAGAACGCGACGACCTCTCGCCATGGCGGACACCGAGGCTCGTAGTCGACGACCCCTACAACCTCACGACCCTAGCGGGTGTTCCAGCTTCGCCAGTAGTCCGCGTCCTCGAGCTCGAGGGCGTGGCGGGTGAGCTTGAACGGGTGGAACGTATCCACCATCACCGCGAGCTCCTTCGTCTCCTTTGCGCCGAGGGAGGCCTCGACCGCGCCCGGTTGCGGGCCGTGGGGAATCCCTAGCGGGTGGAGGGTGATGGAGCCCTCCTCGATCCCCTTCCGCGAGCCGAACTTGTCGTTGACGTAGTAGAGCACCTCGTCGGAGTCGACGTTCGAGTGGTTGTACGGCACCGGGATCGCTTCCGGGTGGTAGTCGAGCATGCGCGGGCAGAACGAGCAGACCACGAAGTTGTGGCCGGCGAACGTTTGATGGATCGGCGGGGGCATGTGGAGCTTTCCGGTGATCGGCATGAAGTCGTTGATGTTGAACGCGTACGGGAAGACGTAGCCGTCCCAGCCGACCACGTCGAGCGGATGGTACGGGTGGGTGTACAGGGTCAGCCGGTTCCGGGCCCGGATGAGGATCTGAAACTCGCCCGCATCGGTGTGGACGGGAAGCTCGGTCGGCGCGCGAAGGTCGCGCTCGCTGTAGGGCGCGTGCTCGAGAAGCTGGCCGTACTCGTTGCGGTAGCGGCGCGGAACCTCGATCGGCCCGAAGGAGATAAGCGCAAGCATGCGGACCGGCAGCTTCTTGAAGTTGAGTTTGTAAATCGTGCCGCGCGGAACGACGAGGTAGTCGCCCTCGCTGAACTCGATCGTGCCGAAGAGCGACTCCATGGTGCCCTTGCCGTCGTGAATGAACAGGCACTCGTCGCCGTCCGCATTCTTGTAATAGGTCGACATCTGCTCGGCCACGCAGACCTGGTGCCAGATGACGTCCTGGTTCCCCATGAGCGGGATGCGGCCGGAAACCGCGTCGCCGCACGGCTTGAGGGCTTTGGTCTTGAGGTGCCGATGGCGCAGCGGCTCATCCTCGAGATAGTCGGGGGCGATGCTGCCGACGTCCTCCCACTTGGAGACCTCAGTGGGGAGGTTCAGATGGTACAGCGTCGACATCGGGCCGCTGAAGCCGCGGGTCGAAAACACCTGTTCGGCGTAAAGCCCACCGTCGGGTCGGCGGAACTGCGTGTGGCGGCGGCGGGGAAGCTCGCCCAAACGGACGTATCGAGACATCTTCGTTCTCCCGAGTCGGCGCTAACCGACCGATGATTCAGTCTACTCGTGGAAGTCAGGAGAGTCAGGAGAGTCAGGAGAGTCAGGGAGTTTCAAAATTGCCCCTGTGGAAGATCGGTTATCCTACCGATAAGTGAAATGAGCGACTCCGCCAGAACGGCGGACGACAGAAAAAGGCAAGGCCGGGGTGACCCGGTTCACGCAAAGCCTAGGGTCTCAGCGCTCGCAAGCTTCGGCCGGCGAGCAAACAACCGAGACAGCCGGGTTACCTGTCTGACACTCGCCTGGAGTTAAGGCCAATGCGAATATCAGACAACGAAGTGAAGAAGATTCTCTCCCAGTCCGCTGACATGGGTGCTCATCCCGGTCACGCGCAACTCGTGGAAGAGATCAAGGAAATTGGCGCAGAGGCCGAACGCCGTGCCGACGCCCAGCTCGTGAAGCAGGTGGTCCAGGACGTGGTCCAGACCCCCGACCGCGAGGAGATGATCGCCGATTTGCGAGCCCGAATCGAGGCCGGCACCTACAACCCATCCGGGGATGAGATTGCCGATGCGATGATTCGTCGCTCGATCGCCGACCGAATCAAGTAGAGCCGCTCACCAAGTGGCGAACTCGAATTCCGGCCGCAACCGCGGCCGGAATTCGCTGTTTAAGGGGCGGGTCGCGTTAGCGCTTCATTGACCACGCCCACGTACCAGGCCCCGTCCCGGCTCTCGGGCCGCTCGTGCCAATCGTAGAGGTAGCCGCTCACGAGGGATGCCTCCGGCAGCCGCTCCATGAGCCCGTGGGAAGGAAGCCACGCCTCCGTGAGCACCGGATAGAAGTCGGACGGCATCGGGGGCTGCATGAGAAGGTAGTCGTCGGAAACGTCGACCACCACGATCCGCGTCAGGTTGTATTCCCAGAGGTTGCCGGCGAGGATTGCCATGAGGTTCTGTGGTTCAGGACGATCCCGCCGCGCGCTAAGCCGCAGGTTTCAGGCTAATTCGGACCGACCCTCGGATTCAGATCGACGTCGGGAAGCGCGCTCAGGGGCCCCTCCGGCAACGCGTCTTTGGGCATCTTTGCCGCTCCCGGACGGTCGACTTTGAACGGCAGGAGCACGGTGACCCGGCGGTTCTTGTCGGCGAAGGGATCCTTCGGGTCCTTCAATTGGGTATCCGCCAACCCGCGT
>Ga0070734_10004445_pt1 | contig 13322 bp, 8 predicted proteins | sample Coa_R1_8_FD_66444 | JGI IMG/M metagenome (GOLD analysis project Ga0070734, IMG submission 66444) | Surface soil microbial communities from Centralia Pennsylvania, which are recovering from an underground coalmine fire - Coalmine... | ecosystem: Environmental > Terrestrial > Soil > Unclassified ...
GAAACAGCGGGGGTGGGGGTGCCGATAGGGCACATATAGGAAGTGATACCGTGGCCCGCCAGGACTTGGGCCGTGGCCTTCATGAATTCCTCGGAAAGAAACCGATAGTCCCCCGCCACCACCACACCCTTGGGGGCCTCCCCCGTTTGCTGCAGGTGCTGGGCGATGGCGGCCACGGCGATCTTTACGTTGGCGAAGGTGAAATCATCCGCCAAAATCGCGCGCCAGCCGGATGTGCCAAAGGTAATTTTTGCCACGATGGTTAAAATCCTTTTGGGGAATTGATCGGAAAGCCGGGAAAGTTTACGGAAAATACTTTGTCCATGCAACGCTTTTAAGCCGCTGGAACCGGTTCTAAAAGGCGTTATCATGTTAGACTTTGGAAGTTGTCGTAAACAATTGCCCTTATGAAATTTTCAACAAATAAAAGCCCTCTTTCCCTCCTTAACCGGATCTTCGGATACCCATCTTTTCGCGGACGTCAGGAAGAAATCATTCACCATGTTTTGGGCGGTGGTTCTTGCTTGGTGCTGATGCCTACCGGCGGGGGCAAAAGCCTTTGTTTCCAAATACCGGCCATGTTGAGGCCCGGTTTGGGTCTAGTCATTTCCCCCCTCATCGCCTTGATGCAGGATCAAGTGGACGCGCTGGTGCAAAACGGCGTCGCCGCCGCCTTTTACAATTCCACCCTGGATAGCCGCCAGAAAAACGAGATCCGCCGTCAAGCCCAGCAGGGCGAATTGGATTTGCTTTATGTCGCCCCCGAAACCCTTAACAGCCCCGGCTTCCGGGATTTTATCGAGGACCTCCCATTGGCTCTTATCGCGGTGGATGAGGCCCATTGCGTTTCCCAATGGGGCCACGACTTCCGGCCCGAGTACCTCCAAATCACCCATTTGCGGGATCATTTCAGCTCTGCGCCTCTTTTAGCTCTCACCGCCACCGCTGATCCCCAGACCCAAAAAGAAATCCGGGAACGCCTGGGGCTCACGCAAGAACCAGTCTTTTCCTCCAGCTTCGATCGCCCGAACATCCGCTACCAGATAACCGTCAAGGACGCGGGCCGGGAGCAGTTGTTGGATTTCATCCGCGCAAACCATTCCGGTCAAGCCGGGATCGTCTATGTCCTCAGCCGCACCAATACGGAAGAAATTGCCGCCTGGCTGAGCCAAAAAGGCGTGACCGCCCTTCCTTATCACGCCGGGCTGGAACCGGATTTACGGCGCAAACACCAGGCCCGCTTTTTGCGTGAGGACGGCATGGTCATGGTAGCTACCATCGCCTTCGGCATGGGTATCGACAAGCCCAACGTGCGCTTCGTGGCCCACTTGGGGATTCCCAAGAGTGTGGAAGCCTACTACCAGGAAACCGGCCGGGCTGGCCGCGACGGCGAACCCGCATCGGCCTGGATGGCCTATTCGCTGGACGACGTGGTAAAACTCCGGCGGATGATCGAGGGCGGCGAGGGGGCGGAAGCTTTCAAGCGGCTCGGCGGCCAAAAGCTCAACGCCATGCTGGGCCTTTGCGAGACGGTCAATTGCCGCCGCCAATCCTTGTTGTCCTACTTTGGCGAGGACCATAACGGCAATTGCGCCGGTTGCGACAACTGCCTCCAGCCCCCCAAGACCTGGGACGCCACTATCGCCGCCCAAAAAGCCCTCTCTGCCGTCTACCGCACCGGCCAGCGCTTCGGTGCGGGCCATGTGATCGACGTTCTACTGGGCAAGGAGACCGAAAAAGGCATCCAGAATAGCCACAACAAGTTAAGTGTTTTCGGCGTCGGAAAAGAACTGGAGAAAAGGCAATGGGACTCGGTCTTTCGCCAATTGGTCGCGGCGGACTACCTGGAAGTGGATTTGGAAGGCTATGGCACCTTCAAGCTGAACCCGAAATCCTGGGCCGTGCTGAAGGAGGGACAAAAGGTCTGGCTGAGGGAAGACCCGCCCGCCCGCAAGATCGAAAAGACATCCCGAAGGGACAAATCGACTCCCCGAGAACCTGTTGTTCTGGATGGCCAGGAAGCCACCCTCTTTGAGGCCCTACGTTCCCTGCGGGCCCAACTCGCCAACGAACAAAACCTGCCCGCCTACGTGGTCTTTCACGACAGCGCCTTGCGGGAAATGGTCGCCCAAAGACCCAAGACTTTAACCGAATTCGCCCGCATCCCCGGCGTAGGCGAGACGAAGTTGAAGCGCTATGGAGAGGCTTTTTTGGAAGTCCTACGGCGGGCTTAAAAAAACCTCCGCTTGGCCAATCACCCCTGCCACTTCTTAATCTTTTCCACATAGGCCGTGACAAGTTCCTGGGCTTTCTTTTCGTTCTCGGCCTCGGCGGTCACGTGAAAAAGGGCCATGTCGGCGTCCGGCAGGATCATGATGGAAGAACCGTTTTGGGACACTTTGATGCCGTCAATGAGTTCCCGGCTCTGGCCCTCCGTGTCCTCGATCAGGTGCCGCATGATGGTTCCCTTCATTTCCCAAGAGCAGGGGACCTTCTGGCTGACCTGGATTTTCTTGGGAATCTGGTCCAGGTAATGGGAGATGGGCTTGCCCTCAATGGCGATGAATTCCATCAGTTTGGCGGTCGACATCATGGCGTCCATAAAGGGGGCGAAGGCCGGGAAAATGAACCCCCCGTCGGACTCACCGGCGAAAGCCACGTCTTTCTGGGCGGCCGCTTCCATGAGCGAGTAATTATTGATGCGGGTCCTTTGGATTTTGCCGCCGTTGGCCTTGGCCAGGTCGTCCAGGATGTGGGAACCGTTGACCGGCACCACCGTCTTGGCGCCCTTGTGGCGGTGGTAGGTGTAGAGGGAAAAAAGGGCCAGGAGCTCCGTTCCCGCCAACAAATGCCCTTTCTCGTCCACCACGAAAATCTTTTCGGCGCCCGCGTCGAAAAGGACCCCGAAATGGGCCCGCAGGGTCGGCACGATGTCGGACAACTGCTTGAGGGCCGCGTTGAACTCGTCCTGGGTCTTGGTGAGCTTGGTCTCGTCCATGTAGGCGTTCAGGCCCACGACGTCGCAGCCCAGCTTGCCCAGCAGCCAGGGAAAGATCGGGGCGGCGGCGGAAAAGGCGTAGTCGATGACCACCTTCGGCTTGAACTCGCCGATGCCCTTTACGTCCAGTGCTTCCAGGAAACCTTCGTGGTAGAACTCGATAAGCCGGTGCGGGAAGGAAAGTTCCCCCGTCTCCTCCATGGTGGCCCTGCGGAAATCCTCGCGGTAGAAAAGGTTCTCAATGCCCTTTTCCTTGCCGGAGGAAAGGGCCAGCCCGCGGTTGTCGAAGAACTTGATGTCGACGAATTGCTTGTCGAACGGGCTTTTTCTTGTGTGGAGGCCCCCCGCATTGGAAAGTTTGGGCACGGCGTAACGCGCCACCGCGATAGGCATGTCCTGCAGGTCATGTACGTTGACACCCGAGGATAGAATGCCCGAAATGAGCGCGCGGTTGATCATGCGGCTGGTCTTGTGGATGTCGCGGGCCGTGACCACCGTCGAGCCCTGGGGAAGGGATGCCCCATAGGCCGCACCGAGCTTGGCGGCGAACTCGGGGGTGATGTCGATGCCCGCCATGCCCGTGACGCCGTGCTGGCCGAAAATGGACCGGGCCCATTTGTCGCCCCAAACCAGGGATGTGGAGAGCTGGGCACCGTCCTCCACCACCTTGTTGGGCCAGACCTTGACGCCCGCCTTGATGACGGCTTCCTTGCCGATGGTACAGTTATCCGAAATGATGGCACCCTCAAAAATGCTGGCCTTCTCCTGTACGTCCGTGCCTGAGGAGATGACGCATTCGCGAGCCTGGGCCTCGGCGCCGATGGAGACGTTCCGCCAGAGGGTGGCGTTGATCAGGACTGCCCCTTCCTCCACCTGGCATCCGTCGCCTAGGACCGAATTGGTGATCCTGGCGTTTTTACCCACGTTGCAGTTGTCGCCCAGGATGACCGTGCCGGAAAGCTGGGCCGAAGGGTCCACATGGGTTCCCTTGCCCGTCCAGATTTCCTTGCCCACTTTGTTCTGGCGCGCGCCCGGGATGTTCACTTCCACCTTTCCCGCGAAGACGTCCTGGTGGGCGATGCGGTACTGGTCCAAATTGCCGATGTCGGCCCAGTAACCCTGTGCCACGTAGCCGTAGAGGGCCATTCCTTCCTTGAGCATGTGGGGGAAAAGGTTCTTGGAGAAGTCGTAATCAATCTTTTCCGGGATCAGGTCGAGGACTTCCGGCTCCAGGATGTAGATGCCCGTATTGACCGTGTCGGAGAATACCTCGCCCCAGGTGGGTTTCTCGAGGAAGCGCTGGATCTTGCCGTCCTTGCCGGTGATGACCACGCCAAAGGCCAGGGGGTTTTCCACCCGGGTCAGGATCATGGTGGCCTTGGCCTTGTTTTGTTCGTGGAACTTGATGGCGGCCGTCAGGTCGAAATCCGTCAGGACGTCGCCTGAAATGACCACAAACCTTTCCTTGCCGATCAGGGATTGGCAGTTCTTCACCGAGCCTGCCGTGCCCAGGTCCGATTCGGCGGCCTTGTATTGCATCTGGATTCCGAAATCCGCCCCGTCGCGGAAATACTCGGTGATGACTTCGGGCTGGTAGAAAACCACGCTCATGAGGTCGGTAAGTTTGTGCTTTTTGAGGAGGTCCACGATGATTTCCATGATCGGCCGATTGACCATGGGAATCATGGGCTTGGGAAGATTGATGGTAAGGGGCCTCATGCGGGTGCCGAACCCGCCGGCCATGATCACTGCCTTCATTTTGTATGGGCCTTTATTTGAGTTTTCATCGCGGCATGGCGAAAGAGAAAGAACGCGGGGCTTATTTTAGCTTATTTCACGCGAAAATAAACTTTTCTCGGTAGGACGGAATCGCTACTATAGCGCCCCTGCCCCCGGCGGAATTCGAGCCGCCTTGCTTTTTAAAGCCTGAAACTCGATTTTAATGACACACTATCGCACTTCCAGCAAGGAGCCCCATCCCAATGAGCGTTAATGAACAGGATGTTTTAAAAGCCCTCCGGGTTGTCCAAGACCCCGACCTGCACCAGGACATCGTCACCCTGGGCTTCATCAAGAACATGAAGATTGACGGTGGCAAGGTGGCCTTTGATATCGAAATGACAACCCCCGCCTGCCCGGTCAAGGACCAGTTTAAAAGCCAGGCCGCCGAGGCCGTGAAAAAAATTTCCGGCGTCACCAGCGTGGAAGTTCAAATGACCTCCAACGTCCGCCAAGCCCCCACCGGGATCAAGAACCTCAATATGCCCACGGTGAAAAACCTCATCGCCGTGGCTTCCGGGAAGGGCGGAGTCGGCAAGAGCACCGTCTCGGCCAATTTGGCCCTGGCCCTGGCCAAGGCGGGCGCCACAGTAGGACTGATGGACGCCGACGTTTACGGCCCTTCCATCCCCCGCATGCTGGGCGTTGTCGGCCAGCAGCCCGATGCCGACCCCCTCACCAAAAAAATGATCCCTTTCGAGAAGCATGGGATCAAGTTCATGTCCGTGGGAATGCTGCAGCAGGAGTCCGACACCGCGCTGATCTGGCGGGGACCCATGGCCAGCAAACTGGTCCAGCAGTTCCTGGGCGGCGTGGAATGGGGGGACCTGGATTACCTCTTGATCGATCTTCCTCCCGGCACGGGGGACATCCAATTGACGCTCACCCAATCCGTACCCCTGGCCGGCGCCGTCATCGTCACCACTCCCCAGGATGTGGCCCGCACCATCACCCAAAAGGGCCTGCGGATGTTCCAGTCCGTGCAGGTGCCCATCATCGGCATCGTGGAAAACATGAGCGGCTTCGTCTGCGAGCACTGCCATGAAGTGACACCCATCTTCAAGAAGGGCGGCGGGAGAAAAATGGCCGAGGAACTGCACGTGCCCTTCCTGGGAGAGGTACCCCTGGAACCCATCATTGCCGCGGATGGCGACTATGGCGTTCCCACTGTGGCCGCCCATCCAGACGCTCCTTCCGGTAAATCCTACGCCCTCATTGCCAGGCAAATGGCTTCCCAGCTTTCCATCATTAACGAAGCGACTGCCAAAGTTTCTGCCCGCCCACGGGAAGTCTCCACCGAAGACCCCCAAGTCACGACCATCACCTGGGACGACGGTTCCACCATGCGTTACCCGAACCGTTATTTGAGAAGCATGTGCCCTTGCGCCCAATGCGTGAACGAAGTAACGGGAGAACGCTTGATCAGCCTGGAAACCATCGACCCGGCCGTGCGCATCACGGCTGTTTCACCGGTCGGCCGCTACGCACTCCACTTCCAATGGTCCGACGGCCACGGAACCGGGCTTTATTCCTTCGACACCTTGCGAAAGCTCGGGGAATAACGAAGTCCTTCGACTTTTCAGCAATCGTTTGAAGGCCGGTACACCCTCACTATTCTCCACTTTAGGGCCAAGTCCCATTTTAAATAAGGATGAATAGTGTAAACCGGTTAACTGTCTTTTTGCTCCCGCTCCCTTACATCCCCAGATTTGCCTCCCTAGAATAATTTCAAGCCGTAGCCTTTGTTGGACTAGCCAATCAAGGAGGCTTCCATGGACGATTTTCGATTGAGTAAAGAAAAAATGAAATCGTCACGATACCAACCTCCTTGTTCCGCACGGCACAACCGTGCGGTGTAGCAAATCAAAAGGAGGGTTGGCATGAATAGTCTGGTAATGGTTTTGGTGGTGGGGCTTTTGGCGGGTTGGCTCGCAGGTAAGATGCAAAAAGGTAAGGGCTTTGGGCTCGCCGGCGATTTGGTGATCGGCATTCTTGGCTCGGTTTCTGGAACCTGGCTTTTCAACCAATTGGGCTTTGCCGTTTACGGCTTCGTCGGCAATTTGATAGCGGCCGTGGTCGGCGCCTTGGTTATTTTGTTCGTGTTGGGCGCGGTCGCGAAAAGGTGATGTCATTCCAGGGAGGTTCTGCCATGAATAAATCCTTTATTGTCATCGGTTTGTTGGCCGGGATATTCGCCGTCGGCTCATCCATGGCGGCCGATTCTTCCGACAAGAAGATCGACCGGGACACCCGCCAACTGAAGAAAGACTACGACGCCAAGGTCCACAAGGACTTGAAGGGAATCGGAACAAGGATCGACCAGTTCAAGCGGGACGTTTCAAAAGGGGGAAAGGACGTCCAAAAGGACCTGGGTCACGAGGTCAGGAAATTGGATGCGCAAAAGGCCGTCGTGGATAAAAAACTGGTGGAACTGGAAAAGTCGACGGGGGATGCCTGGAAGGACATGAGTCGGGGGGTGGACGATGCCGTGGCGGATCTGAAAAAATCCGTCGATAACGCTGTCGCCCAATTCAGGGAAAAGCACCCGACATAACCCGCCCTCTTGATTCCAGTTTTAACCGCGGACCCCTTCCCGTCCGTGCATGCCCGGCCATAAATTGGAATTATCAAGGAAAAGACGAGGTGCCCCATGACCACCGAAACCAAATCCACTCCCAGCATCAAGATCCTCAATAATTATCAGTACGATGCCGTCACCGATTCCACCGAACTGATGTGGCGTTGTTCCCACTGCGGCCAGTTGATCCACCGCAAGGAAGGCCTGCCCGAGAAGTGCCCTTCCTGTGGGGCCCTCCAGCGGGAATTCGCCCTGGTGGAGGAAGACTAAAACTCCACCCTATCGGCGCCCCACCCCTTCTTCAGGACCGTGGCCAAAGGTGGCGGACTGCCCCGGTGTTTTTCCCTCTTTTTCGAAACAAACCTAACAAGACTTCATCAATTTAAATTAAAATGGCGGCGTCTCCCTGAATTTTCACAGAAAACAGGCTTGCCGAAACTCCAAACTACGCCTTGGAAAGGTCCGCCATGATGCAAGGCCTCTCGCTGTTCGAGCAAAGATCCCTCTGGGCCATCTGTGCCATCTCGCTGTTGGCGGTGGCCTATGCCTTCTATCTTCGGGCCTTGGTTTTGAAGGAAAGCACCGGCGACCGGGAAATGAAGAAGATCTGGTTGGCCATCAGCTACGGCGCCAAGGCCTACCTGAAACAGCAGCTCCAGAGGATCCTCCCCATCATGGCCCTCCTGGCCGTAGCCCTCTTTTTTTCCGTTTACATCATCCCGCCGTCAAAGGAAGCCTTGGGAAGGTTCGCGGGGCTTTCACCGGATAACGTGAAGATCGCCATCGGGCTCGCCCGGGTCATCGCCTTCGGCATGGGTTCCTTCTTCTCGCTGGCCGTGGGTCAGATCGGCATGCGCATGGCGGTGAAGGCCAATGTGCGGGTCACCCAGGCCGCCCGGACGGGTTTTGCCGAGTCCTTCCACACCGCCCACCGTGCCGGTTCCGTCACCGGCATGCTCACCATCGGTTTGGGGCTCTTGGGCCCCACCGTCGTCTTCATGGTGTTGGGCACCGCCGCGCCGGACGCCTTGTTGGGATTCGGCTTCGGGGGCACCCTGGTGGCCCTCTTCATGCGGGTCGGCGGCGGCATTTATACCAAGGCCGCCGATGTGGGGGCCGACTTGGTGGGCAAGGTGGAAGCGGGCATTCCCGAGGATGATCCCCGCAACCCGGCCGTCATCGCCGACCTGGTGGGGGACAATGTGGGCGACTGTGCGGGCATGGCCGCGGACATCTTCGAATCCTACGGCGTCACCATTGTCTCCGTGCTCATGCTGGGCATCGCCTTGTTCGAGCTGACCCAGCAGATGGCCTGGATCCTCTACCCCCTCATGGTGCTGGCCGGTGGGGTCTTCACCTCCATCATCGGCGGCATCATGGTGCGGGCCAAGGAACGGGGGAAATCCAAAGAAAACGCCCTGATCCCCGTGGTCAAAGGCTTCATCATTTCAGCCTTTGGTTCGATTGTCCTCTCAGCCACCATTGCGGTCTATTACCTGCAGTCTTCCCCCGGCGGCTGGTGGCGGCCCTGCTTCTGCGTTTCCCTGGGCACAGTGCTGGTAGTGGTGCTGTTTGTGCTGACCCGCTATTTCACTGAGGTCTCCTCCGCACCCGTCAACGACATCAAGGAATCCACCCGCACGGGCCCCGCCACCGTCATCATCACCGGGCTTTCGGTGGGCTTTGAATCCGCCGCCTGGTCGCTTCTGGTGGTGGCCTTCATCCTGGTGGTTTCTTACGGCATCTTCGGCACGCTGACGACCCTGCCCCTCTCCGATCGGCTCATTTACATCCTTTACGGCATCGCCCTCACCGGCGTGGGCATGATGGCCCTGACCGGCGACAACCTGGCCATGGATTCCTTCGGCCCCATCGCGGACAACGCCAACGGCATCGGGGAAATGGCCTGGACCAAGCGCAAGGACGCTAAAACCGTCGCGGCCCGCCGCATCATGAACAGCCTGGACGAAGCGGGCAACACCACCAAGGCCATCACCAAAGGCGTGGCCATCGGCTCCGCGGTCATCGCCGCCGTTTCCCTCTTCGGCACCTATATCGTGGATGTCAGCGGCGTGCAGGCGCAGGTGGGCCTCCCCCTGGCCGAACAATTGGCCACGGTGGGGATCCGCATTTCCATCCCCAAGGTCCTGGTGGGAATGCTGGTGGGGGGCCTGCTCCCTTTTCTCTTCTCGTCCTTCGCCTTGAAGGCCGTAGGCCGCGCCGCCTCCAAGATCGTGGAGGAGGTGCGGCGCCAGTTCAAGGCCGGCGCCCTCAGCGGCAAGGTCAAGCCCGACTACTATAAGATCGTCCAGCTTTGCACCATGGCGGCCCAGCGGGAACTGATGCCCATGGCGCTCCTGGTCGTGCTGGTCCCCATTTTGGTTGGCATCCTGTTGCAGGTGGAAGCCCTGGGCGGCTTCCTGGCCGGCTCCATTCTTTCAGGCCAGCTGATGGCCGTCTTCATGGCCAACGCAGGCGGCGCATGGGACAACGCCAAAAAAGCCATCGAAGATGAACCCAGGGACCCCAAGCACGATTTGGGCAAGGGCTCGGAGCGGCACAAGGCCAGCGTGGTGGGCGATACGGTGGGAGATCCCCTGAAGGATACGGCCGGGCCCGCCCTGAACCCCATGATCAAGGTCGTGAACCTGGTCTCCGTCATCATCGCGCCCATCCTGGCGCGCTACACCGAATGGAGCTTTGGAAGCTGGATGATCGTTGTGGTGATCCTGGTCATCCTGGCCGGCTGTTACCACCAGAGCACCAAGTCGGTGTCGGGCCAGTGGAGGGACACCATCCGTCATAGCCTGGGATGGGTAAAACGGGGGCAAAAAAGCGAGGGCTGAATTCTCAATAGAACCTTTGGTTGGAAATAAGGATTCTTTGGGGATTAGATACTTATGAAAATGAATAACGAAAACTTCTCAAACCCAAGACAATAACCGGAAAATCCGAAATCAATGTTCAAGATTTTACCCACCAGATGGTTTCTTTTTTTCAGCGGAAAGACGTCTCCTTTTCACTCCTTGAGGACACTGATCCATAATTTCGACAAATGAATCGGGCTCAACAAAGTTTTGAGGAAATATTGCCAAGCATGATTTTCCAGTAAATTTCGATTTATAGCGGATACCTTCGATCCCCGCATCTTCAACCAATTGACCGAAAACTTGGCATGCGCCCGGAAGGTCTAAATGCATTGCCATGCTTCGCCAATGAGGTTCATAAATCGCAGATAAAAGTTCCTCGATGGTTTTTACTTGATTTGAGCGGTCACCAAGTTTTTTCAATTCAGTTTTCAACGCCGCCGAAGTATCGAAATCTTTTATCAAATCAATAAAACCTTGTAACCGTTCAGGCTCATAAAGATCAATTATTGTTTCGAGAGATCCATATACCGAAACAATTGTGATAGAGTTTGAATTAGTCAGAGCCAACTCATGCGAGGTTAAATTTTCTTTTCCAGTAGGTTCGCATTGAAACATTTCCTGCATTGCAGTGTCTTTATCCTGCGCTAAGTACAAAGCCGGAAACGTCGGAAACCGCGCTTGGTCAATATCACCAATATTAAAACGACCGCCCCCATCTCTCAGACTACCTTCTGAGGACAAAGGATCGAGAGACCATTTATATTTAACGGCTCTTTGAAACTTTGTGAATGTAAACGGTTTGATGGCCGCTGCAACCAAAGCCACTTTAATTTCATCTTTAATCAATGAACGTTGATAGGCGTATTCGCTATCTCGATCCCAATAGGTACGGCTAAAAACTTTTTGTCTTTCTTTGCCTTGCTTTATATCTTCCAGAGTAAAACGATCAAGATTATAAGTAACTTTTTTCAACGGCGGATGATGTGGTGGTTGTGGTTTATGGTGCCAAGGACGTCGAAACTTGGACATTATTTGTCTACTGGAGGACGATTTTCTTCGAGGGCATTCACAACAAAAGACATTAATCTTTTATAACGACCAAAACGAATCATATCGCGTGGCGACATATTGCCTAACAACGGATTTTGTACCGTGAACCAAAGTGCCGTTTTATGAACGTCACCCTTAAAAAAGCCCGCTACTAAATTTAGGAGATTTCCCCATTCAATAAACCTATCGCGCAATTCCGGAGGTATGTTTTTATCATATCGAATCGAATTTACTGAAATGCCGGTCGCTTTAGAGATTTCTTCTTTTTTAAACCGCGTAAACTTATTTACGTTTTGATAATTGGGCTCATTACCATTAAACAATTTCAAAAAGTCTTTTTCTGGAACCGTTGAGAAAACCGAAGGTGACATGGTAGCCTCCTTAAGAGAAGTTCCACATTATTACCACAATTTTACCATTATTAAACCGCTAACTTAAGGCTAAGTTTATTAGCAAAAAGCAGCAAGTTAAGGCTAAATGAATTAATTTTTTTGAAGTTCGGTTTGAGAAACTTTTTGAAGAAATTCCTCGGAAGCCACAAAACCCACCGCGCGAAGGTCTTTGCGTTCCTGGCCGTTGGAACCCACGAAGACAAGGGTCGGGACGCCCATAATGCCGTAGGTTTTCTTCAGTTCCTCCACGGGAGCGGAAGAATATTGGGTCAAGTCGGCCTTCAACAAAACCCAGTTCTTCAAAACCTCATGGACCTTCGGGTCCGAGAAGGTCTTGATCTCCAATTCCTTGCAGGGCAGGCACCAAGCGGCGGAGAAATCAACGAAGACCGGCCGCCCTTTCTTTTGGGCTTCCTGGAGAAGGACGGGATCGTAGTTTTGAAAGGGCAATTCCACCGGTTGGGGCCAGGCCCGGTAAACCAGAAGCCCCAAAACCACCAAGGTGGCCCCGAGGGAATGCTGGAACCATTTGAACCCCGGCGTCACTCCCTTGCCGGAAAAAATCCATCCCAGAATAATTCCGCAAACCAAAAGGTAGGCCGGTACGGCGAAGTGGTTGAAGTCCTTGGGCAGTATCGGGTTCAAGAAGTAAAGCGGCATCCCGAAAAGGATCAGGCCGAAGATCTTTTTCACCCAAACCATCCACATGCCCGACTTGGGCAGGCGTTGGAGCTCGTTGGAAAAGAACCCGAGCCAGACATAGGGGAAACCCAGGCCCAGGGAGAGGGTGAAGAACATGATGAAACCGAGGTAGGGGTTGGCCTTGGCGGCCACGAAGGTCAAAAGCCCGATGGAGAAGGGGTCCACGCAGGGTGCGGCCACGATGCCGAAGACCAGGCCCATCCCCAGGGCGCCCAAGCAGCCTTGGGTGTTGGTGGAGGCGATCTTGTTGAGCAGCCAGGCCGGGGCCTGGATTTCGTAAAGCCCGAACATGGAAAAGGAAAGGGCCACCAGGACCGTCGAAATCCCGGCCAGCACCCAGGGGGATTGGAGGGTGGAACCCAGGATCTTGCCGGTCAATGCCGCGGTCACACCCAGGGAAGAATAGGTGATGGAAATACCCACCACATAGGCCACCGCCCGGCCCAAAATCACCCCGGCTTTCTCGGCCTTCTGGTTGCCAAAATAAGAAATCGTCAGGGGGATCATTGGGTAGACGCAAGGGGTCAGGTTGAGCGCAAGGCCGCCGAGGAAGATGAGGACAAAGGTCAGGAGAATGCCGTTGGCCGCCAAATATTTGGCGATGATGTTTTGCTGGGGCTCGCTCCCTCCCTGGGCTGCCAGGTTGTTTCGGAACAGTTCGGGTTGGAAGGGTGCCACCGGGCTGTTCAAGTCCGCTACCTCCACCGAAAGGGTCACGGGCATCGTGGTGGGAGCCAGGCAAACCTGGTCGTTGCAGGCCTGGATCCTCAAGTTGAGGGGGATGGGTAGGTTCCCCTTGGGCAAAGCCTGACCCAATTGAAGATCGGCATAAATCGTGACCGCGCCCTCGTATACGGGAAAAGCCTGGCCGCTGCCGCCCAGGGCCTTGGCTTCGCCTGCCGGAAACCGGGGTGTGGAGAACAGGGTGGCCGAGGAAGAAGGATCGGGTTTTA
>Ga0070734_10004446_pt1 | contig 13320 bp, 11 predicted proteins | sample Coa_R1_8_FD_66444 | JGI IMG/M metagenome (GOLD analysis project Ga0070734, IMG submission 66444) | Surface soil microbial communities from Centralia Pennsylvania, which are recovering from an underground coalmine fire - Coalmine... | ecosystem: Environmental > Terrestrial > Soil > Unclassified ...
GGAGAGCCTCCACCGGGCCATGATCGAGGCCGGCGCGGATATCATCCTCACCAATACCTTCGGCGGCAGCGGCTATCGCCTGAAGCTTCACAAGCAGCAGGACCGGGTGCGGGAGATCAACCGGGAGGCGGCGCGCATCGCCCGGCGCGCAGCGGATTCGGCCGGGCGTCCGGTCGTCGTCGCCGGCTCCATCGGGCCCTCGGGCGAGCTGTTCGAGCCTTTGGGTGCCTTGACCCCGGAGGGGGCCGAAGCGGCGTTTGGGGAACAGGCGGCGGCGCTGGCCGAAGGCGGGGTCGATCTTCTGTGGATCGAGACCATGTCGGCGCGGGAGGAAGTTCTGGCCGCTGCCGCGGCGGCGGCCAAGACCGGCTTGCCTTTCGTCATCACCATGAGCTTCGACACCAACGGGCGAACCATGATGGGCTTCACCCCGGCGGACTTCGCCGGTTTCGCCCATGCCATGGATGCGCGGCCGTTCGGCTATGGCGCCAATTGCGGCGTCGGCGCCGCCGAGCTGGTGGCGGCGATCGTCAATATGAGCAGCGCCACGAAGCCCGGTGACATCGTGGTGGCCAAGGGCAATTGCGGCGTGCCCTATTTCGTCGAAGGCCAGATCCGCTACGACGGTACACCCGCTCTGATGGCGGACTACGCGCGCCTGGCGCGGGACGCGGGCGCGCGCATCATCGGGGGATGTTGCGGCACCACGCCGGAGCATCTCGCTGCCATGCATGCCGCGCTCTTGGCCCATGTTCCGGGCAACAGGCCGACCCTGACCGAGATCGCCGCCAAGCTCGGCAAGTTGACGCCAGGCACCGAGGCTTGCGCCCTTCCCGGCGAAGCGCCGGCAGGCGCGCGGCGCGCGGGCCGGCGCCGGCGCGAGGCCGACGCGGCGTTCTAGCCGCCCGCTTCTCCATCATGACCCTGCGCATCGTTCGCCTCGGCACGCCCCGGATCCCAGGAGAAGGGACGCGGATCGGCGCCGTACGGCATCCGCCTCGCGGCGTCCGCAAGGAACGCTTCGCGGCCGATGACTGGTTCGATGTCTGGTATCCCGATCTGGCGCCCAGCGCCGCGCTGGTGACCCGGGCCAAGGCGGCGCGGACCGAAAAGGAATGGAACGCCTTCGTTCGATCCTTCCGGGCAGAGATGAACCAGCCGACCGCGCGACGAGCCCTCGACCTGCTGGCGACCCTCTCGCACGATGCTCACTTTTCCATCGGCTGCTATTGCGAGAACGAATCCCGATGTCACCGGTCGGTCCTGCGCGGATTGCTGAAGGATCGAGGCGCGTCGATCGGTTGAAGCAGGCCGCCGACCCATAGCTGTCGGCGGAACAATCACCCTCGCTCTTCGAGTGCGGTCTCCAGCTCGGCGATGCTTTCCAAGACCAGGTCGCCATGAAGCGCCAGCAGCTCGCGAGGACTGACGCCCGTGAGCACGCCGATGGCGAGGCCGGCGCCGGCGCTGCGGGCCATGTCGAGATCATGGGGTGAATCCCCGATCACCGCGACGGCTTGAGCGGGAAGTCCGACGCGGGCGCAGAATCCCTGCACCATGCCGGGCCCAGGCTTGTGGCCGAAGCCGGAATCATAGCCGCAGACGAAGTCCATCAGCCGGCGCACGCCGAAGCTCTCGAGCTGGGCCTCGGCCGCGGCGGCGCTGTCCATGGTCGCGAGGCCGAGCTTCAGTCCCCTGGACTTGAGACGGCCGAAGAGATTCACCAGGTCGGTCACCGGCCGGGCGTTGGCGACGGCGTGGTCCTTGAAGAAACGGTTGAGATGAAGGTTCAGGCCTTCCACATCGGAATGTCCAGCGGCCGCGGCCCATAGCCGCGTGATGTGCTCGTTGGTGCCGGAGGCGAGCGGCGATTCCGGCCGGTAGCGTTTGGTCGCCGGATCCCGGCCGCCAAGCGCCAACAGATGCTCGGCCAGCTTGGCATCGCCACGGGCGACATAGTGGGCCGCCTGCTCATAGGCCGATGCCCAGGTCTGGAAAAAGTCGATGAGCGTGCCGTCCTTGTCGAACAGCAATCCTTGGATCGGCGGCTTGGACACGGGAATCCTTCTGGGCGATCAAATCGGGGGCGAGGCCGGCCGTAATGCTAGCCGATCGCCCGGCTCCCCGGAACCGCTCCTCCGCCCTCTGCCTTAGCGCTGCGCGGTCTCGTAATTGGGCGCGATGTAGACCTTGGCTTCGGAGCGCGGCAGCGGCGTCGCACCCAGGATCGCGTCGGAAAGCCGTTCGGCCATCATGATGACGGGAGCGTTCAGGTTCCCGCTGACCACGCTGGGCATGATCGAAGCATCGATCACCCGCAGGTTTTCCAGGCCGTGCACGCGGCCCTCCGCATCCACCACCGCCATGGGATCGCTGGGCATGCCCATCTTGCAGCTGCAGGAGGGATGATAGGCGCTCTCCCCCTTGCGCCGGATATGGGCGTCGATCTCGGCATCCGTCTTGACGGCGGCGCCCGGCGAAAGCTCCTGCCCCCGATAAGGGTCGAAGGCCTTCTGGGCAAAGATCTCGCGGGTGAAGCGCACGGCGGCCCGCATCTCCTGGCGATCCCCTTCGGTCTGCATGTAGTTGAACAGGATCGCCGGGTGCTCACGGGGATCCTTGCTCCTCAGCTTCACCCAACCCCGGCTGGTGGGACGCATGGGGCCGACATGGGCCTGGAAGCCGTGGCCGGGCGCGGTTTCGCTGCCGTCATAGGAGGCGGCGATGGGCAGGAAGTGATACTGCAGGTCGGGATGTTCCACGCCGGCCCGGCTGCGGATGAAGCCGCCGGCCTCGAAGTGATTGGTGGCGCCCGGGCCGGTGCCGAAGAAGGTCCATTGCATGCCCACCAGCAATTGGCGGAGCGGGTTCTTCAGCACCGGGTAGAGCGTGATCGGTTGCAGGCAGGCATGCTGAACGTAGGTCTCGATATGGTCTTGCAGGTTCTGCCCCACCCCCGGCAGATCCTGGATCACGGGAATGTCGAGCTTCCGCAGATCGTCGGCCGGACCGACGCCCGAGAGCATGAGCAGCTGGGGCGAGTTGATGGAGCCGCCCGAGACGATCACCTCTCGCCGGGCGCGCGCCTTATGGAGCCGGCCGGCCACCGAATACTCCACGCCCACCGCCTTGCGTCCTTCGAAGACGAGGCGATGGGTAAGCGCCCTGGTGACGAGTTCGACGTTTCCCCGCCTCATGGCGGGCCTGAGATAGGCCTTGGCCGCGCTCCACCGCCGTCCCCGCCAGGTCGTCATGTCCATGGGCCCCAGCCCTTCCTGCTGGTAGCCGTTGAGATCGTTGGTCATGGGATAGCCCGCCTGGCGGCCCGCCTCGACCCAGGCCTTGAACAGAGGCTGGGGGCTGTGGCCGCGACTCACGTGCAGCGGTCCATCGGCGCCGTGATACTCGTCGGCACCCAGATCCCGGCTTTCGGCCCGGCGGAAATAGGGCAGGATCTCGGCATAGGACCAGCCCTTGAGGCCGAGCTGGGCCCAATGGTCGTAGTCCCGCGCATGGCCGCGGATGTAGACCATGCCGTTGATCGAGGAGGAGCCGCCGACCACCCGCCCGCGCGGGCAGTACATGCGCCGCCCGTCCATGAAAGGGTCCGGCTCGCTGTGATAGGCCCAGTTCACCTTGTCCTGCATCAGGGGATAGGCGAAGGCGGCCGGCATCTGGATCTTCCAGTCGTAGAAACGGTCCGGGCCGCCGGCCTCGAGCACGAGAATCCGATGCTCCGGCTTGGCGCCCAGGCGATAGGAAAGCACCGACCCGGCCGAACCGGCGCCGATGATGATGTAGTCGTAGCTCGCGGCCTCGGCCATGGATCTCCGCCCCCCCAGGCGATGATTACAGCGCCGCCTCGGCCGGGTCCAGATGTGCTGGCTCCGGCACGCCGGCGGCCCGGGAGCCTGATCGTCTCAAGACTGCTCGGCTTGCGGCGTGAATCAGGCTCTATTCCTAACAAATAGAGCCTGATTCACGGGTCAGCTTGATTCAAGCTGACCCGAGGTTGCCCTGGGATCCAGGGTCCCGGCCGTCACCGTCGCCTCGCCAACGGGTGCGTATCTGCTTTGCGCTTCGGGGGCCAAGGCCGTGCGCCGACCCATGCGATAGCGGGCAAAGGCGGCGAGAGCGCCGGAGACGGCGGCGATGTACAGATAGAGCGCCCAACCGCCGCCAGCGGACATGGCCTGGGACGCGATCAGCGGCCCCGCCGTCGCCCCGATGGCCCAGGAGAGCAGCATGCCCGAGGATGCCGCCACCATCTGGTCGCGCTTCACATAGTCGAAGGCGTGGGCGACGGCCAAAGGATAAACCGTCGCGGCACTTCCGCCCAGGAGGCCGGTCAGCGCCAACAGGCTCACCTTTGCCCAGGGCGAGCGCGACATGGCGTACTCGGCAAGGCATATGGTCGAAATGGCGACCAGCACCCAGAGCAGGACTGTCCGGCGATCGTATTTGTCCGACAGGTAGCCGATCGGCCATTGGACGACGAGGCCGCCCATGGTCGTGATCCCCATGAAGATGGAGATCGTGAAGACGGACATGCCGATGCCGGCTCCGAATGCGGCACCCAGCCCATAGAGGGCTCCGCTGATGAGGCCAGAACCGCAAGAGGCGACGACGCCCAACGGCGAGATGCGGTAAAGCTTGTGAAGCGAGAGGGGCGCCACGCTGCCCATATCGGGGCCCGATACATATGTCAGGACCACTGGCACCAGGGAAAGGCACAGCAGCATGTCGCCCAGGCAGAACAGCTCCAGGCCGCGAACATCCCAGACGTTGACCAGCAATTGCCCGATCGTGGATGCCAGGTAGCTCGTCACCATGTAGATCGAAAGTATCTTGCCCCTTGTCTCGCTGCTGGAACGCAGGTTGAGCCAGCTTTCGATGGTGGAGAACAGACCTGCCATGCAGAAGCCGCCAGCCGCCCGGAGCAGCGCCCAGAGAGGCCGATTGACCCAAAGCGGGTAGACCAGGGTGGTGGCCGCTACGATCGCGGCGAAGGCAGCAAAAGCCCGGATGTGGCCGACCCGGTGAATAATGCCGCGGCCCCACAGGCAGCCGCAGACCAGGCCAGCGTAGTAGGAGGACATCACGAGCCCGATGATGCCCGGGTGCACATGGGCGAGGCTCATGCGCACCGGCAGCACGATGCCGATCAGGCCGTTGCCCAGGATGAGCGCGCCGGCGCCCAGCAGCAAGGATACGACGCTCTTGAATGCCTGCAGCATCGCGGATTTTCGCGCCAAGGTTCGGTCTGGCAGCTGGATTGCCCAAGCCGCCCAGCCACTGCTCGCTAGCTTACGACGCCAGTGGCTGGAAGGCGACATGACGCCGTTCCATCGTCGTCATTTCGGGAGGTTGGAGCGACGGCGAAGGCCACCTGGTCTGCGTCAGGCTCGGCTCGGCCATGCTAACGTCTGCCGAAACAACACGAGACTTGACCATGACCAAGGACTTCGCCCTGCACCCTGGCCTCGCCGCCGACGCGATCGAGATCGCCCGCTGGCCGCTCAGCCGCGTGATGCTGATGAATGATGGCCGCTTTCCATGGCTGATCCTGGTGCCCGAACGTCCTTCCTTGCGCGAAATCCACGATCTGGCCGCCACTGACCGGGCCATTCTGATCGAGGAAGTCGCGCGGGCGAGCCGGCTACTCCAGGACTGCTTGAAGGCCGACAAGATCAATGTCGCGGCGCTCGGCAACCGGGTGCCTCAGCTCCACGTCCATGTCATCGCGCGCTTCGTCGGCGATCCGGCCTGGCCCAACCCCGTCTGGTCCCAGGGCGTGCCCCAGCCGATGACTGCGGCCGAGCGTGAGGCGCGCATCGCTCTCCTCAGGCCGGGCTTGTAGCCGCGGCCCTCCCTTGCCGTCCCTTCCCGCCCCTTTCGATGCCTGGTTCGCCGCTCGAGGTTGGCAACCCCATGCCCATCAGCTCGAGCTGGTCGACCTCGACCGCCAAGGCCGGTCGGCCCTCCTGGTGGCGCCGACCGGCGGCGGCAAGACCCTCGCCGGATTCCTGCCAAGCCTCATGGAACTGGCGGGGCGATCGGCCGAGGGACTACATACGCTCTACGTCTCGCCGCTGAAGGCTCTCGCGGTGGATATTCACCGCAACCTCAGCCAACCGGTCGCCGAGATGGGTCTCGCCATTGCCATCGAAACCCGCACCGGCGACACGCCGGCGGCCAAGCGCCTGCGCCAGCGCAAGCGCCCGCCGAACATCCTGCTGACCACGCCCGAATCCCTCGCACTGCTGATCTCCTACGCCGAGGCCCCACGCCTCTTCGGCAAGCTTGCCCGCGTCGTGGTGGACGAGCTCCACGCGCTCGCCGGCAACAAGCGGGGCGACCTGCTGGCTCTCGGCCTCGCGCGGCTGCGCCGGCTGTCGCCCGCCTGCCGGCTGGTCGGGCTTTCGGCCACGGTCGCCGACGAAAGGGCGCTGGCCGATTGGCTGACGGACCGGCCCGGTCAGGCGGCCATCCTGCGCGGGCGGCCGGGCCCCAAGCCCGAGATCGAGATCCTGCAGACGGGCGCCTATCTGCCCTGGTCGGGCCATATGGCCCTGCACGCCGTGGACGAGGTGTATGCCCGCATCCGCAAGGCGCGCACCTCCCTGGTCTTCGTCAACACCCGAGCCCAGGCCGAGCTTTTCTTCCAGGCTTTGTGGCGGATCAACGACGAGAACCTGCCCATAGCGCTTCATCACGGCAGCCTGGCGCCGGAACAGCGCCGCAAGGTGGAAGCGGCCATGGCACGAGGCTCGCTCCGGGCCGTCGTCGCCACCTCGTCCCTCGACCTCGGCATCGACTGGGCGGCCGTCGATCTCGTGATCCAGGTGGGGGCGCCGAAGGGCGCCAGCCGCCTGATCCAGCGCATCGGCCGGGCCAACCATCGCCTGGACGAACCAAGCCGGGCGCTCCTGGTGCCGGCCAACCGGTTCGAGGTGCTGGAATGCCGCGCCGCCCTCGAAGCCGTGCAAGACAACAGCCTCGACGGCGAGCCGACGCGCGCCGGCGGCCTCGACGTGCTGGCCCAGCATCTGCTCGGTGCTGCCTGCTCCTGCCCCTTCGACGCCGATGCGATGTATGCCGAGGTCACCGCCGCCGCGCCCTACCGCGGTCTCGCACGACCCGATTTCGACGCCGTGCTGGATTTCGTTGCCACCGGCGGCTATGCGCTGGCCGCCTATGAGCGCTGGCGACGATTGAAGCAGAACCAGGCCGGGCGCTGGCATCCCGCCGACCCCGGCGTGGTGCGCCGCTATCGGATGAATGTCGGCGTGATCGTCCAGGAGCCGATGCTGCGCGTGCGATTCCGACGCGGCCAGGTGCTGGGCGAGATCGAGGAGTACTTCATCCAGGGCCTGGAGATCGGCGACACCTTCATGTTCGCCGGCCAGCTTCTGCGCTTCGAGGGGATCCGGGAGATGAGCGCCGAGGTGAGCCGCGGTGCCGGCGAGGCCCCCAAGGTGCCGGCCTATGCCGGCGGCCGGCTGCCGTTGACGACCCATCTGGCGGACCGGGTGCGGGCCTTGCTGGCGGAGCCCGGACGATGGGCCGTCCTGCCCGGCCCGGTGATGGAATGGCTCGAAGTCCAGCGCCGGCGCTCGGTGCTGCCGGGACGCGAGGGACTCCTCATCGAGAGCTTCCCCCGGGGCGGCAAGCAATTCCTGGTCGCCTACTGCTTCGAGGGCCGCAACGCCCATCAGACCCTCGGCATGCTGCTGACCCGGCGCATGGAACGGATGGGTCTTCGCCCGCTCGGCTTCGTCGCCACCGACTATGTGCTGGCGGTCTGGGGCCTCAGGCCCGTCAAGGATATGGACGCGCTCTTCGACCAGGATCTCCTGGGCGACGATCTGGAAGCCTGGATGGACGAATCGAGCATGATGAAGCGATGCTTCCGCAACGTCGCGGTCATCGCCGGCCTGATCGAGCGGCGCCATCCGGGCGAGGAGAAGACGGGCAAGCAGGTGACGTTCAACTCGGACCTCATCTACGACGTGCTTCGCCGGCACGACCCGCGCCACATCCTGCTGCGCGCGACCCGGTCCGATGCCGCCGGGGGCCTTACCGACATCCGGCGCCTCGCCGACATGCTGACCCGCGTCGCCGGCCGCATCACCCACAGGCGCCTGGCCAAGGTTTCGCCGCTCGCCGTGCCCGTGCTGCTGGAGATCGGCAAGGAAGCCGTCTACGGCGCGGCACTGGACGACCTGCTGGACGAAGCGGCCCGGACCCTGATCGAGGAAGCGATCGCCGAGGAACCGGCGCCGCAACTGCCCCTATGAGCATGGCTGCTCCCCTCCGTCTCAACGGCGCGGACATCCTGGCGGACATTTCCGGCGCGTTGTTCTGGCCGGAGCGCCGGCTGCTCGCCGTAGCCGATTTGCATCTGGAGAAGGGCTCGGGCTTCGCCAGCCGCGGCCGCTTGCTGCCGCCCTACGACACGGCGGCGACCCTCCTGGCGTTGAGCGCGGCGATCGAACGCCATGACCCGTCCGTCGTGGTCTGCCTCGGCGACAGCTTCCATGATCGCGAGGCGGCCGTCCGGCTCGGGCGCGCCGATCGGGCGACGCTTTCCCGCCTGACGAAGGAAAGAGACTGGATTTGGATCGCCGGGAATCACGATCCCGTGCCGCCCGCCTCGCTGGGCGGACGCGTGCTGGGCGAACTCGTTCTCGGTCCTCTCGTCTTCCGTCACATCGCGGCGGCGATCGCCACCGGCGAAGTATCGGGCCATTTCCATCCCAAGGCCGGCCTCAACTGGCGTGGCCGACACCTGGGCGGACGCTGTTTCATCGGCGACGACCGGCGTCTGATCCTGCCGGCCTTCGGCGCCTATGCCGGCGGGCTCGACGTGCTGGACCCCGCCATCCGCCGGTTATTCAGCCGCCGGGCCAAGGTGCATATCCTGGGTCCGACCCGCCTCTACAGCTTCCCTGCCGCCCAGCTTGCGGCGGTTTGACGTCGGCCGGAGAGCAAGATCGGGTCAGCTTCTATCAAGCCGATCCGTGAATCCTGCCCTACATCTTGAGATTTCAATCCGATCAGGGTGCGCTGAGGCAATGCGCGAACTGGGCGGCGATGCCTCGCATCGTTTGAAAATAAAGATCGGGACCTTCGGAATAGTCGGCGCCATAGGGATCGATGAGCGCCGTCCTGACGCCGGACGTCGTCGCGATGGCCTGAAGATAGGCGGTGTCGCCGGGCTCGTCCCCGACGACGCAGACCGCGTGGAGCCGCGCCACCCGGGCGTTCAACGCCTTCAGCTGGCTGGACGGTTGCGCGTCGAACTCGAGCCCGATCGCGCCCACCCCGGTCAGGTTGTAGCGGGCCTCGAAATACTGAAAGTCGTCGTGCATCTGCAGAAACGGAAGGTCATGGAGGGAGGTGAGACTATCGGCCAGCTCGCGGTCCAGCGCATCGACCCGCTTGCGCAGGTTTTCGGCGTTGCTGCGATAGATCTCCGCATCGGGAAAATCCACGTCGATGAGGGCCTCGGCGATCCTCCCGATCAGGAGCTTGACGTTGTCGGCATCGAGCCAGATATGGCCGTCGGCAGCGCCATGCGCCGGCTGCGCGACGACGGCCGGGGCATCCCATTCGCCGCCGTGCCTTCGCTGGAAGATGAGCAGGCCCGGCGTGTCGTCGAGTTCGGCGATGCGCGCGCCAATCTCGAGGTCGGCGAAGGGTTGGACCAGGGAGGCTTCCAGGGAGGGGCCGACCCAGAAGACCAGGTCCGCCTGGCGCAGGGTGTCCTCGTCCTGGTTATGCAGCTCGAAGGTTTCCGGCCGCTGGTCGGAGGGGATGAGGGTCGTCGGCGCGCCGATGCCTTGCATTACGGCGGCCACCAGCGCCGTCAGCGGCCGCACGGTCACGACCACCACGGGCGCCTTGGCGGCAGCCGGCCCGGCCAATGTCGACAACAGCAGCAGCCAGGCGCCAAGCGCCCAGGCCATCCGCAATCCCAGAGTTCCGTCCCTGCTCATCACGCCGGCCGATTTTGCCATTCTGCCAAGAGCCTGAGTCACGGGTCAGCTCGAGTGAGGCTGACCCGATCTTGCTCCAGACCGGGTACACCATAGTTCAGAACGGCCGGATGGTGGAACCACGAGCGCGCGGGTCGGGCGCCAAATCCATAACGGGAATTCCGGACGCGCGGCCGCGTCGTTCCCGGAATCGACCTAGGCGAAGGGCCTCACTCTTCCAGGGCGACCCGGTTGCGGCCGGCTTGTTTCGCCTTGTAGAGCGCCTGGTCGGCTTTCCTCACCATCAGCTCCTCGTTCAGGTCCGTTTTCGCCGGGTCGAACCAAGCCAGTCCGAGGCTGATCGTAAGGCGCTCGCCGGTCGGCAGCAGGAAATCGCCCTCGACGGCGGCGCGAAGCTTTTCGCCAGCGGCTGTCGCGTCTTTCCGCTGCAGGCCCGGCATGATGATGGCAAATTCCTCGCCGCCCAGACGGGCGAACACGTCATAGGCCCGGATCTGCTCGCGCAGAATCCTGGCAAATGTGACGAGCGCGGAATCGCCGGCGGGATGACCGTAGCTGTCGTTGACGCGCTTGAAGTGATCGATGTCGATGATGGCAAGCGCCAGCGGCCTGCCGTCGCGCTTCGACCGGCTGATCTCGCGCGCCATCAGGCCGGAGAAACCCCGGCGGTTCCATGCCTGGGTCATCGGGCAGATCATGCTTTCGCGCCGCGCCTGGTTGAGTTCGGCCATGAGTTGAGACTGGGCTTCCCCCAGCTGGCGATTTTCGATCACGACCTCCAGCCAGCGCGCGAAGTCTTCGAGCCGCCGGCTGTCGTCGGCCGAGAAGTGCCGCGGCTTGTGGTCAATGATGCAGAGGGTTCCGATGCGGAAGCCTTCCGCATTCTTGACCGGAAAGCCCGCGTAGAAGGACATATGCGGCTCTCCGGTCACCAGAGGATTGTCGGCGAACCGCTCGTCCCGGCGCGCGTCGGGAATGATGAATGCGGAATTGCCGTTGACGGCGTGCCCGCAGAAGGAGATCTCTCGCGCCGTCTCGGGAATGTCCAGCCCATGGCGCGACTTGAACCACTGCCGGTCCTTGTCGACCAGGGAAACCAGTGCAATGGGCACGTCGAAATATTCGGCGGCCGTACGCGTGATGCGGTCGAAGTCCAGCTCGGCCGGCGTCGACAGCAGTTGCATGCGCTGCAGCGACTTCACGCGCATCTCATCGTCTGGCGGGATCGGAGCCTGTCGCATCGGTGTTCCCCCAGCGCTACCTGTCGCCGGCTCCCAGATTCCACCGTGCTTCCAATCGCAAGCGGGCACGGGCCCAACGGGAACCAGCGGGTCGGGAGAATAGCGGCAGGGCCTATCGGGCGTAAACCGTTGAATCCCTGTGGATTGCCCCGAGGACTATTCCGTATCTAATTGAAGCTGCAGTATTTTATTGTCTAGTAAGAAACTTGGGTCGGAAGGGTTAACGGCTGCCCCATCCGTGCGGCCTCCAAAATCGCCCGGTAATGTTCCAGCCCGGGCGTCTTTCGGGCCGGCACCTTGGCAAGATCGTCCCAGCGCCGGAGCTTCACCGCATCGGCCGAAAAGCGTTCCCCAGCGAAGCGTGCCGCCTCGGCTTCGGACATCGGCCCGCCCTGGAGCGCGAGGCTCAGCTGCGAAGCCGGCGAGAGCGCCGTCTGATAGCCCGGTTCCACGGCGCAGAGGTAGCGCTTGGCAGCGACATGCAGCCGCACCGGTTCACTCACTGCCAGCGGAAAATACTGGGAGAGCCAGGCCGACGCGATGGACTCATGTTGGCTGTCGATGCCCTTGTCGGCGACGTCCTCGGGCAGGCTGTGGAGCAGATGGCCGATGTCGTGGAGCAGGGCCGCAGCGATCATGGCAGGGGTGGCATCCTCCTGTTCCGCAAGGAACGCCGCCTGGAGTCCATGCTCGATCATCGAGACGCCCTCGCCATAGGACAGGCGGCCCTTGCGGGCATAGAGCGCCAGGGCCTCGTCCACGGGCCCGCTCATGCGACGCTCCGTTCGAGGACACGCCTTCGGCTTTCCACGCCGTCCTTGTCCACGTAACAGCCCTGGAGATGGCGCCGGCCCCGGCCAGGATCGAAGGCCGTGCGCCCATGGAGCGCGCGGTTGTTCTCCATGATCAGGAGATCGCCCGGCGCGAGACGGATTTTCAGTTCTCCCGCGGGTTCCCGCAGGATCGCGGCGAAGCGCCTATAGGCACGGTACCAGGGCAGGATGTCCGCCTCGGGCAGGTCCAGGGGCGCCATGGACCGGTTGTTGAAATGCACGGCGGTCACCTGGCCTTCGAAGTCGGTGGAGATGATAGGCGTGGCGGCCTTCAAATCCGCGCTCGCGTCGGCGAAGTGGAACGGCAGCGGCAGGCGCGACAGGAGGGCGAAGTCGTCTGGATGGCGCCGGCGCAGTTCTTCGGCGGCATGAAATCCGTCCACCAGCAGGGTGTCGCCGCCAGGCGCCCCGGCTTCCAGGCAGTGGAGCAATTGCAGGCCCGGCGTCGGATCGCGGTAGGGATTGTCCGTATGCACGCCGAGCGCAACCGCCGTGTAAGCGAGGTTGTTGGGATTGGGGATCGAGACGACGTCGAAGAGCCGGCCGTAGTTGGTGACCCGGACATGGCCCAGGCGGTCGCCTACCGCCGCCACCTGCCCAGGCTCGAGGGGCACCTGATGGAGCACCGCAAACCCGTGGTCGGCCAAAGCCTGCAGAAAAGCGCGTTCCTCTTCGGGATCGGCCAGAACCCGCGGCCAGTCCGCCTGCGGCAGATTGTTGGCGATGGCGGCACCCCAATAGATCGGCTTCCGGCGACGCCTGGCGCGCGCCGAGGGCGATGGATCATGGGCGGCGAGCCAGGCGCTCTCGTAGCGGCTCTCGTGATTGTCGTCCGACCAGAGGATGACCAGCGCATTGTCCTCTATCGAAGCCCGCGCAGGGTGCGGCTCGGCGGGCAGGTCGACGGCATCGAACAGGCGCTGGCCATTGCGCGGATCGCGGCAGCGTGCACAACCGCAGTTGTCGCGCAGCCACAGATAGGGGAACCGGCTGGCCCCGCCCGCGGCCCACGCGACGCTCAATGCATTCTCAGCCGTGGTCACGGTCGTGATCATGGTCTCACACTTTCATTCTGGCGCTGGTCGGATCGTAGAGGGGCCTCAGGCTCGCCTTCGCCGGGTAGCGCTTGAGGCCGACCTCGATCTCCCATTTGCCGGCCGCGACGTAGGCAGGGTCCACGCCGGCTTCATCGCGCACATAGCCCATGGCGATGGCACGGCCCAGATGGTGGCCGTAATTGGCCGA
>Ga0070734_10004447_pt1 | contig 13320 bp, 14 predicted proteins | sample Coa_R1_8_FD_66444 | JGI IMG/M metagenome (GOLD analysis project Ga0070734, IMG submission 66444) | Surface soil microbial communities from Centralia Pennsylvania, which are recovering from an underground coalmine fire - Coalmine... | ecosystem: Environmental > Terrestrial > Soil > Unclassified ...
ACCTGACCCCAAATGGAATCAGACACGATAGATGTAGCTGTCACGGCGTTGCGGTCGAAGCCAAGAAAGCCTGTGGAGTTGTCCAGAATCTTCACGCCTTGTTGAATGATCGGGACACCACCGAAGTAACGAGTCATGCCGGGGTTGCTCGTGCCGTCCGCTGCAATCCCTTTCGAGTGCTGCAAACAGCCGTTGCCGATGTCTGGATTTCCTACGCCTGAATCATCGAACTGATACGAGCACGACGTACCCGACGCTTGAGCGCCGAGCGTTCCCTGTGTAGAGAAGGGGCAGTTTATTCCGTCGTTGAATTTCTTCCAGCATGATCGGGTGACCGTGCGAGTCGGATACGGCTGTGTGACTTTGAAAATTCCGTCCGAGCATTGCATCGTGAAGACGGCGCTTGGGTCAGACGTGAAGTTCTGGACAAAGCCTTTCCACAACTGAAGCAATGTTCCGGTGCTCACGAAGTACAGACAGAGATCGATGGAAGCAAACTTCAACTCCGTTGCGTTGCACAGCTTCGTCATCGAGCGGTCAGCGTTGCCGAAACTGAACTGAACGTTATCCGCTGCGCCTGTGATGTTCTGCGACATGATGACGTTAGTACCCGGCTCACCGACATCTAACAGCCGGGGAAGATACAGGTTGTCGCCAACAGTCACACGTCGGTCTGAGATGTACATGTCCGGTACGGAAGCATCCAAGACTTTGATATGGACAAGTGGAATGATTTGCTGAACCTGACTTGTAAGTTCGGTCGTCAGTTGGTCATTTGGGAACCGAGTAACCGTGTGGTTGATGGGATACAGCGATTGGAAATTGAAATCCGGCGCTTCTACGAAGGTGACGCCGACGCCCTGCACTGCGTTTGCGAATTGCTGAAGTGACAGCCCGGTGAAGTCGAAAACGACCTGGACAGGCTGAAATGTGCCGTCAGACTGCGGAGCGTTGTATGTGAAGCTCTGGAAGCTGCCTTCCACGGCCTCGTAGAAGTCAATGAGTGTCGTAACGTCCGCTTGGCTCATGTTCGCCCGTCTGAACGTGTGTTTCACAGGTCCCATACCTGTAAAGAAGCTCTGTGTTGCTAATGTGGCCTCATCACCGAACCTGTGGGTAATGACTTGGTATGGGTTGGAAGTTCCGTAACCGAAGTCGCTCGTCAGTGGGAATGTTAGACCACTGTTTACAGGTGTTGGAATCGTGATTGGTCCTAAAGTATCGGACATACAGGTATTTAGGACAAATGTGAATACTCACTTGAATACTCACAAAGTTATCGTCACGGATGAATAAGTGAGTATTGAGTTGAGTATTGAGTATCAACTATTTTCAAAGAGGGTGTAACCTTTTCAACTCAAAAAAGGTCTTAGTATCTAAAAGGACTCGAAAGCAACCCTTGATCCAGTGAATATAGGAACCTGGAACAGGCGCTTGCGCCCTTATAGTAGTCGCAAACAAAAACCGTTTGCGACCGAAGAAAAGCACTTCGGTCTTCTTTACGCCACTTCCAACAATGAAAACGAAACCGACGAAAGACCTAATGGTGTCACTTCGGACCACGTTGCATTAGAGAACTTCACCACAAAGCGTCCAACTTCATTGTCGCCTGAAGCGTCGTAATTCGATCCTACAGGCGTACCATCGCTTTGGTAATAGGGATCATAAAAATAAAACGGGATCAGTGGACCAAAATGAACATTGTAGAAGTCCCTGAAGGTAGCCATATCTAAAGCTCCAGGTCTCGTAAGATCACTATACGAGCGAAGCGAGACCGATAGATTCCAAGTGTGGATCGGTCTTGGAGCATTCACGCCGTCCGTGATGACATACCGTTCCACTGTTCCGTCATGGTAGGTTTGCGTGAGCATTGGGAAGCTCTCACTCCGTTGAAATGAAGTGAAGGTCGTCTGAGGCAAGACGCCTACAGGACTCGCAATGTCGAGGTTCAGCGGCATTATCGAGACTTCCCGGCAGAGTGTGGAGCGATCACGGCTTCAAGACGCTCAAAAGCAAGCGTGATGCGTTCCTCGAAGTCGTCAAAGCGATCATAGAGACCGTCTACCATGTCTTCGATCATGTCAAATCGTCTTTCAAGTTTCGTTTCGAGTGGGAGTACGTTCAATTCCATTTCTAACCGCCGTAGGTTGCCAACATCGGATTGCCTGTGTTGACCGCCGAGTTTGCCACACGTCCATTGCTGTAGTTGTTCGCCGTCGTCAGTTGGCCTTGAACAAAGTCAGGCGTGAAGACCTGACCTTGCAGGAATGCCGACGTGCTGCCGCCTTGAATGTTGAACACCATTGGTTGCCCTGCCGGGTTCGGGATTGTCGTGCTGCTCGTGCCACCCGAAGTAGCAAAGCCACTTTGATACGTGTACGCCTGTCCGAAAAGGTAGGAAGCGCCTTGTGTGGTCTGCCCTCCCTGTTGGATCAGCGAACCTGCAAACGGCGTCGTGTTGCCCAATGGGACCTTTTGACCTGTGCCAGCGGCGTACAACTGCAAGCTCTGCCGTGTCTGTGGGTCTTCGACGGCCAACGAAACCTTGCCGCCATACTTCGATTGGGCAAGCTGAACGATGCTCTGAGCAAATTTGTTATCGACCGTGACGCCGTACTTTTGCTTGATGAGTCGCTTTGCTTCGTTCAGTGGTGACTCGACGCCTGCCAACTTTTCGCCGATGCCTGCCAACGTGCCAGCGGCAGCACCGATCAGAGCGCCGAGCGGACCCCCATACTTCAGACCCAATGCAGCACCACCAGCCCCGGCTTCAAAAATTCCGAGTCCGGTTCCACGAGCATTGCCAAGCAAACCAGATTTGGCAAGCTCCGAACCACCAGCTACGAGCGCTGCGCCTGCAAGACCGTTCACGCCACTGATAGAACCATCCTTGTTGCGAGTGAATCCACCCAAGTTCTTTTTGAGTGCGCTAAGGTCGAAGCTGCCGTTTTTGGTTGCCGACTTCAAGAGTCCAGGTAGAAGACCACCACTGAGCGAAGCTGCACCACCACCAGCCGAAGCATAAGCGGTCGTGCTGAATGTAGGATTGCCGTCTGAATCGACTGCCCCACCACCAGAGCCACCGAAGCTCGGAAGTGTCGGTGTTCCAAATTGTCCAATACCCGGAGGGGAAGACAAGTCAATGCCACCACCACCGCTTGATGTAAGGATGGTCGTTGAGCTTCCTGACACGCCAGACGGAACAGAAGGTGCTGCAACGCCCAATCCAGCGGCAAGAGTGTTCGTCAGATTCACCAGCGCCACCGAATTGGAAACGGTTGCAGCCGTGTTTGAGTCGGTCGAGAGTTTCAACGTGTCCGGTGCTGCACCTTTGCCAAACAGACCCTTCAGTGAGCCTGCAATGCCCGACTTGCCATCCTTCCCATAAATCACCGGAGTCAACACTTGGGACGTGACACCAGCAAAGCCTTCCGTGATCGGCTTCAACAGTGCGCCCTGGACGGTGCTGCTGAGTTGTTTGCCGAAGTTCTTTGGATGCGTGAAGAGCGTTTGGTACAAGTTTTCGGTCGCACTCTTCACGGCGTCGAATTGGCGTTTCCGTTCTTCGCCTACCGCAATCTCGCCCTGTAGTTCCAGGTCGCTGACTTGCTTTGCGTACTTCAGCCTGATCTCTTGCTGTTCCGCTTCGAGTCTGGAATTGTCACCGAAGAACTTCAAATCTTCGCTGTGCTTCTGTGCGGCGTCGTCCAATTCTTGCTGTAGGAGTTCAGCGGCGAATTGCTTCTGAATGTCGAATTGCTGAAGCTGAACCCGGAGCTTGTCCTGTGGGTCTTCCGCAAACACGCCTGCGAGACGGTTTGCGCCGAGCGCCTGTGATTCCCGAAGTGCCCGGTCTGCGTCCAGCGCACCACCGTACAGCTTTGCGGTGGTCTCAGCGTCCTTGATCGATTTCTGATTCTGATCCAAAAACTGCTTGTCTTGCTTGCTGTACTGGTTGCCAAGGTTCTTTGAGATTTCTTCGGTGACACGTCGTCCTTCGGCTTGCGACTCGGCGATAGCTTTAGCAATCAAGTCCTTTGACGCCTTGATGCGCTCCGGTGTCAGGATGCCCGTTACTTGTTCAATCTGTGCAGGCGTGATGCCCGGTGTTTCGACGAAGCTCTTGAGTTGTTCGTCTGTCTTGGAAATGCCGTAAGGATGGGACAACTGAAACTCCACGTCCTTACGGAGCTTTGCGATTTTCTCGATGATGGAAAGCTGCTCACTCTCGGCCTTGTTTTGAGCCTTGATAGCTTCGGTCAGTCGGGTCACTTCAGCGTGTGCGGCGTTCAGGTCCGAAATTTCTTTCCGAGCATCACCCAGACTCGTCTTGTCATGGTTGCGGAGCTTGTCCAGTGCGTCCGCTTCGTTCTGCTTTGCTTTCGTGAGAGCGTCTTCAAGACCCTCTTTGGTGTAGCCCCAACGCTTGAGTGTGGCTTCGACGTTCTTTGCGTCTCGTGCAGCAAGAGCCGTGCCACCCAATTGGTTGAACAAAGCGGCATCCGATCCGCCAGCATCGCCCTGCGGTTGCTGCGGTGCTGTGGGCTTTGGAAGGTGCCCGAGATGAAGGATGTATTTGTCGAAGAGTTCCCAATCTTTCTTGATGGCCTCGATGTTGTTGTTGATCGCAAACGTCATGAACTCAAACGCATGGGCAAGCGGAGTCTTGATGTCCTTACGGATCAAATTTTCAAGTGTGGTATCAACCCTTGCAAGCTCGGCATTCATTTGCTTTGCTGCGGTGATGTCCTTCTGATCGAAACCGAAACCTTGCTCTCGGGCAGTCTTCAAATTCTCGTCCAGGTCAACCAAGGTCGGAATCAACTCGACGCCTGCCTTTTTGAAAATGTCGATTGCGGCCTTGTTGCGCTCGAAGCCTGCCGGAAGCTCGGTCAGACCCTTGCCGACTTTCTCAAGCACTTCGGCTGTATTGGCTGTGCCCGAGCGAACCTCGGAAATGTCAACACCCCACTTGGTCAGCCACTCTCGTGCTTTGTCGCCCTTGCTGGAATTGTCTTCGAGAGCCGAAGTCAGACCACGCATAGAGCGCTCGAACACGCTGCTATCGGCCCCTGCCGCCTTTGCAGCGAATCGAAACTCACCGACTTCCTTTGCGGTAAAGCCTGTGCGTACCTGTAGGTCGTTCATCTGTACGCCCCACTCGCCTAGACCCTTTGCGGCCTCATAGCTGGCCCCAACGAGTGCAACGGCAACGCCTACGACTGCACCAATACCAACCGCAACCGGACCAAGACTTTCAGCCAAAGATGTTGCTTGGGAACCTGCCGCCGCAAGCGGATTTTCAATGAACGACTTCACCGACTCGCCGAACTTGGCAAAGCTGTTATCGTGTTCGCCGGATTGAGCGTCGATCAGTTTCTTGTAGGCAGCGGTCAGGCGTGAGACGGCCTGTTCGTCCTGAGCGTACTTTTTGATGAGTCGGTCACGGTCGGCAATGAGTCTTTCCGTACCGGATTTGCCTGCAAGATCGGCCTGACGTTCAATCGACTTGATGAATCGCTCTTGAGACTGTGTGGCCTTGTCCGAAAACTTGATTAGATCGTTCGAGAGCTTCTGGTATGCGTCACTGAGCTTTTGACTGTGCCCGGACGCTCTGGTTTCGCTGCTTTGCAATCCCTGGTTGAGGATTTCGAGCGACTTGAGCGCACTCCGGGTGTCAATCTCGTATACGACCTGTTCTAGCGGCATACGTGTATTTAGCCCTTGCAGCCGCTTTCTTGAAGGCCCTAAACAAGGTCTTTGTCACGCATTTACGCTACTTTCCTGAAGTCAATCACTCGGTCGGTTCGGAACAGGCTATACACTGCGTCTCGCAACACCTGTGCATCTTTGGGACTGATGCCGAACATCTTTTCTTGAGCGTTGTTGACGTGCGCCACTCGGTCTGATCGAAGGTCCGTGAAGCCGATCACGCCACGGTTTTGGTTCACACTGATAACCTTCATCGAGCGCAAGGTACGACCACTCCACGTCCAATCTCGAATCGGCTGTAGACCATGAGCGATCTTGTAGTCTGGATACCCTCTCTTGCTGTTCCTACCCGGCTTGAGTGGCTTTGCGTCCGTGTCGTTGACGTTGACGCCTGAGGCAATGCGCTTGCGTATCGTGTCCGCAAGTTGCGTGCCGACCTTTGCCATTTGCTCGGAGCTAAACGGAGACAGGCTGAAGCGTGCCTTTGAAATCTTCATGTGAGTATTTACCGTTTGCGCCTTGCCGCTTCCGCTGCCCAATCGATCTCTTTGTGTTTTGGGTTCTGAAGCTCAAGCTGGTATCGCTGGCTTTCCTGTCGGAGAATCTTTAGGCACTTGGCGTGAAGTGCCGACACGTCCGACCACGGAACCTCGAAGTTTTGAGTGTTGAAATCGAGATCGTATGTAGGCGCTAAGAGTTCGCCTGCCTTTGACGTGGCGCACAGTTCGTCTATGCGTGTCAGTGGGCAATCGGCGCACCGGAGCGCTACTGTGTCACGGCAACCGCATGAGGGACACTTTCTATTTCTTGTGGGAGACTCGACGCCGCAATCTTGGCAGACCATCGAACCCGCAAGCGGACACCGTTCAGGCGTCCCACACAGTTCATTTCTTCGGAGTAGTTTGTTTACCAGAAACCGGAAGCTCGGTTCGTCCGGGTACTCTTCCGGTCTCTGAATCAGTTTGGGTCAACTTCTACCGCATCGAAACTCTTGATGTAGGTCAGAAGATCGTTGAGCGCCGCTGTCTTCTGATTGTCGGTCACTTCGTAATCGGGAGCGAAGCCTTCAGCGGAGATCAAGAGTTGATCGAACATCGCAAGGTACTTCTTTAGGTTCGGGTTCGTCTCGACTTCATGAAGCTCTTTCAGGCTCGGCAGGCGCAACGTAAGGGTGATGTCGTTGAATCGAGTTTTGACCGTCACCACGAAACCGTTATCGACCATCTCAGACGTGCGAGTGAAAGCGCAAAGCTGATTGATGGCGTACTCGGCCTCGTATTGGTCGAATGCATCGCCGTTCATGTCGATCCGGCAGGAGTTGAAAAGCTCTTGATGTGGCCTTGCGTCGGTCGATGGGTTCTTTTTGCGTTCCCGGTCTTCGTACTTCACGTTCATTGCACGAAGCTCTTTCGCAGTTGGGACTCGAAGGATTGCGCTCTTCGATGGGCTTTGAATCTTTACTCTGATGCCCTTGACGGTCGATCCGTCTTCGAGGGTGATTGTGTTTAGTTCGCCATATAGCATGTAAGTTTTCCTCGTGGCCGGGTGATTCAAGGGGTACTTTGGTTGACCCGTTCGTAGATTGCCTACGCCACCACACCCCGACCTGTCGGTATTTAGAGAGCAAAGAAAACGCCCTGCTTTTTAGGGCAGGGCGTTTCGGTCTCCTAATGTTTCCTGGTAAAGAGCCACCAACTGATAGAAGATTGCTTCAGTCGTATTTAGGCTGACAGAACGGCGTCGATGTAGACGTTGGCCGCTGTGCCGCCTGCGTTCGTGATGTAAACGTTGGTCACGTCGTTGCTGAATGGGCAGCGTGCGATCAAGTCGGTTGCCAGCGTCCAAATCAATACCTGACCCGCTGCAATTGCAATGGTGTCCTGTGGTGATCCGGTCGAGTTCGTCTTGATCGTGATTGCCTGATCGCTGGTGATTGACAAGCTCTTCAGATTCGCCTGTGTGTAGGTCCATCCAGTTGCTTGGTTAGTGGTCGATGCCGCCACCGTCACAGCGTGATTGGCTTCAGACACGCCCGAGATGGTCTCTTGTAGCGTGCGTGCGGTGCCACCCTGGTTTTTGTAGGTCCGAGTGGCCGTATGAGAGATTGTGACCGCCATTTGTTAGTTTCCTCCGATGTCCCGATTTACGATGCAGGCTGACCGATACCAGTAACGGCGCACTTGCCAGTTACTACGAGCGGATGGCCTGTTCCGTCCGGGTCTTTCACTGCACAGACGACGTGTACGCAAGCGATGCCGTCAACCGTGGTGTAATCGACACGCTCAAACGAGACTGCACCGTACGTGAAAGTGATTGTGTGCGTTGAATCGTAGGTGAGTGTCAAGACCACGGTGCCCGTCGTCTGACCAACGAGCTTCGTGAATTCCGCAGAGTTGTTCAACAGACGTGCGGTGAATTCGAGCGTGTACTGACGTACTCCATATTCGAGACGGCCACGAACAGAAGCGCCGTTCTGAGTGCCGCTGCCAGGGAAGAAACCGTCCTTCTCCAGCAAATTGTTTTTGATGCCGATGGTAACTGACTCGATGGTGGTTGCGGCCACATAGTCAACGCCGATAACGGTAAGCGCCGCTGACGAACTCGGCAAGAAATGATTCGTGCTCAAGTCAGGCAGGGATACCGAAGACGGGCTTGTGTACTTGCCGGAACCGATCCAGTTTGTAGTAACCTTCACGCTCTCCGGTCCCGGTCCCGAGTTCATCGAGATCGTTACGTCTTCTACGCAACATCCGAGGTATGCATTGTCGATTGCTGCCGATCCGCTTTCGTCCAACTGTTCGACGATGGTTGCGTAAGGCAGTTGCAGCGACGTGCCCGGTACAAGCGATTGGATCGTGTAGAGGCCCGTTGCTTCCTGAACATCGCCCATTGCGTAAGCGAGACTCCAAATCAGGAAGGTTGCGTCACCCCAAAATTCAATGCGGTTGGAAGGTGTCTGCGAAACCGGGAAGACGCCGTGATCGCTGATGAACTCGTTACCCTTGCCGATGAAGGCCGCATCGTTGACCGTTGCGTAGTTGACAGAGGTAATGTCTTCGTTCGTTTTCTCCATGTGGAGGAACGTTGTTGATGCGGTGCTGATATCCGCTTGCTTGTCAATCGACAGGCCAATTTCAAGCGCTTGTACTCTTGTTGCCACTGTGGTTTATCCTCGAAGCTATATTTAGCTCTAGCTGGCGTCTCCAATCTCGGGGAAAACGCATTCGATCTTGAAGAAATCCGTACCTGTTTGGTCTGCCAAGCGTATGATGCTCGGCGTTTCCATCGTTCGGAGCTTCCCCGGAATCAAGTCAATTTGTCTGATGTTGAGGCTTGTGCCGTTCACAGGCCCATTTACAACCATCCAAATCAGGTCTTCGTAGCCCATCGGGTTCTGTTCGGTTGCAACGTTGGCCGCTTTCATGTAGATGGTGACCATGTGTTTCCACAGAGTCTTCGCATCGAAGTTTCCGCCCATCGTTCCTTCGTACACCACAAGCGTGCTCGGGCTTGTCATCTGGTAAATGTCATCAATGATCGACCGGGCGATGCCATCTTGGAACGTGTGCGCCTTGATGTTTTGCGCTCCGTTCATGGCCGTTACAAAGTCGGTGATGCTCTGCAATGTCGTGATGACTGTGTTGATTAGGTCTGACGCTCTGAGCATTACGACTCCTTACGCAGGTACAGCATTGCGTTTGTCTGAATGTCCACTTTCACTCGGTCGATGTTGTACGTTGCGCCGTCAATCGAGAGCTTGTCACCAATCTTCGGATTCGGCGTGATGTCCGTATACCGAACGAAGAAATACACCACGCCTGCCATTTCTGGAAGGTCTTGCTCTTCGAGCGGTGGTGGAGAAATGATGCCGTCGATTGTCTGCGGACCCGAAAAGTCTCTTGGGGTGAAGATGACGGTGACACCTTCGGCTTGAGCGCCGTAAAGGTTTAGAGCCGGGGTGAGTGCTTGCTTGACGAGATCATTGAAGGCCATTTTACTGACATGGGGTCACGAAGAGCGTTCCGCCTGCTGAATCCTGAATGGCCGCAATTTTATCTGTCGTAAGACAACTCAAATACACAACGGTCTTCGCAGGCAGGAAGGTATCGTTTGCCGTTGCGGTGGGAGACGAACCAACTACGATGTGACAATCAGACGTTGCACAGACCATCGCAAGGCTCGAACCCACAGCGGCAGTGACGCCCTGTGTTCCGGTGTAAGCGACCTTGACAGCCGTTCCAGCGATTTTGATTGTCGGTACAACTTGTCTGCTGTTTGCCATGTGGTTTTAGACCATTGCGAAGACGCTGAACTTTGCTCCGTTGGTGACGGTCACAACAACGTTAGTGGTCGTGTGCGTTCCGTATGTGACTGCCTGAGACGAAGTGGAGCCTTCAAAGGCAATGAAGACCTTGGACGGAACCACGCCAAGACCGTGAGCGATGTTTTGGCTTGATCCTGTGCCCGTTTCACCGTTCGCAATGAACAATGCCGACTTCGCATAGGTGACCGCCTGAGCCTGAATGTTGGTCGTTCCTACTGCATTCGAGGGCAGGTCGCCAGACACTACTGTGCCCTCGAACGACGGAGCGAGAACCGATCTCTTGAATTTTTGTACGCCCATTTCTATTTCCTCTTTTTGGTCTTCTTTGGCGCTTCCACGGCTACGGTCACAGGAGCGACTTCAATCTTGTTCTGCTCGTACAGTTGACGGAGCCTAACCGGATTGTTCGACGGGAAGATTGCCCCAACGGGGAGCATTTCACCTGCCCACAGCAACGGACGGTTTTTGACTACCATCTGTGGGATTGAAAGACTGGCAAGTGTTCGCCAGTCTTCCCTGTTTTTGTGCTCGTACAATTTCATGCAGTGGGTTTAGGCAACTGCGGAGACGAAGTAACCGCCAAGCGTGTTGTCCATAACCTGCATGTCGTATGCGGATTCGACTTCAACACGCAGGCTGTCGAGCCATTCCATACGGAACGACTTCACACGAGTTCCAGCGTCACCAGTGCCGAGCAAGCCCGTCCAGTTGAACGTGTAGCCCGATGCCGGGGTGTTCAAGCCAGCGGTTTCTGGAGTGTAGACCAACAGTGCCGACTTGTCCGAAACGTAGCTGAACGAAGCCGTCTCGCCTTCTGCCGCTGTGTTGTAGACGGCCTCGGTCACGACCACTTCATCAAGCTCAAACAATGCTGCAAGAGCGTTGGTGGTGATCTGTGCCGGATTTGCAGGCGTGCCCTGATACTTGATGAGGTCCAGGATGTCCGGGTGGTTCTTCAGCGCAACGAAGACGCTACGACCGATGACGAGCTTGTTTGGCATGAAGCCGCCCGAAGCAAGATGCACCTTCGTCTGGACTGTGCGAATGTCTTCAATCGGCGTCGAAGACGGGTCATTCCACTGAAGGAACTGATTGGTGCTCGGAGAGCTTGCTTCACCAGTCCACTGTGTGTGCCAAATGCCCGAAGCCAGGAAGTTGCTTGCGAAGTTCACTTCACGGTTGATAAGGTTCGCCTTGGTCAGGAGTTCGGTTGTGTTGAACTCAAGATTGAGCGCTGCATCGGCGTTCGCACGGATTTGGTCTGAGATGTCCTGGTGGACAGCGTAAACCGATGTGCGATAGCTCTTGTTGGTATCGACGTTGTAGCCGATGCCGACAGACTGCGTACCCGGCGCACGCTTCTGCATTGAGTTGCGTGCCATGTCGCCCTTATTGATGGTGTAGATGAGATCGCTTGCAAGCGGTACGTTCACCATCGGAAAAATCTTTGTTGCGATGAAGGCCGATTCCGACTGAGCGTACATGTTGCTCACCATCGTCAACGGCGCATCGTAGTGGACAGCGTTTAGTGTTGGATTCATTTTCTAGTTCCCTCCGAATTAGGCGTAGACCGCATTGCCCTTGTAGAGCAGGACCGAGATAATGTCGCCACTCACACCAGTTGCGAGAGCCTTTGCTACGGCTGTGCCGCTGCTCTTCGTCTGAAACACGCCGCCTGTTGTGATTTCAAGCTGATCGCCTGCCGTCGCACCGGAGCCGCCCAAGACCGCCTTTGAGATGCCGCTGATTGCGACATTGCCAGCCTGACCGCTTTTCGGTGCGTCCTGCAAGATACCGTCACAATTCTTCCCCGACGCTGCTGCTGCAATGTCTCCGCTGGTATCGAAAATGACTGCTGTGTACTGCAACGCCGAAAGATCAGCCGATGCCACAGCGCTAAAATTCTGTGTTACTCCTTCAAATGCCATGATGATTAGCTCCGTGTGCCGAACTTCGCTTCGAGTTCAGCAACAAACTTGCGACGGCCAGCAGGTGTAGAAACCATGTCTGCCTTTGCATCCTGATAAGCGACGTATGCCGCTGCGTTCTTTCTCATGAGCGATTTGAAGTTTGCGTATGCTTTCTTTGGATCGCCCGATGCCGCTTCCGTTGCTTTCTCGTGAAGCGCTTCAATTGTCGGTACGTTGTTTTGTACTGTGGTATTCACTTTGGTCCTATTGCTCCGTGCTGCACGATTCGCCGAAAGCGTATCGATGACTTGCTGTACTGAGAAATTGTTGGTGATGAAGTCGGAAGCGGTCGTGATGTCAACCCCGGCCAATTTGCAGAGGTTCAGGATTTGCTTGACATCGGCAGAGGCTTCCTTTTTCTTTGGTTCCTCTTCGTCGTTGTCTTCCTCTTCGTCTTCGTCGTCGTCTTCCTGGTCAGGAACGGCGCACTGTTCTGGCGACATTTCGTAGTCGTCTGCCTTCACCGCCGCTTCAATGAGCGTTTCTTCGGTTGCGGTTGCTTCGATCTTGTTCATGTGAGAATTGCCCTCGGCTCGATTAGTATTTAGACCGAGAATTGTTTGTGAAGCGCCGATTTCGGCTACCAGAGCCGCTAGAGCGTCCTCAAAGGTTCCGATTTGGTCGGCAAGCAACGGAATGGCGTTTTCAGCGAAGTAACACCCGGCCTCGGTCTCGATAACCTTCTTTGCGCTGATTCCACGATTCCGGGCAACCAGTTCAACGAACATTTGGTATTCCCGGTCAACCTCGGCTTGCAAATCTGCCAGCGCTGAGGCCGAAAGCGGTTCGTGTGGGTTACCGTTGGTTTTCTTTGCGCCTGCCTGAACGTAGGTGAACTTTTCGCCTACCATTGCGTCTTGCTCGGATTGGTCAACGTGGCAGCAAAAGACGCCGATGGAACCAACACCAGCCGTGCGAGTCAAGAAGATTCGGTCAGCGCACGATGCGAGAGCGTAGGCAGCACTGAAGGCGCTATCGTTGCTCACTGCGTAGATGGGCTTTCCTGACGTTCTGGCGTTGAAGAAAGCGTCCGCAAGATCGAAGAGGCCCGAGACTTCACCACCCGGCGAATCAATGTCTAGCAGAACGCCTTTGACTTGCGGACTGCTCAAACACTGCTCAATCTGTTGGCCCAAGGTCTCATACGAAGTGCAACCGGACAGTGCCATCAGACCGGAAGTCTTTTTCATGAGCGTTCCCTGAATCGGGATGATCGCAACGCCCTCTTGTGTGATGGCGAGAGACTTGTCTGGAACCTTGCCTTGCATCTTCAGCGATTCCATCTGACGGTCGGTGAGAGAAAGGTTTTTCTCC
>Ga0070734_10004449_pt1 | contig 13312 bp, 9 predicted proteins | sample Coa_R1_8_FD_66444 | JGI IMG/M metagenome (GOLD analysis project Ga0070734, IMG submission 66444) | Surface soil microbial communities from Centralia Pennsylvania, which are recovering from an underground coalmine fire - Coalmine... | ecosystem: Environmental > Terrestrial > Soil > Unclassified ...
CCGCTGTAGATCTGCACAAAGCGCACCCCCCGCTCCACCAGGCGCCGGGCCATCAGGCACTGCTTTGCAAAGTGGGCGCACCGCTTGTCGTTGAGGCCATAGAGATTCTTGACCGTGTCCGGCTCTCTGTCTATATCGAGGGCTTCCGGCGCGGCCATCTGCATCCGGTAGGCCAGTTCGAAACTGTTGATGCGCGCCGCAAGCTCGCTGTCGTCGTCGCTGTGCTGGAGGTGCGTGCCGTTCAGGCGGGCCATCAAATCGAGCTGCGCCCGCTGCTGCGCCTCGTTCATCTTGGGGTCGCGGTAGAGGTTGGCGATGGGCGCGCCCTGCGCGGCGAGGGCCGTGCCCTGATAGACACCCGGCAGGAAACCCGCGCCCCAGTTCTGCGCATAGCCCTTGGGCAGGCCGCGCCCCAGCGTGTCGTACATCACCACAAAGCCCGGCAGGTTCTGATTGGTCGTGCCCAGGCCGTAGGTCACCCAGGCCCCCACACTGGGAAAGCCCATGCGGCTCATACCCGTATTGATCTCGAAGAGCGCCGGGGAGTGGTTGTTGGTCTCGGTGAAACAGGAGTGGATAAACGCCATCTCGTCCACATGGTTCGCCAGGTTCGGGAAGATCTCGGAGACCCACGCGCCGGACCGGCCGTGCCGCGCAAACTGGAACGGCGACTTCATGATCGGGCCGACCTGATCCACAAAGAAGCCCGTGTTCTTGTCAAAGCCCTTGTACTCCTCGTTGTTATGCTTCTCCAGTTCCGGCTTATAGTCCCAGGTGTCCACATGGCTCGGCCCGCCGTTCATAAAGAGCCAGATGACGCTCTTGGCCTTCGTCGGGAAGTGGCTGGGGCGGGATGCCAGCGGGTTCATCGCCCTATCCGCGGCGGATACCGGCGCGGCAAGCAGGCCCTGCTGATCCAGCAAGCCGGCCAGCGCCAGCAGGCCGAAGCCGGAGCCGGTGCGTTTCAGGAACTCACGCCGGGAAGCATAGACCGGCGCGGGAGAAGCAAACAGCGGGTTGGGTTTGTTCATTTTTAATCTTCTCGTCAATCCACGTAGATAAACTCATTCAGGCCCATCAGGACCTGGCAGAAGTCGGCTAATGCCATTTGTGGCGCATCGGACGGATTGGCAGCACGATAGGAAGCCGTCTGCGCCTGAACGAAGGCCAACGCATCGCTCTTCTCGTTGGGCGTGGGAGCACGGCCCAGCGCCAGCAGATAGGCGGTGGCGATCGCGTCCGCAGGCGGAGTATCCGGCCTGGGCGCGACGCGGCGGGCGAAGCTGCGGGCGTATTCATGGATGTTCGGGTTGTTCAGCAGCAGGAGGGCCTGCGGCGCGATGGTGGTCGAGGGGCGGCTGCCGATTCCGAGCAGGGCGTCCGGGCCATCGAAGAGGCGGAGCATCGGGATCAGTTTGCTGCGCTTGACCATAAAGTAGATGCTGCGCCGCTTCATGCCCTCATCCAGTGTGCCCGGCCCATACATCGTCAGGTCCAGCTCCCCGCCGACCGCCAGCAGCGCGTCGCGGATGGCTTCGGCCTCCAGCCGCTGCCGGGAATGCCGCCAGCAGAGCCGGTTCGCCGGGTCCAGCTTCTCTGCCGCCGGATTGGCGGCGGCGGATTGCCGGTAGGTCGCGCTCAAGAGAATGCGTCTGTGGATGGCTTTGAGATGCCAGCCCTCCCGGATCAACTCGGAAGCCAGATAGTCCAGCAGTTCCGGGTGGGTGGGCGGCTCGCCCTGCGCCCCGAAATCGCTGGGCGTGGCGACGATGCCCCGGCCCATATGGTGCTGCCAGAGGCGATTGACGATGACGCGGGCCAGCAGGTCTCCGGCCCCCTCCTCCGTGTCCGTGATCCATTCGGCCAGGGCGCGGCGGCGGTAGGAGGTGCGCCAGCCGGCGGGCGGCGGGGTCTGCCAGCGCTTTTCGCCGTCAGGCGAGCGCATCAGCACCTGGAGGAAGCTCTGGGTGGCGACGTCTCCCTTGTTGTTCGGGTCGCCCCGCACCAGGAAGTGCGTCTGCTCCAGGAAGTCGCCGCCCTGGGTGTGGGTGCGGATGGCGGGGACGCCTTCGCTGCAGATCATCACCTTTTGAATCGGCTGCTGCGGCTGAGCGGCGAGGTGCTTCTGTACCCTCTCGTTGAGCGCCTGCCAGCCTGCATCCTGCGTCTTATACCAGTTCAGGAGGGCGGCGCGGTCGTCCGCTGCGAGGGAGGCCAGGTTCGGGTCGGCGCTCAGCAGCGCCGCGACGCGCTCGGGCAGGGCGGGCGCATCGAAAGCGAGCGGCTGCACTCCGGTGGCGACGGAGAGGCGGGGCCTGCCGATGTTATGGCCGTTGTTGTTGGCGAACTTGAGGGTGAAGGTCAGGAGCGTGCCGCCCTCGAAACCGAGGGGCGTTTCGAGGTCATAGACGGCGGCATGGTTCTTGCCGAACTGCGGGTCCACGGCCCAGGCGGACCTCGGATCGGCGTCAATGGTGGCGGCGACGGGCAGTCCCGCCTGCTCGAAGGTCGCCCGCGGATGGAGGAGTTTGACCGGGACTGCCTTGTCAGGTGCGTTGGCGTGCGCGGCGGTGACGCGAAAATCCGAGAGGGCGAAGTTGCCGTTTCCAGCCCGCCCCGGCCCGCCTTTGACGAAGGAGGGATCGGCGAGGGCCTCCAGCCGGATCGCCGTGAGGCCGCGCAGGCTCGTCTTCGCCGTAAAAATATAGGTGTCGAAATCGGGATTGGTCCCGCTGGCCAGCAGGGAGCCGTCAGGCTGCGGCGTCAGCGTCGCGCCGCCCTCCGAATGGATGCTCTGGAAGCCGAGCACCATCCAGGAGGTGGGCTGCGCTCGGTGCGACGGACTTTGCAGGTAGGCGGCGAGATGCCCCGGCAGTCGGTCGCGCTCATACGCCTGCAGGGCGTCGGTTAAGGGCGCGTGTTCCGCATCGAACGCCGCTTTCGCCTTGCGATAACCCGCCGGGTCCATATTCACGTCATAGTCGCTGCGGACGGTAGTGGTGAAGGTGGAGAGGAGGCGATAGTAGTCTCTGGTCGGGATAGGATCGTACTTGTGGTTATGGCAGCGGGCGCAGCCGATGGTCAGGCCGAGAAACGCGGTTCCTGTGGTCGCGGTCATGTCGTCCAGTTCATCATAACGCTCTTTTTCGACCTGGTTCTTGGTGATCTGGGTGCTGTGCGTCCCCGCGCCGAGGAAGCCGGTCGCCATCAACGCCAGCGGCTCCTCCGGCGCGATCTCATCACCTGCCAGTTGCCAGCGGACGAACTGGTCGTAGGGCATGTCGCTGTTGAATGCCTTGATGACGAAGTCACGGTAGTGGTAGGCGTAGGGGCGGTCGTAGTCCTGCTCGTACCCGTGGCTTTCGGCAAAGCGGGCCAGGTCGAGCCAGAAGCGCCCCCAGCGCTCGCCGTAGCGGGGCGAGGCCAGCAGGCGATCCACCAACGTTTCGTACGCATTGGGAGAGGCATCGTTGACGAACGCCTGGATCTCCTCTGGGGTCGGGGGCAGGCCGGTCAGGTCGAAGGTGACGCGCCGTATGAGCGTCCGGCGGTCCGCCTCCGGGTTCGGTCGGAGGCCCTTCGCTTCCAACTTCGCCAGGATGAAGCGGTCTATCGGATTTTGCGCCCATGCGGCACTCTTGACCGTGGGGGGTGCGACACGCTGGATCGGCTGAAAGGCCCAGCGCTTGCGCCCGGTCTCCACGTCCACTCCGGAAGGCTTGGTGGGCGGCTTGCTGTCCTCTTTTGGGCCGGGCGCTCCCCGTTTCACCCACTCTGTCAGCAGGGCGATCTCCCGGTCGGAGAGCTTGCCGTTCGGCGGCATCTTCGGGGCGTTGCCTTTATAGCGGACGGCTTTGAGGAGCAGGCTGTTCTCGGTGTCGCCGGATTTCAGCGCCGGCCCCCGGCTGCCGCCGTGCTGCCAGCCCGCCGCACTGTCCAGCGCCAATCCGCCCTGGGTCACCTTATTTTTGTCGGCATGGCAGGCGTAGCAGCGCTGCGCCAGCAGCGGGCGGATGTTCTGCTCGAAGAATGCCGTCTGTTCCGGCGTCTGTCCTACGCCCTGCCCGGCACGCGCCGCCGACACCAACAGGAGCGCTGCCAGCATAACCGCGATCCGTTTTCCTATTCGCCCGGCCCTGCTCATATCGCTCCCGATTGCCTTCTCCCCCATCACACGCTTCCTTCCCTGCCCTGTGTTGCTCCCTACATCGGATACCGTTCTGACCTCGTTCGCTCTGTGCAAGCCCCAACGCCCGACGAGCCTGTAACGGATCGTTCTGTGAATGAGAATCCCTGTGGATTGCACGCTAATTACGTATCATCGGTCCAATCTCCTCTTTCTCTCGAAGACCGATGAGAAGCGTCGTGAGGGATTCCTGGCATGGATGGCATGTTATAGACTTCACAGAAGAAAAGTATGCGGGATCACAATATGCTGTTCATTGTTATGTTATGCTGTATATGTTATGCTTAAACTCCTAGCCAGGTGTACAAGACGATACTCAGACCAAAGTAGAAGGAACGATGCCCAACAACCATATGGAAAGCGGCATCAGACAATAGAGAAGACATTGACTTGTTTGATGAAACATGATATAATTGCTTAATTCGGCCCTTTCTACTCATCTCAATTCTCATTCCAAGCAGCGGTAGGGGCGCACAATTTGTAGTATGTCCTGAGATACAATATCCTGGTTACCGCGACGAATGCATGGTGCCAGGAGGTTTTGTTATTTGGCTGAATTCAGAAAAGTTACAAGCATGCAGAGCGAAGGGTCGTCGCATGAGTTGCCGCGCCCTGATGATGAGCCACGATGCTCATGGAATGAGGTGACAGGTGGCAAGACATGTGGTGAGTGTGAAAAATCGGAATAGTAACAGTAAAACCATACTCCGCCAAAAGCTTGTAACACACAGGAAGTCCATTAAGCCAAAAGAGAGTGGTGTGCTTACGATGACGAATCCGCATAGGGTAAAAAAAGAGCAGCTAAATAAGAGCCAGATTGACCAATTGAAGAAGCTCCGTATTGGACTTGGTGACTTTGAGGCGATGCTGACCGCATTGAATCCTCGGCATAAGATGACCCCTGCTGATTTGATTAAAGTCCTGGATCGGATGATAACGGAGGACTTCAAGCAAGAGGCTGCCTTTCTGGGATTGAACCCCTCGGAGTACGTGCGTTCCATAGTCACCAACTTTTTGCCTGAATTGGAAAAGCCAAAATCCTTGACGGACGAGCAGCATGAGGTGCAACTAAATGCGCTGTTGCAGCCTGCAAAACGCGAAATTGTGGACAGGCAACTGACGTTAGACGACCTTCAAGTATTGCCGTTCTTTCGCGATGTCGAAGAGCGTCTTCTCAAGAAGCTGCGTGACAACAGTCGGTTCGTTGAATGCGATGATAATTTTCAACTGGTGGCCGAAGGCGAGATTTTTCCCCTTCTCATTATCGTCTACTCCGGGGTTGCCGGGGTACAGCGCACCACCGGAAAAAACAAGATCATTCCGATCATCCCTCTGACGGCAGGCGATCCTATCGGCGAGATCAATTTGATCGATGGTCTTCCTCATAATGCGGATGTGTTCGCAGTGAAGAACCTGGTGGGCATAGAAATTGACCCAGTAGTCTTTCTCACGTGCCTCTCCCAATCCCGCTACCTGTACAGAAATCTTGCACAGTGCCTGGCGAAGAAAATACATTCGAATAACGAACAAGCTTATCATACACTGCAGGAAGATAAATACAGCTATTTCCTGGTCGCAATAGCAATTGAAAAAATGATAAGTGTCTTCGGTTACCGGCCGGATACCTCTATCCTCAGTCAAACGATCATGCCCGAAGAGATAGGAAATTGGGCCGGCATCCTGCCGAATACTGTAAGTAATATCATCAGCAGGATGAAGAAAGAGAAGATCATCAAATATGAAAACGATACTCTGGAGATCTTGAACTGGAAAAAACTGAAGAAAGCCGCAGATACCTTGTCGTTGGAGACACGTAGCCGGACCTGATTCTCCCCTAATTGCTGTCCCGACAGATCGAATTGAGAATAGAATCGCGTAACTAGGTCAATACGATTGAGGAAGGATGAGACATAAACATGGAAGGGCGGGTATTGCACTCTAAAGCAGTGGCAATCCATTTCGACAACGGAACCGATGCGGCGAAATTCCGAGCAATTGTTACAAACACGAACTTTAGATGTTGGATGCATAATAAAGACCTACGAAGTTATTGTGCAACCCTCCGGCGCGTATACAGATCCGGCGTTGCGGCGAGAAAGATAAGAGCCATCTATTCTGCGTTGCTAGAATGGACGGTAGGCATGGATCACCGTTACGATTCCGCATTCGACAAGAGTGTAAACCGTCTCATAAGTAAATGTCAATATGATGAAAATGAGGCATGTGTGGTCGCACTTACGATGTTTCTGACGCGTACACAGGTTTTTGCGTCACTAATAGCGGATGATCCGGAGGCCAACCAGAGCCTGCCTGCGAAACTTGTCACCACAGACATTCGTCTAGGAAATTGTGGCGATTCTCTTGTACAGATCGAACTTTTATCTCCCTAGGGGAAGGAGTCCTGCGCGCCATAAGATAAGAGATGCTCCACGCCAAAGAAAGTGAGGCGGATGTGTTGGAGATAAAACCCTTTTTGAAATGCCTGACATTGATACAGGCTTTCGAAACTCTCTGGGCCTACTATGCACATGGAGACGGGCAGCTCTATCGTGATGAGTGCAACCAAGTCTTAGCACAATTGCTTGAATGTCTGAAAGAGAGACGCATCCGAAAACTGTTTGCCGAAGACGACCGGACGAGTATCTCACTCACGCTGGCACCCTTAAAGAAATGGTTGTCCGGCAAGGTGGATCCGGAATATTCCGATGCTCTATCGCTTGAAATCTTCAGCCTTCTCAACGCGCTCAAACACCCTCTTCTGCATTACCTCCAGATCGATGTAACTCTACCCTCCATTTTGGACACGCGCAGTGTTGCTTATCGGGAACGCTATGTGCGCTGGAAGGCGATTTTGCCGCAAGGTACTACCCTGCGCTTCCTCAAAAGTGCCGAGGCGCTGCTGAAATCTGAGACGCAGGCGCTCTCACAAACCATTGTCGTAATGGGAGATATTCGAAAATCGCAGGATTTGATGACATATGCTGAGGATCCCGATGATTTCGCGAAGAATATTCGGGAGTTTTTGAGCGAAACGCGCCGACTGATCGGGACCCATATGGGTCTCTTCGATAAATTTACCGGAGATGGCTTTCTGGCCTATTTCGATGAGAAATTCTGTGAAGAGCACGGCTATAATTTTGTGGACTGTTTCGTCAATTTTATGCGAGAAGAGCGGGACTTTGCCGCGCGTCTGTTCACAAAGTGGGAGCGTACCGTTCGCAAGCTGCCCGCAGAGCACACCGGTCTGGCAATGGGAGCGGACATTGGGCGAATACGGTTCTATATGGAGCAAAATCATTTTATCTCAGTGGGGGATTCGGTGGTCTGGGCCGCGCGCATGGCCAGCGAAGGCAAAGCAGGTGAAGTTATACTCAACAACCTGCTGTATCAACGTCTACGGTTACAGCCTGATCTAAAGAACATCGAAGAACGCCCGGCAAAAACCAAATCAGGGGAAGAGTTCTGCGCCTATGTCCTGCCTGCCAATGGTATTCCGGAGGCCACCCCAAACGAAGAGATCCATCCTGCTATGAAAGTCAGGAGTACGTCATGAGCAAAACGCGTAAGGGCATCAGTCGACGCCAGTTTATCCAGAGGGCTGCCATGCCTCTGATTGCCGCCCCCATGATAGTTCCCATTTCCGCGCTCGGCAGGGCGGGCCATGCGCCGCCCAGCGAGCGAATCACGGTCGGGTTCATAGGTTGCGGTAAGATGGCCAACGACTTTCACCTGCCCACGCTATTGGGCTTTCGGGATGTGCAGGCGCTGGCGGTCTGCGATGTGGATACCAACCGGCGCAACCATGCCAGGCAGCGGGTGGAGACGGCCTACAGCAACGACGACCGGGGCGCGAAGACGTGCGATGAATATAGCGATTTCCGGGAGGTGCTGGCGCGTAAGGATATAGATGCGGTGGTCATCGTGACGCCGGAGCACTGGCACGCCATCCCCATCATCGAGGCCTGCAAGGCGGGTAAAGACGTCTACTGCGAGAAGCCGCTCACCCTCACTCTGGCGGAATCGAAGCATTGCATGGATGCAGTGCGCAAACATAAGCGGGTGCTGCAGACGGGCAGCCAGCAGCGCTCCAACGTCTTCGGGGATTTCCGGCAAGCCTGCGAATTCATCCGTAGCGGGCGGATCGGGCAGGTGAAGAGCGTGACTGTGGGCGTCGGCAGCCCGAGCCGCCCCTGCGACCTGCCGGAGGAGCCGCTGGAGCCCGGACTGGACTGGGACCTCTGGCTCGGTCCCGCCCCCATGCGCCCCTACAACTCCGCCCTCAGCCCGCGCGGCGTGCATAACCACTTTCCGGCCTGGCGGAGCTATCGCGAGTACTCCGGAGGCGGCCATGCCGACATGGGCGCGCACCACTACGACATCGCGCAATGGGCCCTCGATAAGGACCACTCCGGCCCGGTGGAGATCATCCCTCCCGACGATTCGAAGGCCGAACTGGGTGTGAAGTATATCTATCCCGACGGGGTGGAGATGACGCACGGCGGGCCGAGCGGCTGCGTCTTTACGGGAACGAAGGGGACCCTGCACATAGATCGCGGGGTGCTGGTGAGCGACCCGCCCGAACTGATCAAGGAGCCGTTAGCGGCCAACGAGGTGCATCTCTTCCAGTCTCCGGGGCATCACCGCAACTGGATAGACTGCATCCGCAGCCGCCGGCAGCCCATTTGCGATGTCGAGACCGGCTGCCGCTCGGTCGCCATCGTGCAGTTGGGTAACCTGGCCTACTGGAACCATCGCCGCCTGAAGTGGGACCCGCAGCACTGGCAGTTTGTCGGGGACAAAGAGGCCAACGGTTGGCTCGACCACGACCGCCGCGCTCCCTGGCAACTCCCAAAAGTGTGAACCTCGTCTAACGCCTCATCCGGTTATGAAGCAACCTGCTCGGCGATGACGACGAAGTTCTTCAGGATCGCGTTGCCGAAGGAGGTGGTGAGGGCGACATCCACGGCATCGCGTCCGGTCGCCATGAGGACGCGCCCAATGCGGCGGGTGTTGTTGCGGGCGTCGAAGGTGTACCAGCGGCCGCCGAGATAGACCTCGAACCAGGCGGCATAGTCCATGACTTCGTGGCACTCGATGCCGATATCGGGCAGGTAGCCGGTGGCATAGCGGGCCGGAATGTTGAGAGAGCGGCAGAACGCGATGGCGAGATGCTGGAAGTCGCGGCAGACCCCGGTCGCCTCGTTGTAGACGTCCAGGGCCGTCTTGCCGGGATGTGTAAGCATGTAGTCGAAATGTACGTGGCGGTGGACCCAGTCGCAGATGGCCTGGACGCGCGGCCAGCCGAGTTCGGTGTGGCTGAAGAGGTCCCAGGCGATCTGGGAGAGCTTATCCACTTCACAGTAGCGGCTGCCCAGCAAGAACTGAATCACATCGGCGGGGAGTTCCTCCACAGGGTGCTGGAGGGCGTCGGGCTGATAGGCATCCAGCTCTCCACTGTCCTCCACCAGGGCGTCGCTATGGAGGCGCAGCGCTCCTGCGGGAGCATGGAGGCGACCGCAACGGTTGCCGAACCCATCGGTGTATTCGAAGACGGACAGATCCGGCTCGGTGTACAGGGTGTCCGGGCGACGCAGGTCGGCAGCACGCGAGGGGTGTACCTTCAGCACGGTGAGCATAGGCGTGGGCGCAGGCAGGTCGAATTCGATGTCGTAACCGACGCGGATCAGCATAGGATCTCCTATCCATTTGCAGTAGGGAAAAAGAGGCTTAAACGGGGCCGGAACAGGCTCCCAGCATATCTACGTGGAATGGCAGCACAAAGTGCCGAGTTCTGCGTATAGAACGCAGGCGAACCTCTTCGCCCGATGATCCCCTTCAAGGAGAGAGCATGACGACACCCCCCGCTTCGGACTTTTTGCGCAACCGCGCCCGGCAAGCCATGATCGAGGCCGGATTCGAGCCGGAATTTCCCCGCGAGGCCCAGCAGGAGGCGCAGGAGGCCGCCACGGAGCCATTGCCCCACACGGCGGATATTCAGGACTTGCGCGGGCTGCTCTGGTCCTCTATAGATAACGACGAGTCGCGAGACCTGGATCAGATCGAAGTCGCGGAACAACTACCGGATGGGAGCATTCGGGTGCGGGTGGGCATCGCGGACGTAGATACCTTCGCGCCCAGAGACACGCCGCTGGACAAGCATGCCTTCACCAATGGCATGACGGTCTACACAGGGGTGACCATCTTCCCGATGCTGCCGGAGGCGCTGTGTACGCAGGCGAGTTCGCTGCTGGGCGATGCAGAGCGGCTGGCGGTCGTGATCGAAATGACCGTAGATGCGGAGGGCGAGGTCGTGCACTCCAACGCCTACCGTGCGTATGTCCGCAACTATGCGCAGTTGGCCTACGATGCGGTGGGCGACTGGCTGGAGGGGACAGGTCCGATCCCGGAGCATGTCGCCAGGGTTCCGGGCATGGAGGCGCAACTGCGCCTCCAGCACGAGGCGGCGCAGCGGCTGCTGGCGCAGCGCAAACAGGCCGGGATGCTGGATTTCGAGACGGTGGAAGCGCTGCCCGTGATGCGGGAGGGCCAGGTGGTCGGCCTCACTGTGCCGCGCAAGAACGCGGCCCGCTCGCTGATCGAGAACCTCATGGTGGCGGCGAACATCACGCTGGCGACCTTTCTGGAGGTGACAGGGATGCCCTCGATCCAGCGGGTGGTGCGCGCTCCGGAGCGCTGGGCACGGATCGTGGAGATCGCGCGCCGGTTGGGCGACGACCTGCCCGAGACGCCGAACGCCCGCGCCCTGGCCGATTTCCTGGTGCGTCGGAAAGCTACCGACCCCGTCCATTTCTCCGACCTCTCGCTCTCCGTAGTGAAGCTCCTGGGGCCGGGCGAGTACGCGGTCGTGCCCTCGGTTCGGGGCGATACCGGGCACTTCGGACTGGCGGCCTATCGATATACCCATGCGACCGCGCCGAACCGGCGCTACATCGACCTGGTGCTGCAGCGCCTGCTCAAAGCGGTCTCCGCAAAGCAGGCCCCGCCCTACATCCCGGCGGAGTTGGAGACCATCGCGGCGCACTGCACGCAGCGAGAGACCGCCGCACGGAAGGTGGAGCGCAAGATACGCAAGGTCGCCGCCGCCGTGCTGATGTCGCATCGGATCGGCAACGTATTCGACGCCATTGTCACCGGCACGCCCGCCGGAAAGGGGACCTTCGCGCGCCTCCTCGCGCCGCCGGTGGAGGGGCGCATCCTGCATGGGGAGGAGGGGCTGGACGTCGGCGACCGTGTGCGCCTCCGCCTCATCCACACCGACCCGGAGCGTGGCTTCATCGACTTTGCACGGGCCGACTAATCTGAGCTCCAGACCTTTGCCGTCCTGTCATCGCTTCCTGTGACGATACGTTTGCCATCCGAAGAGATCGCAACGGAAATGACGCCGCGTGAATGCCCCTTGAGCGTCAGGGTCTCGCGGCCTGTCTCGGCGTCCCACACTTTCGCGGTGTTGTCTTCACTTCCTGTGATGATGCGTCTGCCATCGGCAGAGAAGGCGATAGCATAGACAGAAGCGTCATGCCCTTTGAGCGCTCGGGTCTCCTGTCCTGTCTCGGCGTCCCACACATACGCGGTACCGCCCTCGCCCCCGGTAACGATGTATTTCCCATCGGGAGCGAAGGCGACAGCATAGACAGAACCGATATGTCCCTGGAGTGTCAGGATTTCGCGACCTGTCCTGGCATCCCAGACCTTTGCCGTCCTGTCATCACTTCCCGTGACAATGGTTTTGCCATCCGCAGAGATAGCAACGCAAGTGACAGCATCGGCATGTCCCTGGAGTGTCAGGATTTCCTGACCTGTCTCCGAGTCCCACACCTTTGCTGTTTTGTCATAACTTCCCGTGACAATGTAATGGCCATCTGCCGAGAAGGCGACGGAGGAGATACGATTTGTGTGTCTTGCGAGCGTCAGGGTTTCCCGTCCTGTCTCCGCATTCCACACCTTTGCCGTACCGTCCGCGCATCCGGTAACGATGCGTTTGCCATCGGGAGAGAGGGCGACAGCAAAAACAATATTTGTCGATCCTTTGAGCGTAAGGGTCTCTTGCCCTGTCCAGGCATCCCACACCTTTGCCGTGCCGTCCGCGCATCCGGTAACGATGCGTTTGCCATCGGGAGAGACAGCAACGGAAGAGACCCTACCTCTATGCCCTTGGAGCGTCAGGGGTCCCTGCCCTATTTCAGCGGCCCACACCTCTGGCGTAAAATCCCGGCCCCCCGTAGCGATGTATTTGCCATCGGGAGAGAAGGCAACGCATTGGGCACCAAAGGGGTATCTAGCAAGTGTCAGGGTTACCTGCCCAGTCTTGGCATCCCAGATCTTTACCGTACCATCCACACTCGCGGTAACGATGCGTTTGCCATCGGGAGAGAAGGCGACAGAAGTGACATAAAGTGTATATCCTTGGAGGGTCAGGATCTCTCGCCCTTTCTCGACATCCCACACCTTCGCAGTACTGTCATAACTTCCTGTGACAATATATTTGCCATCGGTAGAGAAAGCGACAGAAGTGACAAGCCTTGTATGTCCTTTGAGGGAGAGGGTTTCGTGTCCTGTATCGAGTTCCCACACCTTAACCATGCCGTTCCAAACCGCGGCAGCGATGTATTTGCCATTGGGAGAAAAGACGGCGGAAGAGACATCATTCAATGTATAATCGCTGCCGAAAACCCTCGTGTGGAGCGTCAGGGTCTTCTTTCCTGTCTCGACATCCCATACAGTTGCCGCATCACCCAAGCTCCCAATAAAAATGTGTTTGCCATCGGGAGCGAAAGCGACGGAAGAGACAGGAGCGATTTGTTTCAAAGTCCACGTTTCGCGCCCTGTCTCGGCGTCCCACAACTTTATCGTCTTATCGAAACTCCCGGTAACGATGCGTTTGCCATCGGGAGAGAAGGCAACGGAAGTGACATAGGCTGTATGCCCTTTGAGGGTCATAGTCTCTTGTCCTGTCTCCATGTCCCACACCTTCGCGGTACTGTCATCACTTCCCGTAACGATATATCTGCTGTCCGGAGAGAAAGCAATAGATCTGACGTTGGCTCGATGTCCCTTGAGCGGCCTCACCCCACGGTGAATTAGTCGGTTCCAGTAGCCCCATTCAAA
>Ga0070734_10004450_pt1 | contig 13302 bp, 24 predicted proteins | sample Coa_R1_8_FD_66444 | JGI IMG/M metagenome (GOLD analysis project Ga0070734, IMG submission 66444) | Surface soil microbial communities from Centralia Pennsylvania, which are recovering from an underground coalmine fire - Coalmine... | ecosystem: Environmental > Terrestrial > Soil > Unclassified ...
GGTGTGTTTAGGGGCGGCGGATGTTGACAGCACCCGCCGTTCCCGTTTATTTTACGAATTTTAAGCTCCATTTTCCAGGCCCTCGAATAAAGATTTTTCGCCGCGGCATCCAGGAGAAAACCAAAGTCTTTCTTTCTTGGCATTAGCCTTACCTTTGGCAGACCGATTTCCATAGCCGCCGTTCGCGGCCCAGTTCACAACTTCCCAACAGCGCTTTTCCAGGTCCTCATGGCCCTCGCCGGCGTACCCGGCCAGGCAAATCCGCATCCGGGGGTCGGCGCCGCGTTCCAGGCAATAAGCGCGCACGTCCTGGGCGACCGTGAGCGAATCGACGGCGTAGATCTTCGCGTCGCGGCCGGCGCCGGTGCCGTAGGGCGGGTCGAAGAAGATCCCCGTCGTGCCGAGGCGGGTCGTCACCGACTCCGAGTCGCACACCCGCAACCAGTCGCCGCAGCAAACCCGCACCGTCCGCAGGCGGTCGCGCAGGCGGCCGAACCAGTCCAAGAGCCAGGCCCGGCGCTCGGCGCAGGCGCCGGCCGTGTCGTTGGCATGAACGCCCTTTCCTTGGGAATACTCGCCGCCAAGCGTGTCACGCTTGGCGGCGAGGTGGTTGTCGTTGTGCACGCCCCGCCCGCGGGCGTAGGCGTCGGCCAGCTGGGGGCGGTTGGTGTCGGCCGGCCCGCGGTGTCCACCGCGGGCCTGGTCACCGATCAGCGGCAGCTGTTCGCTCGGCGACGGCGTGCTCGGCACGCCGTCGCCGCTGCTCAGCTTCGGCAGACGCTCTCCCGGCTCGGCCGCGGCATCCATGCCGCGGCCGTCGCAGTTGGGCATCTTGGCGTTGAGGCCCTGTCCCGCGGCTGAAAGCCGCGGGACTTGCTCGCTCGTGTCGCCAGCGGCGTGAATGCTTTGCATTCCAAGATCGGGACTACGCTCGCCGGAGCCGCCGGCCGGCCCGTTGACGGGTTGCTCCGGGTCACAGCACCACCCCGAACCGATCCAGCAGCACAGGCCCCAGCACCACCAGCCCGCTACTTTGGCGTCGTAGTAGTCCGGGTCGGAGCGCATCCGCCGGCGGAAGTCCGCGGCGTGCTCGGACAGCACCAACCACTTGTGGCGGGCGTGCAGGTCGGCCTCGTTGACCGGCCCGTCGGCGTGGGCGGCGACGGCCTCCGGGTCGTGCTGCGTGGCCCGCCAGAAATTCGCCAGGTAGCAGTCGGCGTCGTTGACCGTTTCAATACGTGGTGGGTGCGGTCGGGCCAGCAACACTGCCGCCGACCCACAGAACGGCTCGACGAAATTATCAACGTCGCCGAGGCGGTCCCAGACCAAGCTTGCCACCTTGGACTTACCACCGAAGTACGGGAACGGCGCCTTCAGCCTCATGCCGTCTCCCTCAACTGGTCGTAGCGCAGCACCAGCGGCAGCCCCTTGGCCGCCAGCTCCGCGTACAGCGGGATGCGCGCCGCCCGGATCTTCGCCGCCGCTTCGCCGTCGTGGCAGTAGCGCGGAACAGCCCCCGGCCGCGCCCGCAGGCCCAGGAGGGCCAGCTTCACCGTTACGCCTTTACGCGACCGCCCCAGCTCGGCGGCCAGTTTGTCGGCCGTCAGCGCGCGGCAGTTCTCGATCAGCCAATCCACCTCATCCTCGTCGAACAAGTGCGCCATGTTAGCGCCCTCCCAATCAACAAGTCCAAGCGTCCATGTCCAATTCCATCCACAGCCACCCCGGACAGACGAACGCCTTGCGGCCGTCTGCGGTTTCGATGCGATGTTTGCCGGACTCGCGCACCTCGATCCGCGTGACGTTCTCGAAAGAAACACATTCGCCGTCGGGGAAGTGATAAGTCCTCTTCCTCTCGGGCGGGTTCAACTCGGTCCAGTTAATCACGCTCATAGTTCTTTCTCCTTTCGGGAAAACTTCCAGAACAACTAGCCCTTTTTTTGTAACTCCGCACTTACGCCAGCCGGCCATCAAAAAACAATAGCCCGGGTTGGTGCCGCGTATCTCCGCGGGGTTAACCGTCGTGTACAGCCGCTCGCCGGGCCAGCGGCGCCAGGCTAATGCCATCGCCTCGCGGATCAGGTCGCTGGAGCGAACGGAAGACTCGTTGCGAAACACGGCACAGTTCACCCCGCGCTGCCCGCTGTCGTCGATAAACTTCCGCCACGCGAACACCGCCGGAATCATGAAGCCGATTAGCACCAATTTTTCGCCGGGGCCCACGAACAAGCGAACCTTCGGCCGCGGGTTTTTCTTTGACGAATAATGACGGCGGTAGAGCGTGTAACCAAGGAAGTCGCCGTCTTTGGATTCTAGCCACATCATTTCGCAGTGCCGTAGGTTTGCCAGTCCGGGAACGGGATTTCCTCTTCACGCGGCCACCAGGTGTAGCGCCAGCCGCGGAAGCCCACCACTTTCAGCGGATTGCCGTCCGGTCCTCTGGGCGTCACCGTCACGGCCCCGCCGCCGCGGACGAAGTGCAGCCGGCCGCCCTCGGCCCGCAGCTCCACGAGCGGGGCGTAGCCGCGGACGTAGCCTTCGCAGACGACGTAGACGCGCTCGCCCGGTCGGATGTCCGGCCGCGGGCCCCAGGTCGAGAAGACGTAACCGCCTTCGGGGTCGTCGTCCTCTTCGCCCGGCAGGCAGCCCTCGGCGATCCAAGCAGCCAGCCCCACCTTGTCGCCGTAACGGAAGCTCTTCGGCACGGTCACAACGATGTCCGCCATCGTTAGTCCCTCGCAAGAATGTTGATTAACTGCCTACCGATAAACTCCGTGTACGCCGGCGGGATGGATTGTGTCAATTCTCGGCGGCTTCCCATCCAATTAATACCGATGGCTCGTTCGCCCTCACGCCGTTCAAAGTTGTGCCCTGCTAGGCACACGAATGGACTTTCGCCCCGGTCATAACACCGGTGTGAGTTGGTCAGCATCCCTCTCGGATGCCTTGAGTGTGCCGGCGCCAGCAGCAACACGTTGGACTCAAACCAGCGGTGCCGCAACACCCGCAGGCCGAACATTGTTCCGCACAGCATGATTGCGGGAGGCTCCAGCGGCGCGCCGGGCACGTTCTCAATAACCCACAGCCGCCCGCTCGCCCGGAGCACCTCCCGGACCGGCCCAACAAAGTCCGGGTGTTTGTCGCGGCCCTCGCGCCCGTGCACCGCCGTGGACACGCTGTAGCGCTGACACGGCGGCGAGGCGTGAATCACATCAAATGTTCGCAAGTCGAAGGGCGGACTCATGGCATCGCCCTGGACAAAATCAAAGGGATAATTTCGTTGCCGCTCCAAGTCCACACCCACCACATCGAAACCAGCCCGGTGATACCCCATGCCGGCGCCGCCGGCGCAGCAGAACAGGTCAAGGAGCAACGGCCTGCGCTCGCCCATCACTCCCCCATAATTTCGCTCCAGGTCTTCACCCGCCGCGTGTCTTCCGGCTCCGGCGGCGGCTCGGCCGCCAGCCGGAAGCGGCCGTCCGGCAGCTTCTCGATCTTGCCCGCGGCGATCAGGCCGCGGGCGCCGTACAGGGCGTTACGCACGGTCGTCGGGTCGGGGTGGGTGTCCCCGTACTCCTCCAGCCCGAACAGTTCCGGGCACTTGCACCAGCAGAAAACCGCCAGGTCCGCCAGGCTGAACCCCGCGTCGCCGGAGCGCTTGACCACGTCCAGGATCGTCTTTTTGATGTCTCTCACAGCTTCCCCTCCCCGCACCCCCGGCACGGCCCCGTCGCCATGCCGGACGGTGCGAACCGCAGTTTTTGGCACGCCACGCACCGCAGCCAGTGCGGGCCGCACTCCACCCAGCGCACCCCTTTGAGCACCTTCCGTTTCCAGGCGTCCGGCTTCGGCGCCGTCCCGTACCGCACGCGGATGGCGCCGTCCTTCCAGCAGACCGCGCACAACCCCCGGCCGTTGGCCGAACCGAAGCGCCGGCCGCAGTGGGCGCATATGTGCGGCTCAACCTTGGCCGCCTTGCGGTTGGCCACCCTAGTCAGTTGCGGCGTCGGCACGGTGTTTCTCCTTCTCGTGGCGCCCCAGCCAGGCGAACGCTTCGGCCTCACTCAGATGCAGATCCCCCCACACGTTTTCCCAAAAAAGCTGTCCGAACCGCCACACCTTCTTCCACCCCAGGGCGCGGAGCCGGTCCCGCTTCGCCTCGTCCCCGGCCGCGAACAGGTCTTCGCTCATGACAGGTCCTTTCCCGTCAGGTACGCCAACATTTCCGGCGTCACCTTGCGTTTGCCGTTTTTGCCTTTAGGGATGCGCAGGAACTCGGCGAACCGGCGGATTTCGTCCCGGTCGCCTTCCGGCAAATTCATCTCCTCCATGCGCTCTTCCGTTTCTGGGTGCGCAAAATCTGGTTGGTCAATACTCATGTCGTCGCCTTTCGTGTCGGACGCTCGCCCTTCTTCAGCACCATCGCCGCGTTATTCCCCGGCGGGCGCTCGCGCCGGAGTAGCAGCGTCTAGCACAGCTCCGCGGTCGCGGCGCGGCACACGGCCTGCCAGCGGCCCCGGCCGACCTTCTCCCAGCCGTAATAGGCGTCCGGCGTGGTCATGGTTGCCCCTCAACCGGCGGGAGCGTTGATGCTCCCGCCGGATCGCCTCGACCGTTAAAACGGAATCTTGTCGAGGAAGCCGAACTCCTTTGCCGGCCGGTATTCCTGGCCGTTTTCCCAGATGTGCAGCTCTGCCGGGTCCAGCTGGTGCGTTTCGATGTACTCCTGGAACTCTTTCTCCTCGACCAGCCGCGGCTCGCCGCCCTCCTCCAGCACCGCCCAGTACTTCCTGGATGCTTGCGGCCGGGGCGGCGCCGGCGGGCGCGGGGGCGGCTTCGGCCCGGCCGCGGGCGGCGGGGGCGGAGGCGACGACGCGGTAGCACCAGCCGCGAGCGGCTTGATGAGGGCGACGTGGAGGTTGCCCTTATCGCTGTCGGGGTTGACCGCAACTTCAAGCTGATACAGCTTGCCGACGAAGGAATTCGTGTCCACCGACTTGCCGGGCTGGACCTGGCCGCCGGTCAATCCCAGCAGGACGCGGGCGGCGCCGCTCTTGGGCACGGCGGCGGTCCCCGTGTCCTGCGCGATCCGTTTGCCGGCCTCCGGCCCCTCCGTCACCTCCCACACCCAGGACATGCGCGGGATCATCCCTTTACCGAACTTGCTGCCGTCCATCGGCTCGCGGTCCTCCGTCCCCAGGAAGCGCGCCGTGTACGTGCCGGCCGGGACGTTGATCCCGAAACTCGGTTGAAACGTCATCTGCATCACAAACTCCTTTGGTAAGCGGCCGGTGCGGGCGGCGGTGGCGACGTGCCGGTGCCGTGCGCGTTGGCCTGTTCAGTCCAACCCCAAATTGCGTAACAGTTCGTCGCGGGCGACGTTCAGCGCCCGCATAATGTTCTGGTCGTTGCCGCGGTCGTGGTGGAAACGCGCCGCCAGGCTCCGGTACCAGTCGCGGAGGATCTTCCGTAATTCCTCCTTGGCGATGGAAGGCGGCGGCGGGGCCGTGCCGGTGTTCCGCGAGCCGCTTTCGCTTCGTGGTGGCGCTTCCCTCCGGCTTGCTTCACGACTCTCTAACTCCTCCTCGATCGCGTCACGCAGGTCTTCCGAACGCAGTTCGCAGGTGTCCAGCACCCAGCGCAGGTAGCCGGTGGGAATTTCCGACAGCGGCTCGCCGCGGTACTTGCCGAACGGCATTTCCCACTCGTGAAACATCACGGAAAACCGCCCCCAAAAACGGTATTACCTTTTTTGTTTATCAATCTAGTGAACTATATTTATCGCTCCGTTGTGCGGTTGTGCGGGCATATAGGTTTCCATACTGCCTCACAACCGCACAACCGTCAGTTTTCCGGGTGACTTTTTGTCGTAAGCCTCCACCACTTACGGCCTTGCGACTCAAAATCTTCGATTTCTAGTTCTTCCTTGGCCCGATACAGCCGTTTGGCGGAGATTCCGGCCGATTCCGCGTCGTCTCTGGTATAACTGACGCGCTTCGGACCCATCGAAAGATAGGTCCGCAACCACTCGCAATCCGCCGCCAAAAAGGACGCGCGGTTGGGCTGTCCCGGCTCCTCCGCGTCGGGGCTGGAAGGCGGGTCGTGGTCGTACTCGTTGCCGCCGCCGCCCATCGTCACGCCCAGCGGTGCGGGAAAGAGGCTGTGCGATTTGCGGACGTACAGCTTGCGGCGGTGCTCCTGGGCCGGGTCGGGCTTCTCCAGCATGATCACCACCCGGCCCTGGCCCTCGATACGCCGCCCCAGCGGTTTGCCGGCGGCGTTCAGGTGGGTGACGCACAGGATTGCCGTTTGCGTCCGCGCCGCGATTTCCTGCAGCGGCTTGAAGAACGCCTTGGCGTCTTCGGGCTTGTGGGCGCTGCGGTCGGTGGCGTTCAGGCTCGTGTCGATGAACACGACCGCCGGCTTCACCCGGAGAATGCGGGCCTCGAAATCGCGCAGGTCCTCGGCCACGTCGAGCATCGTCCCGACGAAGGGATTGCGGCGCGTGGCGTTGAGGTACAGGCACTCCGCCGGAAAGCCGAACTCCGACGGCAGCGAGCCAAGCTCGGCGTGCTGGTTGTCGGCCGGTACCCACAGGCAGCAGGTGCGTTTCGGCAAGGTCGAAGGCGCGTTATCCGGCCAGGGCAGGCCGTTGGCGAGCCGCCGCAGCAGGTCCGCACACAGCCGCGTCTTGCCGACGCCCGGTTCGCTCGCCAAAATTGTCAGCACGCCGAGAGGAATCCAGCCCTCCCACAGCCAACGGATCGTGGCGTTGTGCCGCACCAGGTCGGCGGCCGTCGCGTCGCCGTCGAGCGGGTCGGCCGACGTTTCTGCCGAGGGTTTACGCAGCGGCGCCCGCGTGAAAAAAATCTCCTGCGGGCCGAAGCCGAGGTCTTTGAGTTTCCGGCTGGCCGCCGCGAAGTCGCCCGCGTGGTTCAGCACCGTGAAGGCGCTGAATTTCGAGTAGCACTTTTGCGACTCGAACGGGTGGGCGTTGGTGGAGAAGACGTACAGCAGGTCCCCGCCTAACTCCCCCTTGCAATGCCCCGTCGTGGCGCTCCAGCCGCGCTCTTCTTTGCCGGGCCGCTTCCAGTAGGTTTTCTCGCCCGCCTGCCATACCGCACGCCAGCCGTGCGGCCCCAGCACGTCTTCCCAGGTCCCGCGGCGGTTAAAATCGTCGCCGGGCCGGTCCTGGTCGCCCGGCGCGAACGCCGCCGCGCCGCGGGTCGCCTCGGCCGGCTCCGGCATTTCGTCGAAGCTCTTGGCCAGATTGATCAGTAGCTCGTAGTCCGAATCATTCACGCCGCCACCCCCGCGGGCCAGGTCTGCCAGACGTACAGCTTGCCGCTGGGGTGGCAGCTGCCCGGCGAGCCGGGGGCCACCACGTAACCGCCCTCGCCGCGCGTCTCGATGAGCGTCTGGCGTTTGTTGCCCGGTAGCGGCCGCTGGGCCAGCTTGCGGTTGCCCGGCACGGACGGTAGGCCGCGCAGGTACAGGTGCATGCCGCCGGTGGGCGTGCGCACGGCCGGAATGGTTTTGAGCAGTTCGGGGGCTTGCAAGTCGAGAAGCTTGCGGTACGCTTTCCAGGTGTCTTCGGAGTCGAAGTCCAGCACCTTGAGGCCGCCGCTGACGGCGCCGCAGACGATGCCGACGCCGAGGGACTGGTCGGTGTCGTACCAGCCGCGGACTTCCGCCTCGGTCGCGCGGCGTTTCTGGAACTCTTTCCAGTCAATGGCGGGGATTTTCGTGCCGTCGGGCCGCACCGGGATCACCGAAAAACCGGCGCGGAGGTAAGCCAGGGCGTGGCGTAAAGAGGTTGCGTTCACGTCGTTGTGGTCCATTGCGTCTCCCGAATGGGTCGGAGGAAACGAATTCCTCCAATCTAACCCGGCGCGGCGGGGCTTTCGTAGCCCCCTTCCGCGCCCCGAATCACGTCGTCAGAGTCCCTGACTGAGAAGATCGTTTAACTTCTTGGCCGGCAAGTTTTTGGCGTCCAGGCGTGCCAGTCGGCCCTGTAGCTCGGCCACACGGACTTCCAACTGATCCGCCCGCCGCCGCTCCGCCCGCAGGCGCATCAGTAATTCGTGATAGGCCTGACCCAGATCGCCCAGGTAAGCCAGCGTCTGCCCGAACAGCCCCTCGACGCTCTCTTCGTTGTCATTCATCCGTCACCTCCTCTTCCGGCTGCCCCGCCGCTTCCACGGCCACGATGGCGTAATCCTCCAGCTGCGCCGCCAGGCGGTCGCGCAGCCGGCGGGCGCGGTCAAAGCTGCGGCTCTCGCCCAGCACCACGCCCGTGCCGTCGGGCTTGCGCCCCACTACGTACCAGCGCGGCCCGTGCAGCCGCTCCCAGGCAGTTAGTGCCATCGGTTCCTCCGCTCAATTTCGGACGCCGAACAAGCTGCGCGACGGCAACGACCACTTCGGGTACGGAAAACAGTCGCCCTCAGCCTCCCACCGCTCCAGATCGCGGAAGCTGGTCATCAGGGTAATTTTGCCGGCGCTGCGCTTCTCCATTTCGCGTCCGCGGGTGATGACGCCCGCCCGGAATGCGGGACCATCCAGGATGACCAGGAACGGGTACGCCGACTGCTCCATGATGTTGGCGTACAGGTACTCTAATTTCTGATCCGCCGACCCGTTCTTCGTTTGGCCGTGACATTCGAGGCCGACCGGCGTTGCCCAGGACGGGCGGTGCAGCATGAACATGGACTTAAAATTAGTGCCGTGAATGGACGGGAAGGCCGGACGTGCGCGGGAGAAGACGCCCACGCAGTTCGGGAATAGAACCGTTCCGTAGGAACAGGGTAGGGCTTCCGCGTCCTTGGCGTAAACGAGCAAGAACCCCTTGCGAACTAAGAGATTGCGGATGGTAAGTTTTAACGATTCACTTTGAATCGCCGCCTGCTCACGGCTGCTAGGTCCCATGCGATTTACTCCTTCACCACGTCGTTGTCGTATAGCCCGCGATTAATCTGGTCGCCCCACGAGGTCCAGCCGTCTGCGTACTGGCGGGCGAACAATTCCAGGCGCGGCGGCGGCGTGACCCGCTCGATAACTTCCTTGCGAATTTGTTCCGGCTTGGCACTGTGCTCGGCGCGATCAAACTGTCCCCAGCTGCGCACGTCCGTCGCCCGGCCCGTAAGCCCGCCGCGCGTCGCCAGGAGCAACAACTCGTGCGCGTTGCGCAGGTAATTGCCGATTCCCATTTGCGGCTTGCACCAAACGTAGGTGGATTTGAACTCAAATCCCCAGGCCGGGATTACTTTGTTCAGCGCGTCGGCGAGAAAGGCGTTTGTCACCCACAACCATAGATGCGCTTGTTCCGCGGCGAGCGAAGCGACCGGCAAGGCGCAGATGGCGTCCACGGTCATGGTGTCGTAATGGTTGTCGGTCGCGGCGCGTGTCCCCTGGTTGTTGTACCGCCACGGCGGGTCGGCGTAGACACACGGGAACTGCCGGCCGCGCCCAATTAACACGTTAAGATCCTTGACCTCGCACGGGGGTAATGACGGCACTTCTTCCCGGCGGTCCCGTAACACCGCCGCCAATTGCTTAACGGTCAGACCCTCCGCCTCGCAGCGATCTACCATGTCCGCGATCTCGGCCTTCACGGTTTCCGACCAGTTCGCCGCTTTGCCGTGAGTCTTGCGAATGGCACGAGCTAAGATACGCGCATGCGAAGGCTGGAAATGGGAAACATGACATATGTCATGTTTCCCTTCGATGGCGTCCAAAACCTCGCACGCGGCTTTCCAGGTGCTGACTGTCGTTTGGTCAACGCAGCGCATCATTTCGAGCCTCGCCTGGTCGCCGCGCTTGCCGGCCGCCAGCGCCTCGCGGATCTTTTGCATGTCCACCCAGGAACAGCGCACGCCCTTCATTTCGCCCCTCCGTTGGCCGGCAACTCAACTCGCGGGCGGGCCGCCGTCACCGCCGTTGAGGTAGTGGACGCGCGCCGCCGCCTTCTCCCTGGTCGGGTACGTGCCTTCCGGCCGCCATTCGCCCCGCGGGCGTGAAGAAGCCGACCTGGTAGCCGGTCGTGTGATTGATGAATACCCACATGGCCAGTGCCTCCCCGTCCGTTTCGTGCTTGACCGCGCCGTCGTCCTCGAACCACTGCCGAGGGTGGAACGACCGCCGGATCATTTTGCGCCACAACGCCTCGTTCTTGTCGGCCGACATCACGACTCTCCTGGGCTTTCGCGGTCGGCGTCTGTGTCCGCCCGCGGGGACCGCCCCCGCCTGCTTCGACCTACGCGCATACTCCTCAATTGTGGGGGAATTCTGCGTACTGGTAATACAGCGCCCGCGTCGTCACCGGCCAGAAGTGTCGGCGGTTGGGCGAGGCCAGGCAGAGCACCAGCAGCGCCGGCCCCTTGGGCGGGGCGTCCAGCTCGATCCGCCAGTCGCCGCCCAGGTGATAGACCGGGTACGGCAGCTGCACCGGCGGTGGCGGCACGGCCTGTTTGGGAGCCGGCGTAACCGGCAGGGTCGGCACCGGGAGCTGTTGGTACGGGTCGGGCTGGCACCAGCCCGCTTTCAGCCAGGAAAGGAGCGTCTTCACGGGTTCTGCCCTCCCAGGACGGTCGCCTCGTCCGCCTCGGCGTGAGTCGTGTCGAGGAAGGCCAGCTCGCGGCGGAGCCGATCCGACAAATCCGGCTCCAGCCACAAGTCGTCGCCCTCGACCCCGGCGAAGCGGATTATGGCCGAGCCGCCGACATTGCCGAACGAGATGACCGCTACTTGGTCTAGATTGAGCAATAACTGTGTCCGCCCCTGGTCGTCGTTAAGGACAATAAGTTCCACGTCGTCTCCTTGAAGATGTTGGCGAGCGAAAACAACGTCCCGGGCGGGCGACTCACACCGGCTCGCGCGGAGCGGGCCAGCTCCCCCGTCCGCTTAGCAAGGCGGCCGTGCGTTCACGTCGGTACACGTTGGTACACGTTGGTCCTGTCGCCGGGGATTACCGTCCCCTTTTTCACCCGGAACAGTTCGTCCGCCGGGAGTCGAACCCGGTCTCGCTTTCGCTCGTGAGTTCTGGCAGCACTACCTCTGCCGCGGGTCGCCGTGCCCGCCCCGGACGAACCGCCGGCGCTTCGTGTACGCCGGCCGAGGAGGGAAGTGGTTGACCACCCTCGTTAGTGGTGTCGTCCCTCCAACACGGCCGCCCTTGTCGATGGCGGCGCGAAAAGCCCCCGGGGGATCGCACCCCGACGCCGGAGGGGTCTCGCTGCCGGCTCGCCTGCCCGCCCGGTGAGGATGCCGGCGGGTGCTGGGGCTTGGCTGCCGGTCTCTCCCGGCGGTCACGCCTGGTTTCGGCGGCGTCCCTTAGCGGCATAGGCTGCCGCGGGCCTCAACGTTGATTCGGAAACATTTCTGCGGCAACGACCTCCTCGACAACGCCGTACTTGCGTCGGTAGGCGCCCTGTCGCGCGGCCCAGCCGTCGTATTCCGGCGCACGCTCGCAGGTTAAATCCTTAACATCCGGCCGGAAATCAAACGCCTCGCAACTGGCGAGGACGGTCGCAAGCGCCTCCTCGCTCGTCGGAGCGATGTAGATGCCGGCCTGTCTCACGCCTCTGACACCCTGATGCAGGACGCGCCACGCCGGCATGGTTTTTGCCCTTTGGCAAAGTGGATTCGGAGACGGTCGGATCGAACGACCGGCGGGCACTCCGTTAGCCCGCTGCCCCGCCGCCGGGCCACCACACCCGGCCGGTTGCTGCCCCCGCTAAGACGCGCCGCCCGCTACGCCGGATACCCAAGGGCCGCCGCGCCACACGGAGACGCGGCAGACTCAACCGGCGAGAGGACCGCCCGGCCACAAGCCGGACTCGCGGGCGGCGCATGGCCCCTTTAATCGACGCACGCGCACAGGTGCCGGACCAGGTCGACTGCGCCCGCTTGCAATTTTTCTTTCAGGGGGGTTAGCTTCGCCCGCGCGGCGTCCCGCGCGGCGTCCCGCGCGGCGTCCCACGCGGCGTCCCACGCGGCGGCCCGCGCGGCGGCCCACGCGGCGTCCCACGCGGCGTCCCACGCGGCGGCCCGCGCGGCGTCCCACGCGGCGTCCCGCGCGGCGTCCCGCGCGGCGGCAGCCCGTTTCTGAACGTCTGCCAAAACAGGAGTTGCGTTCGCAAGACTGTCCCAATCGGTGATTTCCGGGATCGTTCGCAACGCTGCTGCGTGACTCGCGTAGCTTGCGTCGCAGCCTGCCAGCCAGTCCGGAAGGAAACTGCGGATCGCCCAATCGACGCACAAGAAAGCGCGCTTCGCCTCGACGTCCGGAGTTGCGCGCGTCCCAATCACTTTTTCGATCAGGGGGGTGAGTAAGCGCGTCCTTTCTTTGTCGTCTGTGATCGCGTCGTTCCACGACCGGAGAAAGGCCCCGATCACCGGACACACACAGGACGGGTGATCGGTGAACGACTCGCCTGCCACCCAGGCCGCCGCCTCCATAACACACATGCCGTCTTGCTCGTCGGCGTGTTTCCCGGCTAACAGAGTGATTCCGGCGAGCCGCTCCAGACGTTCGGCGATCATCATATCCAGACGTTCGGCGATCATCATAGGTCCTCCTCTTGGTTATGGGCGTTGGCAAAAAGGCACATCCACTACGTCTGCCGGGAGTCGAACCCGGTCTGGTACGTTGGCGGCTCATTCGCCAGTTTTGGAACGGTTTCGCCTATCGTCCACCGGTACGGCCGACAACTGCCAGCTGAGCAGGCGCATGGTATGCTTGTGACCAGCTTTTACCGTCCGCCACGACGGGGGCGTGCCGTGCGCCATGGTCGAAACCACGGCGCGCCGGTGCCTGTTTCTAGCCTGCCGCTCACGTTTTCCTGCTCGGTTAGACATGCTGCCTTTTAGCGGGTTAACTCCCTCATAAGCCTTACGGCTTATGAATTTGGCTACTCACGTTCCGCGGGTCACCGTGCCCGCCCCAGACGCCTCTACTCACACGCGCGTTTTACGCGCCTCCGTCGTTTTGCCGTTGTTGTTGCGGGCCTCCAGCAGCGGCGGCGTGCTGCCGTCGAGGTCCAGCTTGGCCCGGAGCGCCTCGTTCAGCTCCCGGCCGGTTTGCGTCAGGCCGGCCAGCATGTCCGCGAAATCGCTCAGCCCGCGAGCCACGCGATCAAGCGACCCAAACAAACCAGAAAGAATTGCCATTACTTATGCTCCTTTTTGCGGTTCCTGAGCCAACTCAACATGGCGGAGGCGCACTGACGCGCTTCCGTTAGTTTGTCATCGTCCGGGCGAAGGATTGGTTTGCCGCTGCGTTCAAGAGCCTCGGCACCGTTT
>Ga0070734_10004454_pt1 | contig 13284 bp, 14 predicted proteins | sample Coa_R1_8_FD_66444 | JGI IMG/M metagenome (GOLD analysis project Ga0070734, IMG submission 66444) | Surface soil microbial communities from Centralia Pennsylvania, which are recovering from an underground coalmine fire - Coalmine... | ecosystem: Environmental > Terrestrial > Soil > Unclassified ...
ATTCGGTCTCCGCCAGGGCGGTGGCGCCTCGCAAATAGCCGGTGACAGCCGGCTCATCGAGGGGAACAGACTTTCCCCGGGCGTCGCGCCAGTGGAGTTTGGCGACGACACTGCGGCGCGGCACGGCCACATTCTTGGCCTGGTAGAAGGCCTGGAATCGGTAGGTCCGGCCACCGGTCACGGAAAAGGTTCTTTTCCAGCAGCCGTCGAGCCCTGCACGCGGCCCGGCAGTGATGAGGAAGGTGCCCTTGCCATCCGTTCCGCTGGCGGCTTCGTAAGCGAAGGCCGGAGAAATCTCTGCGCGCGGAGCGGCCGTCGTCCAACCGTCCGGCGCAGGAGCATTGGCGTTCCCATTCGCCTGGTCCGCGGCCATTGCCGGCCAGCCCGTGGCAAGCAAAAGGACAAAGCCCATAAGAGGTGTTCGGTTCATTGTCCCCTCCTTCGATTGTCGATCCGGGTGTTCCACGGGGTAAACGAAAATCTCACGCAAAGCTCCAAGCAGACCTTTGCGTGAGATTTTCATGTGAACATGCGAGAGTGTTTTGGGAAGATCGGCAAATGTGAATCGGCCGATTTCTTCTGCGTGGACTACCAGGTCCATTCACCCGGACACTGCCTGCTCGCGGAAGCGATGCCCGAACGGCCCCAAGCAACTCCCGTGTCTGCGCTCCCACCGCCTGGCCTATCCATGGGGAGTAGCCAAACGGAGGGAGCGGACCAGACATTAGTTTTTGCTGAAATCGAACTTTTGCGCCACGTCTTTGCCAAGCGGGTCCCGGAGAAATTTTTTGTGGCACTCCGGGCACAAATCATAGCGAAACTGTTTGTACGTCGGCTCGGCGAGGTCGGTGTCCTCCACGTTGTCTTCCATTTCGCGCAAAAGCTCGCTGACCGCCTCCATGTGGTCTTCATCCAGGTCGGCCTCGGTGATCTTTCCGGGATCGTGGGCTGCGAACACTTCGATCTTCACTACAAAGTGATCGTGTCCGTGGCACATCTCCTTACGGCAAAGATCACACGTAACGTGTAGCATGAACGAGTGACCCTCCAATTACCCGCGCCCGGGGGTTTGCCGGGGGCCGCAACCCCACCAGGCAGACAAACCTTTCCTGAAATCAGCCAGAAGCTGACTTGCGAGCAGGAATTGCCTCCCTATCCATCCGTCGCAGGTTTCGGCCTTCCTGTCAAGCGGAATCTCGCAAAAGTAGCAATTTTCTGGGTCCTAGTCCGTGGTCCATGGTCCGTAGCAGGTTGGCTATGGACCACGGACCACGGACTACGGACTTTAGTGTTGAGTATCCGCTGGTGGTCCCTTACCATGAACTCTTTCCACGGGTACCGTCTGCATGATCGGACCGGTCCTTTCCCAGGAATTGCTACTCGGCAGCCGGCGCGGCCGGCACCTCCTCTTTCGCCGCATTTATGCGGGTTGGCTCCTCGTGCAGCTGGTGTTCTTCTACTGGGTCTACCTCGTGCATTCGAACTGGCTGGGGTCCAAGCTGTTCGGCGGCGATATCGATGCCCAGGCCGCGGGTGAATTCGGCAGCCATTTCACGGCCATGCTGGTCGGTCAGCAGCTTGTGCTGCTGTTATTGGCAACGCCAGCCTATACTGCTGGAGCCATTACGGATGAAAAGACGCGGGGAACGTTGCAGTATCTGCTCACGGCCGATCTCACGCCCTGGGAAATCCTTCTTGGGAAACTTCTCGGCCGGATTGTCCAGGTGGCACTGTTGGCGCTAGCGGCCCTTCCGTTGATCTGTTTTATCGGCGTCTTCGGCGGATTGAATCTCATTGCCCTGCTAGCCCTTTTCGCCGTCACGCTGGCGCCGCTCTTCGCCCTGGGATCACTCAGCTTGCTGGCTTCCGTCTGGAGCAAACAGACGCGCGAGGCGGTCCTGGGCGTTTATGTCTGCCTCCTGGTTGGCTTCCTCTTTTTGCGGGCCACCAATTCCTGGGCTGTGGTTGACCCGCTCCATGTACTGGAACCCGCCTGGGGATCGGATAGCGACGTGGCGGAGGTGATCCGCCGGTTGCTCGTATCGATGCTCGTTTGGGGCGGAATGGGCAGCGCTTGTCTCGGCGGGGCGGTGTGGCGTCTCCGCCCGGCCTACCGGCGTCAGCTCCAAGACGAGGGCCGGCTGCGCCCACGGCGGTGGTGGCGTGCCCGTCGCATGCCGGTCCCCGATGAACCCATCCGCTGGAAGGAGCGCCACGTGGAAGGAATCGCGCCGTGGGCCGCACTGCGGCGCGTTCCGCGCTGGTATGGCTTGGCCGTTGTCTTCTTGGCAACGGTGGTCGCATCCGCGCTCATTGTGTGGTCGTACTCCGGACCTGCGGGGCCCGCTTTTTATATCCAGAGCATGGTCGCGCTGCTGGTGGCGGCCCTGCTCGTTGGTCTGCGTTGCTCGGGAGCCGTGACGGGGGAGCGCGAACGGCAAACGTGGGAAGCGCTGCTCATGACGCCCTTGCCCGTCCCGCATCTGATCCGGGGCAAACTATGGGGCATCATCGGCGCCAGTTATCCATACCTGCTGGCGTACGCAGCACCCGCCTTGGTATTCGCGATCTTGGGAGGCTGGGAAGCGGTCTTCTGGACCGTGCTGCTCTTGGGAGTGACCTGGCTAGCGATGGCGTTCATTGGTGCGGCCGGCTTGTGGTGCTCCGTCCGCGCCAGGAGCTCATGGCGGAGTCTTCTAGGAACTGTCTTGATCGGCTACGGCGGCGGCTTCTTTCTTTTGGGCGTGGCCTTTCCCGTGGCCGGGATCGTCTTCCTCATCATCCTCGCTACGCTGGCCCTCCTGGACTGGTTGACCGCAAACCAGTTCGGCCTGGCGACCGGCTGGCGAACAGCCTTCAGCTTCTACTCGATCTGCGTTTGTTTGGCTTTGGTTCTGAGTTTCCTGGGGATGACATGGTTTTTCCTGGTGGATGCGCAGAAGTACGTTGCCGATCGTGAGCGGATTCGGCACTGGAAGGAAGAACCCCGCGCCGGCCGACGGCAGCGAAGCCGAGCCCCGCGCCCGAATCCCGAACCGCCGCCCCTCGCCAAACCGGCGACTTGATTGGCCCCGGGGTGGCAGCCTTGGGGCAGAAGCATCGCCAAACGTTCAAACGCGGCTTCTTCGGATTTCCACAGATTACAAACTCTTGGCCTCCAGCCGCGTAAGAATTGCAAAGTCCCTCAGGTCTCTTGCAAGGACTTCTCAAGCCGATCCTTGCCGCTACTCTCGAACAGGTCGTCACTTACGCACAATCCACGCAGTTCCAGCCCAGCTCTGGCACGAGCTTTGCGAAGTCATCGGCTGTTCCCGCATGGTTATCACGAAAGGAAAGGCGGTGTGCCCATGAGCCAGCGTGATCACAATCTTTTGTGGCTCAAAGACACGTTAGAGCACCTCAGGACGTGCCAGCAACAGCTCGAATGGGCCAAGGATGCCGAAGCCGTTCAGGTTTTAACCGAAACGATGCTGCGCGATTTGGAGCGTTGCCGACGCCTGTGCGAAACGTTGCATGAACGGGCAAGTCTTCAGTGCGCGCTTTGAGGAGTCTCTTCCCTTCGATTTCCCCATGAACCGCCCCCCCGCGGTTCTCCTGCCTTGACCCAAATCCCCCCAATCCTGCCAAAATGGCCGGCAATGCCATCGCGTTGCCGGCCTCTTTTCTTTTCAATGAACTCCGTAGCCAAATTGCTACGGACTACGGACTTTTTATTGCTTTCGTTTCCGTAACTCATCACGCAGCTTGGCCGCGGTCTCGTATTGTTCGTTGGCTACCGCTTCTGCGAGTTGTTCTTGCAGCGTCGCTTCGATTTTATGGCGTCGGCGCAACGATTCGTCCATTTTGCGCAGTTGCTGGACCATGAGGTCCTCTTCCATGTGCTCTTCGGCACCGTAGGCAGCGAAGCAGGCCCGCAGTTTTTCCAGGCCATCGTGGATCGCATCCAGGGCCCCTTCGGGATTCTTTTGATCAACCGCCAGAGTCGCAGCCGCCTGGGTGCGATGAAAGAGGACGAAACTGCGATACTGCTCATGGGCTTGCGTGTATTCCTCGCTGGGGGAATGGTCGCGCACGAAGCTCATGAAAGCCAAGGTATGGTCGGCGTCAGCGATCGCCTCGCTGTAGTTGTGAAGTGCGATCCAGCAAATGCGGCGGTGGTAGAATTGCATAAATTCGCGGTCGGCTTCTTCGCATTGCTCTTCGCTGAGGACGAAGCCTTGCCCGCCGCGGTCGGCCACTCGTGCTTGCTGCCTCAGGTATTCGAAATACGTGGCACACCCGTGCGGCCGAGTGCCATCAGGACGGCCAGTCGTTTCGATTTGGAGCAGACCCAGGTCCACCCGCATCTGGATCACTTGCCGGCCATCGGAGGCCTGGACCAAGCGAGCCTGAATCACTCCCGGCCGATACTCCCATCCCTTCATGGCTGCGTCGATGTCTTGGCTCATGTGTTCGACCTGCTTGTCTTGCGAAGGATGTCTTTACCCTCATTCTAAGGCAATGCCGGCACCGCAAACAAGTCGGCGTGAAGCCCAAACTCGGCATTCTCTGCGGCTCTGCGCGCAACTTCTCTCACAACAATTGCGTGCGGAGACGCAGAGAATGCCGAGCCAAAAAAGCAAGTTCTTAGGCACGGTCCGGGTGAAGGGGTCCGTTTTCGTTGAGCGGCGGTTCTGCGGACTGCCGCTAGACGGACACAACCAACCGGATCATGAATTAGGACGGTGGAAGACCGCCCCGCGGTCTGCACAGAGACCGCGGGGGCGATAGGAAGTTTACAGGCGGGGTGGTTGCACGGCGTGAGCCGCGGGGCTTACTTCGGGATTGGGGGCGGCGGCGCAGATCCCGACGGTCGATCCTTGGCGGGCGTGTAGGACTTCTCAGGTACGGTCGGTTTGCCGGTGCCACCACAACCCAGAATGAAACCGAGCAAACCCGCGAATGCCAATACAGTCCAAAGCTGACGCTTCATGAACGCTGACCTCAAGCAATGATTGGGGTGGAATGGGGAAGGGCCTGACAAACGCCCCGGCGAGTCCGGAGCACGGGGAAGGTCGCTGGGATCTCCACGCCGTACAGCGGACTCGCCGGAAGTGGTTAGACAGATTTACTGCTCAAGGGACGACGAATCGCGTGTTTCGCCATCACGCATCCCGGCCAGCTGCTGTAGCACGAACCAGTCAGCCGTGGGCGGTGGCTTCTCGCTTTCGGGGAGGAGCGGATTCCACTTGGAGCTGCCGACCTTGATCCCGGCAACGTGACCGTCTGCATAGCAGAAGTTCACGACGCCCGTATGCTTGCTGCTGAACTGGTAGTATTGCGGGTACTGGACCGGCAAACCAGCCAGAGTCGGCAGTGCACCGACACCGAACCAGCTGAAGCCGTACTGCGGCGAGCCGCTCGGCGGCGGTTGCGGGCCGCCCAAGCATTCGCCGAACATCAGCGTGTTGGCGGTACCGTCCTGAATCGCACCCACCGAGTTCGTGGACCGGTTCGTGAAGATACCCTCGTAACGGCCGATATCCCCAATGGCCGGGTTGGACGTGGGATAGGTGTAGCTCCCCTTGCCCCAAGCCCCCGCCACGCCGACGTAGGTGGTGCGGCCGATGTCCTGGGCGTCCATCGGATCCTTAGAGGACGTATCGATGGTCACGATGACGCCATTGTTGTTGGTGCTGCCGATCTTCGGCGGGCCCAGCAGGAAGAAGTGCGCACCGAACGCGATGTCCGGCGTCGAGGAATACGGATCGTGCGACGGGCAGACGAATTCCTTGATCTTGGTGTGGGCCAGAGTCAAGTTGTTCGTCGTGGTGGCCGTCACTTTGGTGGGATCGGTCCACCAGTTGCCATTCTTCGTCGTGGTGGTACCCTGGACCTTCACGTCGAGCGGGGTCCAGGTCTGGTTGATCTGGTTGTAGATGGAGTTGAGCTCCATATACGGCAGCAGATAGACCAGAACGCCGACCCATTGGATCGTCACGTCGGACAGTTCCGCCTTCTCGGCCGTCTGATCATTGAGCGGCCCCAGGTACCCCGGCGGCAGCCGGTTGAAGGTGGATTGGTAATTGTGGGCGGCGAGACCGAGCTGCTTCAAATTGTTCGTGCAGGACATGCGGTTGGCGGCCTCACGAACTTTCTGGATCGCGGGTAACAATAGACCGATGAGAACGGCTATGATCGCGATCACTACGAGTAGCTCGATGAGTGTGAAAGCACTACGCTTCCGCTTCATGGTCACTCTCCTTACGTTGAGCAAATGATCCAAACGATTTCTGCGAAACCCCCCATTGGGGCAGCGACGACGGTTGCTACCGCGTGATGCTTGGGCACCAGTGCATCTGGCTCAAAAACGCCCCGGCCAGCAGCGAGTCGAACGCGGATCGGCCACTAGTGTTCATGCACACGGTCCCTGGTAGTCAGGGGATCACCAGAACCTGCACGTCAACCACGTTCCATCGACTCGACCACGACCGCTAGAATGGTCGAACCCAGCTTCACCCTTTCCGGCCGGTCATTCGGTCTCTGCTTCGGGGTGCAGGCACGTCCGTACCCTGGCCCTACAGGCAACCACGTCTGATCGTAGACGAGTGCGCACTGGAAGTCAAATCAATTCCAGACTTTTTGCTCACTTTTTTCGCAAGCTTCATAAGCGGGTGGCGGGAAAGAAAAATGGGCTCTGCCTCCCGCCACCCATCACCGCTTGGAGCCGTCTTTCCAGCGCTTTGCGCAGACCGCTGAGCATTCGACTGATTCGCTCGGTCGTGGCAAGCAGTTGCTCCGGCACGGCTCGGTCTACGAGCCCTACCCACTGGCTCAACAAAAGGTGCGCTTCCAGCTGACCCGATAACATGCTTCTGCCGGCTCCAAGGCGAATTGCCAAACTTCCAGCTGCTGATAATGCGGAATCGCCACGCTGCTCTTCCTCCTCTCCCGCCACCCACCACCCATTTTGCGGTTTGCGCCCCTTTTCCTCTAGCGTAAGATGACTAACGGCACGATTTTCGCAAATAGTTGTCCGCAGCAGGATTTCAGCACCAAGGAGGCGTGAACATGTTTAGACTGGGTAGCTGATTCATGAGCTGGGAGCCCTCAGCCAACGACGGCCGTCGTTACAGCCGTCTCGGCAAATATGAAGTACTTGTGCACCTCGCCTCGGGCGGCATGGGGGCTGTCTACAGGGCCTTGGATGTGGACCTCGGGCGGGAGGTGGCGCTCAAGATCCTGTCGCCGGAGCTGGCCGGCAAGCCGGCCATCATCGAGCGGTTTCAGCGCGAGGCGCGCCATTTGGCACAACTCCGCCACCGCAACATCGTCAAGATCTATGAATTCGGCGAAACCCACGGCACCTATTTTCTGGCTCTGGAGTTCGTCGATGGAATGGATTTATTCGACCACATCAGCCGCAAACAGCAGCTCGACGTTGACGAATCGCTGTGCCTGCTCACTCAGGCCCTCCAGGCCCTGGACCACCTCCACCACCAGCGGATGGTCCACCGCGACATCAAGCCATCCAATTTTTTGCTGACACGCGAAAATGGCGAGATGCTCGTGAAGCTGACAGATTTGGGGCTGGCCCGCGTCATCGATGACGCAGCCTTTCGGGTGACAAGAGACGGATCCACGGTCGGCACCATCGACTACATGGCTCCCGAGCAAGCGCGCGACAGCAGCTTGGCCGACATTCGCAGCGATATCTATTCGCTGGGCTGTACGTGGTATCACATGCTCGCCGGCCGGCCGCCGTTCGCCGATGGAGGCCTGGCCGAGCGGCTCTACAAACATCTCAACGCGGAGCCGCCCGACATTCGCCAGTTCAATCCGCGCGTTTCCCTGGCCCAGGTAAACATCCTTCGCCGCATGCTGGCCAAGAAGCCGGAGGACCGACAGCAAACGCCCGCCCTGCTCTTGAAGGACCTGACTCGCTTGGACAGTCCTGCAATCGGGGAGCTGCCCGAGGCCGCTCCGAGTCCCGCCCCTGATCGGGCACGGTCTGTCGACTGCGCCCGATCAGGGGAAACGGGGCCAACGCCGGTTTCGCCCAGGGTCTTCCGCCCGGCGCCGAGCCGGGATACTCCGCGTGAGGTTCCGCGCAGCGCAGCCGACACGTGCCAGCTGCCGTCCGTGAGTATGGAGCAACGGCAGGCGGCCGCCGGCCAATTCGAGCGTGCCAAGGAAGTGATTGTCTCCGGCAACTTGGAATATGGCATTCATTTGTTGCTGAGTTGCTGCAAGCTCGATCCGGCTAATCTTGTCTATCGCCGGATCTTGCGCAAGATCGAACGCGCCCATCACAAGGAACGGGGCAAATTGCCGGCGTTCTTGCGCACCTCGGCCACGAAAGCCAAACTCAAGGCGGCCAAGGCGGCCCATGAATACTTGAAGGTTCTGGAGATTGGGGAAGAGCTCCTGGTCCGTGACCCGTGGGAACGCCAGACGCAGGTGACCATGGCCGAGGCGGCCGAGGCGCTCGGCCTGGTCGATTTGGCTGTATGGATTCTCAAGCACGCCTGGCTACCCGAATCGGCGGACGTCCCCTTGGGCCGCGTCCTGGCCGGGATGTATGAGAAAAACGGCCAATACCGCGAAGCCATCGCCCTGTGGGAATGGGTCCGTCAGAAAGACCCCAGCGACCTCGAAGCGTCGCGCAAATCCCGCGACCTGGCCGCTGCGGATACGATTGCTCGCGGACAATATGAACTGGATGCCGCACGCCGTCAGGATTCAGACGTGGGGTAGCTCGCGCAGGGCTTGTGCCACGGCCAGCCGCGCCTCGGGATAGGAATCCAGAGCTCGCATCAATAGTGTGGTCAGTGCCTGCCAGGTGATCTCCGTTCTTCCCGTCGCCTCGACGGATGCATGGGTGTCGGAGGGTTTCACTTCTCCCGTCCACCCGGGATGGCGATCCGTTTCCTTGCCGGGTCCGTGCATGAGCCAATATTTTGGATCTTTTTCGCGCACGGTCAGCTCAGCGACCAGCCGTCCTTGTGCGGCCGCTTGCCGCACACCGCGCGCAAAACTGCGATATGGCTCACGAGCCTTGGTCTTCTCTCCCAGCCGGACCCACTCGTGAAAGACTTCCGTCGGAACGCCCGCAGCTTCGGCCGCCACCTGCGGGTAGCCACCCGATCGGATGTAGGACAGGACGCGATCGGCGAGGAGTGAATCGAAAGAAATCGCACGTCTGGACATAGCCCTCTCGGTAGTGTCACCGCGTCACCGTTGAACCCGCCCACAGCTTCGTTGCGACCGGCGCATCCAATGGCGGGCCGATGTATTCGAAGCCGGCGGTCAACCGGGTCGTCGCATGGTGGAATCGGCCTCGGGCACGGGCCAACGAGGGCGCCCGAACCATCCGCCAATGCGGGCTCCGCTGCCGGGCCGCGATAAATGCAGGGTGGGTGGTCGTGGAGACGGCGCGATGGCCCAAGGCTTTCCACATCGCCGCCAGGTGCGTGGACAGAGCATGGCCGATCCCCACGCCCTGATAATCCGGCAGGGTCACCGTGCGATGCTCCCGTTTGCCGCCCCGCCGTGTTAAGGCCGGCACCCAGGCACTGAAGGCGACGATACGGTCCTGCCAGAACGCGGCAAAACAAACCGCGGCCGGGGCCAGTGCCGTACTCAGATAATGATGGTGCTTGAAGGTGTGCCAGGTTTGCCGATGCGCGCGGCTAATCTGAAGCTCGATGGCGGGGCGGCGCTGAAGACACCTCCAGGTGAAAGTGTTGGCGTCGGGCCGGTAAACCCAGTCGGGATTGAGCCAGGACTCCACGTCTTCATGGCAGGTGACGGCGATGAATTTTTGGCCACGCTGCCGGACGGTCTTCGCCAGGGCATGCGAGCCGATCTGGGCCACGGTGCGATCCACCGTCGAGGTGAATTCATCCATCACTGCCAGCGCGGGACAGGCTGCCAACATCACGGCCAAGCGGGCGCGAAATTGTTGGCCGGTGGATAACACCGCGAATGGCCGCAGCCAGGCCGGCGGGCTGGAAAACCCCACCGACGAAAGCAGCGCAACGATCTCCTTGATAGATAGCGTTTCCGGGAACGCATCCAGAATGGCCTGGTCCTTGGACCAGGCTGGTTCATACGCAAGCTGGGACGGCCAGAGGCGGCGGGCGATGGTTGATTTGCCGCAGCCGGACGGGCCGACAATCAGACCGACATGCCACGGCCGTTCCTCCAGCGGCAGCGCCACCTCCCAGCGCAGCTCCGTTTGGCACGACGGAGCGAGATCAAACAGACCTTCGACTTGCTGCACACGGGGAGTGCGCTGGATGGAACAGAAGACTGCGACCGTCAACTTGGAGACCATAGCAACACCGGGGGGAAGGGAATTGAAAATGGCAGGTCACGACAAGAGCGCTTTGCAAGATAGTCCGTCACTCTGGAACTGTTGGAGCAGCTCCACCTGATGTTCCTCGTCTCGGCATTCGATCAGGATGAGGAACTGTTCACGCGCTGGCTGGGTCGCTTTGGCCAGCGTGCTTTCGGACTGGGCGCGATTGCGGGCGGTCGCATCCCACAGGGCACGGATGGCTGCGGATCCACTTGGGGTAAGCTCGCGCAGCCGGGCGTGGGTTTCGGTGTTGGTCTGTGCGAGGGCGGCCAAGGGGTCGATGCTCAACAGCAGGGTGCGGGCCTCGGCATCGCTGACATCAAGCACTTCCACATCGACCTCCATCTCGGGATCCAGATCGCGGCGTAGGTGGCCATCGATCAACTTGAGCCGGCCGTCCGGTAGCTCGTAGGCAAGCAGGCTGCGGGCAAACCCGATCTCTTGATACAGGGACCGCAAGGCGGCTTTCTGCTGCTCGGGGTGAAGCCGGAAATTGAATTCATGCGGGACCAAGTCTCCGGCACGGACCCGACGATGGGCTTTGATGCGATTGCGGATGGGATTCATGGAGCGAGCTCTTTGGGTAGAGGTTGCGTTTCCGGAGTACTCGGTATTCAGTGATAGCGCTGATACGAAATGGTCGCTCCCGGCATCGGCTTTTGTTCGGGCGGCTTGGTTTCGCCCAGCGGGAGCTGCTGCTTGGGAGCATCCCCCAAGGGGAGCTGCTGCCGGGGCACAGGGCCGAGCGGGATATCTTGCCGCGGAGGACCACCGAGAGGAATGTCCTGCTTGGGAGGTCCGCCAAGCGGGATGTCCTGGTGCGGTGGACCGCCCAGAGGCACTTGCTGCAACGGACCCTGTCCGGGATTCAGGACGATGAGCGGTGGCGGCGCTGGGCTGTTTTGGCGCTGCTGAAGCAGGTTGAGGATCTGCTGATTCTGAGCCAGGAGCTGCTGGAGAAGGTCCCGCAGGCCCGGGTCGTTGGGCGCGGGCAGCTGGCGTTGCTGTTCGAGCTGCTGGAGACGGCGTTCGGTTTCGGCGCGCCAGGGCAACCAGCAGCTCGCCGAGATGGGCTGTCCGGCCGCGACGGGGCCCGCAAAGGCAAGGCTGGCGACAAGGATCAGAAGGGCCGGAGGAGCGCTCTTCACCAGCGCCCGGCTCTGGATGTACTTGGCTACGGTGATGGCAGCCAGCAGGCCGGCGGCAATCTTGGACGCAGCATTGTCGAGCATGGTCTTGTCGGCCGCGGGCATCAGCCCAGCAGTGACAGCGATACCGGGCAAGGCAGTGAGCACCGTCAGCCAAAATTCAGTAGTTTTCCAACCAGGTTTCATGATGACCTCACGGGTCAATGGTCCTTAATGTCAACCGCCACCCGGGCGGCACAAAGGTGCGGGAAAAGAGGGCAGGGGAAGTTGTTCCGGTGCAGCGCGCTCTATGGGTCTTTGCCGGCGGTGTTCCAGGAAGTGAAGGATCGCCTGGTGACTCACATACATTCCCCGACGTGGGCCGGTGAGCTCGTAGCCTTGAACGACTCCGATCAATGTGCCGGTGTCGGCGTCGATCAGAGCACCGCCGGAGCGGCCGTGCCAGGGGCGTTCGCGGGTGTAAGTCACGGGGCCCGACAGCGACACGATGTGGGCGGGCAGCACTTTTGCGGGCACCTGCATTTCGTCGTAGCCGACGGAGAGTACGCTCCCGGGTCGATGGCCCGGAGCCGCCACAGGGCAACAGTAATCAACAGGGCCAGTACGAAGCAACACCAGACTAAGATCATCTTCATAGTTCACATCCAGGAGTTGGACGCCCACCTGTTGAGCGGGGCCGGGGTGAGAAGTTGGAACGTCGATTACGATTGGTTTCCTGCGGTTGTTGCCGGTAAACGCGTGGCCGCAGCCCAGAAGTAGGGTTTTGCCCGGTTCGGTGGCAATCACTGTGGCGCTGGCTCCGTGGGAGGGCAAGCGCACGACCGCCAGCGGAGCCTGCCCCGGCGGCGCCGCGCTGGCCGGTGTATGGCAATTGGCCAAAGCAAATGTGAAGGCCAGCACGGCCAGTGCGGCGCAGAGAGGGCGGAAGGGCGAATGGTTCCTATGCATGGGAAGAATCACGATTTGGAGAGTTCTTTACCGGGAGGAGGAACAACGGCGCTGAGGACATCGCTGACCCCTTTGGCCACTCCTGCTATGTCCAGCGTGTTGCTGGCCGAAGTCGGAGGGGAAGGGGTTCCAGGATTGGCGGGGGAAGTGACAGGCGTCACTTGCGGATCCGGCCAGATCCCCGTCTTATCCTCGAACGCGCGCACGAGAGCCGCATACTGCACCTTGGCCTCTTCATAGACACACAGGCCCTTCTTGCGGAGCCCGGCATCCTGAATCAACGGATCCGGAGTGATCTTCGCCCCGTCGGCATCCGTGATCGGCCCCAGGACAGCGACCGCCCCTTCGTAGGCGGCGTTCAAGAGGATCGCTTTGATCAAATCCACAGACATGGTCAGGGTCTCCGCTCCAAGAGTTTGTCGATTTTCGTGTTGATCCGCTGCAGGTCGTCGCGGATATCGCGGACCTGCGATTCGAGAACGGCAATCTTCTCCGTGTGCTGCGTCAGCCGGCTGTTGTAGGTGGCAATTCCCCCCACCAGGGCGGCCAACACGGGCGGCAGGAAAATCCCCGCCAAGACAATCACGAGCCGGCCATTGCCGTTGCCATTGGTTCCATTGCCAATTCCCATAGCTGGACTCTACCTATCTGCTCGGGAGCGTGTCCAGGTTAGTTAGACTAGGGTGGTCCAGCTGCCGGGAGTGCCAAAGCGGTCGGCCAGGACCACCCGCCGGCGGCCCAGCCCCGGAATATTGGTGACAAAGGAAAAGACCACGAGCCACCAGTTGCTCGTCTGCCCGGCGGGGATCGCCAGGGCGTCGGAGGCCTTGCCCGGTGTCTGGCTAT
>Ga0070734_10004455_pt1 | contig 13283 bp, 7 predicted proteins | sample Coa_R1_8_FD_66444 | JGI IMG/M metagenome (GOLD analysis project Ga0070734, IMG submission 66444) | Surface soil microbial communities from Centralia Pennsylvania, which are recovering from an underground coalmine fire - Coalmine... | ecosystem: Environmental > Terrestrial > Soil > Unclassified ...
GCGGGAATGGGGAGGTGGGTGGGGCGGGCCGCGGCGTCGGCGGCGGACAGCGGCGGGGTGAGCGTGCGGCCCATCAGCGGGGACAGGTTCGCGGCGACGCTGGCGAGCTGCCGGATGTCGGAGTCCACGAGTGCCTGGTCGCCGTCGCACATGGCCAGCTTCGGCTCCGGGTGCACGTCGATGATCACGCCGTCGGCGCCGACGGCGATCGCCGCCCGGGTGAGCGGGAGGACCAGCTCACGCCGGCCGCCGGAGTGCGAGGGGTCCACGATGACCGGCAGGTGGGACAGCCGCTGGGCGACCGGCACCGCGCTGATGTCCAGCGTGTTGCGGGTGGCGGTCTCGAACGTGCGGATGCCGCGCTCGCACAGCACGATGTCGAGGTTGCCGCGCTGGGCGATGTACTCCGCAGCCATCAGCCACTCCTCGATGGTGGCGCTCATGCCCCGCTTGAGCAGGACCGGCTTGGCGGCCGAGCCAACCGCCTGGAGCAGCGCGAAGTTCTGCATGTTGCGCGTGCCGACCTGGAGCATGTCCGCGTAGGAGGCGACCAGTTCCACACTGCCCGGGTCGATCACCTCGGTCACCACGGGCAGCCCGGTCTCGGCCCTGACGTCGGCGAGGATGCGCAGCCCGGCTTCGCCCAGGCCCTGGTAGGCGTACGGGGAAGTACGCGGCTTGAACGCGCCGCCGCGCAGCAGCGACGCGCCCGCGGCCCTGGCCATCCGCGCGGCCGTCAGCGTCTGCTCGTGCGACTCCACCGCGCACGGCCCGGCGATCACGGTGAGCGTGTCCGGGCCGATCGGCACGCCGCCGACCCGGATCACCGACCTGTCGGGATGGTGCTCCCGGCTGATCAGCTTGTACGGCACGGAGATCCGCACCACGTCCACGACGCCGCTGCGGCTGCGCAGGTTGAGCGCGCCGAAGTGCTCCACGTCGCCGACCAGGCCCACGATCGTGCGGGACACGCCGCGGCTCACGAACGCCTCGCCGCCGGCCGCCCGCACCAGTTCGACGATCGCGTCCACATCCTCCTGCGTGGCCTCCGGGGCCATCACCACGACCATGGGATCTCCTCCACTTGCTCTGGCCGGTCCGTCACGACGAACAAGCCCCGGGCCTTCCGGGCCCGGGGCTTGTCATCAGGTCGTTTCGCGTCAGCGCAGAGTCTGGCGGGCGACCGTCCGGGAACCGGGCCGGTAGCCGTACCAAAACTCGAACTGCGAGCGCACGGGTGCAGCCTAGCGCACGCTCACCGGGGCCTGCACCCCGGCACTGGTCACGCCGCCGGATTGCTTTCTGGTCAGGAACCTGCCGGTCACGAACGCTGCGCCGTAGAGCAGGCCGACGACGATCAGCAGGAACCGGTACCCGGTGATCAACGCGATGTACTCCAGGACCCCGCCGACCATGGCCCCGAGCAGGTTGGCCGCGAAGGCATCACCGGAGGTCGCCACGTCGGAGAACCGCTGGGCGAAGATGAGGTTGGCCAGGTAGATCGGGGCGAAGGCCAGCGCGCTGCCTGCGAAGAAGCGGGCCACGATGGGCAGGCCCACCAGCGACGCCTGCGGCACCACCCAGGTGAGCACGAGCGACCCGATGAGCGCGGCGTAGAGCACGGACGGGCGTGGCAACCGCAGATGGCTGGCGGTCTCCACCGCCAGGTACACCGCGAGCAGCACGCCCGCGAACACCAGCGAGTTCACCAGCCAGGTGGTGCCGAACAGCAGCGCGAACTGCACGATGTTCTTGGTCTCGAGCAGCAGGAACGCGGCCCCCATGAAGGCCAGGTCCACGTAGTTCCGCATCCGGGAGAAGGAGCCGCCGCCGACCCGGACCAGCAGCAGCGACAGGGCGAAGATGGCCCCGATCATCCACAGGTACTGCTTCGGGATGTCGTTGCCCGGCAGGTAGGGGAACGGGTGGTCGTCGGTCGCCGGGGCGATCCTGGTGCCGTGCCAGAAACTGGCGCAGTTCGGCACCGGGCCGGCCGGGTGCACGGTGAGCACCGCCAGGCGGCGGCCGCCGAGCGGCGGCCCGACCTCGGCGCAGGGCACCCGCCCGAACGCGTCCTCGATCGTGGACGCGTACCTGCGCTCCAGGAACGTCGCGTAGTAGTTGTACATCGCGAACGTGCCGCCCGGCGCCAGGTGAGCGCGCACCGCTTCCAGCGACTGCAGGGTGAGCAGGTAGCTCTCCAGCCGGATACCCGACTGCCCGGCCAGAGCGGTCAGCGAGTCGGGCAGCGCGAACAGGATCAGGTTGTAGTGCTTCGAGCTGTCCTGCAGGAAGGCGCGCCCGTCGTCGACATGCGCGGTCAGCCTGGGGTTGGAGTAGGGGTGGTTCGGGTGCATGTTGCCCAGCTTCACGAGCAACGGGTCGATCTCCACCGTGTCGACGTGCCTGGCGCCCTCGGACAGGGCGACGGCCGCGTCGTTGCCCGTCCCGGACCCGATGATCAGGACGTTGCCCAGCGACGCCTTGGTGACATGCCGGTAGGGGTAGAAGTAGAACGCCTTCTGCTTGTGCATCAGGGCCAGGGAACGGGCCGCCTGGTAGGGGATGTTGTTCGCGGACACGTACAGCGCCCCGGTCGGGCCGTGCGTCTGGTTGTACGCCAGCTTGTTGTAGGGCGACCATTCCTGCGCCGGCAGGAACGACTCCAGCAGCAGCATGGCCGCGACACTCCCGACGGCGAGGACCTGCCACCACCGGATCCGGGGGGCGAGCAGCACCAGCAGCCCGGCGCAGGCGATGACGCCCCAGGTGCCCGGGGGCTGGTCGAGGAAGGACAGCCCGGTGAACGCCGCGATCCCGGCGAGGCTGCCGAGGATGTCGAGTCGGTAGGCGCGCAGCGGCCGGAACCGGACGAACAGCCGGGCCGTGCCCTGGCCCAGGCCCGCCATCACGCCGGTCACCAGCACGAAGACCACGCCGAGGCTGACCGGCTGGGGGAGCGCCGGGGAGCCGTGCAGGCCCTGGAACGGGTCCGGGCCGTTCAGCGTCGCCAGGATCACCGGGAACGCGAGCACGAAGGACACCAGCAGCAGCAGCGCCACCGGTGTCCAGCGCAGGTAGTCGCGCTTGGTCTTGGCATTGAGGAAGCCGATGCCGATGCCGAGGAAACTTGCCAGCAGGACGAAGTTGGTGGCCTTGGTCACGTAGACGTTGTTCGCGGTGACCCACCTGATCAGGGCGAGTTCCACGAACAGCATCAGGAAGCTCGCGAACGCTAGCTTCGCGCGTTCCCTGGGGGTTTCGGCCGTCTCCGGGGCCGGCGCCTGCGCTTCGGGTCTCTCCTGTGACCGTTCCCCGGCCGGCCCGGTGGCCCCGCTGGTCTGCTGCGCCGTGACTTCCCCTTCCGCACCCGTCTCGGTGCGGCCTTCTCCTGGATCATCTGGCAGTTTGCTCATTTTCACCATGCAACGGTAACGAAAGGACGCCAGCCGGGTGCGGCATCGGGATGATTCCCTGCCCCGTTCATCCGGCCGTATGCAGCTAGCGGGGCTTTGGCCTAGGTCCGTCCCTTTCGTAGAGGGTGTAGGTATTCATCTGCCGCACCAGGTGGAAGTGACTGTGGAAATAGGCCAGGAGCGCGGGATTCCACGGTATCCGGACGTAGCTCTTCGGCGTCAGCAGCACCCAGCCTGCGGTGCTGAACGCCTGATGCCAGGCATTGCTCACGGCAGGCACCCGGCCAGCGCCCGACTCCGGCCGGCGGCCGTCGCCGAGTGCCAGGTCGGTGCCGAGGCTGTCCACCATCTGCGAGCAGCCCGGCACGTCAGAGGTGAACCTGTTGGCGATGAGGAGGTAGACGGCCGAGTCGGTGAGCACGCAAGAGCCCTTGGGGATCAGCCGCAGCGTCACCGTCGGCACGCCGAAGCGGGCCGTCCAGTGGGTCGGCGGGCCCGCCTGCGCGGCCGCACCGGCCAGCACGGCCAGCCCGAGGACGATAAAGCCGGCCTTGGCCGGCCACGGCGTGGCCGGGGGCGCCGCAGGCCGGGCTTGCGTCTCTGGCTGATCCACGGTGGCGCGCCGGGACCTGAGTCCTTCGGCCAGCCGGGCCACCGGCAGGGCCAGGGACAAGGCGAGGAACGGCCCGAGGAACGCGGCGTAGTGGGCCGCGTAGTAGGGCGGCCATAGGAACATGGCCACGATCAGCGCCGCGGACACCAGCGCGAACCAGTCCAGCGGGGCGGGCGGGCGCCTGGTCACCAGCGACGCGGCGATCTGGGCACCGATCACGACGGCCACCACGGTGATCGCCAGCACGACCACGGTGGTGGGGGACAGCACCTTGGGCGTGCCCAGCATCGAGTTGAACCGCTTCCAGGCCTCGGTCCTGGTCCCGATCCTGGCGAGCTGGGCCACCACGACATCGTCGTAGAAGCGCCCCGGCGCGGCGATCACGAACGGGAGGACCGGGATCAGGAAGCCGGCCGCGACCCCGCCGGCGAACACGGCGGCCCGGCGCACGTGCGGCAGGCACAGCACGATGATCACGAGTACCGGCACGATCGCCCACACCTTGATGGCGCCGCCGAAGCCGAACGCCACGCCGCCCCACAGCAGCCGCCGGGTACGGGACGTCAGCCGGTCGCCGTCGAAGACGGCCACCGCCCCGGCCAGGCAGAACAGCACCAGCCACGGTTCGAGCAGGACGGTGCGCGCGGACGCCGCGGCGGGCGGGTAGATGGCGATGATGCCGCCGGTGAGCAGGACGGCCAGGGCGCCGCGGTGGCGCACAAGGAACCCGGCGAGCACCACCGCTGCGGTCCCGGCGAAGACGCACAGGAACCGGGCGATGACCAGGGCCCACGCGGTACCGCCCAGATAGGACTCGAGCGCGGCCGGGCTCATCAGCTCGGTGATGCCCGGTGGCTGGACGAAGGCGTAGTCACGGTAGGGCAGCACGCCGTGGACGAGCCGGACCGCGCTGCCGAAGTACGGCCCGTCGTCGTACTGGGTGACCGACATCAGGCCGGGCAAGAACAGGATCCACAGCCGCAGGGCCAGGGCGATCAGGCCGGTGCTGATGATCGCCGCGCGGACCCCGGGGGTGCCCCAGCCGCGCGGCGCCGCGGCGTCACCGGAGGATGTGCCGGAAGCCGTCGTGGCCATCACTCCGCTCATCGCCGCCCGTTGTCCCTGCCCGGCACGGGAGAGCCGTGCGGTCGCACCGTTCCCTCAGCCCGCACGCAGGCCATTGCGTACGTAGAGCTGGAGCTTGCGAGGGGATTGGTACACCACGTGGAAGTGACTGGCGAAGTAGGCCTCGAGCTGCTTGCTCCACGCGATCCGCCGGGTGTTGGTGGCGGTGAGCAGTATGTACTGTGCCTTGCTGAACGCCTGGTTCCACGCCTCGTTCACTCGCGCTACCTTCCCCGCCCCGGTCTGCGGTTTCAGGCCGTCGGACAGGGCCAGGGTGGTGCCCAGGCTGTCTACCAGCTTGGGGCAGTTCGGGTCGGTGGAGACGAACCGGTTGGCCGCGAGCGTGACCGACACCTGGTCGGTAAGCACACACGCGCCGGACGGGATCATCTGGTCGATCGCCGCCGGTATCGGGCCGATGACCCGCGGCGCCCCGCTCTCGAACCGGAACTGGAAGGCCGCGACCACCGCGAGCGCCAGCGCCGCCACGGTGAAGACGGCCGTGCCGACCTGGCGGGCTGTCTTGGCGCTGCCCGTGCGCGGCCAGGTGACGGCCAGGCCGCCGTCGGGCTGGGCGCCGCCGAACAGCCGGCCTACCGGCAACGCGATGGTGAGCGCCATGAACGGCGCGAGGAACTCGGTGAAGTGGTAGTGGAACTGGGGCGGCCATAGGAACATCGCGATGATCAGCACGGTCGTCACGGCCGCGAACCAGTCCAGGGTGGGTGGCTGCTGCTGGGTCACCGCGATGGCGGCGGCCCACGCCACCACCACGAAGATCACCAGCGCCAGCACGGCCAGCAGCAGGAGGCTCTTCGACCAGCCGAGCGAGTACGGGAGGCCGATCATGTTCCTGAGCCGCAGCAGCAACCCCACCCGCACCGCGTGGGCCCGGTACCCGACCTGGGCGGTGATGAGGCTGCGATAGAACTGGCTGGGCCCGGCGATGGCGAACGGCAGCACCGGGATCAGGAACCCCACCGCGACTCCGCCGGCGTAGATCGCGATGCGTTTGATGTGCGGCAGGGACAGCGCGGCGAGGACGAGCACGGGCACGATCGCCCACGCCTCCACGGCGCCGGCGAAACCGAACAGGACACCGCCCCAGACCAGGCGCCTGGTACTGGCGGTGATCCGGTCACCGTCGAACACCGCTACCGCGCCGGCCAGGCAGAACAGCACCAGCCACGGCTCGACGAGCACCGTGTGCGCGGCGGCCACGCCGTCGGAGTAGACGGCCACGATCCCGCAGGTCAGCAGGACTGCCAGCAGGCCGCGGTGGCGTACCAGCAGCCCGGCGAGCGCGACCCCCGCGGTACCGGCCAGCACCGTGAGAATCCGGCCGATGGCCAGGCCCCACGCGGTACCGGTCCAGTAGGTCAGCAGCCCCACGGGGCTCATCAGCAGGGTGATGCCGGGCGGCTGGACCAGGATGAAGTCCTTGTAGGGCATGGAGCCGTGGACCAGGCGGACCGCGCTGCCGAAGTAGGGACCGTCGTCGTACTCGGTGACGCCGAGCAGGAAGCCGGGGCGGGTGTACTGGTAGTAGAGGCGCAGGATGAGCGCGATCAGGGTGATGATGATGATCGTCAGGTTGACCGGCGTGAGCCAGGCCGGGCGGCGCCGCTGCTGCGGGGCGGGGGCACCACCCTGGGTCCCGTCCGCAGAAGTCCTGGCAAGCGTTTCGCTCACGGCTGGCGTCTCCCTCAACCTTTTGCTATTTCTCACCCGTGGACGGCCCGTCCGGCGACCTCGGACGCCGGGCACGGCCCAGCGTGTGCGGGGGAGGCGGCCAATAACCTGGCCCAAAGCGGATCGTACCGGCCAGGGCAGGCATAACGGCCGAGTGTTGCGTAACTTGCAGGTCAAACCCTGTGGAAAAAACTCTAATGCCTAGCCATCTGACCTGCGCGGCCACCCCCACGGAGGCCCCGGTGGAGGCGGTAGGGCGGCCATTCGGCGCACTCGGTGTAACCGGCTGGCGGCGAATCGCCTTAGCTGCGCGCGGATTGTGATCATATTGCGGCTGACCTGGCCGGTTGGCACGCGAATCCAGCGTGGATTCGGGGTCCCGGCAGCGCCTGCGCCGGTACGGTACCTTTTGCAGCGGCATCGCGTGCGCGCTCTGTGCCCTGGGGGGATTCGCATGGAGGACGCGGGCCTGACCTGACTGTTGCTGATCAGGCGGGCGCCGCCCATCGATCAGGCGGGTGCAACGCGCCGTGAGCCGTCTGCGCTGTCGGAATTGACCCCTGTCGGACGAACGCGCCGCAATGGTCCGGCGTTGCCTTCGCGGACCCGGTGGGGGCGAACTCAGGTCGAGGAGATCAGTGACGACGGTCAAGGAAGCCGGGCCCGGCGCCGAGGGGGCAGGCGCGGGCCAGGCAGCTACGAGCCCGGGGGCACCGCCAGTCTGGCGCCGGTGGCGCGCGGGCTGGCACTGGCTGGCCGGCCTGGTACGGCGGCATTGGATTTTCGCGAGTGCTGTGGGCCTGGCGGTGCTGCCGCGAGTGGTGGCGATGATCGGCTTCCAGCCCGCCGTGCTGTTCCGGCTGGATACCTACGACTACCTGTGGGGCGCGGTTCACGTCTCGCCGAACGTGGTGAACCCGAGCGGGTACTCGCTGTTCCTGTGGCTGCTGCGGCCGTTCCACTCAATCGTGCTCGTGGTAGCCCTGCAGCACCTGCTGGGCCTGGGCATCGCCACGCTGGTGTACGCACTGGTCCGCCGCTACGGCCTGCCGGACTGGGGCGCCACGCTGGCGGCCGCCCCGGTGCTGTTCGACCCGGCGCAGATTCTCGTAGAGCAGTTCGTCATGGCCGACCTGCTGGCCATGGCGCTGATGGTCGGCGCGTTCGCGGTACTGCTGCTGCGCAGGCCGCCATCGATGTGGCGGGTCGTGACGGCGGGCCTGATGACCGGTGCCTCGGTGACCGTGCGGCCGACCGCGCTGCCGCTGGTGTTGCTCATCCCGCTGTTCCTGCTGCTGCGCCGCGTCGGCTGGCGCAAGGCAGGCGCCGCGCTGCTGGCCGGGGTGCTCCCGGTCGCCGGGTACCTGGGCTGGTTCGCCGCGGTGCACGGCTCTTTCAACATGACTAACAGCAACGGCATGTTTCTGTGGTCGCGAACCATGTCGTTCGCGAACTGCGCGGTGATCCGGCCGCCAGCTGACCTTCAGGCGCTTTGCCCCAGTGCCCAGCCGGGCCACCTTGCCCAGCCGGACCCGTCCCAGCGGCTGGCACCCAAGTGGTACCTCTGGAACCACCGCACCTGGCAATGGCGCCACGAGCAGTCCGGGTTCGTGCCGGATACCGCCGCGTTCAACCAGGCCAACAACGCGCGGGCGCTGCACTTTGCGATCACGGCCATCGCCGCGCAGCCGTTTGGGTATATCGGTGTGGTCGCAAAGGAGAGCGCCGAGCCCTTCGTGTTCACCAACAACCTGCGTTTTCCCACGATGCAGCCGCACTCCTCCGGGCTGCCGAGGGCGGACCGGCGGTATGCGGTAGCCGCGATCAAGGGGTACACCGGCAACGACCAAGGCGTGGCGAGAGATCTCGGTTACCTCTACGGCACCCGGCTGGAGTCGCCGTACGTGTTCCTCATGAACGAGTACCAGCACATCGTGTTCCTGCCGGGCCCGGTGTTCGCGCTCATCTTGCTCACCGGCCTGGCCGGGATCATCCTGCCGCGCCGGCGCACGGCGGTCGCGGCGCTGCTGTGGGCCAGCGCCGTCATCCTGATGGTGCTGCCGATCGCGGAGCACGAGTACACCTACCGATACGTGCTTCCCGCGGTGCCACTGGCCTGCATCGCGGCTGCGCTGGCGCTGCGCAAGCCCGGCCAGGAGACCGCGCAGACCTGACTTAGGTCAGCCGAAGTGGGGCAGCCCGGTGGTCAGCGTGATCGTGCTGCCCTTCGGGGCCTGTCCCGTCGGGCTTTCGCTGAACACCACGTTGAACGGCCCGACCTGGTTGATCTGCACCACGAAGCCTGCGTTGCGCAGGATCTGTACCGCCTTGGGAACCCGCAGCCCGGCGACGTTGGGGATGTTGACCATCGGCGGGCCGGGCGAGATCTGAATCGTGATGACCTCGCCGTTGGTGAATGCGCTGCCCGGCGGGGCCGACTGCTTGACGACTTGGTTGATCGGCTGGTTGCTGTGGCTGGCGGTCACCTCGTTGAGCTTCACCCCGTTGGCGGCCGCCCACTGCTCGGCCACCGACTTGTCCTGGCCGACGAAATTGGGCAGCGGCGGCCCCGCGCTCAGCACGATCGACACCGGCTTGGGCTGCGGCCAGGACGTGCCGGCCGTGGGATCGGTGGAGATGACGATACCGGCGGCGATCGTGCTGGACGTGACCGTCTTGACCTTTCCGGGGGTCAGGCCCGCGTGCTTGATCGCCGCCTGCGCATCGGTCAGGGTCTGCCCGGTCACCTGCGGCATGTTGATCATGTGCGGGCCGGCCGAGACGACGAGGTCGACGCGGCCGCCGCGGGTGATACGGGACCCGTTCGCCGGGTTGGTCCGGATCACAAGGCCCTTGGCAACGCCGTTGTCCAGCACGGTCGTGGTGGTGCCGGGGGAGAGGCCCACGTCGCGCAGGTCGGCCTGGGCCGTCGCCGCGGAGACCCCGGTGACCTTCGGCACGATCGTGTACCGGCCCTCGAACATCCACCAGCCGAGCAGGCCGAACACCAGCACCACGGCGAGGCCGGCCGCGATGTAGGCGAGCCTGCGGCTGAACAGCAGCCGCCCGAGCCGGGATTCGCGCACCGTCGTCCCGTACGGGGTGTCGGACGCGGCGACGATCAGGGTCTGGTTGGTGGCCGGGCGGTAGGGATCGGCGCCGGCGACGCCGTAGGGCTGCACCGCGGTCCCCGCCGGCATGCCGGGGATCATGTCCAGGTCGTTGCCGTTCTGCGGCGCATCCGGCCAGCCTGCGGCGGGCGTCTGTGGCCACCCGCCGGACGGTGGCCCGGACGAAGATGCGCCAGACAGCGATCCTGGCGGCTGCGCGGGCCACTCGGTGGGCGGTGGGGCGGGCCACACCGGCGCGACGACCGCCCGCGGCGGGGCGGTGTCCGCGATCGAGGCGTCGGGCCCTGGAGCGCCGGGCGGGACGCCGAGGCCAGCAACGGCGGGAGCGCCGGGCAGCCCGGGGCCAGCGCCCGGCAGGCCTGGGGTGGCACCGGGCAGGCCGGGGCTAGCGGCGGGCAGCCCTACGGCACCGGTGCCGTAGGGCACGGAAGGCGCGGGCGCCGGTACGTCGAGTGGCAGGCCGTGCCTGGCGCCGGTAATGGCGGCGAGGAACTGCCCGGCGTCGGCAGGGCGCAGGTCGGGATCCCTGCTCGTGGCCAGGGCCACCAGGGAGTCCAGTGCCGGCGGCAGCCCAGGGACCAGGCTGGAGGGCGCCGGCACAACCTCGTTGACGTGCCGGTACGCCACCGCGAGCGGAGTGTCACCGGTGAACGGCTGATGGCCGGTGAGCAGCTCGAACAGCATGATCCCGGTCTGGTAGACGTCTGTGCGGAAATCCGCCCGCCCGCCTGCCACCTGCTCCGGGGCGAGATAGGCGGCGGTGCCGATGAGCAGCCCACTCTTGGTATGGGTCACGTCGGAAAGCAGCCTGGCCAGTCCGAAGTCCGCGACCTTGACCGACTGGGCCGGTCCGAGCAGCACGTTTTCCGGCTTGACGTCGCGGTGCGCGATACCGGCCGCATGCGCGGCGGCCAGCCCGGACAGGACGCCCTCGATGATGTCGAGCGCCTCGCGCGGGCCCAGCCTGGTGCGCTCGTGCAGCAGGTCCCGCAGGGTCCGGCCGGGTACGTACTCCATGGCCAGGTACAGGGTGCGCCCGTCGGCGCCCTGGTCGTAGACGGTGACCACGTTCGGGTGGGAAAGCCTGGCGACCGACCTTGCCTCGGCGACGAACCGCCGGACGAAGTCCTCGTCGTTGGCAAGCTCCGCATGCATGATCTTCAGCGCGACCGTGCGGTCGAGCCGAGTATCGGTGCCCAGGTAGACGGTCGCCATCCCGCCATGTGCGAGATGGGACTCCACCCGGTACCGGCCATCAAGAAGCTGGCCGATAGGCACGCGGGCCAGGGTCGTGTCCATTGGCGTCGATTCTAAAGCTGACTCCGCATTTCAGCCCGGGAACAGCACGAAGGCGACGAGATGGCCACAGCCGGTGACGGTGTTGGCCCGGGGGACGACCCCCCGGAACCCCTCGCTGGCTGGCCCCGGGGAGCGGCGCTGCTGGCCGGGGGCGACCCTTGGTGGGCGGAGGATGGGCGGCGCTCCTACCCTTGGGGCCTATGCGCATCGGGCGGGTGGTGATAGCCGGGGCTGGGCTGGCTGGGCTGCGGACCGCGGAGGAACTGCGGGCCCGCGGATACCAGGGCGCCCTCACCATGATCGGTGCCGAGCCCCGGCCGCCCTACGATCGCCCGCCGCTCACCAAGAAGTTCATGACCGGCGAGATCGACGACACCTCGCTGCGCGCCGACCTGGACGCGATCGGCACCGACCTGCTGCTGGGGGAGCCGGCGACCGGCCTGGGTGAAGGTGTGCTCCGCACCGGCAGCGCGGAGTTCGGTTTCGATGCCCTGGTGATCGCCACCGGGGCCACGCCGGTACGGCTGCCCGGCCCGGGCCCGCAGCGGGTGCTGCGCACCTTCGACCAGGCCGCCGCGTTGCGGTCGGCACTGCGGCCCGGGCTCAAGCTGGCCGTGGTCGGCGCGGGCTGGATCGGCGCCGAGCTTGCCACCAGCGCCGCGAAGCAGGGCTGCCAGGTGACCGTGGTGGAGGCGGCATCCGCTCCGCTCGCCGGAGCGCTCGGCGCCGAGGCCGGCTCACGGACCGTGCCGTGGTACGCGGCCGCCGGGGTGGAGTTGCGGCTCGGCCAGCCGGTGGAATCGGTGGAGCCGGGGGGGCTCGCCCTGCCCGGTGGCGGCTGGCTGGCCGCCGATGAGGTGGTTACCGCGGTCGGCGTCCGGCCGGAGGTGGGCTGGCTGGCGGGCTCCGGGGTGCTGCTGGAGAACGGGGTGGCGGTGGACGAGGGGCTGCGGGCATCGGTCCCCGGCATCTTCGCCGCGGGGGATTGCGCCGCGTTCCTTTCCCGCCGCTTCGGGCGCAGGCTGCGGGTCGAGCACTGGGACTCCGCCATCCACGCCCCGGAGGTGGTGGCCGCGAACATCCTGGGCGGCGACGAGCGTTACGACCCGGTGCCCTACTTCTGGTCGGAGCAGTTCGGGCGGATGGTCCAGTACTGCGGCCAGCACTCGCCCGGCGACAAGCTGCTCTGGCGCGGCGATACGGACGGCCGTGACTGGACGGTGTGCTGGCTGGCCGGGGACCGGGTTGCCGGAGAGCGGCTTGCGGGGGGGCGGTTGACCGCCGTGCTGGCCGTGTCGCGGCCGCGGGACCTGCTCCAGGGGCGGCGGCTGATCGCCGCGGGCACGGCGGTGGATCCGGTGCGCCTGGCCGATCCGGCCGTTCCGCTCCGCGATGCCGCGGCCGGCCGAGGTTAACGGACCGGGAACTCCGGGGGAGCGTCTGCGGCGATCTTCCAGGTTTGGCCGGGTGCGCAGATGGCAACATCGGGGGTGTGGCACAGAACGACCCCCTGCCGGCCTCCGTCGTCGGCACCTGTCTCAGCATGGCCGAGGTCGCTGACCGCCTCGGCATCCCACGCGGCCGGATCAAGCAACTGCTCCGTGACCGCAAGCTGGTAGCGGTCCCGCAACCGGACGGCACGCTGGGCGTGCCCGCCGCGTTCCTGGATGGCGATCAGATCGTCAAGGGACTGCACGGCACGCTCACCTTGCTTTTCGACTGTGGCTTCGATGAGCCGGAGGTGGTTCGCTGGCTGTTCACGGCCGACGACACGCTGCCCGGTACCCCCATCCAGGCCATTGCCGAGCATCGTGGTACCGAGGTGAACAGGCGGGCACAGGCGCTGGCGTTCTGACGCCGGGGGGAGTGTTAGCCCGGGGGAGCGGCGCTGCTAGCCCGGGGGAGCGACCCCCCCGGAGCCCCCGGTGGCCTGCGGTGGCCTGCGGCCCGGTTCCTTCGTCACCGGGCTGGGGCCCTGCTGGCCCGGGGGAGCGACCCCCGGAACCC
>Ga0070734_10004456_pt1 | contig 13282 bp, 7 predicted proteins | sample Coa_R1_8_FD_66444 | JGI IMG/M metagenome (GOLD analysis project Ga0070734, IMG submission 66444) | Surface soil microbial communities from Centralia Pennsylvania, which are recovering from an underground coalmine fire - Coalmine... | ecosystem: Environmental > Terrestrial > Soil > Unclassified ...
CGCGCAAACCGCGATGCCGATGGGCCGCGTCGCGCCCGACTCTTGGAAGCTCGAGTACTTCAACCGGATTCAAGATCTCATTACCCAGCACGAGCCCGATCTGCTGTACACCGATGGCCCGATCCCCTTTGAAGAGTACGGGCGCAGCCTCGTAGCGCATCTTTATAACCTCAGCGCCAAACGCCACCGCGGACACGTCGAGGCAATCTACACGAGCAAGCGGCGGGAAGATTGCGCCGAAGGCACATGCGCGCTCGACCTCGAGCGCGGCATCGTCGACCGGATCTGGCCGGAACCCTGGCAGACCGATACCTGCATCGGCAACTGGCACTACAAGCGCGACGTCACCTACAAATCCCCAAAAATCGTGATCGACATGCTGGTGGATATCGTGAGCCGCAATGGAAATCTGCTCCTGAATTTTCCGCTGCCGGGAACCGGCGCGCTCGACGAGAGGGAACTCGCCGTGCTTTCCTCCCTCACGGATTGGATGGCGGTGAATGGAGAAGGCATTTATGCCACGCGCCGCTGGAGAGTGTACGGAGAGGGCCCGAGTGTGATGCCGCCGCCGGAACGGCAGGGTCAACTGGGATTCAACGAGGGCCGCAGGAAAGATCTGACGCCGGAAGACGTGCGCTTCACCGTCAAGGGCAGGAATCTGTACGCGTTCGTAATGGGCTGGCCGCAAGGTCCGGCGCGAATCAAGGCGCTCGCGACGAAAAACGCACAACCGGTCAAGGTCCGCAACGTCGAGATGCTCGGTCATAAAGGCAAACTCAAATGGGTTCAGGGAGAAACCGGACTGACGGTGGATATGCCGCCGGAAAAGCCCTGCGACCACGCCGTCGCCCTTAAGATTACGACGGCCTGACGTTACGAACATCAATAGGAGACACTGCGTAACGGGGTGAGCCGCTATTTCAGGGCGACTTCCAGAACTTGAATCGAGTAGCCCGGCATCATATGCTCCAGGCGCTCGCCGTTGATAGAGAACGTGGACCTCACCGGCACGATGCGTGCCGGGTCCTTAGTGGTGTTCGTCGCCCAGATGGTGTTTGCCTGGATTGTGTCGAACTGCGCAGTATGATCTCCGGCGCCAAGCCCGTTGAGCGTAATCGCGATCGCCTGCCCGGTAGACGACGCGTTCACCAACTTAAGGCAAAGTTTTTTCGACGTCGCCGATCCGGTGACTGAATAGAAGAATTTCTCTCCAGCTCCCGAGACCGACGAATTCACCGTGTGATCGCCCAGGCACGATGCGAACATCACTTGAGCGTAGTAGCTGGGCGACCCGTAGCTGTTCAGGGCATCGTAGCCGATCAGATCGGAGCTCCACTGCATCGCGCCCGGTTCGACATTCACGAACAACGGCGCGTAGGCCGCCATTACCACCAGGTCGCTGTTTCTCTCCAGGCCGGTCATGAACGCGGCATCTCCGAGCGCGCCGCCGAAATTCGGAGTCGGCCCGCCCTCGCGCGTTGCCCATTCGCCCACAAAAATTTTGGGGCCGTTGCGGTCCGCCGCGTCGTAATGCCCGGATTCTTCAAACATGCCGTGCTCCCGCTTGTAATAGTGATCATCGAGGACGTCGGGCACGGTGCCTTTCACCGGTATCGTGGCAATCACTTGGAGGTTCGGGTGCTTCGCCTTGATTGCCTTGAAAAATTGTGCAAACCGGCCATCGTACGTTTTCGCTTTGTCAAACCTGTCTTCGTTTCCGATCTCGACGTAGCGCAAAGCGAATGGCTCTGGATGTCCATCGCGCGCGCGCCGCGCGCCCCAGTCCGTGTCGGCTCCGCCGCTGACGTACTCGATTTCATCGAGAGCTTCCTGCACGTACGCGTCAAGTGCCGGCCCGGGCTTCGCCACCTCGCCTCCCAGCGAGTAGCCGGCGAATACGGCGAGAACCGGCTCAATGTGCAGATCCTCGCACCATTCCAGAAACTCCAGTAATCCCATGCCATCGGTCGAGTGATAACTCCACGTCGTCGGGTGCGTCGGGCGATCGACCAGGGCCCCTATAGTCTTCCTCCAATCGAAATGGTCTTTAATCCGATCGCCCTCCACGTAGTTTCCTCCGGGAAAACGGAGGAATGAGGGATGCATCGCCGCCAGTTTTTCCATGATGTCGATGCGATTTCCGTTAGCCCGCCCGTGATAGGTTGGCGGGAACAGCGAAACCAGTTGAAGCCAGAGAGTGGCCGGCCGGTCGACCGTCAGTTCGAGATGATTCTCCGAAGATGTGGTCACATTGCCGGACTGCATCTCGAACTTGTATTCCTTCCAGCCGGAGCCGGTCACAACGGCGGAAGTGCTGGCCAGGACCTGCCCCGATGTGTCCGCGATGAGCGCGATTTTTACGGGGAGCGCGCTCTCCGCCTTGCTCTTTGCGAAGAACGAGCCGATATACCGGGTGTTCGGCCGCACCGCAATTCCCCAATACCCTTCGTTCAGAAGTCCCGCCGGGCTGCTCGCATCGGCTCTGGCAACCTCGAGCCGCGCGCTATTCGGAAGGGCTGCGGAAGGTCCCTCCGAGGAGTCGACCGCCACCGTTGCCGACGAGGCCCCTTTCTCAACCAGAAACCAGTTGAGGATCCCCGTCCAATCCGAGCGGAACGTGCGGTTCCGAATGAGCTCCGCGTACAAGCCGCCGTCATACGAGTGGTTAATCTCTTCGGTCATCAACCCGTACAATATCGGGCTGACGGCCGCCTTCGGCCGGTTCACGTCGACCGTGAGTGAGGCGGCCGATTGGGCGCGCATCACCGGCGTGACGGCGCTCATGAGAGCAGCAGTTACTGCGAGAGCGAAGCGGTAGTTCATGGTATCCTTTCCAGCGCGTCCAACTCTGCGTTGCGCCGAGGGCTTTTCCGTTGGCGTGTCAGCGCCAATACCAGCGCCGACGTAAGCAGGCAGGACCCGCCCAAAACGAAATAGGCGAGAGTCATCGCGCCCGTCGTATCGCGAATTCGTCCAACCAGGAATGGGCTGACATAGCCAGCCAGGTTGCCAACCGAGTTAATCCACGCGATTCCGGCGGCGGCCGCGGCTCCCGACAAAACCGCCGTGGGCAGAGACCAAAACACTGCTTGGGTGCACATGATCGCCATCGTGGTGCAGGTCACGAGCGCCAACCCCGGCCACCCCGCGATTCCCGGGATCCCTCCGATCGCCAGCGTCACTCCCGCAACCCCAACGCCGAGCGCTACGTGCCATCGCCGCTCCCCGGTGCGGTCGGAATGGTGCGCATAGATCACCATCGCAATCGCAGCCGCTCCCCAGGGGATCGTGGAAGCCAAGCCGATGATCCAAGGATCTTTCGTGAGCGTGTCCTTGAGAATTTGCGGCAGCCAGAAAGCCAGCGCGTAGTTGCCCATCTGCAGACCGAAGAAGGCCAGGCAGAGCAACCAAACCTTCCCGCTGCGGAAGGCATCCTGGAAGCGGTGCGCCGAAGCGCCTTCGCGCCGCTTGGCGTGCTCCTCCTGCTCCAAGTCCCCCGCGATCGCCGCCCGCTCGTCGTCGTTCAACCAATGCGCCTGCGCCGGGCCATCGACGAGATACACCAACGTCGCAATCCCCGCCAGGACGGATGGCAGTCCTTCTACCAGAAACAATAATTGCCACGGCCGCAAGCTCGCCCAACCGTGACTCCGTGCCAAAATCCAGCCCGACACAGGCCCCGCGAAGACGCCCGACAGCGGATTGGCGGCTATCAACATCGCGACGATCCGGGCTCGGCGATGCCGCGGGTACCAGAACGTGAAGTACAGCATCACTCCCGGAAAGAACCCGCATTCCACAACTCCCAACAGGAAACGCAAAGTGTAAAAACTGGCCTCTCCCTTTACGAATATGGTGGCCGAGGAAACCAATCCCCAGGCGATCATGATCGGCCCCAGCCAGCGCCGCGCGCCCAAGCGGCGGAGCATCATATTCGCCGGCACTTCCAAAAGAAAGTAGCCGATAAAGAACAGGCCGGCGCCGATGCCGTACACGGTGTCGCTCATCCCGAGGTCCGTTTGCATCTGGAGCTTGGCGAATCCCACATTGACCCGGTCCACGTAAGCCAAGATGTAACAGGCAAACAAAAAGGGGACGAGACGCCAGGTGACTTTGCGATAGAGCGAAGTCCGCGGATCCATAGTCGCCTATTCCGAGAGCGCTTGGAGCTCGGGCGGAAGCAACTCCGGAGGACAGTCTTGAAAACACACTGGCCTCGCGAACCGTTGAATCGCCGCAGTACCGACCGAGGTAAACCGCGGGTCGCTGGTTGCCGGGTACGGGCCGCCGTGCTGCATGGATGGGCAGACTTCCACGCCGGTGGGAAATCCGCCGAAGACTAATCGGCCCGCTTTGCGCGCGAGCACCGCGAGCAGCGGTCGGTTCTCTTCTAAATCCCGGCGGCTCCCATGGATTGTCGCGGTCAAACTACCCTCCAGGCGCCGGGCAACCTCCAGCATTCGGAGTCCGGACGCGCAGCGCACCAGCACGGTTGCCGGCCCAAATATCTCACGCTGTAATTCGTCGTGCCTCAGAAATATCTCATCGGAAACTTCGAACAATGCCGGTACGCCTTCCAGTGGCCGAACGGCCCGTTTATCCGCCGCGGCCGTAACCCCCTGGATGGATGCGATGCGCTCGGTTGCCTCACGATATGCCCGCGCGATCGAACCCGTCAGCATCGCTCCGGGCGCGCCTCGCTGGAAACGCCCCCGGAGTGTCCGCGCGAACTGTTCGAGCGCCGCGCCTTCCACCGCGACCGCCACTCCGGGGCAGGTGCAGAACTGGCCCACTCCGAGCGTGACGGATTGGAACAACCCGTCCGCGATCGTCTCGCCGCGCTCTGCGAGCGCTTCGTTTAACACGAAGACCGGGTTCACGCTGCCCATTTCGGCAAAGAAGGGGATCGGGACTTGCCGCCGCGCAGCGGCATCGAACAATGCCCGGCCGGCCCGCAAGGATCCGGTAAAAGCGCCGGCCGCGATTTTCGGATGTCGCACCAGTTCCAGGCTTGTCTCCGGACTGGCTCCCTGCAGCAGAGAAAAAATTCCGGCCGGCAACCCCGCTGCGGCAACCGCTCGCACGACTGCCCTGCCCGTCAGTTCCGATGTGCCCGGATGCCCCGCGTGCGCCTTAACGACGACAGGACATCCTGCCGCAAACGCGGATGCAGTGTCTCCGCCTGCCACCGAAAAAGCCAATGGAAAATTACTGGCGGCCCACACCGCAACGGGGCCGATCGGGATTACCGTGCGCCGCAGATCCGGGCGCCGGGCCGGTTGCCGATCCGGCAGTGCGGCGTCCATCCGCGCGTCTTTCCAGGAGCCGTCACGCACCAGGCCGGCAAACAGACGAAGCTGGTTCGTCGTTCGAGCTCGCTCGCCGTTCAACCGCGCCACGGGGAGCGCGGTCTCGAGCGCGGCGCGTTCGATCAGTTCCTCTTGGAGAGCCTCAATCTCGGCTGCGATGCCGTCCAGAAGGGCGGCGATCTGCCGCGGCGTGAGCGCGGCCATTGATTCCACGCAACTGTCAGCCAGCGTGACGGCCCGATCGATCTCGGCCGGCGTGGCCTCCGCGTATGCCGGTTCCAGCGCCTCGCCGCTCGATGGCGCAATGGCATGGAACGTAGCCGTCCCCAGAGCAGAGTCTTCACCAGCGATCAGGTGAGTTCCGCGAAACGTTGTCATTGAGCCTGCTCCACCGTATTGGCGAGCATCCCAATACCGTCAATCGAAATCTCGACGCGATCTCCGGCGGCAAGCGTGAACGAATCGGGAGGCACGATGCCCGTGCCGGTTAGCAGGAAACAGCCGTTCGGAAACGAACTTTCCCGAAAAAGAAAAGCCACCAGCTCTTCCAGGCCGCGCTTCATCTCCGTGAGCTTCATGGAGCCGTGGAAAACCGCTTCTCCGGCCCGGCGGATATTCAAATGCACACCGGTCTCAGCCGGTATTTTCTCGCGTGAAACCAGAATCGCCGGGCCCAACGCGCAGCACCCGTCGTAGACCTTCGCTTGCGGCAGATAAAGAGGATTGGCACCCTCAATGTCGCGGGAACTCATATCGTTGGCGGCGGTGTATCCCAATATCTTCGCGCGCGGTGAGATCAGTAGCGCGAGTTCGGGCTCCGGGACATTCCATTTCGAATCGCGGCGGATCCGAACGGCGGCTTCGGGCCCCACCACGCGGTGCGGCGTCGCCTTGAAGAACAATTCCGGGCGTTCGGCGCTGTATACCAGGTCATAGAAGTCGCCGCCGCCGGCCGATTCCGACTCGGCCATGCGGGCCGCGCGGCTGCGGTAATAGGTGACACCCGCGGCCCAGACTTCCTGCACTTCAATCGGTGCAAGAAATTCACGTGGGAGGGCTTCGGGAGTTCCACCGCGCGTCGCCGTTTCCAAATACTCGAACAGGTCCTCTCGCGCAGTCAGCGAATCCGTCGCTTTCCGCGGCAGCGGAACGCCCATCCCGGGCGCCGTTTGAACCCACCAGCCAGAGGCGGTGCGATATAGAAGCACTGGTTCTCCTTCTAAATTGGATCAGGCGGGGTCTTGCTGTTCTTCGATGGCTCGCTTGCCGGCGGCAAGGACTTTCAGAATAGAGTCCACATCAAAGATACAACCGCCCCAGGGTCCGCCGCTCACATCCTGCAGCGCCGCCCAAAGTCGCGTCTCGGCCGGTAGTGCGGGATCGGCGGCGAGATCGGTTCGTGCCGCGCGTTCCGCCAACACGCGGGCGCCTTCCTCGGCACTGAAGCGGCGCCCGGATTCTCCCACCAGGTTCACGGAGCCTTCCAGCTTGCCGCGGTCAATGATGATTTCGATCACGTCGCCGTCGCGCAGCTTGCCAATCGGGCCTCCAGCCAGCGCCTCGGGCGAGGCGTGACCGATGCAGGCGCCGGCGGACAAACCGCTGAAACGGGCGTCGGTGAACACAGCTACGTGCTTGCCAAAACTGAGATGCCGCAGCGCGGAAGTCAACTGCGAGGTCTCTTCCATCCCCGCTCCCATCGGCCCGCGGCAGGCCAGCACCAGCACGTCGCCCGCCTCAATACGTTTTTCCTTGATGGCGGCGATCGCCGCCGGCTCGCTGAGGAACACCTTCGCCGGTCCGGTCTTTCGATACACGCCGTCGCTGTCCACCACCGTGTGATCGATGGCCGTGCTCTTGACGACCGCGCCCCCCGGCGCAAGATTGCCGACGGGAAAACATACGGTGGCGGTGAGGCCCTGGTGCCTGGCCTTATCGGGCGAAAGGACCACATCGTCGGGGTCGACGCCGTCTCGATCACGAAGCAGAGTGCGCAGGCGCGAACGACGCTCCGAATCCTGCCATGCATCTAATTGCGCATCCAGAGTGCTCCCGCTCACCGTTTTCGCGTGCGTCTCGAGAAGACCGGCGCGGCGCAAGTGCAGCATGACTTCGGGCACGCCTCCCGCCAGAAAAACGCGGATGGTCGGGTGGTTGCGCGGCCCGTTCGGCAGCGCATCGACCAACCTTGGAACGAGCCGGTTGATCCGCTCCCAGTCCCCAATCGAAGGCCGCCGCAATCCCGCGGCGTGCGCGATGGCCGGCAGATGCAGAATCAGGTTCGTCGATCCTCCGAATGCCGCGTGCGTGATCATCGCATTGTGGAGTGCGGCGGGAGTGAGAATGTCGCGGACGCGGCCGCCGCGCGCTTCCATCTCAATCAATGCGCGTGCCGAGCGGCGCGCCATCTCCAGCCAGATCGCATGGCCCGAAGGCGCCAGCGCCGCGTGCCCCAACGTCAACCCGAGCGCTTCGCCGACCACCTGCGAACTCGCCGCGGTTCCCATAAACTGGCAACCCCCGCCCGGCGAGGCGCACGCCTTGCAGCCTAATGCCGCAGCCTGTTCCAGCGTGATCTCGCCATGCGCGAACCGCACGCCCAGAGTTTGGATGCGGCCTGCGTCTTCGCCCTCCTCGGGAGGCAACGTGACGCCGCCAGGAACCAGGATGCAGGGGAAATCGTGCATGCTGGCCAACGCCATCATCATCGCCGGCAGACCCTTATCGCACGTCGCGACGCCGAGAACACCGCTGCGGGTGGGCAGCGAGCGGATCAGCCGTCGAAACACTCCCGCGGCATCATTGCGATAGGGCAGGCTGTCAAACATCGCGGTAGTGCCCTGCGAGCGGACATCACAGGGATCGGTGCAAGCGCCGGCGAAGGGAATGGCACCGCGGGCCTGAAACTCACGCGCCGCTGCTTCCACCAGCAACCCGACTTCCCAGTGCCCCGTGTGATAACCGAGGGCGATGGGAGTGCCATCGGGGGCACGCACTCCCCCGTGCGTCGAAAGCACAAGGTACTCTTTGGCGCCCAGCGCATCGGCCTTCCAGCCCATGCCCGTATTCTGTGTCCAGCCAAACAGGTCGCCCGAAGGCCGCTCCCGCAAGATCTCCGCGGTGAACGGCAGAGAGCCGGACGGACCGGGCGCGCGGGAAGGGATGTCATAGCCTGACCGATCGGCTGAGTCGAAAGGGTTCATGCCCGAGGTGAGATTCCTATGATAGCGCTTGCAACAAACACGCGCTAGCGATTCTCGCTGAACGGGTCTTCGCGATAACTCCGCTCCCGATACACGAAATAATCGAAGTCCGCCGCGCGCCGCGTGCCAGCCAAATCCTGTGCACAAACGCCGACAAATGCACCAGTGAAATTTGGCGTTCCAGGAGCCGCGGCCTCATCTGACAATATGCTCGCATCCAGCGGCCCTGGCAATTGGCGCCAACCCTGGTTTTCGATGCGGTACGCGAAGTACAGACGTTCGAAATCCACTTCCACGCGCAGATGCACCGGCACACCCGCGGGAATCGCAAGTGGCTCGCTGAAAACGTCCGATTGAATCTGATCGGGCAGACACGACATCACCCGAATGTGCTTCCCCAGCTCGACATCGTGGGAAACGTACAGGTAATGAAATTTGCTGCTGTTGTAGTAGCAGACCAAGCCCGCCATTTGCTGGAAGCGGTCAGGCTCGAACTCCACGACGGTTTCGGCACTGTAGCAGTGCGCCTGCTGGCGGCGGGCCACCAGCGCCTGCCGGAAGAGGCTGCCGATCGTCTCGCGGCCGTATAGCCGAAGGTATCCCGGACGTTCGGTCAGGCTGAATAGCTCTTCCGGCCACGGAGATCGCAGCCACTGAAAATCCAGAGGCAGATCTGGCTTGTCGAAGTCCTCGCGCTCAGGCGATGCGGCAAACACGAATTCCGGCAGCGACGGCGCCGCGACTTCGGTACACGGAATCCCACCCCCATCCATCGTGCGCAGCCAATCATCCTCCGACCACACCATCGGCTGAATCGCGGTCTCCCGACCCAAAGTGCAGCGCCCCCGGTTGCGAATCGGTCGGCCGCACAGATGCACCATGTATGTCTCTCCGTTGGGAGTTTCCACCAGGTCAGCGTGACCGGCACGCTGCAGTTCGAGATCCGGCCGGTGGCGCGAAGTCAGAATGTACCGGTCCGGGTGGAGTTCGTACGGCCCGGTCAGCTCGCGCGATCGCGCCATCGTAACCACGTGACCCCAACCCGTGCCACCCTCGGCAGTCAACAGGTAGTAGTAGCCGTTCCGCTTGTAGAGATGCGGTCCCTCGGTGAACCCCAGCGGCGTGCCCTGGAATATGAGTTGAACCGGCCCGATCAGACGCTGCTCGTCCGGCGAGTACTCTTGCAACACGATTCCTGAAAAACGGTTGCATCCAGGACGGTGGTCCCAACGCATATTCACAAGGTATTTTCGGCCTTCGTCATCGTGGAACAGGGAGGGATCGAAGCCACTGCTGTTCAGATAAACCGGATCCGACCATGCGCCGTCGATTTGCGGGCTGGTCACCAGGTAGTTGTGCGTGTCCCGCAGCGACGCGCCGGCTGCCGCTCCCTGGGTCGTGCGCCCGTATCGCTTCACGTCCGTATAAATCAGCCAAAACAGGCCGTCGGCGTAGCTGAGGCAGGGAGCCCAAATGCCGCATGAATCCGGGTCGCCGAGCATGTTCAGTTGGCTGGCCCGGTTCAGGGGACGTGTCAACAAGCGCCAATGGATCAGATCGCGAGAGTGGTGGATCTGAACGCCTGGATACCATTCGAACGTCGACGTCGCAATGTAATAGTCTTCTCCCACGCAGACGATCGAAGGATCCGGATTAAACCCGCGCAGGATCGGGTTTCGAATGCGCGCCGTCTTGCCTCGCATCTTCAGACTGCTCCCGGCGCAGTCTTCAACTCCGGCTCGGCGATGGCGCTGGTTGGTTCGCGGACCACCGTCCACAACACCACGGCGCCCACGAGATCGAGGAAACCGAGGCAGATAAAGAAGGGCGTGTAGCCGACGGTCGCGACCAGGCCCCCGATCAGCAGAGAGAAGATCAGCAAGCCCGCGTTACCCAGCGTGCCCGCCATCCCGGCCACCGTCGCCACCTCGTTTTTCCGGAACAGATCGGACGACATCGTGATCACCGTCACCGAGAGTGTTTGATGCGCGAATCCAGCGAGGCTGAGAAGCGCGATGGCGGCATACGAGCCTTTCACGAAGCCGACGAAGACCACGCCCAGCATCAGGACGGCACCCAGGGTGAAGGTGCAGCGCCGGGAATCGACGACGCTGAGCCCCCATCGTTTCTGAAGCGTCATGGCCACCAGGCCGCCGAACACGCATCCAAAGTCCGCCGCCAGAAACGGCATCCAGGCAAATAACGCGATCTGCTTCAGGTCCATGTGCCGGACCGTGCTCAAATACAGCGGCAGCCAGAAGCTTAGAGTACCCCACGTCGGATCGGCGAGAAAACGCGGCAACGCAATTCCCCAGAAGTTGCGTTGCGCGATGATCTTCAGCATCGAAGGGCGCGAACCGTCGCTTTGCAGGTACTTCTCCTGGCCGGACCGAATATATGTCCGCTCGTGTTCCGAAAGCGCGCTGTTTTTGTCCGGTGATTGATAGAACAACAGCCACAAAACGGCCCAAATCAAGCCCAGGCTGCCGGTAATCACAAACGCCGCGCGCCAGTTGTAAACCAGGATTGCCCAAGCCACCAGTGGAGGCGCAACCATGGATCCGACCGAGGCGCCGATGTTATAGACTCCGCCCGCCAGCCCGCGCTCCTGCGCCGGGAACCATTCCGCCGTAGCCTTCATGCCCGCCGGGTTGGCCGATCCTTCGCTGAACCCCAGCAGCCCCCGGAGCCAGGCCAATGTTTGCCAACTATTGGCGAGAGCATGAGTCATGTTTACCAGAGACCATGTAACTGCGAAAATGGCGAACCCGATTTTCAGGCCGAGCACATCGAGCACATACCCGCAGACTGGCTGCGTCATGATGGCGCCCTGGAAAGCCCCGACGATCCACGAATACTCCCGCTCGCTGATGCGCAGATCGTGAAGCACCGTAGGAGCCGCCACCGCCAGCGTGCTGCGGGTGAGGTAGTTCATGACCGAGCCGAGCATGATCAGGCTGATCATCCACCACCGCAGTCCTCTAATTCGGATCATGTTTCATGCTACTTCGGAACAACCGTCAGATCGTAGCAATTCGTTTGCAATCGGCCCGGTGTTCTGATAAATTGTAACCGCTTTCAAGGGACGTACCGGCGGTTCCATTCTCGATAGGGGGGACTATGAAGAGCACCATCTTCCAAGCGGCAGTTTGCGCCTGCTTCCTGGCGGGATCCGGCGTGCCGAGCTTCGCGCAGAACTATGGTGAGATCAACGGCACTATAACGGATCCGAGCAGTGCAGTAATAATCGGAGCTACCGTCACCGTCACAAATGCCGCTACTAATGTGGCGCGCAGCGTGCAAACGAACAGCACCGGAAGCTACTCCCTGCCCTTTCTGGTTCCGGGTGTTTACAATGTGCAGGCGATGCAGCCAGGCTTTAAAGTAGTCACCCGCCCGGGCGTTCAGTTGCAGGTCGGCGCCGTCGTCCGAATTGACTTCACGATGGAGCTGGGTGGGGCGACTGAGGCTGTCCAGGTTACCAGCGGCTCGGCCTTATTGGCAACCGAAGGCACAGCCGTCGGCACCGTCATTGAGAACAAACGCATTGAGGATTTGCCGCTCAATGGCCGGAATTATCTGCAACTGATTACCTTGAGCCCCGCGGTGACCGCCGAGACGCCCCCATCGTTTACCGCCACCGGCCGGCAAGGCGGAGAACGAGCCAACTCCAACGTCTCGATTGCCGGCGAGAGGCTGCAGTTTACGCATTACACACTGGATGGTATTGAGAACACCGATCCGAACTGGAACCTATGGATCTTCCGGCCCTCCGTGGATGCCCTGCAGGAGTTCAAGGTCGAGACCGGTGTCTATTCGGCTGAGTACGGCCACCAGCCCAGCCAGGTCAACGTGACAACCAAGTCGGGCAGCAATGAATTTCACGGCACCGCCTTTGAGTTCCTTCGCAACTCTGCTTTGGACGCCCGCCAGTGGCTCCAATCAACGGGTCAGAAAAATCCGTTCCGCCGCAACCAGTATGGATTTGAACTGGGCGGGCCGATCATGATTCCCAAAATCTTCGATGGCAGGAACCGGCTCTTCTTCATGTCGAATTTCGAAGGATTGCGGGATCATAACACGCTGCGCCAGGTCGCCTCGGTGGCGACCGACCGCATGCGAGGCGGTGATTTTTCCGCCGCGGGCCGCAAGATTTTCGACCCTGCGAGCCGTAGTTTCACAACGGACGCCAACGGCAATCCCTTGGCGGTTTCGGCTACACAGTTCACCAACAACGTCATCCCGCCGTACCGGTTCTCTCCCATCGCGCAAAAGCTGCTCGAGTTTTATCCGGCGCCGACGACCCCAGGTGATAACATTCTTCGCAACTACACGCGGCAAGCTTACACGCCAACCAATTGGGATCAATTCACGCAGCGCGTCGACTTCAATGAGAGTAGCAAGTCATTTTGGTTTGGCCGTTTCGGTTGGGATGACGAGTTTACCTCGACCGCCTCACTGTTCCCTAACGAGAATGAACAGTATGCGCTCAAGGCATACCAGGCGATGCTCTCGAACATTCGCACCATTCGGCCGACCATCATCAACGAATTCCGCTTCGGCTACACGCAGCTGACGAGCAACGCCACAACATCGAGCGCCTACGTTCGCAACGTGACCGAGGAACTCGGAATGGCCGGTATTTATAACAGCTCCCCGGCAGCTTGGGGGATTCCGAGCGTTACCCTGGGAAATGGCCTGAGCGGTTTCGGCGACCCGGTCGATGCTCCCTTTCTTGACCACAATGCCGATTTCCAATGGCTGGACAAC
>Ga0070734_10004457_pt1 | contig 13280 bp, 13 predicted proteins | sample Coa_R1_8_FD_66444 | JGI IMG/M metagenome (GOLD analysis project Ga0070734, IMG submission 66444) | Surface soil microbial communities from Centralia Pennsylvania, which are recovering from an underground coalmine fire - Coalmine... | ecosystem: Environmental > Terrestrial > Soil > Unclassified ...
TGGCCCCTACAAGCGTACAGGAAGATGTTCGACGTACCTCTCAACACGCGGTCCGGCCACGCAACTGGCCAGGCGGCAATCATCCATTGTTAAGAACTCTCTGAATTTCTGGGGTCCAAGCCACATGGAAAGCGTGGACAACGCCTGCCTCAACCTAGGTCCAATCATGTGCCGGCATGGTCCATCCTCCGCCAAGCCGTCCCTTACTGGATGGTAACTCAACCAACACGTGAGGAAAACGGCCTTCGCGCTCAGACTTCCATCCGATACTTCTCCACCGCATCTTGCCGCAGCTCCAGTCCCAGCCCCGGCCGTTTGGACGGCACGATGCGGCCTTCGACAAGGGCCGGTACCTCCACGAAAGCCGGATACAGCCACGGCATGTATTCCACCATCCGGACCTGAGGCAAGCCACAAGCCAGATGAACCGCAATTTCCGGCAAGACATGCGGTGCAATCGGCCGTTGGTACTGCTCGGCAAGCGTGGCCACCTTCAGCCAAGGGGTGAGCCCCCCCAATCGGGTCACATCCGGCTGCACGATATCCACGGCCCCGCGCTGGAGATAGCGGTGGAATTCCTCCCGAGCAAAAAGCGTCTCGCCCAGGGCCAGGGCAATTTCCAGCTTCTCAGCCAGGCGCGCATGGCCGTCTACGTCCTCGCAAGAGAGCGGTTCCTCGAACCAGTCGGCACCGATCTCTTCCTCGAAGAAGTGCCCCATCGACAGCGCGGTGGCATAGTCGTAGCGCTGGTTGGCATCGACGGCCAGCCAGATGTCTTCGCCGAGAACTTCGCGGACGCGCGTGACCCGTTCGGCATCTAGCTCGGGGTCCGTGTTGCCCACCTTGACCTTGATCCCCATCATGCCTTGCTCAAGAAGTGGTTGCGAGGCCTCGATGATTTCATCGGGACTCATCCAGAGCCAGCCGGTGTCGGCCGCATAGGCCGGCGCCGATTCTCGGGCACCGCCGAGCAGCTTATACAAGGGCAGCCCCGCAATCTTACCTTTGAGGTCCCATAAAGCGACATCGATCGCCGAGTACGCTTGTGCCACCAAGCCGTAGCGGCCGATCGGCTGCAGTTGCCAATAAATTTTGGCGGCCAGGCGCTCATGGTCGAAGGGATCCTCTCCGGCGACCAGCGGCGCCAGGTCATCATCCGTGATTGTCTTCAGAGCGCGTCCGCCGCCCCCCAGGGTGTAAGCGAAACCGAGCCCACGATGGCCGGCGTCCGTGTCGAGGTAAACAAAGAGCACAAAGACGTGGTCCAGCCGATTGTCCGGATCGCGTCCGCCCAATGAAGTGATTGGGCGGGACAAGGGTAATCGCAGAAGCTGGCTTTCCACCTGGGTGATGCGCATCGTTCCACCGCTCCCGGAACCTAGAGTGACTGCTCCGACAATTCCGTCAGTCGTTGGCTGACATTGTCCAGGGTCGGGCGAATTCGCTGTGATGCCGGCCGTAGAAAAAGTAAATGCCCAGACCGATCGCCAACCAACCGATGAGCCGGAGCCAGGTCACGACGGGCAAGAATAACATCATGAGCAGGTTGACGGCGATCCCAATTGGAGCAAGCACATAAACGGCCGGGCATCGAAATGGGCGGTGCGCGTCTGGCCGACGAATCCGCAAGATCAACACCGCCGCGCAAACGATGGAGAAGGCCAACAATGTACCGATGTTGACCATGTTGAAGAGGTCTTCCAGCGGAGCCAGAGCAGTTACGACACAGAGCAGCCCTCCCGTGATCATCGTGGAAATGTGTGGCGTTCGGAAGCGAGGATGGACCGCACCAAAAATGTGCCGCGGCAACAGGCCATCGCGGGCCATGGCCAGGAAGATCCGCGCCTGACTGAGCAGCGTGATCAAAATCACGCTTGTCATGCCGGCTAAAGCACCGATGGAAATCAAACCGGCGGAGAGCCGCAACGCAAGGCTATCTTGCTTCACGGAGAGGCGGTGGAACGCCTCTGCGACCGCCGCATCCGGATCAATCACGGGATAGGGCTCCATGCCCGTGATCACGGCCGAAACGCCCAAATAGAGCAACGTGCAGAGTAGAAGGGACGCGAGGATTCCGATGGGAACGTCGCGCTGCGGTCGACGGGCCTCCTCGGAATGCGTGGAGATCGCGTCGAAGCCAATGTAAGCAAAAAAGACCACGGCCGCCGCTACCAGAATGCCCGAGATCCCGTAGGGCAAAAATGGACTCCGCACCTTGTCGTCCACGGCTTCAATCTTCTGGTTGAAGCCAAGGAGTCCAATCACCCCCCAGGCTTCTTCCAGACTCGGCAGTTTCTTGATCTCTTTCCTAACTTGCTCCGTAATCTGTTCGGGGAAAGCCGGGTACTGTTCCAGAAGTTCCTTCCCGCTGATACGCCCAAATTCCTTCTGGGGCAGAAAGCGAGCAAGATCGGGCCGGTGGGCGAGTAAATCGGTGCTCGGAAGCTTACGGATCTCGTCGACAATGGTATTGGCCATGCGCTGGGCCGCTCCTGGAGACTGCTCCAAAAGCTCCTTGCCACTGACCAGCCGGTAATCCCCCGGTGGCAGATGTTGAGCTACGTCCGGATAGCGGCGGAGCAGATCGGGAACGTCGGATGGTTTGCGGTAATCGGCCGGGATCCGGAACCAGTTCGCCGGCTGAATGTACCAGCAGCCCACGCCAATCACGAACAGAACCACGCCAACCTTGGTGATCACGAGCACGGCATTCGTCGTGGCACTTTCCCGGATCCCGATGACCAGAATGGCCGTGGACAGGGCCATGATCACCACGGCCGGTAGACTGAACCAGTTGCCTTCACCCAGGGGAAAGGTGGCGTTGGAAAGATAGTCTGGAATTCGCCAGCGAAAAAACACATCCAGGAAAACGTTGAAATACTTGGTCCAATCCGCCGACAGGACGGCACAACTCATGGCATATTCGAGGATGAGGTCCCAACCGATGATCCAGGCGAACAGCTCGCCCAGGGTCGCATATGCGTAGGTGTAGGCGCTGCCAGCGACCGGAACCATGGCGGCAAATTCGGCGTAACAGAGGGCTGCCAAGGCGCAACCCAAGCCGGCCACCGCGTAGGAAAGCATCACGGAGGGTCCGGCGCGATTGGCCGCGGTCTCACCCGTAGTCACGAAGATCCCGGCACCGATAATCGCGCCAACACCGAGCGAGGTGAGTGCGATGGGCCCAAGCACACGGCGAAGCCGGTTCTCCCCTTCCATCTCGGCCAGGAGCTTTTCCAGCGACTTCCGGGCGAAAAGCTGCTGTTTCCACATGCGGAGATCCCTCGGGGGTCTCAGGTGCGCTCCAGTTTAGCGGCGGTTCACCGAACCGCGGGTAAGCCGCGCCGTTCGGTGAACCGCCGCTCATCGAAAACGGTGCATTAGACCTTGCCGGCATCCAACGGCATCCCCGCCGGCGAAATGCCATGCGTGCTGATTTCGCCGCGCAGCTCCTTGCCCAGGTGACTGTGATGACGGCCATAGAAACCGTAGATGCACAAACCTAAAAACAGCCAGCCGAAAAGCCGTATCCAATTCGCGGCCGGCAGGGAGAACATCAATAGCAGGCAAGAAGCAATGCCCAGGACCGGCACGACCGGGACCCAGGGGCACCGAAATGGCCGCGCGGCGCCCGGATTTGTCCGGCGCATGATCAAGACGGCGCCGCAGACGATGGCGAAGGCAAACAAGGTGCCGATGTTGGTAAGGTGGAGCAGGGCATCAATCGGCAGCAGGCCGGCGAGGATGCCGACGAAGATTCCAATGGCGATCGTGCTCTTCCACGGTGTGCGAAAACGCGGATGCACGTCGGCAAAGAACCCGTGCGGCACCAGTCCGTCGCGGGCCATCGCCAGGAAAACCCGCGGTGCGCTGAGCATCATGACCAACAGCACGGAGGTAATGCCGGCCACGCCAGCGGCTGCAATGATGAACTCTGCCCAGCCCAATCCCTTGTGCTTGAATGCTTCCGAGACACCAGCATTGACATCAATCTGGTCGTACTTGACCATCCCCGTAAGCACAGCCACGACGCCGATGTAAAGCAAGGTGCAGATGAGCAGCGAAGCCACAATTCCGACCGGCACATCGCGCTGAGGGTTCTTGGCCTCTTCGGCATGTGTCGAGACCGAATCGAAGCCGATGTATGCAAAGAAGATGATCGCGGCACCCGCCAGCATACCCAGCGGCTTGCCCCCCTCCGTGGTTTGGCCGTGGATATGAAATCCGAAGAAATTAATGCCCGTCCAATCGTAGGGCGCAAACGGCACCCAGTTGTCGGGATTGATCAGAAAAGCCCCGACGCCGATTACGAAGAGGACGGCTGCCAGTTTGATCGCGACCATCACCGCGTTGAAGCTGGCACTCTCGCGAATCCCCTTGACCAGCACCGCGGTGACAATGGCCACGATCACCACGGCCGGCAGATTGACAACCGAATTGGTCCACTCGAAATGCCCGCCCATGATGCTATGCGGATCCTCTTTGAACGTCAGGGCCGCACCGCGCAGAGTTTCGGGAAGGTTTAACCCGAATTTGGCGATGACCTTCTGGAAGTAGGATGACCAGCCGTTGGCGACCGTGGCGGCGCCCACGGCATATTCAAGCACCAAATCCCAGCCGATGATCCAGGCGAACAACTCGCCCATCGTGGTGTAGGCATACGTGTACGCACTCCCCGCAACGGGGGCCATCGATGCGAACTCGGCGTAGCACAGGGCCGCGAAAATACAGGTGACGCCCGCTACCACATACGAAATCATCAGCGCCGGCCCGGCCGTGTTGTGTGCCGCCTCTCCCGTTGCCACAAAGATCCCGGCGCCGATCACGGCTCCGATACCCAGCGCCGTGAGCGTTACCGGGCCCAAGGCCCGGCGCAAGCGATGGTCGCCGGCCATTTCGTCCAAGAGCACCTTCAAGGATTTTTTCGCAAACAGTTGATTCACACCCATAAAGCAACCCCAAATCTATTTGCTATCCACGATCAGCGTCACCGGACCGTCGTTGACGAGCTCGACCTGCATCATCGCGCCAAAACGCCCTGAGGCGGTGGGAATGCCCAAAGCCCGCAAAGCGGTCAGGAAGTCTTCATAGAGCGGAATGGCGATGTCTGGCGGGGCGGCGTCCACAAAGCTGGGCCGCCGACCTTTTTGGCAATCGCCGTACAGCGTGAATTGACTAACCACGAGGGCCTCGCCGCCGACATCCACCAGTCCCCGGTTCATTTTGCCTTCTTCATCCGCAAAGATCCGCAGGCCGACGACCTTCTCGGCCAACCAACGACTCTGCGCCGGCGTGTCGGCATGAGCCACTCCGAGGAGCACGAGGAGTCCGCGGCCGATCTGGCCAAGCACCTCTTGGTCCACAACGACCCGAGCCCGGCTTACACGTTGGACGACGGCACGCATCACTGGTCGCGGCTCCGCTGGATTCCCCTTCGGAAAGGCTCACAGGACAAAGAAGTTATAAGAAATGGATCCACGATCGGCGCCCGTGGCCCCAGCCGGGCAAGAACTCCTCTTTTCAAATCCGGCACCCGTCGTTATACGACCTCCACGCAATGGGACGCCAGGAGGGGCCCTGGACGCAGCGCCGCGAACCCCAGCGACTGGACAGCTGAGCTTGACAACGCAGAACGGTTTGACTATGAGCCAACCCTCCTTGAACGGCACAAAAGAAAGGAAGGAACCCGAGCGGGCCGCACAACGTGTTTCGCCGGCCAAGCTCGAGAGAAGCTAGCGTACATAGCCGAGCTCTGCTGCGTGCTGGGAATTGCGGGAAGCCAGCACTACCCGCCCTCCTGGGTAGAGGCGCCAACCTCGCTGGGCCAAGTGGTTATTGGGTCGGCCACTCCAGTGGGAGCTTCGCAGTAGGGCTTTTGTCGGTGCGGGAGCCGAGCCATGCTGCTCGGCTCCCGCGGATATACCCACCTTGGCGAGCGGCCCCTCCGTTGCGCCAATGCGATCATTCGGGTGACGGCAGGAAGGGAGAGGGGGACTACCAGGGTGCAACGTCCCATGCCGCTGATCGGTTTTCGTCCGCATGGACGGACCGGTCGGCGCTGCGGGTCGTTGCACCCTGGGCCCTTTTCCACGAACGGGAAAATGAAAATCTTCAATTTCCCGTTTTCCATACTCATTTCCTCCTCCGTACCTCTCCTCCCGTCGGGCTTTGCCCTATAGTGTCCTTACCGGCTTATCGGGAATCGACATTGCGCAATTCAGCGTATTGCCGTTGTGGGGACCAACTCGCCGTGGAAACAAATGACCTCCGTGACGTACTGGAACAGATCCGCAACGGCCAGCTGAGCGTCGAAGCGGCTCTGGAGCAACTCGGCACCGCGCCGCTCGCGGATCTGGGGTATGCGCAGGTCGATCTTCAGCGGCATCGGCGGTGTGGCTTCCCCGAAGTGATTTTCTGCGAGGGGAAAACGTCAGCCTGGGTCGAAGGCGTTGTCCGCAAGCTTTCGGAGGCGGGTCAGGATTGCTTGGCCACCCGGGTTAATGAGGAACAGGCTGCCCATCTGGCTCGGCACTTTCCCCAGGCTCAGCAAGATCGGCTTGGGCGAACGTTTTGGCTACCGGCGGGAAGCAAGGCGGAACCGTGCGGCCGAGTCGTCGTGATTACTGCCGGAACCAGTGATTTGCCCGTCGCCCAGGAAGCGGCCAATACAGCGCGGGCATTGGGTTGCGATGTGTCGGTCCTGGCCGATGTCGGAGTGGCCGGCATTCATCGACTCTTGCGTCACCGGCCACAGTTCAGCGATGCCGATGCGATCGTCGTCGTGGCCGGGATGGACGGCGCCTTGCCGAGCGTGGTCGGCGGCCTGGTGGATTGCCCAGTCGTCGCCGTCCCCACGAGCATCGGTTACGGGGCTGCCTTCGGCGGCTTGGCGGCGCTGCTCACCATGCTCAACAGCTGTTCGGCCGGAGTTGTCGTCGTCAACATTGACAGCGGATTCAAAGGCGGCTACGTGGCGGGGATGATCGCCCGGCGCGCGCAGAAGGGCAAACGCTGAGCCGAAGGCCCAGAAGAAGCCGGCGTAAGCTCAAACAGGATTGTGGCCTTCCGAACGGCGGGCCTTGGCGTCCCCAACCTGAATATCGAACTTGACCGGTACGGATTGAGCGAGTTCCTGCACGGCCAAGAGGGCGAGCTGCTTGACGTAATAGGAGGGGCAATACCCCTGGACGATGACCTGTTCTCCGTTGCGCTCGATGTGGAGCTGGTGAATGCGTCCCCAGGTACGCTCCAAGATTCGCCGCTCCAGGTCGTCTTCCAGTTCGGGCCCCGTCAAACGTTGGGAATAGACCGCAGTTCTAAGCACCATGATGGTCTCGATTCTAGCAAAGGCCCGGGCCAGGCAATCCAAACTCGCAGGGAGGCGCCCACGCCGGCGCCAATCAATTCCAGGAGCCAATCACGCGTGAAACGGCCATCCGGGTGAGCATTCCTCCAAGCGAGTTAGTCGCGTTCGCAAAACAGCCTCGATCTCATTTCGAAACGGCTTCCAGCTCGTGGGCGGGGACTTTCGACGCTTCCCGGCGTTCGTAGACCTCTTCACGATCGACCTGGACGAACTTGGGGGCCGCGATGCCGATCCGAACCCTCTCGCCCCGAACAGCCGCCACGGTGACTCGGATATCGCCGTTGATCACAATCACTTCACCAACGCGCCGCGTAAGCACCAACATGCTCTTCCCTCCTTGATTCTTGTAGTTGGAAAGGCTCTCGAAGGCTGAACCTCCAACCGGCATGCGCTCCATTGCCATGCGGCGGGAAGGTGAAACCCTTTCCCAACCGAACACTGTTAATCACGATCTCGAAGCGATTGAATGCGTTGCAGAGCCACGAAGCCGGGCGCCCGGGCTCAAATTTGGCTGGCTTTTTCCAGAACCGTGGTCTGTGATCGTCCTCGTGGGGAATCGCAAAAAATAAAGCCCCTGTCATGCGTCGAGTTGCACACAGGGGCTGCCATAGCCTTTCGAGTTTCCCCACCTGGGGTGGAGCTGAGCAAAGGTTATCCGATGGCGAAAGTGATTGTCAAGATGTTTTTTCCTTTTTTGCGCCAACAGAGATTTTCGCACCGGGGCCTTCTCCGCCAATGAGCGGAGCAGAGCTTCGGATTCCTACTAACCGGAAGGAGGCGCACGACCACACTTGGAAAATAGAACGACGCTTGTCCGATTGAACTCCCGTTGCTCTAGCACCATCCAACCCTGTTGAGCAAAGTGATTCACAATTTCGAGCCGTTCGGCTGCTGTAGTTGCGGTCGCCACGATCCAGAGGCGGCCTTGGGGCGAGAGCGTATCTTGTCCCAGGAGGCAAACACCAAAACCCATCCGACGGAAATAGTAAAGGTATTCCCAGTGATTGGCAGCAATACCGTCGCCGGGTTGGTGATGGCTTGCAACGTATCGGGCGGCCCCCGCGCAATCCGCTCGCTTCCACGGATCGAGCACCCGGTGGATGCTCCAGCCAAGCGGAACCAAGGGCAAAACCAGAACGCCGGCACGGCAGAAGGCACGCAGGCGGCCCGTTGAGACCGACGTTCCGGTACTCAGGGGAAGCCCTGCAGCGACCAACAGCGCCAGAGCCGGCGTCAGATAAACCACGACCCGTGAGCCGCCAAACGGATACGCATGCAGATATGCAGCCCCGAGCGGCAAGAGAATCGGCACCAACAACAAGGCCAGCAGCGGCCACATCCCGCGCCGCCAAAAATGAACGGCGCCAGCCAGCGCGAAGGGAACCAGAACTTGACCGATTGGCTCAAAGCAGTAGCGGAACAATTCTAGGAATGCCATCACTGTCCAGGCAGGAACACTCCTTGGCCGTTCCCAGTCAGGAAAATTATTGGTCCAGCACGCGAGGATGGCCTCGCAACGCTGGGCCCGGATCGGACCCGTCACAAGCAGCCCGAAAGCCGTGAAGATAACCAGCACCAAAAGGCCGTAACTCAGCCAGCCTCGGAACTGCCGTGCCCGCCAAACATCCGGCAGGATCGCCAACAGCAACCCGCCACACAGAAAGCATCCCGGGTAGACCAGAAGGATCAGCACTGGACTGGCAAATCCAAGGAGCAGCAGCCGACGGCCCAATGTCCACGATGCGGTTCCATAATAAAGGGCCAGCACAACAACTCCGGCGAAGATATCCACCGCGTAGGGTTTGGCTTCACACGTATGCCAGAGGGCATGGTCCGAACAAGCAAGCAACAGCAGAGCCCAAGGGACCATCGCGGGCCGAAGCACGGATCGCGCCACGGGCAGGAAAATCAACAAGCTTCCGCAACTTGCCAGGAACGGAATCAAACGAAGGGCATAGGTGCTTTCACCGAAGAGGAGGCTGAAGGCCCGTTCGATCCAAAGGAACAAGGGAGGCGCCGCCTCGGCGAACGAGAGTGGACCAAGTAGGTCGAGGAAGTCTTTGTGCAGCACGTTCAGGACCAAGGCGGCCTCGTCGTGCCACATCGACAGGTCCGACAAGTAAAAGTGCAGCCGGAGCGCCAGGCCGAACGCCAAGATGCTTCTCGTCCAGGAGAAGGACTTCCCTGTCCCTATCATCGCCGGGCCCACGCAGATTACGAATCGGGCGTGAAGAGGGAGATAACAAGCGAAAGCCAGGAGGGCAAGAGAGATTGCGGCGGCGGCTGTCAGGACGCCCTGGGTCCGGGTTCTTCCGGAGGGGGGGAGGAACCGCTGGTCAGTTTTTGCTGATACTGCTGGTACGAACGTGTCAACGTGTTGAGGATTCCCGGAATCTGCGGGGCCGAGAAAAAAACACGGCACGAAACCGCAGAACGGGGATAGAAGCTCGTGATGAAATCGAAATAAAACTCCGCAGGCGAATGCGCGATCATCACCGTGTTGGCATACACGCCGCTGAGCAGCTCATCGGGCAATTTGAGCTGTCGGTAGATTTCATCGATGGGAGGCGGAGTCGGAGGGTTCGGCACGGGCAAGGGAGGAGGCGGTCCATATTTCGCCTGGTAGAGTCCCAGGTTTTCGCGCAACGCCGCAAGCATATTCGGCATGATCGAAGGCGGGAGGACTACTCGGGCCACAATTTGAGACGGGTGTGCCAGGCTCAGCACAAAATCGATCACAAATTCATTGGCCCCCTGCAAGACCATGATTCCGGTGCTCAGCACGCCGCGGCTAACCTTCTCGGGTATCCGCGCGCTGACCTGAGAATGCTGGACTTCCTGGGTATACCCGCCTGGAGAATCGGGCGGCACGGGTTGGTCGGGTTTGTGCTGAGGATCCTGTGGTTGTTCAGAGTTCATCACCAAGCACCTTTTTTCATCATTGTATGGTTTCGCCGTACCTTGCAGAACCGTTCGGCTACCAAAGCTCCCAGCTGCCCGTAGACAGGATGTAGATGCCCAGGATCAAATTGCTGACCCCGTGAGCGACGATGCAGTTCCACAAATCCCCTTTCCAGTACAGCAAGCCGTTGAGGAAAGTGCAATAAACGAGGGCTGCCAGCCATTCCGGATGGGCCAGGGCGAAGAGCAGCGTGACCACGACAAAAGATCGGATGCCGAATGCGTCCAGTTTCTGCTGTTGCCAGTTCGCCGAGGTCAGCCACCGCAGCAAGAAACCCCGCCAAAATAGTTCTTCCACAATTGGAACGAGGATCGCCAGGCCCGCAAGCCGAGCCGCAACGAAGGCCCACCGCGCCAACGGTTGATCGATACTCTCCCACGGATTGAACGCCGGCCGCTTCGGCTGTAACCAGTCAGGCAAGTATTCGGCAATTGCTTGCTCGCAATGCAGCCGGCACAGCCCAATCCAAAGAGCAATCCCGATGATCCCGACACTGACGCCGGCAATGACTCGGAGATGCGGCCCAAGCAAGTGGCGGCCCCGAAGCAGAGCAATCGTCACGACGCTGACCAGTGTAACAACAGTAGGATAGAGCCAGCCATATTGATCGGGATACGCCGCGGCGATTTGGATCAGACCGAGGTACAGCACGAATGGCACAACGTAGGCAGTCATGCAGGAATGAGGAAAAGGGAAACGGAGGAGAAATCTGCTTGCCTTCAGCCTTTTGACTTGCTCGGTTTATCCTGTTCATCCCACAAGCGCATGCCGCCCAGGAAGGCGTTGCGATTGTCGCCCATGCGTGCGCCGGGCGGAAGCCGTTTGAGGAGCTTGGCATTCCCGCCACCGAGGACCACATAGTCGGCCACCAACGCAGCCTGAAGGCGTGCCACCACGTCTTCGACTGCTTTTTGCCACTTTTTCTTGCCCAGCCGTTTCAGGCCCCGCAAGCCGACATAATCCTCGAACGTCCGTCGTTTCTTGTAGGGAAGATGGGCCAATTCCAGCGGAGCAACCACGCCATCGACGATCAAGGCCGAGCCGAGGCCGGTGCCCAAACCGAGGAACAGCATCCGTGCCCCTTCATAGCTACCCAAGGCCTGCATGGCCGCATCGTTGATGAGTTTCACCGGTTTGCCGAAATGAGCCGCGAAGTCAAAATCAACCCAGCCCGGTCCCAGGTTCGCTGGCTCCAGCGCTAAACGGCCGTGGATCACCGGACCAGGATAGCCGATGCTGATGACCTCATACTTCCAATCGCCGACCAGGCCGAGAACGCCATCGACCATCTGTTTGGCTGTGAGCGTCGGCCCGGAAGGAAACTTCCGTACTTCCGAAACCCCGCTGGCAGTTACTTTGATGTTGGTTCCGCCGACGTCGATCACGAGGACTTTCACCGTTGCAACCTCCCGATCAGGCATTACGGATCGCTACGGAAGCGCCGCACAGTTCCGGCGGGCTTGTGGCGGAGCATTGCATCCGGGGACGGTGCCGGGCAAGGGCAGCGTGCACCAGATCGATGGTGAACCGGGCATGGGTAATGCCTGCCGAAGCCAGGCCACCGGCCAAACCCGCGGTCGGGTTAAAGTCAGGATTGGGGTTCACCTCCAGCAAATAAGGCTTCCCGGATGGCCGGACGCGAAAATCAACTCGGGCATAATCCCGGCAGCCGAGCAAGCGAAACGCCTGCCGGGCCAGGGCTGTCAGCCGCTGAGCCAGCCGGGGCGAAACCTTGGCCGGATAACAGGGCGGCGTGGCCTCATAGTCGCGCGAACCCGGCTTCCACTTCGCATCGTAGGTAACGATGGGCCAGAATGCCGGATCCTTGTCCGTGAATAATACCTCGGAAATGGGCAGCGTGTGCAGATTCGACGCCTCGATCAGGGCGACATTGAGTTCCCGGCCGGGGATGAACTCCTCAACCAGCACGGGCGGCCCGTACGTCTCCAGGAGCCAACCAGCGCGTTGCCTGAGGCGTTCCTGATTGGTGACGACGCTCCCCTGATCGAGTCCGACACTGGCGTCCTGAGTCGCCGGCTTGACGATAACCGGCCAGGTGAGCGACGAAGGTAGAATCGGAAGCTTTTCCACGACAAAGCCTTGCGGCGTGGGTAACCCCGCGCCCCGAAACAATGCCTTCGTCAAATGTTTATTCCGGGCCAAGAAAAGTGTGGAGGACGGCGACCCTGTGAACGGTAGATTGAGCCATTCCAGGAGGCCGGCAACATACGCTTCGGTATTGCCGTCATCGGCCGTGCCTTCGAAGAGGTTGAAGACTACATCCGGTTGTGCCGCGCGCAGGCCGGCCAAGAGCCCGTCGGGGTCATGATCCGCTCCGAGACGACGCACGTCAAAACCTGCCTGCACGAGCGTGGCCGCGACGGCGTCGACCGTCTGGAGGACTTCGTGTTCGGATTCGGCATCGGGGTGGCTGGTGGAGAGAACGGGCTTGTTGTAAAGGATGAGGACGCGAACGGCACCCATGGCAAATACTGGCTTCTCCGCCCCGTTCGGAACCGATGGGGCTAAACGGTTTGGCGATCGATGGCCGCTTGCAAGATACTACCGATTAACTGAGGATAGCTCCAGCCCACGAGTCGAGCCAGGATGACCAGATCGCTGGATTCGGGATTCAAGCCCGGCAAGGGGTTGATTTCCAGAAAATAGGGAATGCCATCCCGGAGTCGGAAATCGACCCGCGCCACATCACGACAGCCCAGGGCCGCGAAGACGCGGAACGCAGCTTCCTCGATCCCCCGGATGGTGGTCGCAGGCAGATCGGGCGGAGATTCGTACCGCACCTGCCGCAAATAATCCCGCTTGACTTCCAGGCTGTACACAAACTGGGCGGTCGGCGTGCAGGGCAACACGCGCATGATCCCGACCAGCCGTGGCGGAGCGTTGCCGATGACCCCGACCGTCAACTCGTCTCCGGCAATGAATTCCTCGACG
>Ga0070734_10004458_pt1 | contig 13279 bp, 9 predicted proteins | sample Coa_R1_8_FD_66444 | JGI IMG/M metagenome (GOLD analysis project Ga0070734, IMG submission 66444) | Surface soil microbial communities from Centralia Pennsylvania, which are recovering from an underground coalmine fire - Coalmine... | ecosystem: Environmental > Terrestrial > Soil > Unclassified ...
TCATACGGATGGCATCCGGCCGCTCCGGAATAGCTTGGCCGCGCGGGCCCATTACCAGCAAGGCTCTCGTCGAACCCGTCGACGACGTTGACGGGAAGACCAGAGGAAGCGGTAATAATCGTCGCCAGCCGCCATCCGGAGACCAATCGATTGCGGCGCAGCGGCAGGGCGTACAAAGCATTGACCGCCAGATTCAGATTGCGGCTAAACGCGCACGGACCCCGATCGAGCGCCTGGTCGTACGGGTCGACCACGCCGTAGGAACCCTCCGTTGGCGCCGTAGCGGAACCAATATCGATGCACTTCGACCAGGTGAACGACGCCTGCGCCTGAAACCCGGACCCAAACTGACGGTTAACCGATGCCTGGAGCGAGTTATAGGTCGAAGTGCTGGTAGGGGTGGCGTCCTGCAGCGTTCCAAAGTTGGGATTCGCTACCAGGCCAGTGAAAGGATTGCCGGCTAAACCGGGAATCCCGGACGGCATTTCCGGACACGACGACGGTAAGGGCCCCGGATCGGCGCTGCACGGGATGGGAAGATTCTCGTTCACGATGGAGAATAGGTGCACGCCGTGCGATCCGGCATAGCTCAGCGAGAGAACCGTGTGCGCGAACATTTCCCGCTGAAGAGTCAGATTGTATTGGATGACATAAGGCGCGTGTGTTGTCCGCTGATAACTGGTGCCAAGAAACTGATCGAAGGGCCCGGCCGGAATCGCCGGAAACGGGATGCCGCCCGCCAGCGGTAAGTCGAGGATGAAGCCGGAGGGCGGCGCGCTGTCGTAGCCGAGACCGTAAGTCCGCGCTTCCACCTGCTCATGAAAAATCCCAAAACCGGCACGGATAGAGGTCTTATGATCCGAAAACGGATCGTAAGCGATGCCGAAACGCGGATCGAGGTTCGCCCAGTTCGGGTTGTTTGCAAGCACGTGATGTGTAACCGTGTATCCGGTGTCCGTCAGTGGATTGACGACCGCTTCGAGAGGAGCTCCGACGCCCCGCGCATTCGTAGCAAAATCCCAGCGTAGCCCGAGATTCATCGTAAGTCGCTGGGACACTTTCCAATCATCCTGGATGTAGGGAAAGAAGTCGGCTTGGCGGTAGCCGCGCAAGATATCGAAATTTGGACCCGACGTCGCAGAGCCATCGTAAAGATCCGCCGCGCCGAGGAAGAAATGCGGGAGACTAAAAAACTCAAAGTTGCCGCCCGAAAAATTGGCGTCACTGATGCTGCTCTGAACTTGGGTGACGGATGCTCCCGCAGTGAGCCGATGGGCTCCCCGCGTCCACAAGAAATCATCCCCAAGCGAGGTCTTGTTCTGGCCGACTAGGAATGGTTCGGAGCCGTTGGGTCCCAGCTCGCTAAGTCCGCCGCCGGGGGTTACCGCCATGTTCTCCCGACCCGGACTCGGGAACAGATTCAACGCAGACACTTCGTTTGTGGGTTGACCATCCGAGTACGTACGCACAAAGCTGGCACGAAGCAAGCTGATGGCAGATGGACTAAAGACATGGTGCTCCTCCAAAGTGGCGTATTGGTTGCGAGTGATCTCGAGATCCGGCCAGAGAGGTATTGGCGAGCCGGCGAATGGGTTGGTCTGATTCACTCGATCCGCAACGTACCGCGCGAATAAGGAATCTCTCGACGAAATCCAATAGTCCATCCGGCCGAGAAAATAGTTTTCGTTCGTGGTCAGGCTGGCCGCTTCGGGGTACGGCGCGTAGCCTCCGAGATCGGGCGCGGCCGCGGAGGGCCTTGGATATAGGGACAGAATCGCCGCTTGCGTTGCGGGAACCGTTGGGACCACCTGGGTCAGGTCCGCGACCGGACACGTGGTTGCTCCCGGAGAAGCGGTTTGAGGGTTCAGACTGCAAACCTGACCTTTCAACACGTAAGGCTCCGGTACGTAGGCGATTTCGGTTTGGCCTAGCGAAGAGCGAAGGCCTTCGTAGTTCGCAAAGAAGAAAAGCTTGTCCTTCCTGAGCGGTCCCCCAAGATTTCCCCCGAACTGATTTCGGCGGTAGGGCGGAGGCGGCGCCGGCTTGCCGTTTGGATCGATATCAAAATAGCCGCGCGAGTCGAGGTCGTTGTTACGCAGGAACTCGTAAGCAGTTCCGTGGAAGTGGTTCGTTCCCGATTTGCTGGCGATGTTCACGACAGACCCGGTGCCTCCGAACTGTGCGCTGTAGGTGTTCGTCAGGACCTGGAATTCCGCAATCGCATCGGCGCCCAACGACGAGCCGGAGATATCAGAACCGGTTGCATGATTGAAGAAATCTGAAATGTCCGTGTTATCGAGCAGGAACGCGGTTCCTTCGGGGCGCGACCCGGAAATCGAATAGTTGTTCTGGTTACCGTAAATCGGATTTGAAGGCGTTGAGGTAGTCGCCGCGGCCAGAGCGGCAGGCACTTGGGACACTCCCGGAGCCAATCCGATCAACTGTTCGAAGTTCCGTCCATTCAACGGCAGGTTGGCCACCTGCTCCGAGGTGACGAGAGAAGAAACGGCCGCGGTCTGTGTCTCGACGCGCGAGACCTCCGCGTTCACAATCACGTTTTCGCGCGCCTGCCCGACCTTCAACGTGAAGTCGACCACCAGATCGGCGCCGACCGTAAGAACGATGGCGGGACGAACGACGGGGTCGAAGCCCGGATTCGATGCCCGAACATCGTAGGACCCAATCGCCACATCGACGATGGCAAAGCGCCCCGCCGAATCTGTAACGGTAGACCGTGAACTGCCAGTTCCGAGGTTTGTCGCTTGAACCGTCGCACCTCCGACAAGCGCGCCTGCCTGGTCGGTCACGGTACCCGAGAGTCGCGCCGTCGCCACACCTTGGCTCTGCAGGCGACCAAGGCTGGCGACAATGAGGGTCCCGAAAAGAGCTCCTCTACGGAACTGGTTTGACATGGCACTGATCACCAGCCAACTGCCGAAATCGAGCGCGTTCTGGGCGATCGGCGCATTTCGATTCCGAGCTTTCGCATTTTGTAAATGAGAGTGGTTCGCGGCAATCCAAGCCGGTTGGCCGCTCCCTCCTGCCCTCCGATCACCCAGTTGGTCTGCAACAATGTCTCCAAAATATGCTCCCGATCGGCGTCGGCCAGCGTTCGTGAAGCACTCTCTGAGCTCTGCTTCACCGTCTGCTTTAAGTCCAGCGGCAGGCGCAAGACCGACCCTGGCGAAAAGAGCACCGCCCGCTCAATGAAGTTCTGGAGTTCGCGAATATTGCCTGGCCAGTCGTGCGCTTCAAGAACCGCCATCACCTCATCGGGAATCAAATCGATCGGCTTGTGAAGGCAGGCGGCAAACTTGGCTACGAAGAACTCCGTCAAGGGCCGGATGTCCTGGATCCGTTCTCGCAGCGGAGGCAGATAGATCGGAATTACGTTCAACCGGTAAAACAGGTCCGGACGGAACAATTTTTTATTCACCAGTTGCCAGAGATCCTGGTTTGTCGCCGCCACCACACGCACGTTAACGCGAACGGTTTGGGCGCTACCTAAACGCTCAAACTCCTGCTCTTGCAGCGCTCGTAAGAGCTTGGGTTGAAGTTCGAGCGGCATGTCGCCAATCTCATCCAGAAAGAGCGTGCCTCCATCCGCCATCTGAAATCGTCCCTTGGTTTGCGCAAAAGCACCCGTGAACGCGCCTCTGTCGTGTCCAAACAGTTCGCTTTCGAGCAGAGCGCCGGGGATGGCCGCGCAGTTAAGGGCCACGAAACGCTGGTTACAGCGAGGGCTAGCCGCATGGATCGCTTTCGCAATCACTTCTTTTCCGGTGCCTGTCTCGCCCTGGATCAGGACAGCCGAGTCCGTGGGTGCAACCCTCTCAACCTCTGAAATCACTGCCCTGAATTTCGGACTGGATCCAATCAAGCCTAAAATAGCCATTGTTTTACTCCTGCGTATTGGTGAGAGCCGCTCGGATTATTCCCAGCAAACCCAAAACATCGAACGGCTTATATAGAAATTCAATCGCGCCGTTGCCCAGGGCTCTCTCCCGGCTTTCAACACCGTCGAGGCCCGAGATCAAAATGACCGGCAACTGCGGACGCTCCAGCCGGATGCGGCGCTGCAATTCGAAACCATCCATTCCAGGCATCCCCACGTCCGTGATCACACAACTTGCTTTGGCGAGCGATCCGGACCGCAGGAACTCCTCAGCCGAAGAGAACATGAGGGGCGCGTAGCCGGCCGATTCGATCAGACTCTCGAGCGACTGTCGCATTCGGCGATCATCGTCCACGGTCACCACGATATGTCTCTCGATTTGTGCCATCGCGAGTTCTCTTTCCGACTACGCTTCGATAATAGGGGTAATCGTCAAAGCTGACAATTATAGATTTGTTTATGCGCTTCGAAAATGTGAAGGGAGCTTAGTTTGCCGTGCCCAGAGCGGACTGGATTACGTTGAGGAGATCCGCGGCATCGAAGGGTTTGTACAGAAAATCGGTAGCGCCCTGGTTCAAGGCGGTCTGTCGAACCTCGGCGTTGTGGTGGGCAGAGATCAGGATCACCGGCAACATCGGACGTTCCAGCCGGATGCGGCGCTGCAACTCAATCCCATCCATTCCGGGCATCCGAACATCGGTGATCACACAAGTCGCCGTGGCTAGCGTCCCCGACTCCAGAAACTCTTCGGCGGACGAAAAGACGACAGGTGCGTATCCGGCCGATTCCAGCAGGCTTTCCATGGATTCTCGAACTCGGGAGTCGTCATCCACCGCCACTACGATCGGTATCACTTGGTTTGCCAACGTGGGCCCCCCCCCGTTGCCACCATAACCGACCTATCGATGGACCGCTATTATATGTTTATTTACGCCGGTCTGGTTGGAGCGATTCCGAGTTTGTCAGCCATTCGCACGAGCTCTGCCAGGGATTTAGCACCCATCTTACGCATGATCTGGCCGCGTTGAACCCCAATCGTGATTTCGGTCGTGCCCAGATGGGCGCCCGTCTGTTTGTTGGCGAAGCCCGCCACGACGAAGGGAAGCACTTCCCGCTCGCGCGGCGTGAGAAGGTTGTAGTGCATCTCCAGCTCAGCGAGTTCCGATCTCTTCTGGCGTGCAACGCGGTCCTGACCGATGGCGGTATCGATCGCCTGCAACAATTCCTTTTCGTCGAACGGCTTTGAAAGGAACTCAATCGCGCCGGCCTTCATGGCACGCACGGAAGAAGGCACATCCCCATGACCGGAGATAAAAACAATGGGTGGAGCATCGCCCGCGGCCAACTGCTGTTGGAGTTCGAGCCCGCTCGATCCCGGAAGCTGTAAGTCCAGGACAAGGCATGCGGGAGCATCTGGCTTTTCGTATTCCAGAAATTCCGCAGCGGACCCAAAGACCGCCACGCGCAGCCCCGCAGCGGAAATAAGGCTGGACAACGCTTCCCGCACTCGGTGATCGTCATCCACCACGAAGACTATTGGGTTATCGGAACTCATTACGGCGCCACGGGATTTTTCGTCGTGAAAAAGTCGTAAAAATCCAGACCCAAGGGCTTAATCGTCCATTTTAGACGACTCGGGTTCGCACGATTCAACGTTCGCCCAGTGCTGTGCGGTACCGGCTGTCACGCGCTTGGACGGGAAGAGTAAAAGAAAGAGTGGTCGCTCCTTCCCGGGATGCGGCCCACAGCCGGCCGCGATGGGCATCGATGATGGAACGGCAAATGGCCAATCCCATCCCCATACCGTTTTCCTTGGTCGTGAAAAAAGCTTCGAAGATTCGCTCCGGATCCTTTAGACCAGTGCCGCAATCCTGCACCTCCACCAGAACGGTCTCCGGATCGGGCTGTTTCGATGAAATAAGAAGCTCCTTGGGGCGGTCCACGACCGGATCCATTGCCTCGATCCCGTTGAGAAGCAGGTTGAAAACCAGTTGCTGCAACTGCACGCGATCGCCCACAACAGGCGCGAGGCCGTGGCCGAGGTCCGCTTCCACGGCGACGCGCCTTCTAGCCGCCTCACCTTGCAGAAGATGGAGCACCTCACCGATCACCTCATTCAGGTCGAGCTCGATCTTCTCGGGGGCGGCCTGTTTGAAGAGCGCCCGGATTCGGCGCACCACCTCCCCGGCTTCCTTGCTGTCGCGAACAATCCTCTCGACCGCTTCCTGCGCTTTGGCTATACCGGGAGGCTGCGCCGCAAGCCAGCGGAGGCAGGCTTGACCGTTGGTTACCACAGCGGCGAGAGGCTGATTGATTTCATGCGCGATCGCGGCGGCAAATTCGCCAACGGTGGCCGTTCGTATCGCTCGCGACAACCGTACCTGGCTATGGCGCAAAGCTTCCTCCATGTTCTTTCGGTCATCGATGTCGATCAGCAAGCCGTACCAGCGCGTCAGCCTCCCTTCACTGTCGTGCGCCGCCTGGCCGAGCGCCTGAAACCATCGATAGACGCCATCGGACCGGCGGAGCCGGCATTGAACTGCGTGCGGCTGGCCGGTTGCAATCGCCTGCGCCCATGCTCGTCCCGTCAGCTCCATATCATCCGCGTGAAGAAGATTCGTCCAGCCCGACTGGGCCCAAGCGTCAAAGCTCGTCCCGGTGTAGTCCAATAACCGCTGATTCAGGTAGGTCAGTTCGCCGTCCGGAGCAGCGCACCACACCAAGCCGGGGATCGTCTCAATGATCGAACTAAGCTCGCGTTCGCTCTCGCGAAGCTTGTCTTCCGCATGTTTGCGTTCAATGCCGTGTGCGATCAAGTCTGCGATGGACGCCAGCGCTTCGGCTGTTCCAGCGGTGAGCGGCCTTTGGGAAAACATTGCCATCACGCCAAGGGTTCGCGTGCCCACCAGCAGCGGGTATCCGGCAAAGCTCGACATTCCCTCATTTACGGCCCACGTTTTATCGCTGATTCGGGGATCGTTGACGATGTCCTCCGTGAGGACGGGTTTCTGTTCCCTCGCAATCCGCCCAATCTTGAGCTGACCAATCGGGATGCGTGAGTGCGCTCCATTGATGTGGGTGTAAAGACCCGCGCTGGCGCGCAACTCCAGCATCTTTCCGTCAGGACTCAGGATCCAAATCCTCGCGAATGCCGCATCCAGATGCCGCACTACAGATTCCGCGCACTCGTGCAGGATCGCGTCCAGACTGTCTTTCTGCCCAAAAGCGAGGCTCACATCCGCACGAACCGCGACTTGCCGGGCCTGAATCGCGTGCAGCGCTTGCTGCGCTTCTCTCCAGTCATGCAGGTCGATGATGGTTCCGAACCATCGGATGACGTTCCCTTCGGAATCGCGCAATGGCAGGGCACTCGAAATGCACCAACGGTAACGATCTGGCGTTCGCCGGAATCGAAACTCACACTGAAATTCGTCGCCGGTCGTAACCGAACCCAGCCAGGCACGCGTAGACTTTTCGACGTCGTCCGGATGAACCGCCGCCAGCCATCCGGAGCCACGCACTTCCCCGGCAGAGAGCCCTGTGTAGTCGAGAGTGCGTTGGTTACAGTAGTTCACCGTGCCGTCCGCCTCGGAACTCCAGAGCATTTGCGGAATCGTTTCTGTCAATTCACGCAGACTGCGCTCGCTCGCGCGAAGTCTATCCGCGGCCTGCTTTCGTTCACTGATATCCCGGATGAAGCCGGTGAACACTCTGTGCCCGTCTCTAGTCAATTCACCGAACGAGACTTCCGCCGGAAACTCCTGGCCACCCTTGCGCAGCGCAATCAGCTCGGTCCCTTGCCAGTTGATGTGTCGATGGCTCGTCGTAAGATAGCGCCTGAACCCAGCATCGTGAAGCCGGCGCATGCGCTCTGGCATGAGAATCGTTAGCGGCCGCCCGATCAACTCCGCCGGATCATAACCAAAGATTTTGGCCGTTGCGGGGTTGGCGAACTGAATGATGCCATCGTCGTCCATGCTGACAACCGCATCGTTGGCGGTTTCGACAACAAGGCGATGCTTTTCTTCGCTGGTCTTCAAACCTTCCTCGGCTTGCCGGCGATCGGCAATTTCCTTTCGCAATTCCTCGTTGGCCGTGGCGAGCTCCGCGGTTCGTTGCGCGACGCGCCGGTCGAGTCCGCTGGCCAAGCCTTTCTGCTCGCTGAGAAGCCGGGCCCCTTGCAGCCCGATGGCCGCCTGATTCGCGGCTACGCTCAGAATGAGCCTCTCGGTTTGACGCGGGAAATCCGCTCGCTCGGATCCCCCGACGATGACGCCTACCTCTCCGTGCAACCCCAGTCCTACGGGCAAAATCGAAATGTCTCCGGCCCCCACCGGGTTCGGTATCAGCCGAGGCCATGCCTGAGGGTCAGCCCCCAACCAGGGTTTCAGCGCCACCGCGACCTCGCGCGGCGAGGCCGTCTTCGAGTGCGACGGAGCGAACCGAGCCGTTTCGACAGGCGCCCCCCCGCTGGGGTCCTTCAAGCCCACATAGACGAAATCCAGCTGAAGCATCCGCAGAAGTGCGTCGAGCAGTGTTTGAACTATCTGAGATAGCTCACCACCGCTCCACATGGCGGGAAGGGCGAGCAGGCTGACTAGATCGTTGTTGCAACGCTGGAGGCGCTTGATCTCCTGTTCGAGATCTCCGGGCTCGACCCCCATATCTTACGCCGTCGCGGGTGAGCTTTTGCGGCCAGCGCGCCGCTGGCGAAACTCTCGCAGGAACTCATCGGGCGGCACGTAAAACGGATTGTGCTGAAGGATCCCGCCAATGATCACCATGGGATGCGTCCGCATGATGTCAATCACAGCGTCACCTCCAAACTGTCCGAGATGATAAGTGCAGATGACCGCATCGTCATGACGCAGCCACACGTCGTTCACACGCGACTCGAATTCAATCACGTTATCCACATGAGATTGATTTTCAACCGCCCAGTCCATGCGGCAACAAATGCGACTCAAGGGATATCCGCCCTTTGCGTTTCCGCTGGCGAGTTGCTCAAATACGTCTAGCATCCGATCCTGATTGAAACGGCCATCGGGAAGGTAGACTTCCGTGTTGGTCCGAAGCTCGAGCTGGCCGCTCTTCTGGGCTGAATCCGCATCGATGCCTGCGGCCGCCAGGCGACGCAGATGGTCCGGACGCTGTTGTGGGTTTAGGACGTGCACGGCTTTGTCGCCGGATTTCAAGCCGTCCTGGATGAACGGAAGCAAAACGCGATATTCTTCCTCATCATTGTTAAAAAATGCACATACGTGACGGGTCTCCGCGAGCTCGGAGCCGCCAAGGGAGATGGGTGCAGGTACGCTCTTCATGGGCCTTTTCCCTCCTATCGATATCCTAGCGGGTATTGGAGGAGCAGTTTTCGCCGGTGTTTAAGCACCCGGAGAAAGGGATGAAAACAGCACCACCACCGAATGAGGAGCAGCCAAATAGGAGTGGCCCAGAACCGGCTGCGCTGCCTCCCATGTGACGATGTCTTCCGGAGGATCGAGGCTGGTGTCGATCCAGCGGTTCCACTGCCCGTATTCCTTGGGCAATTCAAAATGGAGCGGCTCCCGCCACGCGTTGAGGATCCAATGAATGAAGACCTTGTTTTCGAGCATGCCCGCGGTCAGCGCGATGCTGTGGGATGAATGGCTCCAATCGGGCTGATCGAGTTTGACGCCGTGCCACGACTTGTCGGATTCGCGAAGAAGGTGGATCAACGATTCTCCGCCGGTCTCCTCGGCCATGTCGCGCACGAGCCGTCGATCTATCAAGAGCCGGACGAAACGCAGCAGTCCGGCGTGCTTTGAAACCAGCGACCAGTCGAACCAGCTGGTCTCATTGTCCTGGCAATACGCATTGTTATTCCCGCCTTGCGTACGCCGGACCTCATCGCCCATCGTAATCATCGGCATGCCCAGCGAAATCATCGTGCAAGTCAGGAGATTCCGGATTTGCCGCTCACGCAGGGTTTCTACGTTGGTATCGCAAGTCGGACCCTCTTCGCCGCAATTCCAGCTTAGATTGTCGTTCGTGCCATCGCGGTTCGATTCCAGGTTTCGATCGTTGTGTTTGACGTTGTAGGAGACTAGGTCGTTCAGCGTAAACCCGTCGTGACAAGTGACGAAGTTGACGCTGACCTCAGGCTCGCGCTCCTTACGCCCGTAGATTTGCGGACTGCCCAGCACTCTGTCCGCGACTCGCGCCACCGATCCGTCGTCGCCGCGGAGGAAACTTCGCACGTCGTCACGGAACTGCCCGTTCCACTCACGCCAGCTATCGCCCGCGAACGTGCCGACCTGATAGAGTCCCGCCGCATCCCACGCCTCGGCGATCAGCTTGGTTCCCGCGAGCGCCGGGTCCGATTCGATATCCCATAGCACCGGAGGGTCCAGCATCGGCCGTCCTGACTCGTCACGATCCAGAATCGAAGCCAGATCGAAGCGGAACCCATCGACGTGCATCTCCTGAACCCAATAACGCAGACTGTCGACGATCATGCGCCGCACTACGGGATGATTCGTGTTCACGGTGTTTCCGGTGCCGCTGTAGTTGGCGTAGCGCGAGCGGTCCGAGTCCAGAATGTAGTAAGTGCTGTTGTCGATTCCACGAAAGTTAAATGTCGGTCCCGTGTGGTCACCCTCGGCGGTATGGTTGAAGACGACGTCCAAGATAACCTCGATGCCTGCGCGATGCAGCGCCTTCACCATATCCCGAAATTCATGCACCGGCCCGGCCGCATCCTGGCGAGAACTGTAAGCCCGGTGAGGAGCGAAGAACGAAACCGGCGCATAGCCCCAGTAGTTCTTCAGCCCTGGAGGAGCGTCGTGAGCATCGAACTGGAACACCGGGAGCAATTCGACCGCCGTGATGCCGAGCTGCTGAAGGTAAGGTATCTTTTCAATTACTCCGCGATATGTGCCGCGCAGATGCTCCGCGACGCCTGAGTTCGGATGCCGCGTAAAGCCCCGCACATGCATTTCGTAAATCACCGTGCGGGAGGCCGGCCGCTGCAGAGGCCGGTCGCCTTCCCAGTCATAATCGCGGCAATCGATGGTGACGCTCTTCATCGTCGGCGCACCCGCCGCCCGGCTGTCGCCCGAAGGAACGGCGACCGCGCGCGCGTATGGGTCGAGCAAAATGCGGCTCGCATCGAAACGCTGTCCATTCGCCGGGTCCCACGGTCCGTGGACGCGGTATCCGTAAAACTGGCCAGCCTTGATCCCGGGCACGAAGACATGCCAGTAGTGATAGGAACGGTTCGACGCGGCTTCGAGGTCGATGACCCGAGCCGGAGTGGCGTCATCCTCATGGTCGAAAAACAGGATTTCAACCCGTGACGCGGCCCGCGAATAGAGGCTGAAGTTCGTTCCGTTCCGGTCGATCTGCGAGCCGGTTGGATAGCTCTGCCCGCGCCCGATCACACACTTGTCGCCTGACGGGACGCGGCTTCGAGCGCAGCCACTTTTCCAAGCCTGCGCACGTGCCGCTCTTCATTCGTAAAGCTCGCGGCGAGAAACGCATCGACCAGATCGCGCGCCGCTAGCGGACCGACCACACGCCCGCCCATGCACAGGATATTCATGTCGTCATGCTCGACGCCCTGATGAGCCGAGTAGTGATCCTGGACCAGTCCCGCTCGTACGCCTGGAACCTTGTTCGCGCAGACCGAGGCTCCCACGCCGCTCCCGCACACCGCGACGCCCCGATCCACCATTCCCTCCGCTACAGCCTTGGCCAGCGGTATGACGAAATCGGGATAGTCGTCGCCGGGATTCAGCTCTCGCGCGCCGACATCGATGACCACGTGCCCCGCGCCACTCAAATACGACTTGAGATCTTCCTTCAATTCAAACCCGCCATGATCGGTTGCAATTCCCACGCGCATCTCTTACGCTCCCTGTTTGCTCACTCCTGCCGCTGCGGCATCCGCCAGCACACGAGACCTGTCGCGGCCGACGCGGGCCGCCGGGATGTCTGCGCCGCCGTGCAGCAGCCCATGCAACATTTGCACTTTTTCCGCGCCCGTCACAACCCACAGGACTTGGCGGGCGCGATTGATGGCCGGATATGTCAGCGTCATACGGCGTCTGCCCTGATATGGTCCGGTCATTGCAACATCCTTATCGAGCACCTTTAGTACCGGATCGCCCGGCACCAACGACGCCGTGTGGCCATCGGGACCAAGACCGAGATGAACCAGATCGAGCAAGGCCGGAGAACCGCATTCGCGCTGGAGCGTCTGCGCGTACTCAGCAGCGGCGCGATCAAGATCTTCCGCTTCGACCGGCATCGCGAATATCTGCTCAGCGCGCAGCGGCGCGTGTTCCAGCAGACTCTCTTTGAGATGTGTCAGGTTCCGGTCCGCGTGACCAGGGGGCGCGACACGCTCGTCGACTTGAAACACCCTCACTGCCGGCCACGAAATTTGCTCCCCAGCCAGCGCGCGCAGCATCACCCACGGAGTGTGGCCGCCGCTCACGGCGAACAAGAATCGTCCGCGAGTTTCTATCGCTTCTCTTGCAAGGACGGCTATCTCCTCCGCCGCCCTTGCCGCCACCGCGTCGGCGGTCTCCAGAACTTCGACGCTCAGCTCCGGCATCATGCGGCGCGCACCTCCGGAACCGCAGTTGCTGTTTTTACCACGGGATCGTTCCAGCCGTCGGCGGGCGCAATTCGCTGACGCGCTTCCGCCGGTCCCCACGCTCCCGGGTCGTACTCATACACGGGAGCGTTCGCCTGCAGGACGGGATCAACGATGCGCCACGCTTCCTCAACATAGTCCTCGCGAGCGAAAAGTGTCGCATCCCCCGCCATGGCGTCGCCGAGCACGCGCTCGTAAGCATCCATTTCGTTCGCGCTCCCATGATTAAGCGCGACCAGCTCCACTGGCTCGCCGGACAATGCTCCGTCCGGCGATTTCACCATCATGCCGTGTGCGATCGTTTCATCCGGGCTGATCCGAAAGCGAAAATGATTTGCCTGAATGCCGCCAGCGCCGTGGAAGATTTCGGGTGGGCGGCGCAGCCGGATCATCAGTTCCGTGCACGTGACCGGCATGCATTTGCCAGCACGGATGTAAAAAGGCACGCCTTGCCAGCGCCAGGAGTTGATCCCGAGACGAAGCGCCACGAAGGTCTCGGTCTTGGACTCCGGAGCGACGCCCTTCTCTGACCGATAGCCGCGAAACTGCCCACGCACCACATCATCCGTTCTCAGAGGCTCGATCGCCTGCAGGACCTTTACCTTCTCATCCCGAATCGACTCGCTGTCCGTCCTCACCGGCGGCTCCATTGCCAGGTTGGCGAGCACTTGAAATAGGTGGTTCTGCACAACGTCGCGAATCGTTCCCGTTTGATCGTAGAAAGCCCCGCGGCCTTGCACTCCGAA
>Ga0070734_10004459_pt1 | contig 13276 bp, 14 predicted proteins | sample Coa_R1_8_FD_66444 | JGI IMG/M metagenome (GOLD analysis project Ga0070734, IMG submission 66444) | Surface soil microbial communities from Centralia Pennsylvania, which are recovering from an underground coalmine fire - Coalmine... | ecosystem: Environmental > Terrestrial > Soil > Unclassified ...
AATGTACCGCGAAACTCCGGCGCAATATCGTTCCGCCGCATCGTCGAACCGCGCACATGCAGCTCATAGATAATCGTATCGCGCCAGGGCGGGTTTAAAGGCGTGGCCGCGGGAAATGGCGTTTCGATCACGATGCATTTGGGAGTCACCGCGGCGCTGTCTCGATCATCGAAACTCAGGTCGGGATTCGGGCCTCCAGGGCGATAGCCGAAATGCTCGGCTGCGAGCGTGAAGCTTCGATCAAGCGCTTTTGCGTAGGGATCGATCAGCAGCTTGTTTGGATTGAAGCGATGGCCGTTCCTGGGCTCGTAAGGCCCGTACACGCGATAACCGTAGCGTTGGCCTGCGCGGATCGCGTCAACCGCGACATGCCAGATGTTCCCCGTCCGCCACAGATCGACGCGCTCAATCTCACGGGTCCCCTGCTCATCGAACAGGCAAAGTTCCACTTTTTCAGCATGGCCTGAGAACAGCGCGAAGTTAACGCCCATTTCGGTCAGCGTACTGCCTAATGGTGCTGGATGGCCGGGCGAAATACGGGGCACAGGCATTGAATTCGGCACCTACTGGATTAAAATCCGGACTTAACCAAAAAAATTTCAAAGAATTCAGCTACCACTGGATCAAATCAGGTCCATAATAGCGTCTCGTGCGTTACACCGGTTCGCCAGGTATCTGGCATTGAGGGTCATATGGCAAAGCTGCAGGAAACATGGCGCAATTGCACGCAATGGCTCTTTACGCACCGCGACCAATTCGCAGGCCCCATCAACACATCTGGCAAAGCCTATATGCGTGAATGGCGCCGTCGCCAAATCGAATCCATTCGTGAAGCGCACCTCAGACAGCGCGCCCAAAAGCAACATCAAGACTAGTACTTAGCCCGGCTCCTCTGGGGCAAAAAGGGTCTTTGCGGCTAAGTCCCCGCTCTCGCTTCCTTGACGAAAACTATCCCAATTCGGGCGAACCGAATGGCTTTCTTGCGCGTTGAAGCAAGCAGTCGGAGCCGAAGGGGTCGTCTTCCTTCAAAAAATCGACATGGGTGTGCGGTATTCGTAGCAACGCACGCGTAGCCCGCCTGAATAGGCACGGGATTTGCTTTGCTACAGAAATGTTACGCGGCGGTCAGGGGCTTCGGGGGAGACACTGATTTGCCTGCAAGGAGCAGAGCGGATGCGGGTACTCTATGTTACCTCCGAAGTTTTCCCCTACGCGAAAACCGGTGGACTTGCAGACGTATCTGCGGCGCTGCCGGTCGCGCTGAAGGAACTCGGTATCGACATACGTGTACTGGTGCCCGGCTATCAACAAGCTTTGGAGCGTGTCCGCGAGATCGAGCAAGTGATCCACCTCGGCGATCCCTTGGGATGCGGCGAAGTACGGTTGCTGGAGACGCATTTGAGCCATTCCGATGTGCCGGTCTGGCTTGTGGACTGTCCGCAACTTTACCAGCGCGCCGGTGGCCTTTATCAGTCGGAGACGGGCAGCGATTGGCCTGATAACGCGCTGCGCTTCGCGCTGCTGAACCATGTCGCAGCCGGTATTGCCAATGAACCCGGCCGTGCCTGGCGGCCCGACCTTATGCATTGCAATGATTGGCACGCGGCGCTCGTACCGCTTCTGCTTTCGGCCGGCAGACAGCCGCGTCCGGCGACGCTTCTGACGATCCACAATCTCGCCTATCAAGGCGTATTCTCTGCAACAGAGCTGCCGCGCCTGGATTTGCCGCCATCGGCTTATGAGGCGATGGAATTCTACGGCAGGATTTCGTACCTCAAAGCAGGAATAAATCTGGCCGATGCGATCACGACGGTCAGTCCCAATTATGCCGGCGAGATTCTGACCAGTGAATATGGCTGCGGTCTCGAAGGCTTGCTCCAGCAACGGGCATCTGTTCTTACCGGCATTCTGAACGGCGTCGACTATCGCATTTGGGATCCAAGCACCGATCCTCATCTCGTGTGCAATTATTCAAACCGGTCCTTTGCCGCCAAAGCGGATTGCAAGCGCGCCGTTCAGGCCGAGCTTGGTCTGGAGATCGCTCCGAACGTGCCGTTGCTCGCCTTCATGAGCCGCCTCGTGCACCAGAAAATGCCGGATGTGGTTCTGGAAACGCTGCCTCCGCTCATTGAGCAGGGCATGCAATTCGTGCTCGTCGCGGAAGGGGACACGGATTATCAGGCGAAGTTCCGTGAACTGGCCGATGCTTTTCCGCGTCAGGTCGCGGTGAAGATCGGGTATGAGGAAGCGCTCGGCCATCGGGTGCTTTCGGGTGCGGACATGCTGCTGCATCCATCGCGCTTTGAACCGTGCGGTCTCGTACCGATTTATGCGATGCGATATGGGACCATTCCGCTGGTGCGGCGCAGCGGCGGAATGGCCGATACGGTGGCCGACGCCTCACCGGAGGCGATCCGCGAAGGAACGGCAACCGGGTTTTCGTTTGAGACGCCCACGGCAGAGGAGCTTACCGCCTGTATCAGGCGCGCTGTCTCGCTCTATGGGCAGCCGATTGCATGGCGCCGCTTGCAGAGCGCCGCCATGCGGCAGGATTTTTCCTGGCAGCGCTCCGCTGCAGCTTACGGCGATCTTTATCTGTCGCTCACGGGCACGGCGGCCCTTGAATTGCCCCAACCCATCATCGTCGAGACCGAAGAGCTCGAAAAGCGCACGGCATAATCGGGAAATCACCGTCTCCGGTCGATCCAACGATTTGTAACCTCCCCCTTGTGGGGGGGGTATTGTAGTTGACAGACCTGGCACAATCACTAGTGCGCCGATGCGTCGCTATCGGCGTGGGCAGCAAGCTCCATTGCGAGCTTTAGCCAATCCTCAGCCAATCGAAGGTAACCTTCCGCAAGATTTGGCGCGGCGTCCTTTGCCAGCTTTATGGCCTCTTGGGCCATTAGCTCGCAACGCCTCATACGCTCTGCGTTTGACAGGTCAGACCATTCATCTGCCGCAAAACGACGATCCATGTTTGCCCCACAAGACAACCGTCGCGCGATATAGCTGAGATTATACGGGCATCAAGTGGCTTTGTCCGCTCATTATTTGACATTAGCGTTACGACCCTTTTGTGCGCGCTTGATCGGGGCTTTGGGCGCCGTTGCCTTGGCTATTTTCCTCAGCTTCGCGTCGAACTTGTCCATGTCCGGGTCGCACTCAAGGCGACGGGCGACGGCCACGAAGTCATCGCCCGTTTCCGGCTTTTTACTTTTCTCCTTCGGCACTGCGCTTCCTCTTATCTACCAATATGTAGCGTTGCCTTGCATCCCGGGGCTTTCCAGAGCCGCCATGTATCTCCAGCACTTTCAGAGACACAAGGCGGGTCAGGTGGGCTTTGGCCACTGCCCAATCAGAATCTAAAAGCAACGCGGCCTGTGAAACACTGGTTTTGCCCTGTTCAGCAATGTAGTTGATCAGCATCTTCTCCGTATCGCTTAGCTCTGAGTAGACCTTCTCCGATATGAGCGCCCCCGCTTTCGAGTTGAGGAAGGACTTACGATATTCAACATTGTTGCGAAGGGTGACGTTCACGGACATTACGCCTACTTGCCGTTGGACAAACTCGGGCGGCGGCAGATCAGCTTCCCGCATCCCCTCCCGCATGCGGCGCGTGCCTTCGAAAGCGCATTTCACGAAGTCGAAATAGAACAGTCCCCACATGAGGTTGGGGTTCCGCGGATTATGCGCGTCGTAAACAGTTTCCGCTGTTGTCGGAGGAAAGAATGTCCCCGGGCTCTCGAATGAGATTTTGTTTTCGTACAGCTTCACGAAGATGTTCATGTTCTTGAGGTTATAAGAGCGATGTACCGTCGCGTTTATGAGCGCCTCAAACCACACGTCTTTCGGATATTCAGCGCGGGTCTGGAAACGACCGTCAGCCCCGAGCCGCGTAAAGCTCCGCATTTGAGTATCAATCATTCGCTCCGCTTCCAAAATCTGTTTCGGTAGCGGGCCAGAGGTCCAGCGGTCGAATACGCTATTCAGCTTTTTGCCGAAATTTTCTTCTTCCCCGTCGTAGCGAATAACCCGAATGAACGCGCCCGGTATAACTTCGGTGGGATCGCGCGCAAACAAGATCGCGCATGCGAGGTTGGGCGCGAAGCCAGTTGCGGTGCGCTTGCCAAGCTTGCTGAGCGCCAGAACATCGAAGAGGGTTATAGGCCTCTTAATCTCTCTCTTGCGCCGGTATTCATCGCAATACGTATTTACGAGTTCGAGATCGAAGTCATCTGGGAACTTCAGCGGCACAAGCTCAGTCTCGCAGTCCAGTTCCCCGGTATATTGGCGCAAACGCCACAACGGTGAAATTTAGCCGGCCGCCCTCTCCATATCTTCCGCGAGAGCGAGCCACTGCCGAGCGATGCTCAAGTAGGCTTCTATGTATTCCTGGTCTGCATGGTCGGCGAGCGCAATCGCTTTGCGGGCCTCGCTGCGGCACTGCTCTAGGCGTTCGTTCATAGGCAGCGAGATAAACTTCTGCCCGTTGAAATCCTGTTCGTGATCTTGCTCGCCGAGCATCGACCTCTCCCTGCTTTATCGAGCGGGAGCGCGGGCACTGTTTCCGTGTCGCTAAGGTCTCTCAGCCGCTGACGCCCATAAAGTGCAAGCCAGCGATAAGTTCATCATACGCTTGCGAAAGACGCGGAGCGAATCAACGTTTGGTCATCCGGCCGAAATCTACACCGGAGCGCCAGCGCAAGAAGCGGAGAAGTTTGGTAGTGTCTCAGTAGCCCTTGGAAGATCGCGCCGAACCGTCAGCCATTGCGGCAAGCTTCTCATAACTTCCCGCAATGGATAGCAGCACATCCCTGGCATATTGGTCTTGCGCCGATGCTGCTTCAGCGCGCATTTGCGCCGCAAGCTCCCGGTATCGCGCGCCCCTTTCTTCGTGGCTTTCCATCTCGCAACCCTCCCGCCCCGTGGCATACTTGCGCCATGCCTGAGGGGCCTCAAGGGCAAAAACGCGCGAGGCTCGAAATGCCGGGGGCCGATCCTTTCGGACCGAGGGCTTGCGTTTGGACCGCAAGTGAACCGCAGCGAAAGTTGAAGGCACCCCCGGCGAGATGAAAATAGAGGAGTTGGAACCGGCTGGTAAACGGCGTCGGCAGGAGTAAGAACCCCTGTCGCACAGACCGGCTCCGAGGGGAAGATACAGGACTGAAGCGCACCAGAGAAGGCGCGGGAATGACTCCCGCGCCTTCTGCCAGCTATCCTGACTGTGCGACCAGATCAGGAGATTCAGAATGAGCCGTTTTCTCTTTGAGAACACTGCTATTCAATGCCCAAAATGCGGAAGCGAGCAATTCGCCCGCCGACCCCAGGTCGAGGCCAACGACCCCGTCACCCCCCCTAAACCCGGCGATGTCATCAACTGCAATGGGTGCGGCCATACTTACACAATTGAGCAGGCCATCAGGGCGAATCGGGAAACGCCCTGAATCCGAAAGCTCCGCCCAAAGAAGCTCTTTCAGCTTATCTGAGAACGGCGTCGCTTCGAGTGCATCGCCAAGCCTATTGGCGCGATGAGCTAAAACGTGAATGCGCATGACAACGCGCCTTTCATCGACTAGATTGCAAATCAGTCGAGGCGTTGTCGTGACGCTGCATTACCTCAAAAGGCTGGCGGGCCTTTCGGGAACACACATTAAACCACGGAACAGATGAGCGCCCAAGGGCGCTCTCGCCGTTTATGGGGCTAAAGTCCACCGCGCCTGTAGCTTGTGGCCCGCTTTCACGACGCGCTTCTGCTGCTTCAGATAAGTCAGCCCTGACAGGACGCGAGACGTGACAGCCATCTTGGTGGCATCGGGCATGTTGGCCTTTGCCCGCACGCGAGCGGCGATTTCGTGGCCAGCGAGCGGCTCGCCATTCGCTTCCCGCAATACGTCTAGGATCAGCCGGCCCATCTCGCCATGTGAGAACAGCGGCACACGGACATAGCGCTTGGGCCGAATGCTCCCCTCTTTGTAATCGGGATCGAAAATCCGAAGCGTCGCGTCCAGAAGCTCAATCTGTTTGAGCTTTTCTTTCATTTGCTTCCGGAGTGCGTGAACTTCGCCTGCGAGCTTTGCGCGGCGGAATTTCAGAGCCGCTTCCGCGTAGCGGTTGCCGTGTTCGTTCATTGTGTGATGTGCCTCTGGTAATAGCCGCAAAATTCGGCGCTGGGCTTGCTCGTGAGAGCTAGGCCGGTGATCCGGCGAACCTGCTCGCCATTCGCCACGCGCCGGTTATCTTCCCGCCACGAACTCTCTTGGGCGTACCGGAGCAAATAGGCGCCAGCGACGTGGTGATGGTGGCCAAGCTCTGCACGACGCAGGCGGGAGAAATAGCTTTCCGCCCAATTGGTGCAAACGCCGTTGAGGCTGTAAGCCTCTTGGTGATTGATCCGGTGCATCTCGAAATGGCCGTGTAGGCCATTCCATGACGGCGCTTCGTCGGCGTTCAACGTGGTGCCATCCAGCACGCGAGATTTGATCCAAGTGAGCGCCGCGCCTTCGGCCTTGAACACCGCCGGGACAGAACGTCCGCTGCGCTCGCGGACGATTACGACGCATTGACGCTTGCCGGACATGTTGCGGCGGAAACGAAGGTCTTTCCGATCTTCGCGGAGATTGGCGGGCTTTACGTAGCCGCCGAAATATCCGCCATCAATTTCAGCCTCTTTGCCCTCGCCGCCCAGCTTCCGATCGGCATATTCAGCCGACATGGCCTCGCGAACTTTGTGGAGCAGAACCCAGCAAGCCTTGTGAGAGACGCCCAGATCACGCGAGAGCGCCAAAGCGTTCTTGCCTTTGACTTCGTTCGCAAAGACCGCAATCGCCGCCAGATAGGCGCGATACGGCATCTTGTGCGAGGCAAAGAGCGTTCCCGATGTGATGCTGAAATCGCCCTTGCAAGCCTTGCAGCGGAAGCGGAGAGCGCCGTTCGGACGGCGGCATTCATAGGCATCAAAGCCGCCGCAATCAGGGCAAACCGGAGCGCCGTCCGTGCTGGGCCAGCGGAGATTGCGGAACATTGTCTCCGCGTCCGTATCAGACATCCGGAACACTTGAGCGAGGCTCAAGGTCCGTGCTGATTTGGATTGGAGGAAGTGTTGCGCCACTGGCTTGGCGTCGTATCTGACTTGCAGGAGTCATATACGACACGTATGGGGCATTGTAAAGAGAGAAAGTGTCGAATATGATCCTTTTAGATCAGGAGCGACACTATGGGGCTAGCCAAGTCGGAAGCGGAGTTAGCAGATCGCGCGTCCCGTTATCTCAAGGCGGAATTGAAACGGGCCGATGTGACTTACGAGGAGCTGGCGAAGCGGCTCAAGAAACACGGCCTGCCCGCTGAGACAGTCGATTCAATCAAAGCCAAGCTGAAACGCGGAACGTTTTCCGCAACCTTTTTCCTTGCCGCTCTGGCGGCCCTGGAGCTTGACGGCGTAAGATTGGAGGATGTCTGAGGGGCGGGGGCTTCTCTTGCTTGTGTTTATTGTCGTGCTGGCCGCATGGGCGGCAAGCGTACCGCCGAGCGCGATTCAGATTTCGCCAGCTCTACAGTTTGCTGAGCAAACTAACCGGGTCGAACCCCAGCAGCAGGCCGAAAATGCCCCAGGCGGCCAAACAAGTGCCCAAAATAAAGCGCCCACGAACCCCGGCAATGTAGCCCAAGGTTCCCAAGAGGGCGGCGGACAGCCAGGAATAGAGTCCTACACTATCGACGGTATTCGATTCAGGATCACGGACGGTCTGCTGGCCCTGTTCACGTTCTTCCTTGTCGTTGTCGGATTTGGGCAAGGCTTCCTGGTCATGCGGCAGATCAAGCTTGGCCGCCAAGAGTTCATCGCTACGCACCGCCCTAGGATCATTCTCCGCGATGTCGTTATGGGCACCGTTCTGGAAGGCCAACCGATCCACGTCATTATGAGATTCGTAAACATCGGCGACAGCCCTGCGAAAATACTGCACAGCATGGCCGACTTCGCACTCGTCAGCACAAGGTCGCCTCGGTTCATGATCCACGTGAGCGTTGAGCCGCACAATGAAATCGGCGCTCTTAGGTTTGATGCTGGGCAGGAGCGTCTTATTCCATACGGCTCCCTCCGCAAGCGCCCGAACTCCGGGCGGGCCCCAGAATGGGATGCGAAAAAGTTTATGCCGAGAAGTCGCCCTTTTGAGGCCCATGCCGCCGCGAGCTACGCCCCTACGGTCTGGCCGCCCGTCAGACGGCCAGACGTCGAGATTAATTTGATAGGCCAGATTATCTACGTTGATAAGCTTGGCACAAAGAGGCGCACAGCCTTTCGCCGCGTGCTGGACCCGGAACTTCGCCTCTTTCGAAGTATCAAAGACGATACCGAACTGGATTATGCCGACTAGCACGGCAATCGCCGCCGCCCTCATTTTGGGCCTTGTGGCGTTTGCGCCAACAGACCGCAGTTCCCCCTTGTTTAGGCGGATTTCACGCTTCTCCGTTTCATTCAATCTGCGCTTCTCATCACCCTCGCGAATGTAAGCTTCACCATCGGTCGTCTCGACCAGCTTGTCAGGCCGGTAATAGACTCTGATCGCTAGAACGAAATCCTCACGTCCTTTGGAGTTTATGATTGGTACGCGCGCAAATTCGTGCTTTGCGTCCGGGCATATTCGCCGCACGGTTTCCAGCTTATTGAGCGCCTCTGTTTCGAGGTTGGCGCAGCCCGTCAGTTCTCCTGTCTTCTCAACTCCAATGAAGATGATGCCCCCATGCGGCTGCGTATTCGCCCACATGGACAGATATTCAGCCAGATCGCGTTGTTGGACTCGGCAACTCTTCCGCTCTACCCGACTGTCCTCTCTGAACAGTTCGACGATTTCTCTGCTGAGCGCCCTGTAAATATCGTCGGGCGTCCACAATTGCTTGAGCTGAGGCTTGGGCGGGTTGAAGTCTAGCGTGAGCTGCTCAGGCATTTTCCACTCGTGGCCACTCGTGGCCACCACGAGTGGATTTAACTTTTGTATTCCGGTCAAAGCCTTACGGCGATGACCGCCTACGAGTCCCGATACATCAGCCTCTTGCCCCTGGCTCCGATAAGAGCGTTGGCCGTACGGGCTGCATCGTTAACCCCGAGTGCAACGCGGTTGTTGTAGCGGAAGTCAAACTCCGCGAGGTAGCGGTGCAAATGCTTTTCATCGCAGTGCTGGTAAATGCCCGTCATGCCGCGCTTGAAGATGCTGAAGAAGCCTTCAGCGGTGTTCGTATGCGCTTCGCCGCGCACGTACTCGTCGCGGCCATGGTCAACGGTTTCGTGCTTCGCGAACCATTTGCCGGGCCGGAAGTAGCCGCCGTGTTCATCCGTCATAAGCGTGGTCTTGCGGTCAATGTGTCCGCTCAGGATTGGATACAACGTGCGACCGCTCACGCTCTGTACATGATGGGACCGGGCTTGGCCGCCACGCTCAACCAAGGTGTGCACGATCTGCTTGCCAGCGCCGCCGATGTTCTTCCGGTTGCGCTTTCCAACGTGCTTGTTCTTTTCCTTCGCGCCCCAATACGTCGCATCGGCTTCCACGATCTTGCCTTCACCGCCCATTGGGCCAAGGCCAGCCGGAGCCATGGCCTCACGCAGACGGTGCGCCATGAACCACGCTGTTTTCAGCGTCACCCCGAGCGTGCGGTGAAGCTGGTTTGCGCTCACGCCCTTCTTGCTGGAGCACATGAGAAACACCGCCTGGAACCATAGGCGAAGCTCAACGTGGCTATCCTCAAAGATGGTGCCCACGCGCACCGTGAACTTGCCTTTGCAGTGGTAGCACTTCCAAAGGCCGTGAATGATCTTGCCTTCCGGGTTCTTCTTGCTCGCCTTCGTCTTCTGATTTTCGAGCTTCCCGAGGCGGTCTAGCGCACCACAATGCGGACATACGGGACCCTCCGGCCACATGATTGCTTCAAGGGCTTTGAAGGCTTCCGCTTCGTCGAAAAACCGTGCATTGGTGAAGGCGCTTTTCATAATCCGAGGCTACAGCTTGAGCCCAGGTCTGTCAAGTATAATATCACCCTTGTGGGGAGGTCGACTTGCGAGGCGCGCTTTGCGCGCGAGCAAGTCGTGTGTGGGGAGATTATCCCCCACCTGCGGCCCGAGGACAAACTCCGCGAGCGGAGGGGGCGCTGTCGCGCAAAGACCCGCCCCTCCACCGGAATTCCTACGCCGAAGGGTGATGTCCCGCGACGGAGCGCATGATTTCGCCGGTGAGTTCACGTCCCGCTCTTTCGGAAATGTCGCCGATCGAAAGCATGCCGCAAAGGCGCTTGTTTTCGTCGATCACGGGAAGGCGCCGGATTTTGTTGCGCTCCATGATCCGGAGCGCGTCTTCCACGTCTTCCTCGCAACGGCAGTAGACGATCGGCTTCGACATCACGTCGCCCGCCATCAGATCGTTACAATCGCCTGAACCCGCCACCCCGCGGCAGACGATATCGCGATCGGTGACCATCCCGATCAAGCGGTCATTGTCCCCGATGGGAATGCTGCCGATATCCTCGTCACGCATCATCTGCGCCAGTTGTTTGATGGACGTTTCCGGGCCGACCCATGCCACACCGCGATGCATGCAGTCTTTGACCTTCATGGGTGCCTCCTTCTGAGCGTGTTGATTCGTGGTGAACGCAGACGGCCCTCCTTCCGTGCCCTGGAACCTGATCCGATTTGAATGAAATCGGATCACGTTCCAGGTTTCCTTGGATTGTCGCGCAATCTGACGGCGAACCGCGCCCGCGCGGCTTTGCCTCGCAATTATTGAGCTAGGCGCGCGAGGCGCGCCGGGCACTTCGCCGGATTGCGCTTTCTGTTTGTGAAATATAAGCCTTACTGCCGAGAGGAAGCTTCCTGATGGATAATCCCATGACCGTTCGCGAGATGTCGCAGCATCGGGTGCCGCACGAGGATCTGCGCGACCTGCTGCGCGATTTCGAGGCGATGCGGGAAGTCAAGCTGATCGAGAACGCCGATCCGCATCTCGAAATTAGCGCGCTCGCCGAAGCGCTGACTATGCGCTTTCCAGGCGAGGAACCCGCGCTTCTGTTCGACAAGATCAAGGGATTTCCGCAAGGCTTCCGGATTCTGTCCGGCGCCTCGAACTCTTTCCGCCGGCTGGCTCATATTTACGGGCTGCCCACGCCGGAGAAGAAGATCGACATCGTCAAGAGTTTCAAAGCGCGCACCGGCAAAGGCCCGGAGCTGATTCCGCCCAACGTGTTCACCACCGGTCCGATTCTGGAAAATGTGCAGCGCGATGGCGATGTGGATATTTTCAAATTTCCCATCCCCTTCGTGCATGAGCACGATGGCGGACGCTACATCGGGACCGAAGATCTGGTGGTGATGCGCGACCCCGACAGCGATTGGATCAATGTCGGGACATACCGCATCGTCGCGCATGCCAAGGACGAAGTCGGTGTCTGGATTTCACCGGGCAAGCACGGCCGGTTGATCCGCGAGAAATATTTTTCCAAGGGCAAACCGTGTCCGGTCCTGATTTCCTGCGGCCAGGACCCAATCCTGTTTCTGTGCAGCAATGCAGAGCTTCCGCTCGGCGTATCTGAATTGGACTATGCCGGTGGTCAGCGCGGGCGCCCTGTCGAGGTGGTCCTAAGCGAGCTGCACAAGCTCCCCATGCCGGCGGGTGCGGAGATCGTTCTCGAAGGCGAGATGTATGGCGATCGGCTCAAGACGGAGGGACCGTTCGGCGAATTCATGGGCTACTACGCCAGCGACGCCAGCGAGCAGCCGATCATCAAGATTCGCCGGGTCTATCACCGCAACAATCCGATTCTGACGCTCGCCATCCCATCGCGCCCGCCCTCGAATTTCACGGTGGCGCGTGCCGTGGTGAAAGCCGCGATGATCTGGGACGAGATCGAAAAATCCGGTCTGCCGGGCGTTCAGGGCGTATGGAATCACGAAGCCGGCGCCGGGCGGCTGTTCAACGTCGTCTCGATCAAACAAATGTATGCCGGCCACGCCAAGCAAGCGGGCATGCTGGCCGCCAATTGCCGCTCCGGAGTCTATGCCGGACGCTGGGTCGTGGTGGTCGATGACGACATCGACCCCTCGAACATCCACGATGTGATCTGGGCCATGTCGACGCGCTGCGATCCGGCCGAATCCGTCGAAATCGTGCACAAGCTCTGGAGCACGCCGCTTGACCCGATCCTTCGCGGGCCGCCCTATCAAAGCAACCGCGCAGTGATCGATGCCTGCCGTCCTTGGGGCTGGAAAGACGAATTCCCGCGTGTGGCGGAATCGAGCCCGGAACTGAAAGACCACGTGATGCAGAAATGGGCGCATCTGTTCCGCAGCAGCGGTACCGGCTAAGGCCGGATACTTTCCTTCCCCCCTTGCGGGGGGGATTATATACTTGACAACGGAAACTCATTAAGCGATATTGGGGCATAGGAGTTATCTATGTCCAAGTCTGATCTTCAGAACCCCGCATTTCACGATGACGATAAGGCCCGCGAAGCGCTTGAGCAAATCCGCTGGGCAGACGGCATCTTTTGTCCTCACTGCGGGAACCTTGACCAGGAGAAAATCGCGAAGGGCCAGGGAACGGTTCATCGTGCCGGTCTCTATTACTGCGCTGCGTGCAATGGCCAGTTCACTGTGACGGTCGGCACGGTCATGGAGCGCAGCAAGATCGGCCTTTCCAAATGGCTGCTGGCGATGCACCTAATGGGTGCGTCGAAAAAGGGCATTAGCGCGCTCCAATTGCAAAGGATGCTGGGCGTTACTTACAAGACCGCGTGGTTCCTCTCTCACCGCATTCGCGAGGCAATGGCTTCTACCGCAAAAGGCCAGTTAGGCGGCGAAGGCAAAGTGGTGGAAGCCGATGAAACGTACATTGGCGGCAAGGAAAAGAACAAGCACGTTGGACAGCGGAAGCGCGAGAACATCGGCGGCCAAGGCAAAAAGATCGTATTCGCGTTGACAGAGCGGGATGGCGATACGCGGTCATACCGTGTTGCGAACGTCTCCTCTGCAACGTTGCGTCCCATCATGACGGCGCAGGTTAATCAGGCAGCGAAGCTTATGACCGATGACGCTGGCCAGTATCGGCACATGCACAAGGACTTTGACCATTACGTGGTAAACCACGGGGCCGATGAATATGTGCGCAAAGTTGAAGACACGCTGGCTCATACGAACACGGCCGAATGCCGGTTTAGCCTTATGAAACGCGCCGTTTTCGGTACGCACCATTCAATCAGCGAAGCCCACCTAGTTCGCTATCTCGCTGAATGG
>Ga0070734_10004460_pt1 | contig 13274 bp, 11 predicted proteins | sample Coa_R1_8_FD_66444 | JGI IMG/M metagenome (GOLD analysis project Ga0070734, IMG submission 66444) | Surface soil microbial communities from Centralia Pennsylvania, which are recovering from an underground coalmine fire - Coalmine... | ecosystem: Environmental > Terrestrial > Soil > Unclassified ...
GACCGCCGCGATCTGGTGGAACCAGCGAAGGCCGGAAATTGTCGAGGACTTCGATCGCGAAGTCTACGGACGCATGCCGAAGCACACTCCCAAAGTCAATTGGCAGGTCATCCGCACCTCGCGTGAATCGAACGGTGGCGTGCCGGTCATTACCAAAGAACTGATCGGGCGTGTCGACAATACCGCAGATCCGGAGATCACGGTTAATATCCAATTGACCGTGACCACGCCCGCCGAGGCCCACGGACCCGTGCCGGTGATTCTGGAACTCATGTTCACGGGGCTTGCTGCGCGCGCCGGCCGCGGTCCCGCGCCCACGGGTCCGGCCTGGCAGCAGCAGGTGCTGGCCGAAGGCTGGGGATATGCAATGTTGGTCCCCACCAGCATTCAAGCGGACAATGGCGCCGGGTTGACACAAGGCATCATCGGGCTCGTCAACCGGGGGCAGCCCCGCAAACCGGACGATTGGGGCGCGCTGCGCGCATGGGGTTGGGGCGCGAGCCGCGCACTCGATTATTTCGAAACCGATCCCGCGGTGGATGCCCGGCGCGTAGGGCTGGAAGGCCACTCGCGCTACGGCAAAGCGGTAGCGGTCGCCATGGCGGATGATCCGAGGTTTGCGATCGCCTTCGTCAGTTCTTCGGGCGAGGGCGGTCTCAAGCTGCACCGGCGTAATTGGGGCGAGCTGGTCGAAAACCTCGCCGCTGCCAACGAGTACCACTGGATGGCGGGGAACTTCCTCAAATATGCCGGGCCGCTGAACTGGAACGATCTGCCCGTGGATTCGCACGAACTGCTCGCGTTGTGCGCGCCGCGCCCGGTCTTTATCAGCGCGGGTGCAACCGACGGCGATGGATGGGTCGACGCCAAAGGCATGTTCCTGGCCGGCGTGGGCGCGGGACCGGTCTACCGCCTGCTCGGAAAGCGCGATCTGGGAACCAGCGAATTCCCCCCGATCGAAACCGCTCTGATCGACGGCGATATCGGTTTCCGCCAGCATCGCGGCGGCCACACGCCGGCGCCGAACTGGCCCACCTTTTTGCGGTTCGCGGAGCGGTATTTGAACGATCCTTCGAGCCGCGCGGAAGCACGCCGCCCCTAGCCGGAATACGTCCCGTCTGTCCCCGAGTTTGATGCGCAAGCTCACACTGATTCAACTCGCCGCTGCCACCTACCTGATGGTTTCCGGTGGGCCTTATGGCATCGAGGAATTGGTCCAGACGTGCGGGTACCCGCTCGCCCTGGCGCTGCTTTTGCTGATCCCGCTATTGTGGAGCCTGCCGGTGGGACTGATGGTGGGAGAACTCTCGGCGGCCCTTCCGGTCGAGGGCGGTTTTTACGTTTGGGTGCGGCGGGCCCTGGGGCCGTTTTGGGGATTTCAGGAAGCCTGGCTTTCCCTGACCGCCAGTATCTTCGATATGGCCGTCTATCCCACGGTGTTTGTGCTGTCGTTGGGAAAAATCTGGCCGCCCGCGGCGCACGGATCGAACGGCTTCCTCATCGCCGCGGCGTTCGTCCTCGTCTGCGTGCTGTGGAACTTGTTCGGCGCGCGCGCTGTCGGTGGAGCGTCGGTGGCAATCGGCGTTTTGTTACTCGGACCCTTCGTGATCATGACGGCTCTGGCTCTGTTCCGGCACGGCACGGTAGCTTCTGCGAGCGCCCCGGCGCACTCCGATTGGGCCGGCGGCATTCTCGTCGCGATGTGGAATTACATGGGCTGGGATAATGCGTCCACCATCGCCGGCGAGGTCGAAAATCCGCAACGCACGTACCCCCGCGTGATGCTGCTGGTGTTAGCCGCCATTTTTTTGTCGTATGTCATTCCGATTGGCGCCGTATGGAAAATGGGAATTCCGGCCGCCGACTGGGCGACCGGCAGTTGGGTGAATTTTGCGTCCTTCGCAGCGGGAGAATGGCTCGGTTTGGCGACGCTTCTCGGCGCTATGATCAGCACGCTCGGCACCTTTAATTCCTTGACGCTTTCGTTATCGCGCCTGCCCATGGTGATGGCCGAGGATGGGTATGCCCCGCGATTTCTCGCGCGCACGCTTTCCAACGGCGTGCCCTGGGCCGCCCTCGTGACCTGCGGCATCGGCTGGATTGCCGCCCTCCAGTTGAATTTCGAACGTCTGCTGATGCTCGATATCGTCCTGTATGGCGCCAGTCTGATCCTGGAATTTATTGCGTTGGCGGTGCTCCGGCTCCGCGAGCCGAAATTGCACCGGCCGTTTGTAGTGCCGGGGGGCCGCGCGGCGGCCCTGCTGCTTGGCGTCGGGCCGCTCGTGCTATTGACGGCGGCGGCGATCCGCAGTCTCGATGAAAAGATCGGAAATGTGAGCGCGCTGGCCGTCGGCGTCGCCATCATGGCTCTCGGGATCGCGGCCTACGGAATCGCCGCCTGGCGGCGCCGGTCAGCGTGACGGCTGGTTAATCAGAACAACGATGCTGCGCGCCTCCACTGCAAATGTCCCGCCGCCAACGGCCGTCTCGGCGCCCGCGTCGGCTATGTCGCCCGGCGAAGATTGATTTGTGTCGATCGCCTTCAACCACCTCCGGCCGGGGACAGATGGCAGCTCAAAATCGAGGCGCTCCCAATACATGTTCATCATGACGTGGAGGTCCGGATCGCGATCGAAGCCGCCTAGCGTGAACGCCAGGCTTCGGGACTCGGGATCGTCCCATCCGGGCCGGTTCAGCTTGGTCCCATGCCAGCTCACATCGCCTAAACCCCGGCTGTTCACTGCCCCGCTGAAGAACTCGCCCTTTTGCAGCGTCGCGTACCGTTTCCGGAATGCGATCATCTGTTTCCAGAACCGGAGCAGGTCGCGATTCTTACCCGTCAACCGCCAGTCGAACCAGCTCACTTCGTTGTCCTGGCAATAGGGATTGTTGTTGCCCTGCTGTGTGCGCCGAACCTCGTCGCCGGCCGCGAACATGGGCACGCCGCGCGCCAGCAGCAGCAGAACCGCAAAGTTGCGAATCTGCTTGGCTCGCAGAGCTTCTACAACGGCATCGTCGGTTTCGCCTTCGATTCCCCAGTTGCAACTCAGGTTTTCGTCGATCCCATCGCGGTTGCCTTCGCCGTTCGCCTCGTTGTGCTTCGAGTTGTACGACACTAGATCGTTCAGCGTGAAGCCGTCATGGCAAGTGACGAAATTGATGCTGTTGTTCGGCGATGCCCCGCGCGCCTGGTAAAGGTCCGCGCTGCCGGCCAGTCGCGCGGCCACAACTCCCACGAGCCCCGGGTCGCCTTTCACAAACCGCCGGATGTCGTCGCGAAACCGGCCGTTCCATTCGGCCCACCGGTCGCCTGGAAAGTGCCCAATCTGATAAAGGCCCGCCGCATCCCAGGCCTCGGCGATCACTTTGGCATCCGCCAGTTCGTCATCCAGCTCGATCTGCCAGACCACCGGGGGATGCTCCAGCGGCGCCCCATCCTCCCCGCGCGTTAAGATCGATCCTTCGTCAAATCGGAAGCCGTCCACGTGGGCTTCGCGCACCCAGTACCGCAGGCATTCCACGATGAGCTTTTGCCCGATCGGGTGATTGCAGTTGAACGTGTTCCCCGTGCCGGTGAAGTCCATGTAATACTGCAAATCCCAGGGCACGAGGAAATAGTAAGTGCGATTGTCGATACCTTTGAACGAGAAGACCGGGCCGAGATGATTGCCTTCGTCGGTGTGATTGAAGACCACGTCCAGAATCACTTCGATCCCGGCGCGGTGTAGCGCCTTGACCATATCGCGAAATCCGCGCAGGTGGTCGCCCTCTTCCGGGCTCACGCAATAAGAAGATTGCGGCGCGAAAAAACCGACCGTGCTGTAGCCCCAGTAATTCGTAAGCGGCTTGCCGTCTTGCACGCGGATGACGGCGGTTTCGTCGAAATCGAAAATGGGCAGCAGTTCGACCGCGGTCACGCCGAGATCTTTCAGGTACGGGATTTTTTCCACGAGGCCCGCGAACGTGCCGGGGCAGGCTGCCTGCGCGCTCGGCGACTGCGTAAAACCGCGGACGTGCATTTCATAGATGATCGTCTGCTCCATCGGACGCCGCGGGCATTGGTCGCCTTCCCAGTCGTAACCGGACGTCTCGATCACAACCGAGCGCATGGAAGTCGCGATATTGTCGCCGGGTACGCAGGCTGCGGCGCGGTTCCACAGCTCGTTGGTGTTGCCGCGCGCGTAAGGATCGATCAGGACTTTGTTCGAGTCGAAGCGATGCCCCGCGGCGGGATTCCAGGGGCCTTCGGCCCGATACGCATAATGCATGCCGGCCGGCAGCCCCTTGACGAAAACATGCCAGAAGTGAAATGTCTTGTTGAGAAACGGATCGAGCCGGATCGATTGAAACGGTTGCAGCGCGTCGTGCGAAGCAAACAACAGAAGCTCGACTCCCGTCGCATTCGCCGAAAACACGGAGAAATTTACTCCGCCGGGACTGGGGCTTGCGCCCAGAGGATGGGCCGAGCCCCCCTCGACGTCATAATTGACTGGAGGCGCCTCCATCGTCATCCATCACCTCGTGCGGCCGCGCGCCGCGGTCGGCTTACTCGGTTTCCTCGCTGATCTGCTGGCTAAGGTAGCGCTCGTACCCGATTTCCTTGATCTGATGCAGCTGCGCTTCCAGCCAGTCGACGTGTGCCTCTTCGTCTTTTAGCAGCCGTTCAAACAGTTCGCGCGAAGCGTTGTCGCCTTCATCGCGCGCCGTCGCCACAAACCGGTTGTACATGGTCACCGCATTCACCTCGAGCTTCAGATCGGCCTCGAGTTGCTCTTTGACGGTCTGGCCGATGTTGAGCTGCATCAGCTCATTCATCTTCGGCACGCCGTCGAGAAACAGAATTCGCTCAATTAACGATTCGGCGTGCTTCATCTCATCGATCGACTGCTTCCTGATAAAGTCGCCCAGCTTGCCATAGTGCCAGTTCTCGCACATCTCGGCGTGCAGGAAGTACTGGTTGATCGCGGATAACTCTTCTTTCAGTGCTTCATTCAAGGCGGTGATGACTTTCGGATTGCCCTTCATGGTCGGATTGTAGCAAGTGTTCGATCCAGCACAACATCCGGCGGTAGTGGGAGCCGCGCCAATAAACGCGGCCGCAAGTGGGGCACTCCACGAACTGATCGTGCAATTCGGTGATCCGGGCAGGAACACGACCGAGCACCTCGGAACGGTCCGCATGCCGCAGCGCGGCGTTGCAGGCCATGCAGCGCGTGAAAGGCCGGACCGCGCCGGTCAGGTCGAACCGGGCGACGATCTCCGCCGCTTGGTTCCGGCTGTCGGTCTGGCGCAGCCAATAGCCCCGTGTGATCGCATTGTGCATGAGCAGGCCTCGATCGCGCGTGAGCAGAATGCGTTGGCTCTCGGATGCGATCCGTACCAACTCCGCATCCGTCGCGCGGTTGCTGTATTCGGCATCGAATCCGAGCATTCGCAGCTGCGCCGCCAGCTTTCCCAGGTGCACGTCCAGAACAAATTTCAAATCGCGGAGCGGCGCCCGGCGGACGCGCAGCTCCGCCCGTATGTCGACGGATTCGAACACCGGATAGACCGCCACGCGGTCTGCGTCGCCAATCAGGCGGGCAAAATCGGCTGACTCGCCGTTCACCACAATCAGCTCCACTTCGGTGTGCGGCACGCCGAAACTTTCGATCATGTCTTTGACGGAACCCGGGACGAAAAACGATTTTTCCAGAGTCTGCTGCCGGTTTTCCGGAGGCAGATGGTCGTTCAGCTCGGCGTAAAACCGGAACCAGGCGCGCGACGGGGGCTCCACGAATTCATGGTAGCGCTCCGCAACCGGGCGCCTGTTCTATTGATGCCGAAGCGCGACGATTGGATCGACCCGCATCGCCCGGCGCGCAGGCGCATAGCAGGCGGCCGCCGCCACCACCATCAAAACGCCCGCGACTCCCGCCAGCGTCCAAGGGTCGTGCGGCGTCACATCGAATAGCAGGCTGGTCAGCACTTGCGTCACGGCCAGCGAGCCCAGCAGGCCCGCCGCAATCCCCGTACCCGCCAGAAACAGCCCGTTTGCCAGCACCAGCCGAAGTAGATCGCGATGCGTTGCGCCCAATGCGGCCCGGATTCCGATCTCCTGGGTTCGCTGCGAAACCGCGTACGAGAGCACTCCGTAGATTCCCAACGCGGCCAGCAGGAGAGCCAGCCCGGCGAACAGCGATAAAAGCACTGTGCGCAGCCGCCTGCTCCCCAGCGAGAGCGCGCGGATTTCCTCGAGAGTGCGGATATCGGCGAGCGGTTGGACGGGATTCACTTGCTGTACGGCGCTCTCTATGGATTTCATGAGACTACCGGGCTCCAGCGCGCTGCGCACAACCAAAGATGGATTCAATGCCGGGCTTTGCTGGTACGAAACGTAGACGCCGGGGCTTGCATCGCGCGGACCTCTCACTCTCTCGTCGCTGACCACGCCGACGATCTCCCACGGTACATCCGCGCCTCTTTCATTCCCGCTCACCACCGGAAGAACAGCCCGCTTCCCGATCGGGTCCTCGCCGCGGAAATATTGGCGCGCCATCGTCTCGTTGATGACCGCAACCGGTCGCGTGCGGTCTGTATCGGTTTCCGCCAGGCTACGCCCCTGCCGCAGGCGCATGCGCAGCGTCCGGAAGTATGTCGGGCTGACAATCTTGAAAAAGCAGCTGGGCCGCGCCGCCGGATAGGTCGCCGGCCGTCCTTCGATTTGCAGGGGCATGCTCCAACCCCAACCCATCATCGGCAGCGCCGAAGTCGTGGCCGCATCGCTCACGCCGGGAACGGCCGCGACCCTCTCGCGAATGCGTGTGAGATACTCCGCGATCTGCGGCCCGCCCCGGTACCGCTCCGGCTGCATCGGAAGGCTCATAGTCAGCAGGTTCGAAACGTCGAACCCGGGGTCCAGTTGCGCTACGGCGTACAGGCTGCGAATCAGCAGCCCGGCGCCCGAAAGAAGAATAAACGCAAGCGCGATTTGCGTCACGACAAACATGCTCCGAAGCCGGCGTTGGCCCGCTCCTGCCGTGACATGGCGCCCGAGTTCTTTCAGCGTGCCGGCCAGGTCTCCGCGCACCGCATGCATTGCCGGTCCGATGCCAAACACGATTCCGGTCAGCAGCACGAGCGCGCCCGTGAACACCAAAGCCCGAATGTCGAGGTGCACTTCCGCTTCCGGAGGCAGAATGAGCGGTGGAATAAACGCCTGGAGCGCGGCGATCGATCCGTACGCGATCCATATTCCCAGCACGCCTCCAATTGCGGCCAGCAACACGCTCTCCGCCATAAATTGGCCCACCAGCCGCCCTCGGCTGGCGCCCATCGCGGCGCGAATCGCGACTTCGCGCTCCCGGGCTGCGGTGCGGACCAGCAGCAGATTCGCCAGGTTGGCGCACGCAATCAGCAGCACCGCCCCCACCGCGCCCAGTAAGACGACCAGCGACCGCCGCAGCGTTTGCGAGGTCAAATCGTCCACCAGGCGGACCAGCATCACACCCCAGCCCTTATTCGAATCCGGATAGTCCCGCTGAATCCGGGCGCCGACGGAATTTATCTGCGCTTGCGCCATTTCGAGGCCGGCGTCCGGCTTCAATCGCGCCCACACCTTCAACCACCGGAAACCGCGGGTCTCCTCCTTGGGCCCGAAGGCGAGCGGCATCCACAGATCCTGGTACCCTCGATCAAACGGACCTCCCTCCGGGAGCACCCCGACCACCGTGTAAGGCTGGTCATCCAGTGTCAGAGTGCGGCCGATCAAAGCGCGGTCGGAGCCGAACCGGCTCTCCCACAGCCGGTGGCTCAGCACGACCACGTGATCTTTGCCCGGCTCGTCTTCTTCGGCCAGAAGTGTGCGTCCGGCTGCCGCCTTGACCCCGAACATATCCAGAAACGGCCACGTCACGCGGCCTGCTTCCAGCAGCGTCGGCCGATCGGAGCCCGTCAGCGTGACGGCGGCGTTGCTTTGCGCGGCCATGGCCGTAAACACCGAAGTCTGTGCTCTCCAGTCCTGAAACGTCCTCGTCGAGACAGGCCCCCGCTCGCCATTGGGCGCTGTTTCGAAGACTTCGAGCAATTCTTCGGCGCGCGGATACGGCAGCGGTTTGAGCAGCACCCCATCCACGAAGCTGAACATCGCAGCATTCACACCGATCCCCAGCGCCAGGGTAAGCGCCGCGATGATTGTGAATCCGGGCGCCGCCCGAACCAACCGCAGGGCGAACCGCAGGTCGTTCAGCAGAGCAGTTTCCATCAATGCCCGTCGATAGAAAAAGCCAGCAGCACATTACCCGGCATGCCGTTCCGCACACCCACGTATCCTGAACCGGCGAACAGCACGCCGCCGGCGACGGTTGGCCCCGAGACGCTCAGCGACCCGCCTTTCGCCGCGACTCCGTTGACCGTTTTGAAATCCTGCGCCGTGTTGTACTCCCACAGGACGTGCCCATCGCTCGCCGCCAGCGCGCGCAGCACGCCGTCCCACGCCCCCGAGAACACCACGCCCGGAATCGCGCTGAGCGCGCCCTCGTGGCCCGGATGTTGTGCCGCCCCGCCGGCAGGCTCCAGGCTCGCAAACCACTTGCGTTCGCCATCGCGCAATTGCACCGCGGCAATGCCGCCCGGGCCCAGCCCGAAATAAGCCATCTGATCGTCGGCCGCGCCGCCCCACACAATCTTGCCCCCAAACTCGCTGGTGTTGTTGACCAGTGCCGTGCGCCAGACGACGGCGCCCTTCTGGTCGGGGTCGTGCGCCCATACGTTGCCGCTCTTTTGGCCGGCAATCAGCAGCGTGCGGCCGTTCGCTAGCGTCTTGAGGATGGGTGACGCGCCGAAGTCGTGATCGGGACCCAGATCCCTCGGACAATTCTCGGGATGATTGGCGCCGTTGCAGCCCACCAGCCATGCGTCATTCGGAGTATCCTGCACCGCCCAGAGGATTCTGCCGGAATCGAGGTCCAATGCCATAATCGCATCGGTAGTCTTCGCGGCCGGCTCGGTATAAGCATCGCCGGTGCCGATGTAGAGAGCGCGGCGCTTCGCATCGATCGTCGGTGAGTTCCAGACTCCGCCGCCCGCGGGCCCCCAGCGCGGAACGCCGTTCGAATTCTTGCCCGCCGGTTTGGGCTCGTCGGCAATCGTGTAAGTTCTCCAAAGCAGCCTGTAACCGGAGGCCTCCAGCGCCACCACGCTCCCGCGAAAAGTGCAGCACGGGTATTTCGGATTCACTCCCGCGCCTTCTTCCCCGGAAGCAACCGGAATATAAAGCCGGTCTTCGAAATACTTGACGGCGCCCGTGATCCGTGCGGTCGGATGCTCGTCGACGCGGAATTTCCACAGCGACTCTCCCGTGACCGCATCCACCCCATACGCGTTCGCTTTTAAATCGCCGAAAAACGCCGCGATGCGGCTCCCCGCTCGCCCGATCGTTATGGCGCTGCGTACGCCGGCGTCCGCTTTGAAAACCCAGTACTGGCAGCCCGTGGCCGCATCGAGCGAGTAGACCTCACCCGTATCCACGCCGACGAAAACCCTTCCCCCCACCACTACCGGCGCGCCCATGACCGATTTCACCCCGGGAAACCCGAACGCCCATTTGAGCTTGAGCTTCGGCGCCTCGGCGGCCGGAATCTGCGCGGCCTCCGCCGATTGAAACCGGGCGTTCGAGGCATCGGGCCCCCACCCATTCCAGGCCGGCGCCGCCGCATCAAACGGTTTCGGGGATGCGCAAGGGCTCGTCGCTTGCGCCGCCGCTATGCCCGCCCAGCAAATCAGAAGTGAAAATCGCTTCATATCTCTATCTACTCTACTCGCCCGTGCTTTCCCGCCTGAAACAGGCGCTGGTCCACGCGGCTCAGGCGCGCCGCCAGCCGCGGCTGGAGCAGCGGCGTATGCGCAATCGTGCAGAGATACTCCGGAATCGCCCACACATCCTCTTCCGCGGTCATCCAGTGAATCTTGTCAAAGCGCTTCAAATTGACCGGCCGCGAATAATTGCGCAGCGTCTTTTCTCGCCCAAGATTGAAATAATGCTCGAAATACGACATCGCCAGTTCGCGCAGTGTCCGGTATACCGGCTCGCGGTAGCGCAATCCGGAGTAGTTCGACTTCGCGATCGCGCCCCAGTGTCCGTGAACGCGAAATATCGCGAGCACGTGATCGTCGTCCCGCACCGCTTCGAAATCGAGCAGCAGGGGCGGAAACCCGATCATGCGCAGCGCGGCCGCGCCCAATAGCGCGCCTTCCATGCAGTGCGCCACCCGGTCGCGCAGCACCCGCCGCGGCGAATAGCACGTGACCCCGTCAGGCTCCTTGTTGTAGCCGATGTCGTGGTCCAGAAAATACTGAATCTTCTCCGGTGTGCGAAGACGGCGAAAAACGGCGCGCTCCGCGGCCGTGAAGCCGTAGCCTGCCATTACGCTCAGGCTAGCGCACTTTCCGCAAGGCCCGTTCGAAACCCGGCAGCGCCCGCGCTATATCCGGTTGCGAAATCGTGAGCGAGAGCCGCATGTAGCCGCCGCGTCCAAACCCCGTCCCGGGAACCGCCAGAATGCCTTCTTCCTGCAGCACTCGGATGAACGCGAGGTCGTCCGGAATCGGAGTCCGCGCAAACACGTAAAACGAGCCTTGCGGGCGCGGCGCCTCATAGCCCATCCGGTTGAGCGAGTCGCACAGCAAATCGCGCTTCGCCTGATAGTGGGTCACATCGATCGTCGCTTCGGGAGCCTCCGCCACCGCCAACTGCCACAGCGCCGTCGCGTTGATGTAGCCGAGAATGCGAATCGCGAACGTGCAGGCATTGCGCAGCGCCGCCGCCTCGGCGAGTCCCGGCGGAATTGCCAGAAACCCGATCCGCTCGCCGGCGATCGCCATCGCCTTCGAATACGACCACGCCAGCACCGCTCTCGGAATCAGCGCCAGCGTTTCCGGCGCGTTCTCGCCGTCGTATACCAGCGGCCGGTACGGCTCGTCGCTGATGACGAGCATCGGATCGCGAATCACTTCGTTCAGCTCGCGCAGAACCTCGGCGCCGTAGATCCTTCCGGTCGGATTGTTGGGCGAGTTGAGGATGAGCGCCTTGGTGCGAGCCGTGATCGCCGCGGCAATCCGCGCCACGTCCGGCTGGAATCCCGCATCGGTTTCCACCGGAATCACGCGGCCGCCATGATTCTCCACGTAGAAACGGTACTCGGGAAAATACGGATTGAGAAGAATCACTTCATCGCCCGGGTCCAGAATCGATTTCAGGACGATATTGATCGCGCCCGCGGCGCCGGTTGTCATCAGCACGTCGTCGGCGCCGAACGGGATCCCGCTTCGGGCTGCCAGCCCTTGCGCGATGACGGCGCGCACCTCGGGAAACCCCGCGTTCGGCATGTACCCATGGCTGCGCGGCCGGTTCTCCGCCACAACCCGCCGCAGCGCCTCAATCACCGCGCTCGGCGGTTCTACCTCCGGGTTTCCTATGGAAAAATCGAATACGTTTTCTGCGCCGCGTTCCTTCCGCAGTTGGATCCCGATCTCGAACATCCGCCGGATCCATGACGAGTGTTCGAGTTGAGCGGCAATAGCGCGAGCGATGGGCAAGGGGCCTCAAATGCCCTTTTCGCAAACCGGGCTGCGCGCAAACGCATATTCTTCCAGCACGCGGCCGTGAATCAGGTGCTCCTGGATAATGCGTTCCAGCACTTCGGGACTCGCCGCGCGATACCAGGTGCCCTCGGGATACACCACCGCGATCGGCCCTTGCTCGCAAATGCGCAAACAGTTGGCCTTGGTCCGGTAAACGCGGTCGAGCAGTCCCAGTTCGGCCAGCCGCTTCTTCAGATAATCCCACGCCTCGATGCCCGCCTCCTTGGAGCAGCACTTCGGTTTGCTCTGGTCCGAGCACAGAAAAATGTGACGCCGCACGCGCGGCACGTTCAGCCCCGCCGCGATTTGCTGCAGCCGCTCCAACTCGGTCATTTGTTTGAAAAGTTCACTTTGGGCGCGGTGCGGGCCCCAGGCTCGGTCGTGAAATAGGCGTTATTGCGTTCGAACCCGGAAATGCCGGCCACTATGTTGTTCGGAAACACCTGGATGGACGTGTTATATCGCTGCAGCGTCTCGTTATACTTGCGGCGCTCCACGGCGATTCGGTTCTCCGTTCCCGCCAGCTCATCCTGCAGCCGCAGAAAGTTCTCGTTCGAGCGCAGCTGCGGATAATTCTCCGCCACCACCAGCAGCCGGCTCAGCGCTCCGCTCAACTGGTCGTTCGCCTGGATTTTTTCCTGCGGCGAGCGGCCGCTGATCAACGCCGCCCGCGCATCCGCGATATTCTTGAAAACCTCGGTCTCATGGCTGGCGAACCCTTTCACCGTCTCCACCAGGTTGGGGATGAGATCAGCGCGCCGCTGCAGCACGATATCCACCTGCGACCACGCCGCGTTCACCGCCTCGCGCTGCGTCACCAGATCGTTGCGCACGCTCACGAACTGGCTGCCCGCCGCAAGCACCGCGACCACCAGCACCACGAGAATGATCAGGGCAATCTTCATAAACCTCTCCTATTTATCCAGCCGGTCGACGGCATCGATCACCACGCCGATTCCTTGCAGATACGGTCCCAGCAGCGCCACCGGATCCACGTCGCGCGGCTTGACCCGCTCCTCCCGAACCGCCAGCAGCTTTTCAAACGGCGCCCCGTCGAATCCAAACCGTTGCTGCGCCGCTACAATCACTTCGCGCTTCCGCTGCGGGGCCTCGCTTCCATGCAGCGCCAGCGCGTGCCGGAACAGCACCGCGAACGTGGAGATCGAATCCACCAGCAGCCGCCGCAACAGGTCGGCGTCCGACAACATGCCCGACGCCTTCTGCCGCAGTCGCAGCAGCTTGGCCCTCAGGTCGTGCTCCACCTGTGCGCGATAGAACGAGCGATCCACCGCCAGCCCGGACACTACATCCTTGCCGAAGAGCAGTTGGTGCTGCTGCTTGATATCCAGGAATTCGATCGCAAAGCAGTCGGTGGAATTGGTGACTTCGTCCTCGGTCAACAGCAGCGGCGACGGGCTCCCCTGTTCCCGCCACCAGCGGAATATCTCCTCGCTGTCGGCCATCTCGCGGGGCGTTATCGCGCGCAGCACCACCAGCACATTGAAGTCGGAAAACTTGGGATGATGGTCGCCCGAAGCCGCCGAGCCATACAGCACGATCGAGACCAGGCGGTCGCCGAACGCCTTCTTCAATTTCTCGACGAGTTGGGTCAGCGCCTTATCCATACGTTGTTACCAGTCGCTCGAAGCGCCGCC
>Ga0070734_10004461_pt1 | contig 13274 bp, 8 predicted proteins | sample Coa_R1_8_FD_66444 | JGI IMG/M metagenome (GOLD analysis project Ga0070734, IMG submission 66444) | Surface soil microbial communities from Centralia Pennsylvania, which are recovering from an underground coalmine fire - Coalmine... | ecosystem: Environmental > Terrestrial > Soil > Unclassified ...
TCAACCTGTGCGAGCACGGCGCGTTTTCCGGGCTAGCGCCGATTGGCGGCGGATGGAGCGAGGAGATGCTGCTGCACGAGTCGCAGCTGTTCCGCCTTCCGTCGGTGTTGAGCGACGAGCAGGCCGTGCTGCTGGAGCCGACCGCCGTGGCGCTGCACGCTGTGCTGCGGCGCATCCCGCGTTCTGGCGAGCACGTCCTGATTATCGGCGCGGGAACAACCGGCTTGCTGCTGTTGCAGACGCTGCGCGCCCTCGCGCCCGACGTGACGGTCAGCGTCATGGCGCGCCACGCCTTCCAGGTGGAGCAGGCGACGCGCCTGGGAGCCGCGCACATCCTCTACCCGCAGGACAGCTACAAGGGCGTGCAGCAAACGACCGGCGCGCAGATGTACACCGGTGTTTTTGGCAGTAAGATGCTGCTAGGCGGGTACGACGTGGTGTACGATACGATAGGCTCGCAGCACACGTTGAACGATGCCCTGCGCTGGACGCGAGCGGGCGGAGCGCTCGTGCTGGTAGGACTGAGTTTGCACAGAATGCGCATGGACCTGACGCCCGTCTGGTATCAAGAGGTCAAGCTGATCGGGTCGATTGGACACGGCATGGAGACCTGGCCGTATGGCTCGCCTGATCGCCGCTCGACCTTCGAGGTAGCCGCCGAACTGATCGAGCGCGGCTACCTGGCTCCCGAAAAGCTGATAACACACCGCTTCGCGCTAACCGACTACCCGGTGGCGCTACGAACCGCCGCCGATAAAGCGCAGACGCGCTCGATCAAGGTCGTTTTCGACTACGCGCTCCTCCCGGCCACCATTGTTCCCAACGTGCGCGCCAATGCTCGACGCCGTCTCCCCCTACGCCCCAGGACTGCTCCACCGGCCATCGAGGAGAGGGAAAAGCAGGAGCAAGTTGCTCAACCAGCACAGACAGTTCAACCATCGCAGCCACAACAGGAAGAGGAGTGGGAGGCGGCCAGCGCCACCAGCGCGCCGATGGGCGGCACGTGGATGCATTACGTACAGCCGATTCCACAGTCCGAAACGCCTGACGTTGAGGCAGATCATCAAGCGCCATTTGTTTCAGTAGATGAAAGGAACGAGGCAGGAACCGGTGAAGCTGAGGATGCGACCCTTTTCTTCCAGTTACCATCGCAGCAGGCTCAGCCACAGATAGATACCGGCGGCGAACAGCAGTTTGAACGTCAAGAGCAATCTGATCAGCCTGAGCAGATAGAGCAGCCAGAGCAGCCTATACCCGACTCGTTTTCCACGACAGGCAATGAGGAAGAGGCGATACCGCCGATACCGCCGCATCTGCTGGCGCTCACGGATACCGTTGAGACGGCGCAGGTCGTCACAGAAGACCATGCTCCATTGCCTGATGTGTTCGAAACGTCGGGCGAGCAGTTTGAGCAAGAAGGGCAAAGCGGGCAGATCGAGCAAGGTGCGCGGACAGAAGAGCCGACCGCGTTTGCCCTGCACGAGCCACATCCCATCCTCATGCCATCGTTCATCAGCGAGCGGGCCGATGTGGCGCAGGAGGAAGGTGAGGCTGGAGCAGCAGAGACGGCACTGGGAGACGAAGGAAACGAGGGCAGTGAAAAAACTACGACGTTTATCCCGCCGCGCTCAAGCCGCCCGCGCTCGAAATCGGCAGATCGCAAAACCACAAGTAAGGTACGCGCGACGAATGCAAGAGACGAATCGTCTTTAGAGTAGTGCTATACTACTCTTGACTACTCTTGTATTCTCTCTATTTCTTAGGAGCGCGTATGACTACTCAAAACAGGCCGCCGGAACAATCACCCTCCTCCCCGGCGGCATCTTCACGCCCCATGCCGGCAAAATTGTACTCGCAGGCAGGGGTTATTGGGCAATCATCAGGGTACTATCCTACTTCGCTTTCAGGAGGGATGCAGCCACCTCCTTCACCGCTACCGCCATTCGCGCCTCCTCCCAAACGGAAACGCCGCTCGCGTCTGCCACTGGTCGCCACGCTGCTGATGCTGACCTGCATTGTTGGAGTGGGCATCCTATTTGGTTCGCGTTTCTTCGATACGACCTCCGGCAGCACCGGAACGACAGACTACGTGCCGTCGCTTTCACCGAACGCGCCCATTATCACTCCTCCGCTTACTCCCGCCCAACGTGCTGACATCCAGAACCTTGCTGGCTATATGAAGTACAAGGCGCTTGCCAGCCTGTATGTTGCGCGCATGCCTCTGGACGTGGAGATCGGCCAGCTCATCATGGTCGAATACGCCTCCGGCTGCGATACGATCAGTTGCTCTAACGCGACTTCCTATTATTCGTCTGACCTGGATACGATGATTAACCAGTACCATGCCGGCGGCGTCATCATGTACGAGTTCCAGATGCAGAACTTCCAGCAGACAAAGAACGATATCGCCGAGATGCAGCAGCGCGCCGGTATCCCCCTGCTGATCTCCACCGATGAAGAGGGCGGACCATATGTGCATCGCCTTTCGCATATCTACGGCTATCGTATGTCGGCGACCGATATCGCCAGCACGGGGAATGTTAATGTCGCCACGCAGCAGGGCCTGAAGGCGGCTCACGATCTGAAATCGCTGGGCATCAACGAAAATCTCGCTCCCGATGTCGATGTGAACATCAACAACGGCTACGATATCGTGACACGCTCGTTCGGCAGTACGCCGCAGGAGGTCATCAAGTACGCCAGCGCCTATATCGAAGCGTTGCAAGGCCAGGGCGTGGTCGGCTGTATCAAGCACTTTCCCGGCCTGGGTGCTGCCATTCCTGATGCGCACGCCACACTGCCCGTCGTCAACCGCACGGCGGCCCAGTTGTACTCGACCGAACTGGCTCCGTACAAAGCCTTCATTCAGTCGCCCAACACGCTGATGAACCCCGGTATGATTATGCCGACCGACGTACTGATGCCGGCCATCGACCCGGTCTACCCCGCCGAACTCTCGCACATCTTCATGACCGACATCCTGCGCAAGCAATTCGGCTACGACGGTGTGGTGCTGACCGACGCGCTCTACATGCAGGGCATCACCGAGAAGTGGGACATGAACACCGCCGCCATCATGGCGCTCAATGCCGGTGACGACATGCTGCTCGGCCCGACGGGCGCGGACCAGATGCTCTCCATGATGAACGCCATCAAAGCAGCACTGGCCAACGGCACGCTCTCGAAAGCGCGCATCGATGAGGCCGCCACGCGCATCATCGCCCTCAAAATGGAATATCACCTGATGCCCGCCATCGCTCCGCAGGCATAAAGGGAGTAACGCGCGTGAAGTCAGCGAACACGCCCGTCGGGGGCAAGGAGCTATACAAGGGCGACCGCCAGAGCAATGGGGGGATCAAGGGCGACCGCCAGGGTCGCCCGTACAAAGACTACGACGAACATACGCCGCCGAGTCGTGTCATTGTACGGGCGACCCTGGCGGTCGCCCTTGAATCGTCCCCTGCTTCCGCTTCCGCTATGGTTAGCAGGCCACGCCCACGCCGACACCGGCAATTGCCGCTTGTGCTGTTGTCGCTTCTGGTGGCGCTTGTGGCGGTGAGCGGTGATCTGGGGACGGCGGTTCATCATGTTGCGCCGCGCCCTCTCGTCGCAAACGCAAGCGGGCCGGTCTATAGCATGCCGCTCACGGCGGGGCAGGTCAACGCGCTCCAGCATCTCGTCGGCCAGTTTTCTTATAAGCAACTGGCGGCTAAGTATGTGTCGCATATGACGCTGGATGAGAAGCTGGGGCAGCTTTTTCTGATCCAGTCCTACGACCAGTTCTATTCACCCTCGCTTGAGTATGCTATCACGCAGCTACACGCGGGCGGCGTCATCATGTACGCCTTCCAGATGCAGACCTTCCAGCAGACGAAGCATGACATCAGCCAGATGCAGGCGCACGCCACTATTCCTCTCATGATCGCCACCGACGAGGAAGGCGGATTCGTCGAGCGAGTGCAGAACATCTTCGGGCATCATCCCGGCGCGCTGGAGATCTACGATACGGGCAACGTCAACCTGGCGACGCAGGCAGGCAATCGTATCGCGCACGACTTGCAATCACTCGGAATCAACGCCGACCTCGCGCCTGACGTGGATGTGCAGCTCGTCGATGGCCCCGACCAGTACCTGCGCACGTGGGGCTATACACCCCAGTCGGTGATTACGTTCGGAGGAGCGTACCTGCGCGCGGTGCAGGGCGATGGAGAGATTGCCTGTCTCAAACACTTTCCGGGTCTGGGCGCGGCACAGACCGACGCGCACTTTGACCTGCCCGTCATCAACCGCACCCGCGACCAGATTTACTCGACCGAACTTGTGCCGTTCAAGCACTTCATCCAGTCAGCCAACCCCCTTGAGCAACCCGCCATGATTATGGATACCGACCTGCTCATGCCCGCTCTCGACCCGGTCTACCCGGCGGAACTCTCGCCAACGATTGTGACGGGCATCCTGCGCAACGAGTTCGGCTACGACGGCGTAGTCGTCACCGACGCGCTGTGGATGACAGGCATCGCCAAGAAGTGGAACCTGGAACAGGCAGGCGTGATGGCGCTGCAAGCGGGCAACGACATGCTGCTGGGAGCCATCGGCCCCTACCAGATGGAAAACATGATAAACGCCATCAAAGCCGCCCTGCAAGACGGCTCGCTCTCAATGGCGCGCATCAATCAGTCCGTCACACGCATCATCGCCATGAAGATGCAGTATCATTTGATACCGACGGCGTTGAATTAAAGAGCCATATATCAGGGATTGCAGCAGAGGAGGACGAAGGGCGACCCTCGCGGTCGCCCTTCCTCGTACACATGAGTAGCTACTCTCTCTCAGCTCTCGTTCTCGCGCGGAAGTAGACTCGAATGCCCGTGCCTTTGAAGCCGAAGGCGGCGCGTAGTTGATTCTCCAGGTAGCGTTCGTAGGAGAAGTGCAGCGCCTGCGGGTCATTGACGAAGAAGACGAAGGTGGGCGGGTTGACCTGCGTCTGCGTCGCGTAGTAGATCTTGGCCACCTTGCCTTTGAAGACGGTTGGATTGTGGCGGCGTTTGGCCTCCTGCACCACTTCGTTGAGCCTGGCAGTCGGCACGCGCAGATAGCGCATATCGGCGATGGTCAGCGCGGTTTCGAGCAGCGATTTAACGTGATAGCCGGTTTTCGCCGAGGTGAAGATGATAGGAGCATATGGGATGAACTTGAGTCCCTCGGAGATGATGCGGCGGTACGCCTCCGCCGTTTCGATCTCCTCCTCCTGGCTGGGTAGATTGCCCTCGCGCGCGGCGCGGCGCTGCTCCTGTGCCAGGTCCCATTTGTTGACGACGACGATCACGCCCTTGGCCTGCTCCTGAATCTCTCCGGCGATATGGGTGTCCTGCGCGGCCAGCCCCTCGCTGGCATCGATGACCAGGATGGCGACATCGGCACGCTCGATAGCGCGGCTGGAACGCAACACGCTGAACTTCTCCACGCCCGGCCCGATGCGCCCGCGCCTGCGGATACCGGCGGTATCGACCAGGCGTATCTTGCGTCCCTCGAACTCCAGCTCGGTGTCGATGGCGTCGCGAGTCGTACCCGGAATGTCGCTGACGATGGCACGTTCGTAGCCTAGAATGGCGTTGAGCAGGGATGATTTGCCGACGTTTGGCCGACCCACGATGGCAATGCTGGGAATACCTTCCTCATCTTCATCCGGCTGCTCTTCCTCCGGCGGCAGGGCTTCGACGATGGCGTCGAGCAGGTCGCCGGTGCCGATGCCCTGCACCGACGAGACGTCGATGGGATCGCCCAGGCCCAGGCCGTAAAACTCGACGGCATCCTGGCGATAGCGTGTGTTGTCGGCTTTGTTGGCGGCCAGGATGATAGGCTTATTCGAGCGGCGCAGCACGTCGGCCACCTCTTCGTCGGCGGCGGTGATGCCGCTGCGCGCATCAACCATGAAGACGATCACGTCGGCCTCTTCGATGGCGAGTTCGGCCTGCGCCTGCACGTGCTTCATCAGGTCGCCCGGCTGCCCGTTCAGCCCGATCTGCCCCACGGGAATATCCGAGCCGAACTCCAGCCCACCTGTGTCGATCAGCGTGAACTCGCGGCCATTCCAGTCGGTGTCGCCATAGATGCGGTCGCGGGTCGTGCCCGGCATATCTTCGACAACGGCGACTCGCTCGCCAATCATGCGATTAAAAAACGTTGATTTGCCGACATTCGGTCGGCCTACAATGGCGACAAGCGGCTTCATATGCGCCCCTCTCCCCTTTCTCTGCCCATAACATGACCATAAAACAGCACCCTCTAATGGGGTGCTTCATCAGTACCTTGTGTGATTGGGGCTATTATAGCATGTTCTCTATGCTGCTGGCTAGCTATGCGCTCGATTGCCCTGTGGAGCGGCCCGGCGAATTTTTGGCCGCTCCACTGGATACCTGTACTGGTTTCTCCCGCGGAATCCAGGGATTGACCCCCTACCTGACTCCGACGGTCAGGTCTTTGTCTTCCATTTCCCAGGCGTGATCCAGCGTGTGATACGCGGTGTGCCGAATCAGATACCGCAGCGGCCAGGTTCGAGCCATTTTGCCCTCAGAATGGAACGCCCGAATTGCGTTGCAATAGGCGTCGCGGTGCGCTTGCAGACCTTCGTCGATCAGCATCGCCCCTTGGGGAATGGGCGCCCCGACCTTCTTTGCCCACTCTTGCTCCACGCGAAGCGTATGACCGACGATGTGATCCCGATCACGCCCTCCCCCTCGCGGCCCCTTCTGCATCGCAGCCGACACGCGCACACGCACATCGTCGAAAAACGCCCAGCATGCCTGCATCAGGGTCAGTTCACGTTCCAATTCTGCGCGCGATAGGTCTTGCCTATCGATGCTTGAGAATGCGAACGAGATGCCCCAGAAGTCGGTTGAGCCTGTGCCCGTATAGTGCTCGACTATGTCAACCGTGGTGAGAGCTGCAAACTCTCCCTCCATCCCAGCCAGCTTGGCCACCTGGGCATAGCGTGGAAGATAGGTTTGCAACCTTTCAATCGCGGCCTCCCCGGTCTTCGCACCACGCTCTAAACCGGGCCAATCCGGCGCCACAGCCGCCACCTTCTTGCCTTTCGGTCCAATTTCGAGCGACATCCGAAGTCGATTAGTCATCTCTGCTCCCCTTACGGTCAAGAGGTCAAGTTTTGGCCCCTTTGCCTTTCTGCTTCTTTTCTCAACATGTTACCATCAAAAGCGGTCAGAACCTCCCCTCATATCGACGCCTTCATCTTCCAGAGTGACGTTTATTGCCCCATTCGACTGCGCCCCCCTTGCAAGCATCATATGGCGAGGCGCCATTTTATTCTATCAGTAAGTCTGCCATTTCATCAAGCACCTGCTTGTGCAGCTTGAGCACCCCCTAAATTGACGAACATTCAAATGTTGTGGTAACGTGAAGCCATGCATTGGCAAGACGTGGTGCTCACCATCGGACAAATCATCTTCATAGTCGCACTATTTCCTTCCGTACTCAGTAAAGACAAGCCAGCTTTACAAACGAGTACGTTAACCTCTGCTGTCGCTTTTAGTATTGCCGCTGTCTATGTGACCCTGTCTATACCCTTTGCTGCCATCTCTGCTGCGCTGAATGGCGCGTTATGGCTGGTTCTGGCTATTCAGAAATGGAGAAGCAGAAAAGGAGCTAAAGAGGTCTGATTTTGTGGCGAAACGCAGGGATTCTAGCTCCTACAGCGTCAACTCCCACGTCTCTCCAACAAGGTCGTGGCCGAAACTGTGATGCGCTTCCTCGGCAACGAGTTGGAAGCCTGTTTTCTTGTAGATGTGGCGCGCTTCTACCAGAACACTGTTGGTCCAGAGCATCAATTTCTGGTAGCCACGGCGGCGAGCGAAGCGAATGCATTCTTCGACCAGGCGCGTGCCCAGTCCCATGCCGCGCGCTTTCGGCTCGACCAGCAGGAGGCGAAGTTTGGCGACAGTTTCGCTGCTCTGCACGACGAATACCGAGCCGACAATTTCTCCATTCATCTCTGCGATCCAGCAGCGTTCGCGCTCAGGATTGAAGTTGTTGATGAAATCGGCGGTGATCTGAGCGACCAGCGCCTCGAAATGCTCATCCCAGCCATACTCCTGCGCGTACAGGACGCCGTGCCGGTGCGTGACCCAGCCCATATCACCGGGTTCGTGCGAGCGGAGAAAGAAGGGTTCAGAGTACTTGAACCCCTTTGTGAGCACGTTCTCTATGGTCTGCATGGACTTCAACAGGCGCTGCTGCTGCTCCTCACTCAATTCACTGAGCATTTCTGCCACCTCGTCGTGCGATCGCCGGTCGAGAAGAGCGAAGGCGTCTCTACCTTCAGGAGTCAATCGCAGGAGACGTTGGCGCCCGTCATTCTCCGGGCGAACTTTCTCAAGCAGCCCTTGTTGTTCGAGGCGCGATAGGGTGCGGCTGAGGTATCCAGCATCGAGGCCAAGTTCGCGACACAGATCGGAAGCCGTCAGATGGTCCCGGTGCCCAAGCTCAAAAAGAAGGCGAGCTTCGGTGAGCGAGTACGGGCTGTGCAAGAGACCTTCGCGCAGGACGCCAATTTGGCGTGTGAAAAAGCGGTTGAACTGCCGAATAGCGCCGATCCTCTCATCAGAAATTTCTGTCGCCATCTTTTTCGTCTCCTATGCTTGACAAAAGCAACTATCTACTTGCTAGTATGAGAAAAATAGTTGCTTTTGTCAAGCATAGGTGCTACCAGAACAGTTCCGTTACCGATCTGCCGTCGTGTATCCTGCTGATCGCCCCCGCGAACAGCTCGGCGACGGAGAGCACTTTCATGTTGGGGAGGCGTTTGGAGTCGGCGAGGGGGATGGAGTCGGTGATGACGATTTCTTCGATGGGGGCGGAACGAAGGCGGTCGATGGCCGGGCCGGAGAGGATGGCGTGAGTGGCGCAGCAGTAGATGTTGAGCGCGCCCTGCTCATGCACGACGCGCACGGCCTGGGTGAGCGAACCGGCTGTGTCGATCTCGTCATCGACGATCAGGGCATGTTTGCCTTCGACGGAGCCGATGATGCCCATAGCTTCCGAGATACTGTTGTTGCCATGCCGCCGTTTCTCTACGATGGCGAGCGGGGCGTTCAGGCGGTCGGCCAGCTTGCGCGCTTTTTTGGCGAAACCCTCGTCGGCGGCAACCACGGCGTAGTTGTCGATGCCCTTCTCGACGAAGTAGTGTGCCTGGAGGATTTCCGCCGTCAGTTCATCGACGGGAATGTTGAAGAAGCCCTGAATCTGCCCGGCGTGCATGTCCATGGTGAGGACGCGGTGCGCCCCGGCAACGGTGATGCAGTCGGCGATCAGGCGCGCCGTGATGGGGACGCGCGGCTGATCCTTCTTGTCGGTACGTCCATAGGCGTAGTAGGGAATGACGGCGGTGATGCGCGCGGCGGAGGCACGTTTGAGCGCGTCGATCATGATGAGCAGTTCCATGATCGAGCGATTGACGGGAAAACTGAACGGCTGGATGACGAAGACATCGCGCCCACGCACGTTATCATTGATCTTCACGAAGATATTTTCATTGCTGAATTGAAAAACATCTGCGTCACCGAGAGGAATACGCAGATGCTTACAGATGGCCGCCGCTAGCTGCCGGTTCGCATTGCCGGTAAAGACGCTCAGATCGTCCATTCGCTCCTCCTGAACGCCTTGAGTATATCACACAGAAATTGCTTATGTAAACCTGAGCAGAGCGGCTAAAAACAGGCCATGAACATTTGGGGAGAAGGGCGACCGCGAGGGTCGCCTTTCTGTTCCTATGCTTCTAATCAGGCCAATTCCAACAACTCCTTCAGTTCATTGCAGGCGTATGTAAGGGGAGCGAGGTCGTAGCCTACCTCTCGGAGGCGCAGTTTCAGAGGTGGCTCCTCGGTGGTGGGAGTGTAGGTCAGGTCGTTGTTCAGGCGCACCAGTTTATGATGCGTGGCGTAGGCCAGGTAGCCCCTGGCTCGCTTGCGCGCTCCATTCCTGTCGAGCAGGCGCGCATCGACGTGGCGATCCTCGGACGCCAGCTTCTTAGCCTGGACGTGGATATGGCACGCGAGGTCATCAAGGGTGAAGGTGACGCCTTCCTGCTGGCCGATCTGCTTGAGGAAGCCGCTGGCAAGCTGCGTGCAGGTGAAACGCGCTGCCGTGAGCCAGGCGCTGCGCAGGGCAGCGTCAAGGTCGCCTGGTGCAAGCTGTGGGGCTTGTAGCAGAGGCGGCGCGAAGTCGATAAAGACGCGCGGGCGCTGCGTCGTCATGAAATCGTACACCAGGGCGACAGGCACGATGCGCGTATCCTGGGGCGCAGCGCGCATGATGCGGTGGAACCCCGCGCTGATCGGACTCAGCCGCCCATCGGGGGAAAGTTGCCCTTCTGGCGAGCCATACAGCGAACAACCTTCCCACAGACGGTCATCGAGCGTTGCCAGCTCGTGCTTGATCTGCGTTACCATGCGCTGTTGTAAGGGGCGACGCATGGCAGCAGCAAGTATCTCCGTGCCGTAGAAGCGGGGCAGCACGAGGTGATAGCGCCAGGACAGCAGGCGCGAGAGAGGAGCGGAAGCCACCTGCTCCCGGGTCTCTCCGCTCGCCTCAGCCAGTTCCGCGAGAAAGGGCGGCGCGAGCGCCTCGCTCGCTGGTCGATCACCTCCATAGCGCAGCGCCTCGCGCAGCCACACCTCGGCAGGGCGCACCAGAGCGTCGGTCGAATGCGCGCCCAGCCAGCGCAGCACCGCGCCCAGCGAGAGCACGCGCAAGAGCCGCGAGAGCCAGTAGGGCTGGAGAACAAGGCGGCCAAGATAGCCCGGCTCGAAAGCGTCACCACGCAGCGCGAACTGCAACTCACCCCGCAGCCGACGCCAGCTTTGGCGAAAGATCAGCGTTGGAAGCAGCATGAGGGGATCGAGGTCGCGTTTGTGCGCCATACCTATGTAGCTTCGCCTGGCCCCGCTATCGAAGCTTCGTCCATGCACTTCAACCTTCCAACTCAACCTGGTCGCAATCCAGAAGGCTCCCGCGATCGTCCCCCGGCAGATCAGCAGCAAGAAGGAGGTCAGCCACTTCATCGCATCCATCCTTGAAGATGTATGACGTAACGGATAAAGCCGGAGGCCAGGGCGACCTCGCGCTCGCCCTGGCCTCCGGAAAACATCGTCGATTTAGCAGCGGATTCCTCTACTCGACTGGGTCTTCTGGGTTCGAGATGAGCAGCCGGAAGAACCGCCGCAGGGCATAGAAGATGAGGTAGTAGATCAACATCCCGATCAGCGTCGAGAACTCGAACGACTGGTTGGGTGGATGGATCGATGGCGAATGGACGATGTTCAAGAATGGCAGGAGCAGGATGTCGGTCAGCGCGTAGAGAAAGCCCGCGAATGGATTGCCTGGATCGGCTCCGATCAGCTTCAGAAGGAAGCGCAAAGCAAGCATGGTTTCCAGAACAGTAAGGAACCAGACCAGGTAATCGTTGAGCTTGCCAATGACAAATTTGACCGTCAGGGCCTTCCTTTGCCGAATGGCCGGCGTTTCCTCCACCTCTGACACATATCCTACTTCGCTGACAGGCGGTGTTGGGGCAGGATAGATCGACTGCGGCTGTGGTTGAGGTCGAAGTTGTAGTTCTTCCATAGGAGGATAGGCCTGCGGCTGCGCTCCAACCGTTTCATCCGAGTAAGGATTGTTGTACATGTTGCTTCCTCCATGAAGGTGATGCATTACCCCGAATGAGTACAATGAGAAAATGGATAGTGCCAGGTACTGAAAGGTACTGTACACCTTAAACGATTATAACATGATATACCCGTTATGCGCTACGTCGAATGAGCAAAACAACCCCTTCCGCGCGCGCCAGGATACGAAATTGCCCGGCAGCAAGGCTATTGAGCTTGGTAGAAGCCTGGGCGCGGTTCGCCAGGGTCAGGCTGTTCAGATCGACGATAACGTACTGCACTGTTTTATTGCAGGAGGCATCGAGGCAGACGGAGGGGAAGACGGCCAGCAACTGTCGCTCGCTCAAGTGCGGATTCAGGTCATCGCTGGCAGAGACAGAGGCGTCGGGTGGAATCATCGCCAGCAATTGCTCGATATGCTGCTCGCGACTGCCTGGATCGTGCGTTGCCCAGAAGGGGTCGAGCTGCGGTTTGGCAATCCAGAAATTCAGCCCGAACATGAGCGTGATGCAGGCAAACAGAACCCATTGCAGCCGGAAGGTGGAAAGCGAACCGGCAAGCGGCTTCATGCGCAGGTTGAAACGCTGCCACTGCTCCGCGCGCCAGGATGGTCGCGATAGCCATACAAGACGAGGCTTGATGGCAACCACTGCGCGCCTTGTGGCGCTCAGCAGACCTGAGAAAAGCGGCAGAGTCGCAACCTTACGCGCCAGAGGCGGCCACACTGGACGCGACGCACTGCCATCGCTGGTAGGAGCTATTGCTACAGTGTCACTCGTCTCGCCGCGCCATATTTGCCAACGTTCGAGCAGACGGCGCGTACCGTGTATGGCGGCAATCATGACAAAGGGGATGATGGTGGCGTTATAGTGATAGACGCCGCTATAGAGCAGTGGGTCGGTACTGAGCAGGTTGACCGCCAGGCTGGGCAAGATGGGGATCAACCATTCGGGCGCGAGCAGTGAGAGAAAGCCCGTGCTGCGCACGAGGCCGGCCAGGTACCAGATGCGACCCACGGTAAAGAAAAGGCCGAAGAAGATCCAGGGACGGATGAACAGGTTGAGAATGGCCTGTCCCGGAGAGCTGCCAAGTTCCTCGTAGCGATACCAGAAGTTGTTGGCCTGCAAGCCTGGGTAGAAATGCGGGATAATGACCTTGAAGGCGATCACGCTCCAGAGGATGCCGCCCACAAAGAGCGCCAGCCCCAGGCGCGGCTGCCGATATTTCCAGGCGACCAGCAGGCCGAGCATGGCAATCGCCAGGGGCACGTCCTCTTTGCAGCAAGCTGCCAGCACGCAGCAGGCGACGAACCAGCGATAGCGCGCGTGTTCAAGCGCCAATAGCGCGTAAAGCAGCAGCGGCGTGGCAATGGCGACGGGGTGAAAGTCGAAGATGTTCAAGCCGAGCAGCGCGGGCGAGAGCAGGTAGGCCGTCGCCATCAACGCCGCCAGGAGCGGCCAGGCTGGAATGATCTTGCGCGTCAGCAGGTAGACGGGCAGCGCGCCGGAGACCAGGGTGAGCGTCTGAAAGACGAGCAGGATGCGCGGGTCAGCATGGAAGGCATACAGCAGCGAGAGCGGCAAAATAATTGGTTCG